>Ga0153917_1000993_pt1 | contig 13849 bp, 11 predicted proteins | sample TSFL001MetaG_FD_104695 | JGI IMG/M metagenome (GOLD analysis project Ga0153917, IMG submission 104695) | Attine ant fungus gardens microbial communities from Florida, USA - TSFL001 MetaG | ecosystem: Host-associated > Fungi > Mycelium > Unclassified | place: USA: Florida, Paynes Creek Historic... | reverse complement strand
TTCCTGCAATACCAGCCGCAGATGGACCTTGCCACCGGCCGCATCTTCGCCGTCGAGGCGCTGATCCGCTGGCGCCATCCCGAGCGCGGTCTCGTCGCGCCCGGCGATTTCATTCCGCTTGCCGAGGAGACCGGCCTCATCGGCCCGATCGGCGACTGGACGTTGCGCGAGGCCTGCCGGCAGAACAAGGCATGGCAGGATGCCGGCCTGCCATCCATCGTCGTCAGCGTTAACGTCTCGGCCCGGCAGTTCCAGGAGAAGGACTGGGTGGAGCGCGTTGCCGCCGCCCTTTCGGAAAGCGGGCTGGAGGCGCGCTATCTTGAACTGGAGCTGACCGAGAGCATGATCATGGAGGACGTGCAGCAGGCGGTGGAGACCATGCACCGGCTGGAGCAGCTCGGCGTGCATCTCGCCATCGACGATTTCGGTACGGGCTATTCCAGCCTCGCCTCGCTGAAGCGCTTTCCCGTCGGCCGCCTGAAGATCGATCGGTCCTTCGTGCAGGATCTGCCGGATGACGGCGACGACGCCGCTATCGCCCGCGCGGTCATCTCGCTCGCCCATTCGCTGCAGCTGCGCGTCATCGCCGAAGGGGTGGAGACGCGCGAGCAGATCGACTTTCTGCGCGAGGCGGGCTGCGACGAGATCCAGGGTTTCTACCTCAGCCGTCCCGTCGATCCCCGCGCGCTCCAGGCGCTCCTCTGCATTCCCAGTCTCTGATATTCTTCGCGCTTTCCGCGCGTGCCTCTTGACTTTGTTATGTTGATATCAACAGTAAGAATCATGTCCGATGATGTCATGATTCCCTTCGAGACCACGCTTTTCGTCCGTGATCATTGCCTGTGCCTGCATGCCCAGCGCGCGGCGCGGGCGCTTGCCCGCCGTTTCGACGATGCGCTGCGCCCGCTCGGCCTGACCAACGGCCAGTTTTCCCTGCTGATGGCGCTGAACCGCCCCGAGCCGCCGCCCATGGGCCCGGTCGCCGCCGTGCTCGCCATGGACCGAACCACCCTGACGGCCGCCCTCAAGCCCCTCGAACGCCGCGGCCTCGTCACCGTTGAACCCGACCCGCGCGACCGTCGCGGCCGTCTGCTGCGCCTGACGAAGGATGGTCGCGGTCTGCTTACACAGGCCTTTCCCATCTGGAAGGAAACGCATGAGAAAGTCGACGCCCAGCTTTCCGCCGTCGACATGAAGGCACTGCGGGCGGGCATGCTGGCGATCGCATAGAAGCCGGCCTCCCACTGGCAGACGGCGCGAAAACGCCTATCTTTCCCGTCATGAAGCCCGACCAGCTCCTCCGCCCGGCGCCCGCCGGCCTCTATTGCCCCGCAGGCGATTTCTACATCGATCCGATCCGCCCCGTCGGACGGGCGCTGATCACCCACGGCCATTCCGACCATGCCCGCGCCGGCCACGGCGCGGTGCTGGCAACGCGGGAAACGCTGGACATCATGGCGATCCGCTACGGCGAGGATTTCTGCGGTTCCATGCAGGCGGCCAGCTTCGGCGAGCGCATCGACCTTGCCGGCGTCACCGTCTCCTTCCATCCGGCGGGCCATGTGCTGGGCTCGGCGCAGATCGCCGTCGAGAAGGACGGAATGCGGATCGTCGCCTCGGGCGACTACAAGCGCGGCGCGGACCCGACCTGCACGCCCTACGAGCCGGTGCCCTGCGATATCTTCATCACCGAGGCGACCTTCGGCCTGCCGGTCTTCCACCATCCCGAGCCGAAGGCCGAGATGGGCAAGCTCCTGACCTCGCTCCGGCAGTTTCCCGAGCGCAGCCACCTTCTCGGCGCCTATTCGCTCGGCAAGGCGCAGCGCGTCATCCGCCTGCTGCGCGATTGCGGCTACGATGCGCCAGTCTATATCCACGGCTCGCTCGCCCATCTGTGCGACTACTATGTCAGCCGCGGCATCGATCTCGGCGACCTGCGTCCCGCGACGATCGAGAAGAGCAGCCCTGCAGATTTCCGCGGCGCCGTCATCGTCGGTCCGCCCTCGGCCTTCGCCGACCGCTGGGCGCGGCGTTTCAACGAACCGCTCGTCGCCTTCGCCTCCGGCTGGATGATGGTGCGCCAGCGCGCCAAACAGGGCGGCGTCGAGCTGCCGCTGGTCATCTCCGACCATTGCGACTGGCCGGAACTGACCGAGACGATCCGCGAGCTTGCGCCGCAGGAGGTCTGGGTGACGCATGGTCGCGAGGAGGCGCTGGTGCGCTGGTGCGAGCTCGCCGGCATTCCGGCGCGCCCGCTGCATCTGGTGGGCTATGAGGACGAGGGGGATTGATGGTGTTTGGCATTCGGCGTCAACCTTGCGGCACACCCCCCTCTGCCCTGCCGGGCATCTCCCCCACAAGGGGGGAGATTGAGATGTGGCAGCGCCTTGCCCCCAACCGATCTCCCCCCTTGTGGGGGAGATGCCCGGCAGGGCAGAGGGGGGTATACCCGCGCCGGCCTCCCGAAAGCTCCCGCCCATGAGAGCCTTCGCCACCCTTCTCGACCGCCTCGTCCTCACCCCCTCGCGCAACGGCAAGCTGAAGCTGCTCGCCGATTATTTCCGCGATACGCCCGATCCCGACCGCGGCTACGGTCTTGCCGCCATCGCCGGTACGCTGGACCTCAAGAGCGTCAAGCCGGCGCTGTTACGCGAACTGGTTTTGGAGCGCATGGACGAGGTGCTGTTCCGCTACTCCTACGACTATGTCGGCGACCTTGCCGAAACCATCGCGCTCGTCTGGGACCAGGAGCGCAAGGAGCGCGTGGCCGATGACGACCAGCCGCGGCTCGGCGCGGTCGTCGCCCGCATGAACGCGCTCGGCCGCACCGAGGTGCGCGGCGCGGTGCGGGACCTGCTCGACCGGCTCGATCCCTCCGCCCGCTTCGCCTTCCTGAAGCTTGCGACCGGCGGCCTGCGCATCGGTGTTTCCGCGCGGCTCGCCAAGCAGGCGCTCGCCGATTTCTCCGGCCGGGACGTCACCGAGATCGAGACCCTGTGGCACGGCCTCCAGCCGCCCTACGAGCCGCTCTTCGCCTGGCTGGAGGGCAGGGCGGAACGCCCGGTGCTGGCGACGCCCGCGATCTTCCATTCCGTCATGCTCGCCAATCCGGTGGGCGAGGGCGATCTCGACGCGCTCGACCCCGGCGATTTCGCCGCGGAATGGAAATGGGACGGCATCCGCGTGCAGCTCTCGTCATCGGGTGCGACGCGCCGGCTCTATTCCCGCTCCGGCGACGACATTTCCGCCGCATTCCCGGACGTGCTGGAGGCGATCGATTTCGAAGGTGTCGTCGATGGCGAGCTTCTGGTCGGCGGCACGGCGCGCATGAACAGCCCGACGCGCACCTTCTCCGACCTCCAGCAGCGCCTCAACCGCAAGACCGTCAATGCGCGGATGCTGGAGGAATACCCCGCCTTCGTGCGCGCCTACGACATGCTCTTCGACGGTGAGGCCGACATCCGCCCGGCACCCTTCCTCGAACGCCGCGCCCGCCTTGCGGATGTCATCGGCAAGGCTCCGCACGACCGGTTCGACCTTTCCCCGCTCGTTCCCTTCGAAAGCTGGGAGGCGCTGGACAGCCTGCGCCGCGCGCCGCCCGATCCCGTCATCGAGGGCGTGATGATCAAGCGCCGCGACAGCGCCTATCAGGCCGGCCGCATGAAGGGGCCGTGGTTCAAGTGGAAGCGCGATCCCTACAATATCGACGCGGTGATGATGTACGCCCAGCGCGGTCACGGCAAGCGCTCCAGCTACTATTCCGACTTCACCTTCGGCGTCTGGACGGAGGGGCCGGACGGCGACGTGCTGGTGCCCGTCGGCAAGGCCTATTTCGGCTTCACCGATGCCGAGCTCGAAGTGCTCGACCGCTATGTGCGCAACAACACGACAGAGCGCTTCGGTCCGGTGCGGGCCGTCCGCGCCGAGCCCGGCTATGGCTTCGTGCTGGAAGTCGCCTTCGAAGGTATCAACCGCTCCACCCGCCACAAGTCCGGCGTCGCCATGCGCTTCCCCCGCATCGCCCGCCTCCGGCAGGACAAGCTGCCGGCCGATGCCGACCGGTTGGAAACGCTGATGGCGATGGTGGAGGCGAAGGAAAGCTAGCCGTAGGCCGCTGCGCTGGTGCCGTAGGCGAAAAGCATGGAAATCCAGAGGACGGAAGTGCAAGCCAGAACCACCCCACCTGTGAAAATTCCGGCCGAAGCGTTAAATTTCCGTCCCAGCATGACCGCTAACGCTACGGGTGCCACGACGATCAGCAGGAAATGATAGACGTGGAAAAAGACGGGAAGGCGCGGGCTGCCGAAATTGTAGTTGTTCACCGTTACGCAGAAGAGCCAGGTCGCGATGGTCCCTGCAAGAAGCAACCAGACCACGGAGGCCAGCAGCAGCCCGTATTTACGATGGATCCGCCGGGCCTCGGTAAAGGTTGCGACAAGACCAAGGGCCAGCCCCGCCCACGCCACCACCGGCATGTCAGAGACCCAGCGCCGAAAGATCCGGCCCGAGCGGTACGATGCGGTTCGGATTGAGCGACTTTATCGAGTAATAGCCGTGCTTGATGTGGTCGATGTTGACCGTGTCTCGCACGCCGGGGAGGTCGAGCACGCGCTTCGTATAGGCCGAGAGCGCCGCATAGTCGGCAAGGCGCTGGCGGTTGCACTTGAAGAGGCCGTAATAGGCCGCGTCGAAGCGGATGAGCGTGACGAAGAGGCGGATGTCGGCCTCGGTGAAGGCATTGCCGGTCAGGAACGGCCGGCCGTCGGCAAGGCGCGCTTCCAGCTCATCCAGCATGGCGAAGACGCCCTGATAGGCTTCCGCGTAGGCGACCTGCGTCGTAGCGAAGCCGGCGCGGTAGACGCCGTTGTTGAGCGCGGGATAGATGCGGTCGTTGAGGGCGTCGATCTCGGGGCGCAGGGCCTGCGGGTAGAGGTCGACGCTCTCGTCCGCCAGCGTCCCGAAGCCGGTATTGAGCATGCGCACGATATCGGCGGACTCGTTGTTGACGATGGTCTTCCGCTCCTTGTCCCAGAGGACGGGAACGGTGGCGCGGCCGGTGAAGGTCGGCTCGGCGCGGGAATAGAGCTCGTGGAGATAGGTCGCGCCGTTGAGGTCGTCGCGGTTCGAACCCGGAAAATCGCCGAAGCGCCAGCCCTGGTCGGAGAGCGAGGGCTCGACGACGGAGACGGACATGACGTCATCGAGCTTTTTCAGCTTGCGGGCGATCAGCGTGCGCGAGGCCCAGGGGCAGATGAGCGCGACATAGAGATGGTAGCGGCCGCGTTCGGCGGCAAAGCCGCCTTCGCCCGTCGGGCCGGCGCTGCCGTCCGGCGTCACCCAGTTGCGGAAGCTCGATACCTGCCGCACGAAGCCGCCCTTGGCGTCCGTCGCCTGAACCGGCTGCCAGTCTTCCGTCCATTTGCCGTTGACGAGCATCGCGTCACCTCGTTTTGGTTGTGTAGGACTGGCGTACCCCTCGCGCGCGCAAATCGCAATTGCTCTGCGGATTGACACAGCGTTCACAAAGACCGGCCATCTGGCGGATGGTCGCCTTATGTCTGGAGAGAGGTCGGATGCTTTGCCCCTCATCCGGCCTGCCGGCCACCTTCTCCCCGCAAGCGGGACGAAGGGAATATGCCGCGCCGGTTTCCCCAAATCTTCATCGTTGCGTGGGGCAAGTCCCCTCTCCCCGCTTGCGGGGAGAGGGTTAGGGTGAGGGGCAAACCCCGAACGCGCCGGCCAGCCGCAAGGCGGCGACCGCTCAAGCCATCAGCCGATCGATCAGCGCCGAGGCGGCGTCCGCGATGACGGTTCCCGGCGGGAAGATCGCATCGGCCCCGGCCTTTTCCAGCGCCGGGAAATCCTGCGGCGGGATGACGCCGCCCACCGCGATCAGCATGTCGCGCGCGCCGCGCTTGACGAGGGCGGCCTTCAGCTCCGGCACCAGCGTCAGGTGCCCGGCGGCGAGCGAGGAGGCGCCGACGATATGCGCGCCCTCGCGGATCGCCAGCTCCGCCACTTCTTCCGGCGTCTGGAACATCGCCCCGACGACGACATGGAAGCCGAGGTCGGCGAAGGCGCTGGCGATGACCTTCTGGCCGCGGTCGTGCCCGTCCTGCCCCATCTTGGCGACAAGGATGGTCGGCTTCTCGTGCCTGAGCTTCTCGAAGGCGGCGATCTTGTCGGCGGCGGTGTTGAAGGCCCGGTCGTCCGCGCCCATCTCCTTGCGGTAGACGCCGGAGATCGTGCGGATCTCCGCGACATGCCGGCCGAAGGCCCTTTCCAGCGCGAAGGCGATCTCGCCCACCGTCGCCCGCGCCCGTGCCGCCTTCACCGCGAATTCCAGCAGGTTGCCGTCGCCGCTGCGGGCGACTTCCGTCAGCCTGTCGAGGGCGCTTTCGGCCGCCGCCGTGTCGCGCGTGCCCTTGAGCTGCTGGAGCTTTGCGAGCTGGCGGGCGCGCACCTCGGAATTGTCGACCTTCAGCACGTCCACCTCGATATCGCGCTCCGGCCGCGAGAAGTTGACGCCGACGACGGTCTGGTGGCCCGAGTCGATGCGCGCTTGCGTGCGTGCGGCGGCCTCCTCGATGCGCAGCTTGGGAATACCCTTCTCGATGGCCTTTGCCATGCCGCCGAGCGCCTCCACCTCCTCGATATGGGAGAGCGCACGGGCGGCAAGGTCGTGCGTCAGCCGCTCGACATAGGCCGAGCCCCCCCAGGGATCGATGATGCGCGTCGTGCCGCTCTCCTTCTGCAGGAGGATCTGCGTGTTGCGGGCGATGCGGGCGGAGTGGTCGGTCGGCAGCGCCAGCGCTTCGTCGAAGGAGTTGGTGTGCAGCGACTGGGTATGGCCCTGCGTCGCCGCCATCGCCTCCACCATGGTGCGCATGACGTTGTTCATCGGGTCCTGCGCCGTCAGCGACCAGCCGGAAGTCTGGCAATGGGTGCGTAGCGCCAGCGACCGGGCATCCTTCGGCGAAAAGTTCCGCTTCATCAGCGCGGCCCAGATGAGGCGCGCGGCGCGCATCTTGGCGACTTCCATGAAGAAGTTCATGCCGATCGCCCAGAAGAAGGAAAGGCGCGGCGCGAAGGTGTCTATGTCGAGCCCGGCGGCGACCCCGGCGCGGGCATATTCGATGCCGTCTGCGATGGTATAGGCGAGCTCCAGGTCCGCCGTCGCCCCGGCCTCCTGCATGTGATAGCCGGAGATCGAGATGGAGTTGAACTTCGGCATGCGCCGGCTGGTATAGCTGAAGATGTCGGAGATGATCCGCATCGAGGGCTGCGGCGGGTAGATATAGGTGTTGCGGACCATGAACTCCTTGAGGATGTCGTTCTGGATGGTCCCGGACAGCTTGTCCTCGGAGACGCCCTGTTCCTCCGCCGCCACGATGAAGAGCGCCATGATCGGCAGCACCGCGCCGTTCATGGTCATGGAAACGCTCATCTGGTCGAGCGGGATGCCGTCGAAGAGCTGCCGCATGTCGAGGATGGAATCGATCGCGACGCCCGCCATGCCGACGTCGCCGGCAACGCGCGGATGGTCGCTGTCATAGCCGCGGTGGGTGGCAAGGTCGAAGGCGACGGACAGGCCCTTCTGCCCGGCCGCCAGATTGCGGCGGTAGAAGGCGTTCGATTCCTCCGCCGTCGAGAAGCCGGCATATTGCCGGATCGTCCAGGGCTGCTGGACATACATGGTCGGGTAGGGGCCGCGCAGATAGGGCGCCGCGCCTGGCCATGTGTCGAGATAGGAAAGGCCCGCAAGGTCCGCCTCGCCATAGGCGCCGGCGACGGCGATGTCCTCCGGCGTCGCCCACACGGCCTCGCTGGCAGCAGTGGGCCCCGCCGGCTTCGACCAGGGGATGGAGGAGAAGTCGGGAATCCGGCTCATGCGGCGGCTCCTTTGATACGGTACTGCGCAGCGGCTTCACCCCCCTCTGCGCTGCCGGGCATCTGTCCCACACGGGAGGAGATTGGATGAAGCGTCGTCTCGCCCATCTCCAGCGTCGCTGATTGAGCAAGGTTTGCGCGTCTTGCCGATCTCCCCCCTTGTGGGGGAGATGCCCGGCAGGGCAGAGCGGGACAGGTCGCGCCCATCACGCCGCCTCCACGCAATCAACCAGCAGCACCGGCCGCAGCCCGGCCGCTGGTGCCGTCTCGTCGAGCGGCCCGAGCACCGTCACCGGCCGCTCGTCCTTCAGCGGAAACAGCGTCGTGCCGACGATGGGCTTTGCCTTGCGCGCCGCTCGCGCTGCCTCGACCATGGCCTGCACCGCGCCCGAGGCGATGGCGGCGGAAAGCCCGCCCGTCTTCTCGATCCCGGTGAAGATCTCCCACGCCTTTTCCGCCAGCCCCTCCGTCAGCGCCTCGATGCCGCCCGCGCCGGCGGCGGGGTCGGCGACATGGGCGAGGTTGCTTTCGGTGATCAGCACGACCTGCGTGTTGCGGGCGATGCGGCGGGCGAGGGGATCGGGCAGGCCGAGCGCCAGCGTGTGCGGCAGCACGGTGATCTCGTCCGCCCCGCCGGTGCCGGCGGAAAAGACGGCGATGGTGTTGCGCAGGATGTTGGTTTCCGGGTCGCGCCGCGTCAGCATGCGCCAGCTCGTCTCGGCGTGGATATGCGCCGGCTTCGGCTCGGAAATGCCGCAGGCCGCCTGCATGCGGGCATGGATCAGCCGCGCCGCACGCATCTTCGCCGTGGTGAGGAACTGATCCTGGTCGGCGGCAAGCGATAGCGAGGTTGCCGCGAAGGCGTCTTCCGGCGCGACGCCCGCAGCATCGAGCAGGCGCAGGCTTTCCGCCAGCGCCGCCGCGATAATGGCAAGCTCCAGCGCCTCGCTCGCCCCCGCATTATGCGCCAGCCGCCCGTCGGCATTCAGTACCGAGCCGGAAAAGCCGAAGCCGATCAGCTCTTTGGCGAGGCTGGTTAGTGCGCCACTTTCGCCATGACTGCCGGCAAGCGCCGCGGTGAAGGGATCGAGACCGAAATGCACCGGCGCCGTCTGCGCGCCGGCCTCGGCAAGCGCATGGGCGAGCGTCGTCGCGAGCGCCCGGTCGGCAAAGCCGGCTTCGAGCCGCAGCGAGAAGGGAGCGGCAGCGCGCGCGGCGGCGGTCTTGCGGAAGGCGGTCTCGCTGCCGGCTGCGATGCCCGTACCATGGGCCGCAGCGCTGCCGCGGAAGACGAGGGAAACGCCGGTCGCGCCGTTTTCGAGGTCATCGGCCATCTGCGCGCGGGCGCGGGCAAGGTCTGCATCGTCGCGGCGCTGGTTGACGGTCCATGCGCCGCCCGCGTGCGGCGTATCGGCATGGCCGTGGGCAAGGGGTGCTGCGCCTTCGCGGCGGCTGTAGATCGGCTGGATGGCAAGGCTGTCGTCGCTGTGCGAGACGAGCGTCGCCTCGAAATCCGCGCCTTTCAGCGCCTTTTCGGCCAGTTTGCGCCAATCCGCCTCGTCGAGCGGTGCAAAGCCCGCATCCGTCAATATGCTCGCGTCCATCCCGTCGCGTTCTCCGTTTCCCGGAATTTCTTCCATCCGGGATACAGCGTAAAGGGCCACTTTGGTAGAGTGACCTTCAGGCGACAGCGGGTGAAAATTCCGGCGCGCAAGCCTCGGGCCAGTCGCGGCTGCCACAATTAGGGCAGGATTGCGGACCCAATTCGCCTTTTGTTAGTTGGTGATTCAGCCTCTTCGTTCATCCTGTCTTTCCGATAAACGGGTGCCCACGCTTTCATGACCGATACCGCGCTTTCCCGCCGCCGCTTCCTCCAGTTCTCCGGCCTCGCCATGGCAAGCGGCCTTGCCGGCTGCACCTCGTCCATGAACACGGACCAGTTCCGCTACGAGACGCGGCCCTATTTCCGCAATCCCGCGCTGGAAGGGCGGCCGGAATATATCGACAACCGGCAGCCCATCGGCCTCTACGGCCAGACGCCGCCCTCGGGCCTGCTGCCCGAATCCTCGCGCTATGCCTCGATCTATGGCCCTTTGAACGACGGCGGCTTCCAGGTGCCGGCCGTGCCCTACCAGCAGATCGATGCGCGCTTCTACAGGCAGGAGGTCGAAAGCCCCTTCGCCGAAAAGCCGGGCACAATCATCGTCGATACGGGCAACCGCTTCCTCTATCTCATCCTGCCGTCGGGCCGCGCCATGCGCTACGGCGTCGGCATCGGCCGGCAGGGTTTTGCCTGGTCGGGCCGCGGCGTCATCCAGTGGAAGCAGGCCTGGCCGAAATGGACGCCGCCGGACGAGATGGTCAAGCGCCAGCCGGAACTCGTCAAATATTCCGGCGCAAACGGCGGCATGGCCGGTGGGCTCAACAACCCGCTCGGCGCCCGCGCGCTCTACATCTTCCAGAACGGGCAGGATACGCTCTACCGCCTGCACGGCTCGCCGGAATGGAAGTCCATCGGCAAGGCCGTCTCGTCGGGCTGCGTGCGCATGCTCAACCAGGATGTGATCGACCTCTATGATCGCGTGAAGGGCAAAGCGCCGATCCTGGTGATCTGAGGGGAAAAGCCCCCTCCCCACAAGGGGAGGGACTTAACCTGCCGCACCCTCTGCATTCAGATTTTGAACAGTGAGCAAGCCTTTGACTTTCTCCCCCCTTGTGGGGGAGATGCCGGCAGGCAGAGACAGACTTTTCTCAGGTCGCCGGCGAAATCAGATACGCGCCGTCCGCTTGCGGCAGGTCGCCGGAAGCAACGGCCTTGCCGCCTTCCATTCGCACCTTGCCTTCCGCGACGAGCCGCAGTGCCAGCGGATAGCTGCGATGCTCCACGGTGAGCACCCGCGTGGCGAGCGTCTCCGCCGTATCGGCCGGCAGCACCGGCACGGCGGCCTGCACGACCACCGGACCTTCATCCATGCCTTCCGTCACGAAATGCACCGTGCAGCCCGCAAGGCGCATGCCGGCGTCGATGGCGCGCTGGTGCGTGTGAAGGCCGGGGAAGAGCGGCAGTAGGGACGGGTGGATATTGAGGATGCAGCCTTCATGGCGGTTGATGAAGGTGCCGGAGAGCAGGCGCATGTAGCCGGCGAGGCAGATGATATCGGGCGAGAGCGCATCAAGCGCATCGAGGATCGCCGCCTCGTGCGCTTCCTTGCTGGCGAAGTCCCGGCGCAGGAAGGTGCGGGTCGCAATGCCGAGCGCCTCGGCCTTCGCAAGCCCGCCCGCCTCCGCCTTGTCGGAGAACACCGCGACGATCTCGGCCGGGAAATCCGGCGCCTCGGCCGCCTTCGCCAGCGCCAGCATGTTGGAGCCGCCGCCGGAGATGAAGGCGACGACGCGCTTGCGGGGCGACGTCATAGGGCGAGCGTGCCCTTGTAGATCGTGCCGGCCGCACCCTCTTCGCGGGCGACCATGCGGCCGAGGCGGAAGACGTTTTCACCTTCGGCGACAAGCGCGGCAGAGACCGCATCGGCCTTGTCGGCGGGAACGACGGCGATCATGCCGACGCCGCAGTTGAAGGTGCGCAGCATTTCCTTCGCTTCCACGCCGCCGATCCTGGCGAGCCAGGAGAAGACGGCGGGAGCCTTGACGGCATCGAGGTCGATCTCGGCGGCAAGATGCTTCGGCAGCACACGCGGAATGTTCTCCGGGAAGCCGCCGCCGGTAATATGCGCCAGCGCCTTGATCGCGCCCGTCTCGCGGATCGCCTTGAGGAGCGGCTTCACATAGATCTTCGTCGGCGCCAGCAGTGCCTCGCCGAGGCTCTTTTCGCTATCGAACGAGGCGGGCGCATCCCAGGCAAGGCCGGAGAGCGTGACGATCTTGCGCACCAGCGAATAGCCGTTGGAGTGAACGCCCGAGGAGGCGAGGCCGAGGATGACGTCGCCTTCGCCGATGTCGCCCGCCGGCAGCAGCTGCCCGCGCTCGGCCGCGCCGACGGCGAAGCCTGCAAGGTCATAGTCGCCATGCGAATACATGCCGGGCATTTCGGCGGTCTCGCCGCCGATCAGCGCGCAGCCCGCCTGCCGGCAGCCCTCGGCAATACCCTCGACGATGGCCGCGCCCTGTTCGGGGTCGAGCTTGCCGGTGGCGAAATAGTCAAGGAAGAAGAGGGGCTCTGCGCCCTGCACCACGAGGTCGTTGACGCACATGGCGACGAGGTCGATGCCGACCGTGTCGTGGCGGTCCGCGTCGATGGCGATCTTCAGCTTGGTGCCGACGCCGTCGTTTGCCGCGACGAGCACCGGATCCTTGAAGCCGGCCGCCTTGAGGTCGAAGAGGCCGCCAAAGCCGCCGATCTCGCCGTCCGCGCCCGGGCGGCGCGTGGAGCGCACCGCCGGCTTGATCTTCTCGACCATCAGGTTGCCCGCGTCGATGTCGACGCCCGCATCGCTATAGGTCAGACCGTTCTTCTCCGACTGGCTCATGCTCTCGTCTCCGGCGCTGGAGCATTCTGCAGGCAGGCGCTTCCGCCCGCCGTCGCACAAATGCGGCAAAACAAATGGACAGAGCAGGTGAGCGGATGAAGGCGGCCCCGGCTGCTCTGAGCTGTTCGCGCCCGATTGGCATGACGGGGCCGCAAGTGCAAGAAGAATGCCGGGAAAGCGGGGATTTTTTCACCGAATTGCTGGCCGGGCGTGACGATTGTTCCTCACCCACAAGAGGCGAGGGATGCATCCGTGTGTGATGCGGGAAAGGGAAACCAGCGCGGCATATCCCCTTCTCCCGCTCGCGGGGAGAAGGGGGCCGGCAGGCCGGATGAGGGGCATCATGCCCACGGGAAGGAGTGTCGCGGCGAAACCCGCCGCGACTATCTGTCAGCCGATCGCCATCAGGCTGGCATTGCCGCCCGCGGCAGCGGTGTTGATGGAGGTGGAGACCTCCTCCAGCAGCCAGTTGAGGCAGTAGGCTTCGGGATCGCTCGAAAGTTCTGCCGTCGTCGCGGCCTGCACCAGCACCAGCGGACCGGGAAGGCCGGCGATCTTGCGGTTGACGCGTTCGACGTCCGCCGCCTCGCCCTCGACGAGCGCGCCGGCGAACGGGCTATCCTTTGCCCAGTCGGCCGTCCATGTCAGGCGGGCGGCGACTGAGGCGGGGAGATCGGCGAGGGCGGGCTTCAGGGCCTCGACGATGTCGATGGCGATCTGGTTGCCCGTCGCCAGCGCCGCCGCGACCTGACGCAGGAGGCCGGCTTCCGTCTTCGGCACGAGGAGGATGCGGCCGCGCGGATGGAGCGCGTAGATGTTGCGCTCGCCGACCGGGCCGGGCAGTTCCCGCTCGAGACCGAGCGCGGAACGGTTGGCGAAGCCGCGCGCCGTCTCGCCTTCAGCGGTCTTGCCCTTGCGGTCGAGCCAGGTGATGAAGTCGCGCAGCGCCGGGTCGGTATGCACCGAATCCTGCTGCGGCGGGACCGGGGCCTTCTGCACGAGGCGACCGATATAGAGCGGGCCGCCGGCCTTGGGACCCGTGCCGGAAAGGCCGCGCCCGCCGAAGGGCTGCACGCCGACGACCGCGCCGATGATGTTGCGGTTGACGTAGATGTTGCCGACCTTGATGCGGCTCGTGACATGCGCGATCGTCTCGTCGAGGCGCGTGTGCAGGCCGAAGGTGAGGCCGTAACCCGAGGCGTTGATATCGTCGATCAGCCGGTCGAGATCGGCGCGGCGGAAGCGGATGACGTGCAGGACGGGGCCGAAGACCTCGCGCTTGAGGTCGGAAAGCGTCTTCAGCTCGATGATCGTCGGCGGAACGAAGGTGCCGTTCTCCGTGCCCGCCGACAGCGGAAGCTGCTCGACCTTGTTGCCGAGCTCGCGCATATGCTCGATGTGCTTGACGATGCCGTCGCGGGCCTCGGCCGTGATGACCGGGCCGATATCGACATTGAGGCTGTCCGTGCGGCCGA
>Ga0153917_1000992_pt1 | contig 13849 bp, 12 predicted proteins | sample TSFL001MetaG_FD_104695 | JGI IMG/M metagenome (GOLD analysis project Ga0153917, IMG submission 104695) | Attine ant fungus gardens microbial communities from Florida, USA - TSFL001 MetaG | ecosystem: Host-associated > Fungi > Mycelium > Unclassified | place: USA: Florida, Paynes Creek Historic... | reverse complement strand
TCGTGAAGGTTTCGAAATGGCGGTTTCCCGTCCGAAAGTAATCTTCCGCGAAATCGACGGCCGTAAACAAGAGCCGTTCGAAAACGTAACGCTGGACGTTGAAGAGCAGCACCAGGGTTCTGTCATGCAGGCGCTGGGCGAGCGTAAAGGCGACCTGAAAAACATGAATCCAGATGGCAAAGGCCGCGTACGTCTCGACTACGTGATCCCAAGCCGTGGCCTGATCGGCTTCCGTTCTGAGTTCATGACCATGACCTCAGGTACCGGTCTGCTGTACTCCACCTTCAGCCACTACGACGACGTTCGTCCGGGCGAAGTGGGCCAGCGCAACAACGGCGTACTGATCTCCAACGGTCAGGGTAAAGCGGTTGCGTTCGCACTGTTCGGCCTGCAGGACCGCGGTAAGCTGTTCCTGGGTCACGGTGCAGAAGTTTACGAAGGCCAGATCATCGGTATTCACAGCCGTTCTAACGACCTGACCGTAAACTGCCTGACCGGTAAAAAACTGACCAACATGCGTGCGTCCGGTACTGACGAAGCCACTGTTCTGGTTCCGCCGATCAAGATGACTCTGGAGCAGGCTCTGGAATTCATCGATGACGACGAACTGGTAGAAGTAACTCCGCAGTCTATCCGTATCCGTAAACGTCACCTGACTGAGAACGATCGTAAACGTGCTATGCGCGGTTCGAAAGAAGACTAATCATCTGACGTAATGTAAAAAGCCGCTGAATATCAGCGGCTTTTTTTATGTCATTTAAAGCTATATTTTACGCCTAACATACCCTGCGTATCGCTGTAGCCTTTGTCACCCATCTGCTCAGCAACGTTGCCCCAAAGGGTAAGCTGTGGGCTAAGTTGCCCTTCCACGCCCACCTTTAGTTCGCCAATATTGCGGGTGCCGCGCATATCGTTGCTTATATCGTCCATGCGGATCCGCGTAGCCTCGGTATTGTGGATCCAGTTCGCCTCAACAAACGGCTGGAAGGTGCGGGTTTTATCATCGTCGATTGCATTATGCCCGCTGATATAAGCCTTCACGCCAAGACGAGTCATCAGATTGCCGCGATTTTCGTCTTTCACCCGCGTGCCGTTGCGCTCACGATGGTCGTCAGCCTGCACGCCCATCCATACCGCCTGCGCCTTCGGCTGGATCCAGTAGCTATCGCGCCCGCTCTCGCCCACCTTGATGCTATAGCCCGCTTCAACAGAGGCGGTCACGCCGCTGGAGCGATAGCTTTCAGTGGCCTGATCCTGGCCCATCACCTTGTTATCAAACCAGTTATACAGCGCCCAGCTATCAACATAGATACCGCTTTTATCCGCATCGTTTGCATACCAGGTGCCGTACAGGCCTGCGCTATAGCCGGTGAGCTGGCCGCGCGAGCGGTAGCCGGTAAGGCTGGAGTTGCTCCGGCTCTGGCTGTTGGCGTAGCCCGCCATCAGGCCAAGATGCCAGCGGTCCAGGCCGTCGGTGCTCCATTGCGCCAGGTCGCCGCCCATTTGCAGCACATAGCTGTTGGCGGTGGTGTTTAGCTGGCCGCTGCCATCTTTAAACCGCGTACGATCGCCGACGTTGCGCATCTACAGGCTGGTCACTTTTTTCTCGCCGGTAAGCATATCCGTATATTGCGTCTCGCCCAGGCGATCGTGCAGGCGGGTCATAAAGACCCTGTTTGCCGCGTAGCTGTTAGCCTGATAGCTACCAAACTCCGGACGATACTGGTGCTCGCCCTTAGGTGGAGCAGGCGGCGGCACGGGCTCTACCGGCGGCATGGCAGGAGCAACGGGCGGGTTCACCGGATCGACCGGGTCTTCCGGCGGCTTAACCGGGTCTACGGGGGGATCGACAGGGTCGACCGGTGGTTTAACCGGGTCAACGGGCGGATCGACCGGGTCTTCTGGCGGCTTAACCGGGTCTACGGGAGGATCTACAGGGTCTGGCGGTGGGTCAACCGGGTCAACCGGGTCTGCGGGCTCGGCAAGGCTGGTCAGATACCAGTTTTTATCTTTTTGCACGACGTTATAGTCAAAACCGCCCGCCACGATGCGCCCCGCCTTGTCGAAGGTACCGTCTGAAGTGCCGCCCACGCTGACGATCTCGATTCCTTCTACGGTTTGCGCGCCAGCGCCGCCGATATTATTCACCTCCACCCTGGTATGGCCGGAGGTGTTTCCTTCCACGATCAGCTTGTCCGTTGCCGAGGTATCGTCAAACAGCACGGTGTTGAAAACCAGCTTGCCGCCGTTGCCGACGTAATCACCGTTGATGGTCAGGGTTTGCCATGCCGCGTCGCTGGTATGCTGGAAATTGATCGCGCCGCCCGCGTTCAGCGCCAGGCTGGTCAGGGTTGAGCTTTCGCGCATATTCCAGACCGCGTCATCCATCGTCAGCGCGATGGTACCGCTGCCGGCGGCATTGCTTTCAATGAAAGAGGCGCCGTTCCACAGCGAGTTGTCGCGCATCCTGAGCCTGATGGCGCTGTTTTGTGCCGGAAGAGTGCTGGTGGCCGCGATGCCACCCGAAGAGAGGATATCGCCGTTGAGGACAAATTTGCCGCCGGCTGACGCGTCAATAATCCCGCCGTTACCGGCGTTCAGAGCATAGCTTCCGACGTCGCGCTGGCCGGCAGTAGTAATGGTTGCCCCGCCGTTGAGGGTTATCACCCCGCGTGACCAGGCGTACAGCCCGTGCGGTGCCTGGGCGGAGCTGCTGGTTTTGTCACTGCTGTTTACCGCAATGGTGAGGTTATCGCCGAGGTTCACCGCCCCCGTGTAGGCATAGACGCCGTGTGCGCTGGCGCCGTTAGTGGTAATGCTCGCCCCCTCATCAAGGTTAATGGTTGACGATCCGCTCGAATAGACGCCGGAAGCGCTGTTCAGCGCGGTAGTAATGGTGGCGTTTTTGCCGAGCTCGATTTTAGACGCAGACCCGGTATACAGGCCGTAAGCCGATGCGCCGTAGGTTTCGATGGTTGCCCCATCTCCAAGACGCACATAGGAACCGCTCTGGTTGGTGCGGATGCCCTCGGCGTAACTGCCATGGGTAACGATATGCGCGCGATCGCCTACGATAACGTTGTTTTTCGCAGAGCTAACGTCTTTTAGGGCATAGGCGGTGATCCCGCGTCCGGTGCTGCCGGTGGTTTCGATATAGAGATCGTCACCCACGTATATATTTGCAGAGCCGAGCGAACCCTGGCTAAACGAGCTGTAACCGGCGTTAATGCCATCGCCGCTTTGACCATCGACATAAATATGGGTGCGATCGCCGGTGATAATAAACACCGGATTATCGGGCGTATTCATACCGTGGGTACGAATCCCGTCGACATCTTTGCCGTTATTTGCAGCTACCTTTGAACGAGTATGGATAGTCAGATCGTCGCCAAATATAACGCCCGGGCTACCAGTGGTTGAGTTCTGGATAACGGTAACGGAGTGCTCAAACGCCTCTGCCCCCGGACCGTCAAGGACAATCCCATCGCCGTAGATGGGAATACTGCCCGGGCTATACTGGTAGACGTAATTAGGATCGCTACTGTTTTTACTAAAGTTGGCGTTTGCCGTGGCGGGTATCAGGGCCTGTATTTGCGCAGGTAAATCCGTTACCGCCCCGGAGTCGGCTAAATTAGCAAAATCAATTACCGCGGCATTGACGGGAAATAGCGCTGACGCTAATGCCATCGAAACCGCGATGGCAACGGGTGAATGTTTAATAAAATATGGCATAGTGCCCCCTTTCTTCAGGCGTAGAACTTCCTCCACGGCTGTAAACGTGGATCGGTTAATAAATAAAAATTACAAAACTGAAACGAGTATTTTGTGAATGCTGGCGCCTAATTTCCTTTCGAGGCGTAATTTATGGACATAAATCTTTTTTATATCAATGCTGCTGGTTTTTATAATTTGCTGAAGGCCGGCCCCCGACATGAACTGATGTAATAACGTCATTTCAGCTTCATTCAGAGTATTACCTCTCTTGTCGTTAACGCTTCTGCCAGAAAAGAGGGACTTTATTTTCTCCTGTAATATCTTGTCATTATCATCAGCATGGATAATACCCTGTATTTCACTGCGGTGAGTGAACCAGTAGTTCGCCAGAGGCGCCAGCTTACGATCGGTGATGATAACAATATTCATGTTGGCTTTCGCCAGCCGGTCAATCCACTGCGGGTCGCTGAAGTGGCGCAGATTAGGCAGCGAAAAATCAACGAAAATAAATCCCCGTGACAGGTGGTTCTTATTTTCGCGTAATATTTTATTTTCGACAGCAAGCTGTAAAAAATGATTCCCGTTTGGCCAGATGGCAAATGAGGCGTAATCACAATAATGTGACCGTAACGAGCTCTCCGGAAATAACTGACAGGACAAATCACAGCTAATACAGCGGACAATATTTTTTGATAATTTCATTATCCATTCCTGCGTTATTTTTCATTATCAATATTTCATTGGTCCTGAAATGTGTCAATAATGAAACATATACAGCATTTATACGTTGTTGATAGAAAATAGCACCAGGGAAAATAAATTCCTGGTTATAACGGATCGTTCAGGACGTTGCCAGCGATGCAGATCATTCCCGGTAGCGAAAGTTCCAGGATTATTTCCTGCCTGGTTAAGATTATTATGCAGAAAAGTATCTCTTCAGATAATTCCAGCAATAGCACGAATTGCTAAATTCTTCGCCTTGTACCAGGCAGCCGCCTCAGAATTTTCCTGACCGCCGATGCAATATAATGATTTGCCCTGGGAATTTGTAATGAAATCTCATCGTCACGTCTTAACTAAGATCATTTAAGAAATTAACACTTTAACTATTTGAAAAATAATCTTTTTTTGGCAACCTTAAATGTGGGTTACCGCAGGTACCTCTGGTTCTCCTGTACTGATAAATAACCCATGGTGGATTATCTCTGGCCGATCCGGAGAATGAGAGGAATATAAAGAACGATAATTTTCCAGCGCTACCTGCCCCCGTTTTATTGCCGCACAGGCGCACCGTTAACCTGTTTTCACAGCTTCGATCTGGCCCATAGTCAAACCTCTACTTTCCCGCTACAGTTATCTCTCCACGGCGAAAGGAGAGAAAGATGCTCTATATCTTTGATTTAGGAAATGTAATCGTCGATATCGATTTCAACCGGGTGCTGGGCGCATGGAGTAATTTCAGCCGCGTACCCCTGGCGACGCTGAAGCAGAGCTTTAATATGGGCGAGGCATTTCACCAGCACGAGCGCGGCGAGATTAGCGATGAAGTGTTTGCCGAAAAGCTCTGTCACGAGATGGCGCTGCCGCTCAGCTATGAGCAGTTTTCCCACGGCTGGCAGGCGATATTTGTCGCGCTGCGCCCTGAAGTTATCGCCATCATGCATAAACTGCGCGAGCAGGGACATCGCGTCGTGGTGCTCTCGAATACCAACCGTCTGCATACTACTTTCTGGCCTGATGAGTACCCGGAAATAAAGGCGGCTGCCGATAAGATCTATCTCTCCCAGGAGATGGGGATGCGCAAACCGGAGGCGCGGATCTACCAGGCGGTATTGCAGGCCGAGGGTTTCTCCGCGGCGGATGCGGTCTTTTTCGATGACAACGGCGATAATATAGAGGGAGCTAACCAGTTAGGTATCACGTCAATTCTGGTGACCGGAAAAGAGACGATACCGGACTATTTTGCGAAGCTGTTATGTTAAAAACCGTTCATCAAAAAGCCGACCACCATACCCGGCCACTGCGGGCGTGGCTAAAACTCCTCTGGCACCGTATTGACGAGGACAACATGACCACGCTGGCCGGTAACCTTGCCTACGTGTCGTTGTTATCTCTGGTGCCGCTGGTGGCGGTGATTTTTGCGCTGTTTGCCGCTTTCCCGATGTTTGCCGATGTCAGCCTGCAGCTGCGCCATTTCGTCTTTGCTAACTTTATCCCCGCCACCGGCGATGTTATTCAGAACTACATTGAGCAGTTTGTCGCTAACTCCAGCAAGATGACGGCGGTGGGGGCCTGCGGGCTGATCGTCACCGCGCTGCTGTTGATGTATGCCATTGATAGCGCGCTCAATACCATCTGGCGCAGTAAAAAAGTGCGACCAAAAGTCTACTCTTTTGCCGTCTACTGGATGATCTTAACGCTCGGGCCGTTGCTGGCCGGGGCGAGCCTTGCAATCAGCTCTTACCTGCTCTCATTGCGCTGGGCCAGCGATCTTAACAGCGTGATTGACGATGTGCTGCGGATTTTCCCGCTTATCCTCTCCTGGCTCTCTTTCTGGCTGCTCTACAGCGTAGTGCCTACCACCCGAGTGCCCAACCGGGATGCGATACTGGGGGCCCTGGTAGCGGCGGTACTCTTTGAGCTGGGTAAAAAAGGGTTCGCTCTTTACATCACCATGTTCCCCTCGTATCAGCTGATTTATGGCGTGCTGGCGGTCATTCCCATTCTGTTTGTCTGGGTTTACTGGACCTGGTGTATCGTCTTGCTTGGTGCAGAGATTACTGTCACTCTCGGGATATACCGCGAACTTAAACAAGAAGCAGAAGCTGAAAAACAACGAGAAGCAGACCAACCATGATTGCATTAATTCAGCGCGTAACCCGTGCCAGCGTCACCGTGGAGGGTGAGGTGACGGGTGAAATCGGCCCGGGACTTTTAGTGTTATTAGGTGTCGAAAAGGATGACGACGAGCAGAAGGCAAATCGCTTATGTGAGCGCGTGCTGGGCTACCGCATCTTCAGCGATGCTGAGGGTAAGATGAACCTTAACGTCCAGCAGGCGGGGGGCAGCGTGCTCGTTGTCTCGCAGTTTACGCTGGCAGCGGATACCGAACGCGGCATGCGCCCAAGTTTCTCTAAGGGCGCCGCACCGGATCGTGCCGAAGAACTTTATGAATACTTTGTTGAGCGCTGTCGCCAACAGGATATGAACACGCAAACCGGACGATTCGCTGCGGATATGCAGGTATCGCTGGTGAACGATGGCCCGGTCACATTCTGGCTGCAGGTATGAGCCAGTTGGCGGCGAGGCCGCGGGTAACAAGAGAGAGTACAGCTATGTATCACCTTCGAGTACCGCAGACAGAAGAAGAGTTAGATCTCTATTACCAGTTTCGCTGGGAGATGCTGCGTAAGCCGCTCCATCAGCCAAAAGGATCTGAGCGCGATGCATGGGATGCCATGGCGCACCATCAGATGGTAATGGACGAAGAGGGCAATCTTGTCGCCGTCGGGCGCCTGTATATCAACGCTGACTACGAAGCCTCGATCCGTTTTATGGCGGTGCACCCCAGCGTACAGGATAAGGGGCTGGGTACTCTGATGGCGATGACGCTGGAGTCCGTCGCGCGTCAGGAGGGGGTGAAGCGCGTCACCTGTAGCGCCCGCGAAGATGCCGTGGAGTTCTTCGCCAAGCTGGGGTTTGTGAATCAGGGAGAGATCACTGCACCACAAACCACCCCGATTCGCCACTTCCTGATGATCAAACCCATCGCCACTCTGGATGATATTCTCCATCGCGCTGACTGGTGCGGGCAGTTGCAGCAGGCCTGGTATCAGCACATTCCGCTTAGCGAGAAGATGGGCGTGCGCATCCAGCAGTACACCGGGCAGAAATTTATCACCACCATGCCGGAAGTGGGCAATCAGAACCCGCACCATACCCTGTTTGCAGGCAGCCTGTTCTCCCTGGCTACGCTCACCGGCTGGGGGCTTATCTGGTTGATGCTGCGCGAGCGGCATCTGGGCGGCACCATCATTCTGGCCGATGCCCATATCCGTTACAGCAATCCCATCAGCGGTAAACCCAGCGCGGTGGCCGACTTAGGTTTCCTGAGCGGCGATCTGGACCGTCTGGCGCGTGGCCGCAAAGCGCGGGTGCAGATGCTGGTAGAGCTGTTCGGCGACGACCAGGCGGGCGCGGTGTTTGAAGGCACCTACATTGTGTTGCCCGCGAAGCCATATGGCGCGTTTGAAGAGGGTGGGAACGAAGAGGAGTAACCTCTGCTAGCCCTCATTTATAGCCGGGTCAGGTCATTTTTATTGCCAATCGATATTGCACGTTACCCTAACTTTGCCCACCCAAACCTATTTTGTGCCATAGCGGTTTTCTGGATTCTGGAAAACCGCTCGCAAAAATAGCGCCTGCATTTTAAATCTGCTTTAACCCTAAATTAACCAGGTGTATCTTGCCTGAAAATTAACCATGGATGATATACTGGAGTGATATATGAGTTTATGGGCGGAGCTGGATATGGGCAGAATATTGATCGATTTATCTGATGATGTTATTCAACGACTGGATAACCTGAAAAAACTGCGTAACCAGCCGCGCGCCGAATTGCTAAGAGAGGCAATAGAACTCTATCTGGACCAGCAAAGTTCCTCGGTTATCCGTGATGCTCTTGGCCTTTGGGGAAACCAGCAAGAAGATGGTCTTGAGTACGAGCGTAAGCTGCGTGAGGAGTGGTAAGCATGGCGCATATGGCAGTGTTTGATACCAATATTCTTATCGACCTCTTCAATAGCCGTGTTGAGGCGGCGGATGCGATTGATAAGAGTGCGTCACATCGGGCAATTAGCCTGGTTACCTGGATGGAAGTAATGGTTGGGGCAAGAAGACACGGCCAGGAAGCGAAAACGGCAGCAGTGATGGGGGCTTTTGAAATTATCGATATTTCGCGAGAGATCGCTGAAAGAAGTGTATTGCTCCGCGAGAAACATGGGATGAAACTGCCGGATGCTATTATTCTTGCCACAGCCCAGATCAGAAACTGCCCGTTAATCTCACGTAATACTAAAGATTTTGCAGGTATCACCGGGGTAATTGCACCCTATCAGCTATAGGCCGGGCAAGCTCGCACCGCCCGGCACTATTACAGGGAACTACTCCCCTTCACCCGGGAACATAAACGGGTTGATAGAGCTACGGCCAAAGCCCTCTTGCTCCATGCGTGCGTCCAGCACCAGAGTGGCGAGGTCGTCGGCGACGGCTTCGACTTTCGGGTCCTTCTCCTGATACAGGATCTTCAGGTAGGTACCGCAGTCGCCGCAGCTTTCGGCTTTCACCGCCGCGTCTTCGTTTTCCAGCGACCAGTAGTTGAGATCGCGGGTCTGCTCGCAGTTGCTGCACTTGACGCGCACCACGTGCCACTCGGTTTCACACAGGTTGCAGTGCAGGTAGCGCAGCCCCTGGGTGGTACCGATTTGCACAATACTGGTGACCGGCATTGAGCCACATACCGGGCAGAACTGGCGCGCTTCGCCATATTCGGCGCGGGCTTTACCTGGGATCAGGCTCGCCATTTGCGCCCAGTAGAGCGACAGGGCCGCCCAAATAAAGGGCGCTTTATCGCTGCTGACAGAGGCGAAATCAGAGGCAAAGAGCGCGCTTGCCATCTCTTCCAGCTCTTTATCAGAGGCCTTTTCCAGATTCTCGATAACCGCCAGCGCTGTGCCGCTCATCTCCGGCTTCAGCTCGGCGATAAGGGAGTGCAGCAGCTTATGCCAGTGCTTATCGCGCGGCAGGACGTGAATATCCAGCGGCGGCTTACCCCGCTCATTAGCTTCTTTGATGCGTGCGGTCAGGTCCATGTGCAGTGGGTGGTCGTACAGCACCACCTCCTGCGCGTGGGCAACCAGCGCCGCAAAACGCAGAAAATCGCCCAGCGGATTGTTCGCCGCCAGCTCGCGCAGACGCTCCGCACGGCGGTTATAGAGGTTCTTGAGTCTGGGGAATAACAACGGCGGAATATGCTCCGCCGTGCGTTTCTCGCTCGAACCCAGCTCATCTTGCGGGATTATGCGAATACTCATTCAGATGACTTTTCCTGTTTCTGGCGGACTTCACGGTACCAGCGCGGGTGATGTTTCTTCGCCCACGTTTTGGTTACCCAGCCTTCCACCATCGCGGTAATGGTGCCTTTCACCCAGAGGGCGGCGTAAATATGCACCATGATAACCACAATTAACCCCACTGCGGCAAATGAATGCAGCATTAAGGCAAATCGGATCACCGGGATTGAGAAAGCAGGCGCAAAGTACGGGCGCCAGATAACCACGCCGCTCGCCAGCAGCAGCACCAGCAGGATAATCGCCGCCCAGAATACGCACTTCTGGCCGAAGTTATACCGCCCGGTATCACCTACTTCCTCGTTGACGACGATCTTACGAATATTCTTCGCCCAAAAGATATCATCCCGATTGATTAGGTTATGGTGCCAGTAACGGAAAAACATGATGATGAACGAGGCAAACATCACCACCCCGACGAAGGGGTGCAGGATGCGCGCCAGCTGCGGCGTACCCAGAATCTGCATCAGCCAGTTGAAGGAGGGGAAGAAGAACCCCAGCCCGCTTATCGCCGCCAGCATGAAGCAGAAGGCGGTGACCCAATGGTTGATACGCTCCGGCGCCGTGTAGCGCACGATGGTGTCACGTCTTTTCATTTGCGCACCTCGTCTTTCTCTTCATGCAGGTTGTCATCTTCCTCTTCCGCGCGGTTCGGCCCGACACCCACGTAGTGGAAGATGCTGGCGGCGAAGGTGGCCGCAAAGCCGACCGCTGCCAGCGGTTTCCAGATACCTTTCCAGAATTTGACGGTGGCGCTGATTTCCGGATTCTCCGGCAGGCCGTGATACAGGTTCGGCTTGTCGGCGTGGTGCAGCACATACATCACGTGCGTACCGCCAACCCCGGCCGGATCGTACAGACCTGCGTTGTCGTAACCGCGGGTTTTCAGCTCGGAGACGCGCTCGCCCGCCAGGGTTTTCATATCCTCTTTGGAGCCAAAGTGGATAGCGCCGGTCGGGCAGGTCTTCACGCAGGCTGGCTCCTGACCGACGTTCACGCGGTCGACGCACAGCGTACATTTATAGACGCGGTTATCTTCCGGGTTCATGCGCGGTACGTCGAACGGACAGCCGGCGATGCAGTAGCCGCAGCCGATGCACTGTTCGGACTGGAAGTCGACGATGCCGTTGGCGTACTGGATGATAGCCCCTTCGGACGGGCACGCCTTCAGGCAGCCCGGATCCGCACAGTGCATACAGCCATCTTTACGAATCAGCCATTCCAGCTTGTCGTTCTGCTCTACTTCCGAGAAGCGCATCACCGTCCAGGACTTGGCGGTCAGGTCGGCCGGGTTGTCGTACACCCCCACGTTGTGACCCACTTCATCACGGATGTCGTTCCACTCTGAACAGGCCACCTGACAGGCTTTACAGCCGATACAGGTGGTTACGTCGATAAGCTTCGCCACTTCCTGCTGGTGGTCCCGCGCCTGAGGCGCGGGGGTGAAACCGTTAGTCGCGGAACGACGAATGATGTCTTGCGATTGATAAGCCATAAGTCGTCTCCGTTACACCTTTTCCACGTTCACGAGGAAGGCCTTAAACTCCGGCGTCTGCGTATTCGCATCACCGACAAACGGCGTCAGGGTGTTAGCAATAAACCCTTTCTTCGCCACGCCCTCATAACCCCAGTGGATCGGGATACCGATGGTGTCCACCTGCTGACCGTGAACGTTCAGCGTGCGAATACGCTTGGTCACCACCGCCTTGGCCTTGATATAGCCGCGGTTGGAGGAGACCTTCACGGTATCGCCATGGGCGATGCCAAGCTTGTTCGCCAGCTTCTCACCGATCTCCACAAACTGTTCCGGCTGCGCGATGGCGTTCAGTAGCGCGTGCTTGGTCCAGTAGTGGAAGTGCTCGGTCAGACGGTAAGTGGTGCCCACGTACGGGAACTTGTCTTTTTTGCCCAGCGCCTCGAAATCGCTCTTAAAGATACGGGCGGCCGGGTTAGAGACCACGTTCGGGTGCAGCGGGTTAGTACCCAGAGGCGTCTCAAACGGCTCGTAGTGTTCCGGGAACGGCCCTTCCGCCATCTTATCGATAGCAAACAGACGTCCCATCCCTTCCTGCTGCATGATAAACGGCCCGACATCGCTGCCCGGAGGCGCGGCGCTGTAGTCCGGAATATCCACGCCGCCCCACTTGGTACCGTCCCACTTCAGCAATTGACGCTTCGGATCCCACGGGTTGCCCTGCGGATCGGCGGAGGCACGGTTATAGAGAATGCGGCGGTTCAGCGGCCACGACCATGCCCAGCCCAGCGTATTGCCAAGGCCTGACGGGTCGGCGTTATCGCGGTTAGCCATCTGGTTGCCTTTCGGCGTCCAGCTACCGGCAAAGATCCAGCAGCCGCTGGAGGTGGTGCCGTCATCGCGCAGGTGAGCGAAGGTGCTCAGCTGATCGCCTTTTTTCGCCAGTACCGCGCCGGTGACCGGGTCGATAATGTCGGCCAGCGCCTTGCCGTTGCTCTCCATCGCCACTTCTTCAGCAGAAGGGTTCTCCGGCGTCGAGTAGTTCCAGGTCATGTTCAACACTGGTTCCGGGTTCGCGCCGCCTTCAGTGGCGTACATCTTACGCAGGCGTAAGAAGATACCGGCCAGGATTTCGCCGTCGTTCATGGCGATGCCCGGGGCGTCGGCGCCTTTCCAGTGCCACTGCAGCCAGCGGCCGGAGTTGACGATAGAGCCGTTCTCTTCCGCGAAGCAGGTAGAGGGCAGGCGGAACACTTCGGTCTGAATCTTCGACGGATCGACGTCGTGTGATTCGCCATGGTTCTGCCAGAAGGTCGAGGTCTCGGTATTGAGCGGATCAATGGTGACCAGGAACTTCAGTTTCGACAGAGATTCGACAACCTTGTGCTTGTTCGGGAACGACGCCACCGGGTTGAAGCCCTGGCAGAGGTAGCCGTTAACCTTGCCCTGGTGCATCATGTCGAAGTACTGCAGAACGTCGTAGCCTTTGTCCCACTTCGGCAGCCAGTCTAAGCCCCAGCTGTTTTCCGCCGTTGCTTTGTCGCCGAAGAAGGCTTTCATCATCGAGACGAAGAACTTCGGATAGTTGCTCCAGTAGTTCACCTGGCCTTCGAGCAGCGGTTTTGGCGTGTTGACCGCCAGGTAAGTCTGCAGGTCGGTCTGTTTTTCGTTTGGCAGCGTCATATAGCCGGGCAGGCTCTGTGACAGCAGGCCGAGATCGGTCAGACCCTGAATGTTGGAGTGACCGCGCAGGGCGTTGACGCCGCCGCCTGCCATCCCCATGTTGCCGAGCAGCAGCTGAACCATCGCCATGGTGCGGATGTTCTGCGCGCCGATAGAGTGCTGGGTCCAGCCGAGGGCATACAGGAACGACGCGGTTTTATCTTTCGCGCTGGTTTCGGCGATCATCTCGCACACTTTCAGGAAATCGGCCTTCGGTGTACCACAGATGTTTTCGACAACGTCCGGCGTATAGCGGGAAACGTGCTCTTTCAGCAGGTTCCAGACGCAGCGCGGGTGTTGCAGGGTGGTGTCGCGCTTCGCAAAGCCGTTCTCATCCAGCTCGTAGTTCCAGCTGGTCTTGTCGTACCAGCGTTTTTCAGCGTCGTAGCCGCTAAACAGACCATCATCGAAGCTGAAATCCTCACGCACGATCAGGCTGGCGTTGGTGTAGGCTTCGGTATATTCGCGGTTATATTTTTCGTTATTTATCAGGTACAGCAGTACGCCTGACAGGAAAGTGATGTCAGTACCTGAACGAATAGGGGTGTAGAAATCCGCCACTGACGCCGTACGCGTAAAGCGGGGATCGATCACAATCAGTTTCGCACCGTTGTGGATTTTGGCTTCCATCGCCCAGCGGAACCCGACAGGGTGCGCTTCAGCGGCGTTACCGCCCATCACCACGACAAGGTTGGCGTTCTTGATGTCGACCCAGTGGTTGGTCATCGCACCGCGACCAAATGTTGGAGCAAGACTTGCTACCGTTGGTCCGTGTCAGACACGCGCCTGGTTGTCGACCGCGAGCATACCG
>Ga0153917_1000990_pt1 | contig 13890 bp, 12 predicted proteins | sample TSFL001MetaG_FD_104695 | JGI IMG/M metagenome (GOLD analysis project Ga0153917, IMG submission 104695) | Attine ant fungus gardens microbial communities from Florida, USA - TSFL001 MetaG | ecosystem: Host-associated > Fungi > Mycelium > Unclassified | place: USA: Florida, Paynes Creek Historic... | reverse complement strand
TTCGGCGGCATCGTCATCGGCTATTTCCGCCACGGCATGGAGCTCGGCGAAGCCGCCGACGTCTTCGTGAAGCTGTCGGTCGGCGACGGTCTCGTCTCGCAGATCCCCGCCCTCATCGTCTCGCTCGCCGCCGGCCTCATCGTCTCGCGCGGCGGCACGGCAGGCTCCACCGACCAGGCGGTCATCAACCAGCTCTCCGGCTATCCGCGCGCGCTCTTCGTCGCCTCCGGCCTGATGACGCTGCTCGCGGTCATGCCGGGCCTGCCCTTCTTCCCCTTCATGGTCCTCGGCGGCGTCATGGCCTTCGGCGCCTGGATCATCCCGCGCCGTATCGAGGAGGAGAACCGCCTCAAGCGCGAAGCGGAGGCCCAGCAGGTCCAGGCGACGCGCGAGCAGGAGAAGGATTCGGTCAAGTCGGTGCTGAAGACCGCCGAGATCGAGCTGCTGCTCGGCAAGCAGGTCTCCACGCGTCTTCTCGGCGCGCATCAGGAACTGGCCTTCCGCGTCGGCAAGATGCGCAAGAAGTTCGCCGCGCAATACGGTTTCGTCGTGCCGGAGATCAAGGTCTCCGACGACATCACCATCCCGGACAAGTCCTACCAGATCCGCATCCACGGCACGACGATCGCCTCCAACATCGTGCGCGTCGGCGAAGTGCTCGTCGTCACCGGCGGCGGGCGCAAGCCGAGCGTGCCGGGCGACGATATCCGCGAGCCCGCCTTCGGCATGCCGGCCGTCTCGATCCTCGAGACCTTCGCCGACGACCTGCGCCGCGAGGGCTTCCACCCGATCGACAACGTCTCGGTGGTGCTGACGCACCTTTCCGAGGTCATCCGCAACAACCTGCCGCAGCTTCTCTCCTACAAGGACGTGAAGATCCTGATCGAGCGCCTCGATCCGGAATACCGCAAGCTCGCCGACGAGATCTGCTCCTCGCACATGTCCTATTCGGGCCTGCAGGCGGTGCTGAAGCTGCTGCTCGCCGAGCGCGTCTCCATCCGCAACCTGCATCTCATCCTCGAAGCGGTCGCCGAGCTCGCCCCGCATGTGCGCAAGACCGAGCAGATCGTCGAGCATGTGCGCATCCGCATGGCGCAGCAGATCTGCGGCGACCTCACCGACAATGGCGTGCTGCCGGTGCTGCGCCTCGGCAACAAGTGGGACATGGTCTTCCACCAGGCGCTCAAGCGCGATTCGAAGGGCGAGATCGTCGAGTTCGACATCGATCCGCGCCAGCTCGAGGAGTTTTCCGAGCAGGCGACCCGGGTTATCCGCGAGTTTCTAGACCGCGGCACGCCCTTCGTACTGGTCACGTCGCCCGAATCCCGCTCTTATGTGCGCATGATCATCGAGCGCCTCTTCGCCACATTGCCGGTTCTCTCGCATGTCGAGCTTGCCAAGGGCATCGAGATCAAGATTCTCGGCTCCATTTCATGATCTCCGACCCGCAGGGCACGGTGCTGGCGCTGTTCGCCGCGTTCTGCCGTGTCGGCGGGTGTTTCATGCTCCTGCCGGGCTTTTCCTCCGCGCGCATGTCGATGCAGATCCGCCTGTTCCTGGCGGTCGCCGTGTCCATGGCGGTGCTGCCGCTGATGTGGGACACGATCTATCCGCGCGCCTCAGGCCCGCTCGACGGCTACCTGACGATGATCACCTTCGAGACGCTGACCGGCGCGGTGATCGGCCTGATCGCCCGCTATTACGTGCTTGGCCTGCAGTTCGCCGGCACGGTGCTGACCATGATGATGGGCTTCAACGCGCCGCCGACGCCGGACGTGCTGGAAGACGCGGCCGAAAACCAGCTGACGAACCTTCTCTCCTTCACCGGCCTGCTGATACTCTTCCTTCTGGATTTCCATCACATCGTCCTTCGGGCGCTGATCGATTCCTACAATGTCATGCCGCTCGGCGGCGGCTTCAATCCGCAGAGTGCGCTCATCACGCTCACCGATACGCTGAGCCAGACCTTCATGATCATGCTGCGGCTCGCCAGCCCGTTCATCCTCTACGGTCTGGTGTTCAACGTCTCCGTCGGCCTCGTCAACAAGCTGGCGCCGCAGATCCCGATCTACTTCATCTCGCTGCCCTTCATCATCATGGGTGGCATGCTGCTGCTTTATTTCGGCGTGTCCTCGCTCCTGGAAATCTTCACCGCCGGCTTCCTGCCGGTCTTCCGGGGAGGCTGACATGGCGCAGAACCGCTCGGACAAGCTCAAGCGGCTGGTGACGGTGCAGCGCCATCTGGAGAAGATGGCGGAGATCGACCTTGCCGGCACCACCCGCCAGCGGCAGGAAGTGGCGGAGACGATGACCGTGGTGGTCGATGCGATCAACTCGCTCGATCCGGTGCACCGCAGCTTCTCTCGGCACTATTCCGGCCAGTACAGCAGGCTCCAGCAGCAGGAGCAGATGCTGGCGAACGTGCAGGAAATGCACGAGATGCGTGTCGTGCGTGAGCGCACCAAGGGCGACCGGATGGAAGACCGCATGAAGGAGGCGCGCGACGCCGAGGACCGCGCGGCTGCGGACGACGCGATCTACGATCTCATCGACCAGCATCTCGCCTACAGGTCGGACGACACGTAGGTCCTTTCGACTATCGGGCCAAATATCCGGAAAGACAGGCGATTTACCGTCCTCTCATCAAGCTTGCGTGAAAATGGATTTGGCGGCCGCCGACGTCACGGCTTCGTCATCCGCCACCAGCCTCCCGTAAGGTTGAGCAGCGATAGTCGCATCAGGACGATGACGAGGTTTGCCGAAGCAGCCGTGGCAATGGCGCGGGCGGACCGGATGTCCACGATGGTCATGAGGCCGGCGGACCGCCATGAGGACGGGTCCGGCACGCGGGAATCACCTGAAAGGCTTTGAGACGTGGCAATAACTCCCCCCAGCGATCTGGTGCTCGACGTTGTGCGCGCCGCCGATCCGGCACAGGTTCAGGAAGCGCAGGCCAAGCTGAAATCGAACAGGGCCGCCTTCGAGGCGACCAGCCTTGCCGAGGCGGGCGCCGGCTTCCAGGCCGCCGTCGGCATTCTCAATCGGGATACGACCACCGCCAGCCACGCGGCGAGTGCGGGCGTTCAGGCTGTCGGCGGGAAGAATATCCCGGAGCACCTGCGTAAGTTCGAATCCATGGTGCTGCAGAATTTCGTGAAGTCGATGATGCCCGCCGAGAGCGAGGAGCTTTACGGCAAGGGCACGGCCGGCGAGATGTGGCGCGGCATGATGGCCGACCAGCTCGGCGATGCGATCGCCAAGGGCGGCGGTATCGGTATTGCCGAAAGCCTCGCCAAGAAGAGCGGCATCACCACCAATCCGAGAGACAAGGATGTCGACCGCGTCGCCGCCGGCATGGTGCAGACCATGCAGCGCGAGGCCTTTGCCGACCTGACGCCCGGCATCAAGGACGATCACAAGAAATCGCATAAGGTTTAAGCGGAGCATAACAAAATGGAACAGGCGAACAACGAACTCCGGATCCGCACCGTTCTCGGCCGACTCGAGACGATCATCGACAACGAGAACGACAGCATCGGCAGCGACCCGGAATTCGACCTGCCGACGTCGAACGCCCACAAGAGCCGCTGCCTCTATGAGCTCGCCATGCTGACGCGTGACGTGCCGCCGGACGAAGTGCCGCCGACCTTCTCCACGCAGCTCGGGCGCCTGCGCGAAAAGCTGGCCACCAACGCCCAGCGCATCTCCGCCCATCTGGAAGCCGTGCGCGAGGTCGTCACCATCCTGAAGAATGCCGTGCAGGACCTCGAGGCTGACGGCACCTATTCGCAGGAACAGTTCCGCCTGGGTTACGGCACATGATCAAGCTCGTCGGCACCGGCGTCTGGATCCTCGCGATCACGCTCGCCTCGGTCTATTTCTCGCTGAAGATGGCCTCGGCTCCCAAGGTCGACACGGCCGCCGCCGCGCGCGAGGCCGCGATGGAATTCGTCAGCGGCTATACGACCACCGTGCCGGTGATCGGCGAGGGCGGCGTCAGCGGCTATCTGCTGACCAAGCTCGCCTACAAGGCCAACAAGGAGCTTGCCGCCAAGCAGGTCGTACCGCTGCCCGAGATGATTACCGACGAACTCTATACCCTGCTCGTCGGCAAGAAGATGATCGATGTCGGGGCGACCGGCAATTTCGATCTCGACGCCTTCCGCGGCGTGGTGAAGGAGGGGCTGAACCGCCGCTTCGGCGCGGAGGTCATCGCCGAGGTCTATGTCGAGCAGATCGACTATCTCACCACCGCCTCGGTGGAGGACCCGCCGCAGAAGAAGGGCGTGACCCTTTTGAAGGGCGAAGTCCCGACCGTCGAGCAGACGCAAAAAAGCGGGCACTGATCCCCGCCATATAGCAATTCCAGCAAAAGTGCGCAGCGGTTTTGCGTCCGGAGTTGCGTAGAAACAAGGAGATAGAGCGTTTTCGCGATTCGGGGAAAAGCGGAAACGCTCTAGGAGTGCAGGAAGGCCGGTTCGTCAGATCGAGCCGGCCTTTGCCGTTGCCGCCGGACCATGCGCCGGCCTTGGTCGCGCCAGCTTGTGGCGAAGCACATGGCAAAGGAGGAGGGGAGCGGTGAAATCGGGCTTCCGGGCAAGGCGGGCGGTGATGCCCTGCCTGCCGACGGCCTCGGGACGCCGGGAACCGTCGGCCGGCACGTCGAACAGTCCGCGCACGCTGAGGACGAGCCGCGCATCCCCGGCGCCGGCATGGCGGTCGATCCACTTTTCCTGCGCGGGGCTTCCCATCGATACGACGAGGATATCCGCGCGGGCGGCGCGGACGCGGTCCATGATCGCGCCGGATTCTTCCGGGTCGAATGCACCGTCGGCGATCGGCAGGATGGTGTGCCAGGGGGCATGGCGCTGCAGGTCCCCGGCCGCCTGCTTCAATGTTTCCGACGTGCCGCCGATCAGGGCGACGCGCATCGGCCTGGCGAGATAGGTCAGGAGCGCCGGAACGAAGGCCGTGCCGGTGAAGCGTGCCGGAAAGCGCTTGCCGTGCAGCATGCGCGAGGCCATGTCGATGCCGCTTCCCTCGGGCATGACGATCTGGCGCTCCAGCACGGCGCGGTATTCCGCATCCCATGTCAGGCGATTGGCGTTTCTTGCGTCGAGGAAGGCGATGACGTTCTGGCCGAAGGGCATGGTCGCCACTTCCTCGGCAAGCGAGAAACTTTCGGCCCAGCCGAGATCGCAGACCGCAAGGCCGAGTATCTCCCGCTGGGAGGCGACGATGTTGCCCGATGCGAAGGCCATGGCCCGGTTCCCTCATACGACTTTCGGCAATCCCGCTTCGAACGGATTGCTTCGCGGCCGGTCTAGCAAGTCCGGCTGAAGGGCCGTTTAAGGAATTCCGGAAAAGGTGAGGGAAAGTGTTCATCCTTCGCTAACCATGAGGCCAAGGCATTGATGTTGCGTATAATTTCTTCGAGAAAGGCTGCCACTGCGGTAAAAATCCTTCAGGCAACATGGAACAAAGGCCGGCGGTATGAGTGGTTTCGCCATGCCGCATCGCGGCTCCCCTCATCGCTGACAGGAAAAAGGGCCTCCGGTCGATTTCGTGTGCTCTTCCCGTCGATGGCGCTTGAATTTATGTGTTTTGGACAGCATAGGGCGTTGAGAGGCCATCCCGCCGAACGGCCGCCCCGTTAGGGTGGCGCAATTCATTCAGGGAGAGAAATGTGACCACCATTATCGATGGGAAGCAGGTTGCCGCTTCCGTGATTGACGCTGTGAAAGCCGCGACCGTCGCGCTCGAAAAGGACGCCGGCTTCAAGCCCGGTCTTGCTGTCGTCATCGTCGGCGACGATCCGGCCAGCCACGCCTATGTTTCCTCCAAGAGCCGCATGGCCAAGGAATGCGGCTTCAACTCCGTCCAGCACACGCTGCCGGAGGAGACGACGCAGGAAGAGCTTGCCCGTCTGGTGGAAACGCTGAATGCCGACGAGACCATCCACGGCATCCTCGTGCAGCTTCCGCTCCCGAAACACCTCGATTCCGATCCGATCATCCAGTCGATCCGGCCCGAGAAGGACGTCGACGGCCTGCATGTCGTCAATGCCGGCAAGGTGGCGACGGGCGATCTCGACGGCGGCCTCGTCTCCTGCACGCCGGCCGGCGCCATGGTCTTCGTGCGCCGCATCCACGGCAACGATCTCTCCGGCCTCAATGCCGTGGTGATCGGCCGTTCCAATCTCTTCGGCAAGCCGATGTCGGCCCTGCTGCTCGCCGCCAATGCGACGGTGACGACGGCCCATTCGCGCACGAAGGACCTTGCCGCCGTCTGCCGCAACGCCGATATCCTCGTCGCTGCCGTCGGCCGGCCGGAAATGGTGAAAGCCGATTGGGTCAAGCCCGGCGCGACCGTCATCGATGTCGGCATCAACCGCGTTCCCGCGCCGGAAAAGGGTGAGGGCAAGTCGCGCCTCGTCGGCGACGTCGCTTTCGAGGAATGCGCGAAGGTCGCGGGCGTCATCACGCCGGTTCCCGGCGGTGTCGGCCCCATGACCATCGCCATGCTGATGGCCAATACGGTGATTGCCGCCTATCGCAAGGCCGGCAGGACGCCGCCGAAGTTCTGAACCGTTTTCCCGCAAAAGGCGCCCTCGGGGCGCCTTTTCATCTGGCGGGTGCCGGCCCCGTGGAGGCGCGCACGATGAGGTCCGCCTTCCACAATTCCTGCTGTGGCACCGTTTCGAGCTGCAGGATCTCCGCGATGAGCCGCCGCGCGATGCGCTGGCCGGCGGCGCGCAGCGACGAGCGCGTCGTCGTCAGCGGCACCATGAAATTCTCCGGCTTCAGCATCGGCAGCACATCGTCATGGGCGATGAGCGAGATATCCGTGCCCAGTTTCAGGCCGGCCTGGTTGATCGCCCGCACGGCCCCGAGCGCCAGCACGGTGCTGGAGCAGAGCACGGCCGTCGGCGGCGTCTCCAGCCGGAGGAAGCGCTCCATGGCGCGGAAGCCGTATTCGTCCGTCATCTGCGAATGCTGTACGCACTCCTCGCGCAGCACGAGCCCGTATTCGCCGAGCGCACGCTCGGTGCCCTTGCGGCGGCGCATCGCGAAGGTGAGGTAGTCCGGTCCGTTGATGAGAGCGAAGTGCCGGTGACCGAGCTGGGTGAGCAGCCGCGCCGCATCGTAGAAGAGGCCGGTATTGTCGATGTCGAGGAACGGGTAGTCGGACGGGATGCCGATGGAGCGCCCATGCACAATGAAAGGCGTCTTGAGCGACTTCATCATGGCGATGCGCGGGTCCTTCTCGCGCATATAGGCGAAGAACAGCGCATCCACATTGCCGCTTGCCACCAGCCGCCGGCAGGTGGCGACCTCGTCCTCGGGATGGCTCGGATTGATGACGAAGTGGAAGTCGTGCTTGACCGCCTCGTCGCCGAGCCCGGCCAGGAACTCGCCGAAATGCACGTCGGACTGGATGCCGTCGGCCGTTGGCATGACGAGGCCGATGGAGCCGGCGCGGCCGGTCGCAAGGCGCTGGGCGGCACGGTTGGGGCGGTAGCCGGTCTCCCGGACGGCATCGAGCACGCGCTGGCGGGTTTCGGCATTGACCTCCGGATAACCGTTCAAAGCCCTGCTCACGGTTGTCTGGGAGAGGCCCAGCAATTGCGATAACTGCTTGAGATTCACATGCTTAGCTTTCTAGAACTATTCAAAGCGCTTTGGATTTCTGGCGCGCACATCTCCGGATTGTCCCAAGGCGCCCCGGCATCTAACATCAGCAAATCCGCGAGTAAAAGCGGATTTGGGCTTTTTGCGTTGCAAAACTACGCTGCGCTGCGTCAGCCCCGCGCCTTTCGCTCAAGTGGGGAAGGGTACTTGACGAAGGCGCGGGGGAAATGGGATGAAAGTGCATCCAAAGCGCTTTGAATTTGGGGGCGTTTTTTGAAAATGCCCGCCCGGGGAGAGGGCGGGTTTGCTATGGGAGGCAAATCAGGTGAAGAAGACCTTGTTGATGACCGCTGCCCTCGCGCTCTTCATGGCGGGCGGCGCCGTTTCGGCCGATCTGAAGTTCAAGCCCGGCGAGGATTCCCGGTTCAACTGGCAGAGCCTGGAGGATTTCAGGAAGGGCCACGACCTCAAGGGCCAGACGCTCACCATTTTCGGCCCCTGGCGCGGCGAGGACGAAGCGCTCTTCAAGAATGTCTATGCCTATTTCGTCGAGGCGACGGGCGTCGACCTGAAATACTCCTCCTCCGAGAACTACGAGCAGCAGATCGTCATCGACACGCAGGCCGGCAGCCCGCCGGACGTCGCCATCCTGCCGCAGCCGGGTCTCATCGCCGACCTCGCCTCCAAGGGCTACCTGACGCCGCTCGGCGACGAGACCAAGAAGTGGCTGCTCGACAACTATGCCGCCGGCCAGTCCTGGGTCGATCTTTCGACCTTCAAGGGCAAGGACGGCACGGCCGCGCTTTATGCCTTCCCCTACAAGATCGACGTGAAGTCGCTCGTCTGGTACGTGCCCGAAAACTTCGAGGATGCCGGCTATGAAGTGCCGAAGACCATGGAAGACCTCAAGGCGCTGACGGAAAAGATCGTCGCCGATGGCGGCACGCCCTGGTGCATCGGCCTCGGTTCGGGCGGCGCCACCGGCTGGCCGGCGACCGACTGGGTCGAGGACCTGATGCTGCGCACGGCATCGCCGGAAACCTACGACAAGTGGGTCAAGAACGAGATTCCCTTCACCGATGCCGCCGTGGTCGGCGCGCTCGACGAATTCGGCTGGTTCGCCAAGAACGACAAGTTCGTCGACGGCGGCGCGGCGGCGGTCGCCTCCACCGACTTCCGCGACAGCCCGAAGGGCCTCTTCGCCTCGCCGCCGAAATGCTACCTGCACCATCAGGCATCCTTCATCCCGTCCTTCTTCCCGGAGGGCACGGTGGTCGGCCAGGATGCGGACTTCTTCTACATGCCGCCCTATGCCAGCAAGCCGGAGCTCGGCAACCCGGTTCTCGGTGCCGGCACGCTCGCCATGATCACCAGGGATACGCCCGCCTCGCGCGCCTTCATCGAGTTCCTCAAGACGCCGATCGCCCATGAGGTCTGGATGGCGCAGTCGAGCTTCCTGACGCCCTTCAAGAGCGCCAACAAGGAAGCCTATGCCAACGCCGCGATGAAGAAGCAGGGCGAGATCCTGCTCGATTCGACGACCTTCCGCTTCGACGGCTCCGACCTGATGCCGGGCAAGATCGGCGCGGGCGCGTTCTGGACGGGCATGGTCGATTTCGTCGGCGGCAAGTCGGCCAACGACGTCGCGGCCGATATCCAGAAGGCCTGGGACGCCATCAAGTAATCCGGCGAACCGGCCGGCATCCGCCGGCCGGTTTCCCACGCATGCGAAGTGCACCGGACATGCGGCAAGGCCGCGTGGACGATCGATGCGCCTCCGAGGGTTCTTGAGGGGAGCATTCCTGGGGAGGAGCTGCCATGTCGCAACTGTTATTCGCCGTCTTCACGATGGTCGGGGGCGTGCTCGCCTGCGCCGCCTATTTCTTCGGGACCAACTGGCTGCTCGACAGGATATTCCCCTCCAAGGGGCGGACGGGGGCCGAGGCGTCCCGCAACCTCAGGATCACCAATGCCATCCGGCCGTGGCTCTTCATGGCGCCGGCGCTCTTCGCGCTCGCCATCTATCTCGTCTATCCCGTCTTCGAATCGGTGCGCCTCTCCTTCCACGACCGCTCCGGCACCCGCTTCGTCGGCTTCAGCAATTTCGCCTGGATGATCAATGACGGCGAGTTCCGCCAGTCGATCCTCAACAATTTCCTCTGGCTGCTGGTGGTGCCGGCGCTCGCCACCTTCTTCGGCCTCGTCATCGCCGCGCTCACCGACCGCATCTGGTGGGGCAATATCGCCAAGACGCTGATCTTCATGCCGATGGCGATCTCCTTCGTCGGCGCCGCCGTCATCTGGAAGTTCGTCTACGACTACCGCTCGGAGGGCTCCGAGCAGATCGGCATCCTCAACGCCGTCGTCGTCGCCTTCGGCGGCACGCCCGAGGCGTGGATGACCATTCCCTTCTGGAACAACTTCTTCCTCATGGTCATCCTGATCTGGATCCAGACCGGCTTTGCCATGGTCATCCTTTCGGCCGCGTTGCGCGGCATTCCGGAAGAGACCATCGAGGCGGCCGTCATCGACGGGGCGAACGGCTTCCAGATCTTCTTCAAGATCATGGTGCCGCAGATCTGGGGCACGATCGCCGTCGTCTGGACGACGATCACCATCCTCGTCCTCAAGGTCTTCGACATCGTGCTCGCCATGACCAACGGCCAGTGGCAGACGCAGGTCCTGGCCAACCTGATGTTCGACTGGATGTTCCGCGGCGGCGGCGATTTCGGGCGCGGCGCGGCCATCGCCGTCGTCATCATGATCCTCGTCGTTCCGATCATGATCTGGAACATCCGCAACGCCACCCGGGAAATGGAAGGCCATTGAGATGATCGCATCGTCCCGTTCGCCGCTCATCATCCTCGTCCACCTTTCGGTCCTGCTGCTCGTTGCGCTCTGGACGCTGCCGACCGCGGGCCTGTTGATCTCCTCGCTGCGCGACAAGGACCAGCTCGCCGTCTCCGGCTGGTGGACGGCGCTCTCCACCTCCTCGCAGAACCTCACCGGCCGCGCTGCCGCGCCGGATGCCCAGATCGAGCGTGACGGCAAGTTCGTCATCTCCGGCAACCTGACGGAGGGCGGCCCGGCGAAGGTCTCGGCCTTCGGCGTCCGCCCCATGCAGCCCGCCGCCTTCGAGCCGGGCACGGCCGCCGATATCGGCGACGGCCAGACGTTGACCGTCAACGAGGACGGCAGCTACGAGCTCGTCTCGCCGGCGAGAATGGAAGGCACGCGCGGCCAGCGCATCTTCTACACCGCCTCCGTCCCGCCGCGCTTCACGCTCGACAATTATCGCGAGGTGTTGAGCGCCGCCGGCATCGGCTCGTCCTTCATCAATTCGCTGACGGTGGCGATCCCCTCGACCATCATCCCGATCCTCGTCGCCGCCTTCTGCGCCTATGCGCTGGCCTGGATGCCGTTCCCCGGCCGGGCGATCCTGATCGCCGTCGTCGTCGGCCTGCTCGTCGTGCCCCTGCAGATGTCGCTGATCCCACTGCTCCGGCTCTATAACGGCGTCGGCGCCTTCTTCGGCGTGCCGGCCAAGACCTATGTCGGCATCTGGCTCGCCCATATGGGCTTCGGCCTGCCGCTCGCCATCTACCTCCTGCGCAACTACATGGCCGGCCTGCCGCGCGAGATCATGGAATCGGCCCGCGTCGACGGCGCGTCCGATTTCGACATCTTCGTGAAGATCATCCTGCCGCTCTCCTTCCCGGCGCTCGCCTCCTTCGCCATCTTCCAGTTCCTGTGGACATGGAACGACCTGCTCGTCGCCATGGTCTTCCTCGGCACGGGCAATGACGAGCTGGTGCTGACCGGGCGCCTCGTGAACCTCCTCGGCTCGCGCGGCGGCAACTGGGAAATCCTCACGGCCTCCGCCTTCATCACGATCGTCGTCCCCCTCATCGTCTTCTTCAGCCTGCAGCGCTACCTCGTGCGCGGCCTGCTGGCGGGGTCGGTCAAGGGCGGCTGACGCATACCTATAGGACAAGCAGAATGACGACGTCGGATTCCACCCTTCTCACGCCGGACAAGGACTGGTGGCGCGGCGCGGTGATCTACCAGATCTATCCGCGCTCCTTCCAGGACACCAATGGCGACGGGATCGGCGACCTCAAGGGCATCACCGAGCGCCTTGCCCATGTCGCGTCCCTCGGCGTGGACGCGATCTGGATTTCGCCCTTCTTCACCTCGCCGATGAAGGACTTCGGCTACGACGTCTCGGATTATCTCGATGTCGACCCGATCTTTGGGGAGCTTGCCGATTTCGACGCGCTGATCGCCGAGGCCCACCGCCTCGACATCCGCGTCATGATCGACCTCGTGCTGTCGCACACCTCCGACAGGCATCCCTGGTTCGTCGAAAGCCGCTCGCGGCGGACCAATCCCAAGGCGGACTGGTATGTCTGGGCGGATTCGAAGCCCGACGGCACGCCGCCCAACAACTGGCTGGCGATCTTCGGCGGTTCCGCCTGGCAGTGGGACGCGACGCGCCTGCAATACTACATGCACAATTTCCTGACCTCGCAGCCGGATTTGAACCTGCACAATCCGGAAGTTCAGGACGCGCTGCTCTCCGTCGCCCGCTTCTGGCTGGAGCGCGGCGTCGATGGCTTCCGCCTCGACACGATCAATTTCTACTTCCACGACAAGGAGCTGCGCGACAACCCGTCGCTTCCCCCCGAGCGCCGCAATGCGCAGACGGCGCCCGCCGTGAACCCCTACAACTACCAGGAACATCTCTACGACAAGAACCAGCCGGAGAACCTCGAATTCCTCAAACGCTTCCGCGCGCTTCTTGAGGAATTCCCGGCCATCGCGGCGGTCGGCGAGGTGGGTGACAGCCAGCGCGGCCTCGAGATTGCCGGCGAGTACACCTCCGGCGGCGACAAGATGCACATGTGCTACGCCTTCGAGTTCCTGGCGCCCGATCCGCTGACGCCGGCCTTCGTCGCCGAGACGCAGCATGCGCTGGAAAAGGCGGCGCCCGAAGGCTGGGTCTGCTGGGCCTTCTCCAACCATGACGTCATGCGCCATGTCAGCCGCTGGGGCTTCGGCGTGACGGATCACGAGGCGCATGCCAGGCTGCTGGCGAGCCTCCTCATGTCGCTGCGCGGTTCCGTCTGCATCTACCAGGGCGAGGAACTGGCCTTGCCGGAGGCCGAGCTTGCCTACGAGGACTTGCAGGATCCCTACGGCATCCAGTTCTGGCCGGATTTCAAGGGCCGCGACGGCTGCCGCACGCCGATGGTCTGGAGTGCCGGCGAGCAGTCCGGCGGCTTCAGCGATGGCAGGCCCTGGCTGCCGGTCTCGGCCGCCCATCTGGAGCGTGCGGTCGACATGCAGGAGGGGGACGAGGCGTCGGTCCTGTCGCACTACCGCCGCTTCCTCGCCTTCCGCAAGGAGCATGTGGCGCTGGTCAAGGGCGACATCGAATTCCTTTCGGCCGAAGGGGCGATCCTCTCCTTCGTGCGCAGCCACGGCAATGAGAAGGTCTTCTGCGCCTTCAACATGAGCCCGGTGCCGCGCCTTGCCGACCTGCCGTCCGGCACGCTGGAGGTGCTGGAAGGCCATGGCTTTGCTAGCCTGATGCATGAGGAAAATATAGAACTTCCGGCCTGGAGCGGGTTCTTCGCCCGCTTCGCGTGACGACTGCGCCAAAACGTAAAGGGGAGAGAGACATGACAGGGCTGGTGCTCAGGGATATCCGCAAGTCCTACGGCGCGGTGGACGTGATCCACGGCATCGATCTCGATATCAAGCAGGGCGAGTTCATCGTCTTCGTCGGCCCGTCCGGCTGCGGCAAGTCGACCCTCCTGCGCATGATCGCGGGCCTCGAAGAGATCACCGGCGGCGACATGACCATCGACGGCGAGCGCGTCAACGACGTGCCGCCCTCCAAGCGCGGCATCGCCATGGTCTTCCAGTCCTACGCGCTCTATCCGCACATGACCGTCTACGACAACATGGCCTTCGGCATGCGGATCGCCGGCGAGAGCAAGGAGGAGATCGACCGCCGCGTGCGCTCGGCCGCCGATATCCTCCAGCTCACCAAATATCTCGACCGCCTGCCCAAGGCGCTTTCGGGCGGCCAGCGCCAGCGCGTCGCCATCGGCCGCGCCATCTGCCGCAATCCCAAGGTCTTCCTCTTCGACGAGCCGCTGTCGAATCTCGACGCGGCGCTGCGTGTCGCCACCCGCATCGAGATCGCCAAGCTCAACGAGCAGATGGCCGATACGACGATGATCTACGTCAC
>Ga0153917_1000989_pt1 | contig 13922 bp, 9 predicted proteins | sample TSFL001MetaG_FD_104695 | JGI IMG/M metagenome (GOLD analysis project Ga0153917, IMG submission 104695) | Attine ant fungus gardens microbial communities from Florida, USA - TSFL001 MetaG | ecosystem: Host-associated > Fungi > Mycelium > Unclassified | place: USA: Florida, Paynes Creek Historic... | reverse complement strand
TTTTTTTGCCCGGCGTCAGGAGATAAACATGAATCCGCTTTATCAAAAACACATCATTTCCATAAACGACCTCAGCCGCGAAGAGCTGGAACTGGTTCTGGAAACCGCGGCAAAACTGAAGGCGAATCCGCAACCGGAGCTGCTTAAACACAAAGTCATTGCGAGCTGCTTCTTCGAAGCCTCTACCCGTACGCGCCTCTCCTTTGAAACCTCCATGCACCGCCTGGGCGCGAGCGTGGTGGGCTTCTCAGACAGCAGCAACACGTCGCTGGGTAAAAAAGGCGAAACGCTGGCGGACACGATTTCAGTTATCAGCACCTACGTTGACGCCATCGTCATGCGTCATCCGCAGGAAGGTGCCGCCCGTCTGGCGACCGAGTTTTCCGGCGGCATTCCGGTACTGAACGCCGGGGATGGCGCGAACCAGCATCCGACGCAAACGCTGCTGGATCTGTTCACCATTCAGGAAACCCAGGGCAGCCTGGAAAACCTGAACATCGCCATGGTCGGTGACCTGAAATATGGCCGTACCGTCCACTCGCTGACGCAAGCGCTGGCGAAATTTAACGGCAACCGCTTCTACTTTATCGCCCCGGACGCGCTGGCGATGCCGCAGTACATCCTCGATATGCTGGACGAGAAAGGCATTCAGTGGAGCCTGCACGCCAGCATCGAAGAGGTGATGAACAGCGTGGATATTCTGTATATGACCCGCGTGCAGAAAGAGCGCCTGGATCCCTCCGAATACGCCAACGTGAAGGCACAGTTTGTGCTGCGCGCCAGCGACCTTGAGGGCGCGCGCGACAACATGAAGGTGCTGCATCCGCTGCCGCGTATCGATGAGATCACCACAGACGTTGATAAGACGCCACACGCCTGGTACTTCCAGCAGGCCGGGAACGGCATCTTCGCTCGCCAGGCGTTACTGGCACTGGTTCTGAATCGCGAATTAGCTCTGTAAGGGGAAATGACAATGACACACGATAACAAACTTCAGGTTGAAGCCATCAAACGTGGCACCGTGATTGACCACATCCCTGCGCAGGTAGGTTTTAAGCTGCTGACCCTGTTTAAGCTGACCGAAACTGACCAGCGCATCACCATCGGCCTGAACCTGCCGTCTGGCGAAATGGGCCGCAAAGATCTGATCAAAATTGAGAACACGTTCCTGACTGACGAGCAGGTAAACCAGCTGTCGCTGTACGCACCGGACGCCACCGTGAACCGCATCGACGATTATGACGTGGTGGGAAAATCACGCCCAAGCCTGCCGGATCGTATCGAAAGCGTGCTGGTCTGCCCGAACAGTAACTGCATCAGCCATGCTGAGCCGGTTTCCTCCAGTTTTGCAGTGAAAAAACGCGCCGATGACATCGCACTCAAATGCAAATACTGCGAAAAAGAGTTTTCTCATTATGTGGTGCTGGCCAACTAATTGAGGTTGGTAATGAAATCCCGGCTGTTATAATGGCCGGGACTCTTAAATCAGCTGTTATTCTGGAGAAATCATGACCAAAGTACTCGCGACGGAAAATGCACCAGCGGCTATCGGCCCATATGTTCAGGGCGTTGATCTGGGTAGCATGATTATTACCTCAGGCCAGATCCCGGTTAACCCGAAAACCGGCGCCGTGCCGGAAGACGTAGCTGCGCAGGCACGTCAGTCGCTGGAAAACGTGCAGGCTATCGTTGAATCTGCGGGTCTGAAAGTGGGCGATATCGTGAAAACCACGGTATTCGTTAAAGACCTGAATGATTTCGCGACCGTAAACGCGACCTACGAAGCATTCTTCACCGAACACAATGCCACCTTCCCGGCGCGCTCTTGCGTTGAAGTGGCGCGTCTGCCGAAAGACGTGAAAATTGAAATCGAAGCGATTGCAGTACGTCGTTAATTCGTTTTCACCGTAGAAAAGGCAGCCCCGGCTGCCTTTTTTATTTCAGTTATTTTTACCTTCACAATGCAATGACTGGCCGTCCGACGGATTAATACACTCACACACCGTTATGCACTCTCTCCTTCGGACAAAAATGAAAATCTCCAAAATTGCGTTGGCCATTGCGACATTAACCGTGGCTTCTTCTGCGCTTGCACATGGCTATATTGAATCCCCTGCCAGCCGCGCTTATATGTGCAAACAGGGCCAAAATATTGACTGTGGCCTGGTGGAATATGAACCGCAGAGCGTAGAACGCGCCTCTGGCTTCCCGGCAGGTAACCTGCCTCCGGACGGTGAACTCGCCAGCGCGGGGATCGCAAATTACTCCCAGCTGGATAAGCAGAGCCAGAATGCCTGGACTAAAACGCCGATGACCGCTGGCGTGCATCAGTTTGTCTGGCACCACACTGCGCCGCACAAAACCACCAACTGGCGCTACTACATCACCAAACAGAACTGGAACCCGAACAAGCCGCTGACCCGCGATCAGTTCGAGTTAACGCCATTCTGTACCGTTAACGGCAACGGCCAGGCACCGCAGATGACGCAGTCGATGAACTGCAACGTGCCTGAACGCACGGGTTATCAGGTCATTTACGGCGTGTGGGAAATTGCCGATACCGCCAACAGCTTCTACCAGGCCATCGACGTGGACTTCGGCAACGGCGGCAACGTCACGCCGGATGAAACCCCTGCCGCCGCCTCCGTCTGGAGCAAAACTCTGAGCGGCCAGGTGGCGGGTAACAACCTCAACACGGGCGATAAAGTGATTGCACGCTTCTTCGATGCCAACGGCGAAATCGCCTCTATGGCGACCGAGCTGACCATCTCCTCGGCCGAGCAGGGCGATGCCAATCAGTGGGCTTACGATTTGGCGCAGAAAATTAACAGCGCACACAGCGACGTGCGCGTCGGCATGAAGGACAGCGGCGGCGAGGTTAACCCGGTTCATGGTGCTAATAGCGTCTTCGTCAAAGACGGCAGTACGCTCAAATCTGTGGCGATTTCTTATGAAGAGCAAAAAGCGGTGGTCAACGAATCCATCGCGGTGACTGACCTGCATTACAGCAAAGTCGCCAACGGCGCGGCAACGGTGACGTTCCATGTAAATACACAAGGTGATGTGAACCTGGAAGCACACGTGATGAACCACCAGGGTGCAGAAAAAGGCTACCTGAAGCAGGACATGAATAACAGCAATCAGGATGTAACCATGAACCTGACTAACGTCACGGCTGGCCATCATATGCTGAAATACTACGCCACCAATAAAGCCGGTACGCTGTTCGCACAAGATGTGCTGGATATGATGCTGGAGGGCGACGCCGCGTCCGGCGATACCGGTAAATATGATTTTACCTTCCCGGACAACATTGCTTCTTACAAAGCGGGCACCGTGGTATTACAGCCAAAAGACGGCAAGACCTACGAATGTAAGCCTTTCCCTTACAGCGGCTACTGCATACAGTACAGCGCCACCTCAACGCAGTTCGAACCGGGTGTAGGCCCAGACTGGAAAGAGGCCTGGGTTCTTAAGAACTAGTCCCCTCACCCTAACCCTCTCCCCATAGGGGAGAGGGAACCGATCGAGCCCCTCGCCCCTTTGGGGAGAGGGGTTGGGATTTTACTACTGATTGCGCGTCGCGCGCAGCAGCGTCTCCAGCGGGTAAACCGCCGCAATCACCACTTCATCCTGGATTTTCGCCGCGTTATCCAGCTCCGCCTGAATCGACGCAATTTCTTTATCATCCAGCGTCCCTTGACGCGCCACCAGATCGGTTAAGCGCAGGCCAATCGAGGCCAGCTTATCCACTTCCTGAATCACCGGTTTAATGGCCTTCAGCTGATAATTGCTTCCACTCAGCGCCAGCGCATCGCTGGTATTGCTCTGCCAGCGGTTAAACACGTGGCGCAGCGCATCTGCGCTTTCCGTGTCTTCGGCATCGCTCACCAGCCTGTCGACCCATTTATTCATCTGACGCACGGTTGCGCTTTCAGCGCTCAGCGCATCGGCGAAGCGGTTGAGCGGCTCAAACTGATGGTAATTCCCGGCCTGGAACTTCAGGTGCTGACGAGTGTAATACTGGGCTGGCTCCACCGCCTGCGCGAGGATCAGCAGCGGCAGGGTGTCGCCATTATTCGCAAGGCGGGTGAAGTACGCCTGTTGCTGGCTGTGCTGCAAAAGCCCCACCGACACCGTTGACCAGCTATCCATCGCCTGCAAACGGGTGTACATGTTGTCGGTATCGTTCACGTCCTGCGCCGACCACAAGCGTTCCGCTACGGCAAACGCGCGCGGCCAGAGTTTAATATCCAGCACCGGTGCAACCACGTTTTCGGCCCACAGCGCGGCTTCGCCACCCAGCAGATTGGCTTGCTGGGCAGTATCGGGCACGACCGGGGCGATACCTTTTGGCACCTCATCCAGCAGCTTGCCGCTGACCGGGTAACGGGCGTTGCCCAGCAGGAAATAGCCGCTCAGCGTATCCGTATTCACCGTCACCACCGGGCGCGTTTCGCCCATCCAGGTATCGACGGTAAACGTCACCTGGTCGTCGCTACGCCATTCAATGTTCTGAACCGCGCGGCGCGACTTCCCGGCAAAATCAATAAATCCTCGCCAGCCGGAATCGCCTTTCACCAGGGTAAAGCTCCCTTCCACCGGCTTGCCTTTCAGGCGCGGCAGGGTGAAAGACCAGCTCTGCGGGCTGTCGTTATCACCGATCACATCCACATTGTTTAAGCCCTGCGGCACAATCTCATTGCGGTAGTGATAGGCCGTAGACTGTGGCTGGTCGAGGTAAAAACCGGTCGAGAGAATGCCTTTGTAGCCTTTTTCAGCCACCTGCCCCAGCGCGTCCTGCCCTTGCCAGGACTGGATCAGAATGCTTTTTGGCAGGTCGGGATGGAAGATCTCGTCCCACCCCACCATCTGCCGGTGATGTTTTTCAAGGATCGTTTCCAGCTTGCGGTTGAAATACGCCTGCAATGCATGGCTGTCAGCCAGTTTGTTGTCACGCATGAATTTCTGAATGGCGGTGTTTTCTTTCCACTGCGTGTCGTCTACCTCATCGCCACCAATATGCAGATAGGGATCGGGGAAGATTGCCGCCAGTTCGCTGACCATAGCCTCCGCAAAGGTATATGTCGCCTCTTTGGTAGGATCCAGCACCGGTTTCAGCACGCCCCAGTGGCGCTCCATTTCATAAGGCCCCGGTGCGCTCATCAGCTCGGGGTAGGCAACGGCAATTGCCGAAGCGTGGCCCGGCATGTCGATTTCCGGGACCACGCGAATGCCACGGTCGGTAGCGTAGCGCACGATCTCGCGCATCTGGTCCGGGGTGTAAAATTGTCCGTCGCTGGCAAGCTGCGTGAGCTTTGGATAGCGCTTCGAGGTAAATCGCCAGCCCTGATCGTCAGTCAGATGCCAGTGCAGCACGTTCAGTTTTGCCGCCGCCATCCCGTCAATCTGCCGCTTGATGTCGTTCAGCGGGATAAAGTGGCGGGCGGAATCAAGCAGCAAACCACGCCACGGGAAACGCGGCGAATCCTCAATGGTGACCCAGGGTATCGCGGTATTTTCTGGCCCGTTCTGGATAAGCTGAAGCAGCGTTTCCATCCCGCGCAGCGCGCCAAAACGGGTGTTGGCCGAGATGTTCACGCCGTCAGCGTCTACCTTAAGCGTGTAGCTTTCATCGCTGTCGGGCAGAGGTTGCGGCTTCACCTTTTTAGCGATGTCGATGCGGATGGTGGGTTTGTCTGGCTTATCGGCTTGCGGCTGTAGTGTCCAGCCGGTTTGCAGCGCAATGCGCTGGCGCAGGCGGTTAACCGCGTCACCCAGATCGTCACCGCTGACGCTAACGGAAATGTTATCGCTGAGCACCAGCGCGCCCTGTGTTGTCGGGCGTTCAACCTTTGCAGGCCAGGGCATCAGGGGGAGGTCACCTGCCGGAGCGGCAAACGCAGAAGCGCCGAGCATAAGCCCGGCGGTTAAGAGGCTGTACCGTAACATGAATGTTCCTTATTTGACGGGCCGAAAAAAGGCAAAACATTCTGTTAACATGCGCTCAATTTGTCGTCAAGAGAATGACACGACGGAGATCACAGGTTGTTGAATTTGAGAGGAAAGCCATCTGCCGGGTGGCGGCTTCGCCTTACCCGGCCTACGTTTGGATTGTAGGCCCGGTAAGCGCAGCGCCACCGGGCGTGGTTTTTACTGCCAGCCATACCGGCGGCTGTAGAACCCTTTCACCATTTGCGTCAGGACCATATAGCCCGCGAGGATCGCCACCAGCCACGGGAAGTAGCTCAGCGGCAGCGCCTGCAATTGCAGGTAACTTGCCAGCGGCGAGAACGGCAGCGCGATACCCAGCGCCATCACCAGCCCCGTCATCACAATCAGCGGCCACGCGGCGCGGCTCTGAATAAACGGAATACGGCGGGTACGGATCATATGCACAATCAGCGTTTGTGACAGCAGCCCCACCACGAACCAGCCGGACTGGAACAGGGTCTGATGTTCAGGCGTGTTGGCATGGAACACAAACCACATCAGGCAGAAGGTCAGAATGTCAAAAATGGAGCTGATCGGTCCGAAGAACAGCATAAAGCGGCCAAGATCGGACGGGTTCCAGCGTTGTGGCTTCTGGATCTGCTCATCGTCCACGTTATCAAACGGGATCGCCACCTGAGAGACATCGTACATCAGGTTCTGGATCAGCAGGTGCAGCGGCAACATTGGCAGGAACGGCAAAAACGCACTCGCCACCAGCACGCTGAAGACGTTACCGAAGTTCGAGCTGGCGGTCATTTTGATGTACTTCAGCATGTTGGCAAAGGTACGGCGGCCTTCGATCACCCCCTCTTCCAGCACCATCAGGCTTTTTTCCAGCAAAATGATATCCGCCGCTTCACGGGCAATATCCACGGCGCCGTCTACGGAAATCCCAATATCTGCCGCACGCAGCGCCGGAGCATCGTTGATACCGTCACCCATAAAGCCCACCACGTGGCCCTCGCGGCGCAGCAGCGTCACAATGCGCTCTTTGTGCATCGGCGTCAGTCGGGCAAACAGCGTGGTGCGCTGGGCAAGCCGGGCCAGCTCATCGTCAGAAAGATGTTCGATCTCGCTTCCCACTACCACGTCACCGGCATCCAACCCCACTTCGTGACACACTTTAGCCGCCACCAGCTCGCTGTCGCCGGTGAGGATTTTCACGGTGATCCCGCTCGCCTTCAGGGCTTTCAGCGCCGGAGCTGTCGTCTCTTTTGGCGGATCGAGGAACGCGATGTAGCCTTCAAGGATCAGGTCTGATTCATCAATACGCTGATAATCCCCGACGCGCGCTGGCAGGAACTTGCTGGCCACCGCCACCACGCGCAGCCCCTGACGGTTCAGGTTGTCGGTCACGCGTTTGATGCGGCGCAGCATGGTGTCGTCCAGCGGGACGATGTCACCGTTGTACCGTACCTGGGTGCACACATTGAGGATCTCCTGCAATGCGCCTTTGCAGATCAGCTGATGCACATCCTGCTGTTCACTCACCACCACCGACATACGGCGGCGCTCAAAATCAAACGGGATCTCATCCACTTTCTGCCAGCGGCCAGACAGCGTACGGGCAGACTCTTCGTCCACACCTTCCAGCACGGCAACGTCGAGCAGGTTTTTCAGCCCGGTCTGGTAGTGGCTGTTAAGCCAGGCGCTGTGCAGCACGCGTTCGCTGGTCTTGCCTGAGATATCGGTATGGTTCTCCAGCACGATTTTATCCTGGGTCAGCGTCCCGGTTTTATCAGTGCAGAGGATGTCCATCGCGCCAAAGTTCTGGATAGCGTCGAGGTGTTTAACAATGACTTTTTGCTTAGAGAGTTTTACCGCCCCGCGCGCCAGCGTGGAGGTGACAATCATCGGCAGCATTTCTGGCGTTAAGCCCACGGCCACAGAGAGCGCAAACAGCGCCGCTTCCCACCAGTCGCCCTTGGTGTAGCCGTTGATCAGCAGCACAATCGGCGTCATCACCATCATAAAGCGGATCAGCAGCATGCTGACGCGGCCAATCCCCTTCTGGAAGGCGTTAGGTTCGCTTTCCTGCTCTGTTACGCGCCCGGCAAGTTGGCCGAACCAGGTGTTACCGCCCGTCGCCGTCACAATGGCCTGCGCGGTTCCACTCACCACCGTGGTGCCCATAAAGCACAGGGTGTCGCATTCCAGCGGGTTCATCTGCTGCGGATCGCGGGTACGCGCCACTTTCTCCACCGGCAGTGATTCGCCAGTTAACGACGCCTGGGCGACAAACAGATCGCGCGCCTGAATGATGCGTAAATCTGCCGGGATCATATCCCCGGCGGCAAGTTTCACCAGGTCGCCCGGAACCAGCTGATCGATAGGCAGTTCAAGCCAGGCGTTTTCACCGAGTTCGTTAATCACGCGCGAGACGGTGGCGGTGTTGCTGACCATTGCTTTCAGGGCATCGGCCGCTTTGGTGGAGCGGGCTTCCTGAATAAAGTTCAGCAACGTGGAAATCCCCACCATCAGGGCGATAACGCCTGCGGCAAACAGGTCTTCGGTGGCATACGAGATAATGCCGAGCACCGTCAGCAGCAGGTTGAACGGGTTGCGGTAGCATACCCACAGATGCACCCACCAGGGTGAAGGCTTTTGCGCCGGGATTTGGTTGTCGCCATGTTCAGCGCGGATTTTATCGACTTCGGTTGCATTCAGCCCTTCCGGGTGCCCGCCAAAGGCGCGCCAGACTTCGTTTTCGTCCATCGCCGCCACGTTCAGGCAGCGTTCGGTCAGGGAAGAAGGAATAGCCGCGCCCGCCAGATTTTTGGCGTTTGGCATTGGGTCACGCTGGATAAGGCGGCGTGGCAGGTGGCGGCTCAGCTGATCAAGCAGCTGCCGGGTGATATTTTTCAGCATAATAAGCTCTCCTGCGCGCGCAGCAGCGAACGCAGTTTTGCTGGCAGACACGGTAAATCCGTACCTGGCGGCACTTTAATTATTAGCAGAAACGTTGGGGACGTTGCTGCCTCACATCACCGGTGAGACAGCAAAAGGCTGGCTTACCGGAAAGAAAGAGCTCTCCCGTTCAGGAGAGGCGTGGGATCGGGATCCATGTAACCTCCGGTAAGTAAAATTTGTATTTCGCCGTGCAGTATAAGGAATTAACCGTACCGTTTGTGACGATTCGGGCGGTATTATAACCCCGCGCAAGTAAACCATACGTAAACCAGACTTTGCCCATAGCAAAATCACGCTATACCATTACGCTCAATTGACGACCGCCGTCGCTGTTACAGGGAATAAAGGATGCAAAACCGCCTTACCATTAAAGACATCGCGCGTTTAAGCGGCGTGGGGAAATCCACCGTGTCGCGAGTGCTGAACAACGAAAGTGGTGTCAGCGAGCGCACGCGCGAGCGCGTCGAGGCGGTCATGAATCAGCACGGTTTTTCCCCTTCCCGCTCCGCACGCGCCATGCGCGGGCAGAGTGACAAAGTGGTGGCCATTATTGTGTCGCGCCTCGATTCCCTGTCTGAGAACCTGGCGGTTCAGACCATGCTGCCTGCCTTCTACGAACAGGGTTACGACCCGATTATGATGGAAAGCCAGTTTTCGCCGCAGCTGGTGGAAGAGCACCTGGGAATGCTGCAACGCCGCAACATCGACGGTGTTGTGCTGTTTGGTTTCACCGGCATTAAAGAAGAGATGCTTAAACCCTGGCAGCCATCGCTGGTGCTGCTGGCGCGCGATGCCAGTGGTTTTGCCTCTGTCTGTTATGACGATGAAGGCGCTATCTTTACGCTGATGCAGCGCTTATACGATCAGGGCCATCGCCATATCAGCTTCCTTGGCGTACCCCATGCGGACGTGACCACCGGTAAACGGCGTCATGAAGCCTACCTGACGTTTTGTAAAAACCACAGCCTCTCTGCCGTGGCCTCCCTGCCAGGGCTGGGTATGAAGCAGGGCTACGAGCAGGTCGCCAGCGTGCTGACTCCGCAGACCACCGCGCTGGTGTGCGCTACGGACACCCTGGCGCTGGGCGCGAGTAAATACCTTCAGGAACAGCGTATCGACAATTTGCAGGTCGCAAGCGTCGGCAGTACGCCGCTGATGAAGTTCCTTCACCCTGAGATTATCACCGTCGATCCCGGCTACGCCGAGTCCGGGAGACAGGCTGCCGCTCAGTTGATCGAACAGATCACCGGTCGCACGGAACCACGCCAGATAGTCATTCCTTCCCATCTTTCGTAAACCCCATTAAACGGTTTATTGTGATCTTCGCCTGATTTCGGGAACGTTCCCATTTTCGCCGTGACGCTGAAGGAGTAGGCTTGCGTTCAGGTCATTACACCCTTCTCCATCTGTCATGAGGTTTCATGATGAGCAAAGTCAAACAAGCAGATATCGACCAGTTGATCGTCCTGGTTGGCGGACGCGATAACATCGCAACCGTCAGTCATTGCATTACCCGCCTGCGCTTTGTGCTGAACGATCCGGCCAAAGCTAACCCGAAAGCAATTGAAGAGCTTTCGATGGTAAAAGGTTGCTTTACCAACGCCGGGCAGTTCCAGGTGGTTATCGGCACAGAAGTGGGCGATTACTATCAGGCTCTGCTGGCTACCACTGGCCACTCATCTGCTGATAAAGAGCAGGCGAAGCTCGCCGCACGTCAAAACATGAAATGGCACGAGCAGTTGATCTCGCACTTTGCGGAGATCTTCTTCCCGCTGCTGCCAGCGCTCATCAGCGGGGGCTTGATCTTAGGTTTCCGTAACGTGATCGGCGATGTGCCGATGAGCGACGGCAAAACCCTGGCGCAAATGTATCCCGCGCTGAAAACCGTTTACGACTTCCTGTGGCTGATTGGTGAAGCCATCTTCTTCTACCTGCCTGTCGGGATTTGCTGGTCGGCGGTGCGCAAGATGGGCGGCACGCCAATCCTGGGGATTGTCCTTGGCGTCACGCTGGTGTCTCCGCAGTTAATGAACGCTTACTTACTGGGTCAGCAGGTGCCGGAAGTCTGGAACTTCGGCCTGTTCACTATCGCGAAAGTGGGCTATCAGGCGCAGGTGATTCCGGCGTTACTGGCGGGTCTGGCGCTGGGCTTTATTGAGACTCGCTTAAAACGCATCGTGCCGGATTACCTGTATCTGGTGGTGGTTCCGGTCTGTTCCCTGATTATCGCCGTGTTCCTTGCTCACGCCTTTATCGGCCCGTTTGGCCGCATGATCGGCGACGGCGTGGCCTTTGCGGTTCGTCACCTGATGACCGGTAGCTTCGCGCCGATTGGTGCTGCGCTGTTTGGCTTCCTGTATGCGCCGCTGGTGATTACCGGTGTACACCAGACCACGCTGGCCATTGATATGCAGATGATTCAGAGCATGGGCGGCACGCCAGTCTGGCCAATCATTGCGCTGTCTAACATTGCTCAGGCCTCTGCGGTCACCGGCATCATCATCATCAGCCGTAAGCATAACGAGCGTGAGATTTCCATTCCGGCGGCTATCACTGCCTACCTCGGCGTGACCGAGCCGGCGATGTACGGTATCAACCTGAAATATCGCTTCCCGATGCTCTGCGCGATGATCGGCTCTGGCCTTGCAGGCCTGGTGTGTGGCCTGAACGGTGTGATGGCGAACGGGATTGGCGTGGGTGGCCTGCCGGGCATCCTCTCCATTCAGCCAGCCTTCTGGCAGGTGTTTGCGCTGGCCATGGCTATCGCGATTATTGTCCCGATGGCGCTGACCACCTTCGTTTATCAGCGTAAGTACCGTCAGGGCACGTTGCAGATTGTTTAACTTCATCTTTCGGGGCGCAATTGCGCCCCTTCGCATTTGCAGGAACGAACTATGAATACCCTTCCTCAGTGGTGGCAAAACGGTGTCATCTATCAGATTTACCCAAAAAGTTTTCAGGACACCACCGGATGCGGTACCGGGGATTTACGCGGCGTAACGCAGCGCCTCGACTACCTGAAAAATCTCGGTATTGATGCCATCTGGCTGACCCCGTTCTATATCTCTCCGCAGATTGATAACGGCTATGACGTGGCGAATTACACCGCCATCGACCCGGCTTACGGCACGCTGGATGACTTTGACGAACTGGTCGCGCAGGCCCATTCTCGCGGCATCCGCATTGTGCTGGATATGGTGCTTAACCATACCTCGACGCAGCACGCGTGGTTCCGCGAATCACTGAACAAAGAGAGCCCGTATCGCCAGTTCTATATCTGGCGCGACGGTACGCCGGATGGCCTGCTGCCGAACAACTGGCGTTCTAAATTTGGCGGCAATGCCTGGCGCTGGCACGCGGGCAGCGAGCAGTACTATCTGCACCTGTTCGCTCCGGAACAGGCGGATCTGAACTGGGAAAACCCGGAAGTCCGTTCCGAGCTGAAAAAAGTGTGCGAATTCTGGGCCGATCGCGGCGTGGACGGTTTGCGTCTCGACGTGATTAACCTTATCTCCAAAGATCAGGCATTCCCGAATGACGAGCACGGCGATGGCCGTCGCTTTTACACCGACGGGCCGCGCGTTCACGAATATTTGCAGGAGATGAGCCGCGACGTCTTCACCCCGCGCAGCCTGATGACGGTGGGCGAGATGTCTTCCACCTCGTTAGAAAACTGCCAGCAGTACGCCTCCCTGGATGGACGCGAGTTGTCGATGACCTTTAACTTCCATCACCTGAAGGTGGACTACCCTGACGGCGAAAAATGGACGAAAGCGCAGCCCGATTACGTAGCGCTGAAAACCCTGTTCAGCCACTGGCAGCAGGGAATGCATAACGTGGCCTGGAACGCCCTCTTCTGGTGTAACCACGATCAGCCGCGCATCGTGTCGCGTTTTGGCGATGAGGGCGAGCATCGCGTCCCCGCTGCCAAAATGCTGGCGATGGTGCTGCATGGAATGCAGGGCACGCCGTATATCTACCAGGGTGAAGAGCTGGGTATGACCAACCCGCACTTCCGCCAAATCACGGATTATCGCGATGTGGAAAGCCTGAATATGTTCACCGAGCTGCGCGCCGCAGGCCGTGAAGCGGATGAACTGCTGGAGATCCTCGCCAGTAAATCCCGTGATAATGGCCGGACGCCAATGCAGTGGGATGCCTCGCCAAACGCAGGTTTTACGGCGGGTGAGCCGTGGATTGCGGTCTGTGATAACTACCAGAGCATTAATGCCAGCGCGGCACTGAGCGACCCAGATTCGGTGTTTTATACCTACCAGTCGCTGATTGCGCTGCGTAAAACGCTGCCGGTACTGACGTGGGGGGATTATCAGGATCTGCTGCCTGAGCATCCATCCCTGTGGTGCTACCGTCGTCAGTGGCAGGGTCAAACCCTGATCGTGGCGGCAAACCTCAGCAATGTGTGCCAGCAATGGCAGCCAGACGCACAGAGCGGCGAATGGCAGGTAGTGATGAGTAACTATGCGGAAGCGGCCAACGCACCGCAGGCCATGACCCTGCGTCCGTTTGAAGCCGTCTGGTGGCTTCAATCGTAATTTTCATCGCCGGGCATTGCAATATGCCCGGTTTACCTTACTGTTTTTGTTGAATAATTAATCAGATTTTTCTCACGACAATTTACAATCGCTGTAGCGCCCGTCATTTGTACTCTCGTCTTTTTACTTTGTTCTGCATCAAATAAAACGCAAACATGTTTGATGCAAATCACTATATGTAGCACTTAAAATGCACGCCGACCCAACATCTTGTATTTATCGTCTACTATTCCTACAACAAGACGGCGACTCAGCTCTCCGGAATTGTGGATAACAACTGTCGGGAACGAGGGAAGTGACTGGGCTATCAATACATCAGCTCGGTGCAGTCTTCTCCACCTCTGTGGATAACCTGTTTTTAAAATGGAGTGATCATGACACCGCATGTGATGAAACGTGATGGCTGTAAAGTGCCGTTTAAATCAGAGCGCATCAAAGAAGCCATTCTGCGTGCAGCTAAAGCAG
>Ga0153917_1000988_pt1 | contig 13924 bp, 10 predicted proteins | sample TSFL001MetaG_FD_104695 | JGI IMG/M metagenome (GOLD analysis project Ga0153917, IMG submission 104695) | Attine ant fungus gardens microbial communities from Florida, USA - TSFL001 MetaG | ecosystem: Host-associated > Fungi > Mycelium > Unclassified | place: USA: Florida, Paynes Creek Historic... | reverse complement strand
GGCGGGGTTCGGTGCGTTCGTTTCCCGACGAACGCACCGAACCCCGCCGTTTCGGCGCTGACCGCCGGGTCAGTCCTCCGCGCCGGAGGCGATGCCGGCCGTGATCGCGGTCATCACGGAGGCGTCGGTGAGGGTGGAGGTGTCGCCGACCTGGCGGCCGTCGGCGACGTCGCGCAGCAGGCGGCGCATGATCTTGCCGGAGCGGGTCTTGGGCAGCTCGGCCACGATGTGCACCTCGCGGGGACGGGCGAGCGCGCCGATCTGGCCCGACACGTGCTTCCGCAGCACGTGCTCCACGTCGACCTCGGCGGCCGCGGCCTTCTGGCTCTCCTTGAGCACCACGAACGCGACCACGGCCTGGCCGGTCGTCTCGTCCTTGGCGCCCACGACCGCCGACTCGGCGACGAAGGGGTGGTCGACGAGGCTCGACTCGATCTCCGTGGTCGAGAGCCGGTGCCCCGAGACGTTCATGACGTCGTCGACTCGGCCGAGCAGCCACAGGTCGCCGTCGGCGTCGACGCCCGCTCCGTCTCCCGCGAAGTAGCGGCCGGGGAACTGCGACCAGTAGGTCTCGACGTAGCGCTCCGGGTCGCCGTGGATGCCGCGGGCCATCGCCGGCCACGGCTCGGTGATCGTGAGCAGGCCCATGTGACCGGGGTCGACGCGCTCGCCGGACTCGTCGACCACGGAGACGACGATGCCGGGCACCGGCTTCTGGGCGGCGCCGGGCTTGAGGGTCGTGCGGCTGGCGATGGGGGAGATCATGATGGCGCCGGTCTCGGTCTGCCACCAGGTGTCGACGATGGGCGCCTTCCCGCCGCCGATGACCTCGCGGTACCACTCCCACGCCTCGGGGTTGATGGGCTCGCCGACGGAGCCCAGGATGCGGATGGAGGAGAGGTCGTACTGCTCGATGATCTGCCGGCCCGACTTCATGTAGCCGCGGATGGCGGTGGGGGCCGTGTAGAAGATCGTGACGCCGTAGCGCTGGATGATGTCGAACCAGCGGCCGAGGTCGGGCGTGTCGTGGGCGCCCTCGTACATGATCTGCGTGGCGCCGTTCGCGAGCGGCGCGTAGACGATGTAGGAGTGGCCGGTGACCCAGCCGACGTCGGCCGTGCACCAGTAGACGTCGGTCTCGGGCTTGAGGTCGAAGAGCGTGCGGTGGGTGAACGAGGTCTGCGTGAGGTAGCCGCCGGTCGTGTGCAGCAGGCCTTTGGGCTTGCCCGTGGTGCCGGAGGTGTAGAGCACGAAGAGGGGCTGCTCGGCCGGGAAGCCCTGCGCCTCGTGCTCGGCGTCGGCCTTCGCGAACTCGTCGTGCCACCACAGGTCGCGGCCCTCGGCCATGGCGATGTCGTTCTCGGCGCGCTTGACGACGAGCACGCGCTCGACGGTGGCGCCGCCCTGCTCGAGCGCCTGGTCGACCGTCTCCTTGAGCGGGAAGACGCGGCCCTTGCGGAGGCTGCCGTCGGCGGTGATGACGAGCTTGGCCTGCGCGTCCTCCACGCGGGAGCGGATGGAGTCGGCGCTGAAGCCGCCGAAGACGACCGAGTGGGCGGCGCCGACGCGGGCGCAGGCGAGCATGGCGACGACCGTCTCGGGGATCATCGGCATGTAGATCGCGACGATGTCGCCCGCCTGCACGCCGAGGGACTGCAGCATGTTGGCGGCGCGCTTGACGTCGGCGGTCAGCTCGGCGTAGGTGATGGTGCGGGTGTCGCCGGGCTCGCCCTCCCAGTGGATCGCGACGCGGTCGCCGAGGCCCGCGGCGACGTGGCGGTCGAGGCAGTTGACGCTCGCGTTGAGCTCGCCGTCGGCGAACCAGCGGGCGAAGGGGGCGTTCGACCAGTCGAGGACCTCCGTGAAGGGCTTGGACCATTCGAGGGCGCGGGCCTGCTCGGCCCAGAATCCGAGGCGGTCGGCCTTCGCGCGATCCGCCAGGTCGGCGGGGACGGTCGTGCTCGCGGTGAGCTCGGGGGCCGGGGGGACGGTGCGGGTGTCGTCGAGGAGGTGCTCGATCCTGTCGCTCAAGATGCGATCCCTTTCGCGTCGTTGCGGAGGCGGGCGGCGGAGCCGCCGGTCGGTGGGATTCCGCCGCGGCGCGACGGCGCGCCGGGCGAGATGCGACCGAGTCTAGGGCGAGCCCCCGACAGCGCATCCTGTCGAAAGGCAGGGACGGTGCGCAGGAGGGGGCGCGTCGCGGCTGGACGACCGGCATCGGAGCGCCGTTCGGCGCGGGAGTACCCGTGTTCGCGAATCGGGGGATATCGAGCGATTCGCGGCGCATCCGCGGAATCGAGGCGGGCAGGGAGTGAAAGTCGCTCATGACACGCCGCGGGCCGCACGTCAAACATATGCAGGTCACGATTCGGTGACGTACTATGCAATCCGGTGGTTCACGCGCGACTGCGCGACCACCCTGGCCCCGCGATTTCCCCCCCTGAAGATCGCGTGCGGCGGAGGCGCCCGAGCATCCCCCCTGCTCGGGCGCCTCCCTCTTCGTCCGGCCCCCGCGAGCGGGTGCGCCTCGGCCCGGGGCGTCGGCGCGCAGCCGCCGCCCGGGCGCTCGGAGCGTGAGCGCGCCGGCACCCGTTCCGCACGGCGGGCGCCTGTGGAGGACGAGCCGTCCACAGGCGCCGGGGAGGACGTGCGTCGGCCTCCGCCCGGTTCCTACCCTGACCGCGTGAACATGGAGCAGGCATTCGGAAGGGGCGTCCCGCCCCGCCTCGCGGCGGGCGCGGCGGCGGGCGCAGCGGGGGACGCGAGCGCGGGGCGAACCCGGTTCGTGGCCTCGCGCCGTGCGCGGAGCGATCGCAGCGGGGAGCACGGGGAGCCGGGCGGCCCCGGCACGATCGCCGCGTCCGGCGAGAGGCTCGACGACGGCCTCCCGCCGAGCGCGCCGTCGGCCGAAGACGCCGAGGATGCCGTCGTCCGCGCCGCGAGCCCGTCGGCCCGGCCGCCGGAGGACGCGCTCGCCGGGTCGCCCGTGCGCGCCGCCGTCGCCGGCGCGCACGGGCTGACCGAACGGGAGCGGGCGGCCCTCGGCCCCATCGCCCCGCTCCTCGACGATCCCCTGACCACCGACGTCTTCGTCAACGGCGCCGCCGGGGCGTTCGTCGACCGCGGCTCCGGCGCAGAGGTCGTCGACGCCTGGCCGGCGCTCGACGAGCGCCGACTGCGCCGGCTCGCGATCGTCGCCGTCGCCGCCGGCGGTCGGCACCTCGACGACGCCTCCCCGAGCGTCGACGTGCGGCTCGGCCACGGCGTCCGCGTGCACGCCGTGCTCCCGCCGGTGTCGGTGCGGGGCACCGCGATCTCCGTGCGCGTCCCCCGGGCCGCGCCGCTCGGGCTCGACGACCTCGTGCGCTCGGGGTCGTGCCCCGCACCGCTCGCCCGCGAGCTGCGCGAGTGGGTCCGCCGCCGCGCGAACATCCTCGTCACGGGAGCGTCGGGCAGCGGGAAGACGACCCTGCTCGCGGCGCTGCTCGGCCTCGCCGACGCGCGCGACCGGATCGTGCTCGTCGAGGACCTCGCGGAGCTGCGCGTCGACCACCCGCACGTCGTCCAGCTGGAGGCTCGGCAGGCCAACATCGAAGGCGCGGGCGGGATCGCGCTCGACCGCCTCGTGCGGGAGGCGCTGCGCATGCGCCCCGACCGGCTCGTCGTGGGCGAGGTGCGCGGCGCCGAGGTGCGCGAGCTGCTCTCGGCGCTCAACACGGGGCACTCCGGAGGGGCGGGGACCCTGCACGCCAACTCGGTGGGCGACGTCGCCGCCCGACTCGAGGCGCTCGGCGCGCTCGCGGGGCTCGGGCCGGAGGCGCTGGCCAGGCAGGCCGCGAGCGCGATCGAGGGCGTCGTGCACGTCGAGCGCCGGGACGGGGCGCGTCGCGTCGCGTCGATCGGCGTCCTGGAGATCGGTCCGGACGGGCGGCTCGTCTCCCGCGAGCTCGCCGCGGTCGGCGCCGGCGACTCGAGCGCGGAGGCGGCCCCGGCTCGTCCGGGCGACTCGCCCGGGACGCCGCTTCCTCGGGAGATCGTCGATCTCTCGCGCCGCCGGGCGAGGGTCGCATGAGCGCCGCGCGTGCACGGAGCGTCGACGCCAGGGCCGAACGGCTCGAGCGGGTCGCGGGCGTCGCCGAGCGCCTGGCCGTGCTCATGGCCGGAGGCGCGACCGCCGACGCCGCCTGGAGGCACGCGCTGCGCCCGGACGACCGGGTCGAGGCGCCTCGCCGTGCGGCGCGTCCTCCGCGTCGCGAGGCCGACGCGCTCCCGACCGTGCGCGCGCTCGCCGCGTCGGAGCACGCCGAGTGGCGGGCGCTCGCGTGCACGTGGCGCGTGGCGGAGTCCACCGGGGCGCCGATCGCCGACGCGCTCGGCGACCTGGCCGACGCCCTCCGCGACGTCGCCGGCGGCATCCGCGAGATCGGCACGGCGCTCGCCGCGCCCGAGGCGACCGCCCGGGTCGTCGTGCTCCTGCCCCTCGCTGGCATCGCGCTCGCCCTCCTCGTCGACGCCGTCGCCGTGCTCGCCTTCTTCGTCTCGCCCGGCGGGCTCGCATGCGTCGCGCTCGCGGCGGGCCTCGTGCTCGCCTCCCGCGCGTGGATGGCGCGCCTCGTCGCCGGGGCCGACCCGGGCGACGGGATGCCGGGGCTGGACTGCGAGCTCACGGCGCTCGGCATGCGCGGCGGCTCCGCCGGCCAGCGCGTCGTCGAGATCGTCGAGCGCGCGCTCGCGGCGCACGGCCTGGACGCCGGGGCGCCCGACGAGTCGGATGCCTCCGACGGCGGCGCCCGCGGGAGCAGGCGGCCGCAGGTCGGGGCCAGGGCCGGGTCGCGGCGCGGCCGTGCCGGCGCCCGCTCCTCGAGCCCGGACGCGAGGCGGTCGACCGGCCGGGCGACGGCCGTCGACCGCCCGACTCGGCGCGGACGGGCGGAGGAGGTGCTCGAGTTCGCCGCCGCGGCCGGCGTCCCCGCGGCCGGCCTGCTCCGCAGCGAGGCGAGACTCGTTCGCCGCCGCGCCCGGGCGCGAGCGGCGAGGACCACTGCCGTGCTGGGCGTGCAGCTCATGCTCCCGCTCGGCGCCTGCATCCTGCCGGCGTTCTTCCTCGTCGGCGTCGTGCCGCTGGTCGCGGCGATCCTCCGCTCGACGCTCGGCGCCGTGCCCTGAGCCGCTTCCCGCCGTCGCCGTGACCGGCTCGCGGCGCCCGTCGTCCTCGCCCGTCGTCCTTTCCGTCACCCCGTCCGTCCAGCATCCCGCTCGTTCGCGCCGCCGTCAGAAGAGAGAAAGCAAGGAAGCACCATGTCCGGAATCGTCTCCGCCCTCCGTCCTGGCGCGCCGTCGGCGTGCCACTCCTCGCTCGACCAGTGCGGGCGCGCACCGTGCGTGTGCGGCGTCAACCGCATCGACGTCCTGCGTTCGCGCCCCGTTCCCGCTCGCGACCGTGCGAGCGCCGGCGCAGCGCGCGGCGGAGCCGTCCGACGCGCCACCCGCGTCGTGGTGGAGCGCCTCGTGCGCCGCACCACGAGATTCGGGCGGCTGGAGGCCGCCGGCGGTCGGGACGCGCCGTCGGCCGGCAGCGGGGCCCGACCAGTGAGGCCGATCCGGAGCGGGCGCCGCGGCCGGTTCGCGCCCACTCCGCCGGCCGACGGCGAGGCCGGGGCCGCGACGGCCGAGTACGCGATCGCGACGATGGCGGCCGTCGCGTTCGCCAGCGCGCTCGTCGCCATCATGCGCAGCGACGAGGTCCGCGGCATCCTCGAGGGCCTCGTCCGGGACGCGCTGACGGTCGCGCCGTGAGCGGCGCGCGCGGCGGGGGAGCGGGCTCCACCGGATCGTCCCGCCGCGCGTCGGGCGCGTCGCGGGCTCGGTCCGACCGGGGCGTCGTGACCGCCGAGGTCGCCGTGGCCATGCCGGCCGTCGTGCTGCTCCTGGGCATGTGCGTCGCGGTCGTCCAGCTCGCCGCGCAGGCGGTCGCGCTGCAGGGCGCGGTCGGCGACGCTGCGCGCCTGGCCGCCAGGGGCGCCGATCACGGCATCGTCGTCTCCCGCATCCACGAGGTCGATCGAGAGGCCGAGGCCGTCGTGGAGGTCGACGGGGAGTTCGCCTGCGTGCGCGCGACGGCCCCGTCGCGCATGCTCGGCGCGTCGTTCGGCCGTCCGCTGGAGGCGCGCGCCTGCGCGCTCGACGACCGGGCGGCGCCGTGGTGAGGCGCGGGGCGCATCGTTCGCGGGCCCCCGTCGGAGGAGCGCCGGGTGCGGGAGCGGCGCGTGCGGGCGCCCCCGCCCGCGCCCTCCGCGCGGTCGGCGGGTCGCCGCTCGCGGGGCTCCCTCGCGCCGTGCCGATCGCTCGACCCGGGGCCGGCATCCGCTCGCGGCCGCCCTCCCGGCGGGACGGCGGTGCGGGCTCCGTGCTCGTGCTCGCGGTGAGCGCCGTCGTGATCTCGGCCACCGCGTTCGCCTCGTCGCTCGCGGGCGCGCACGTCCTCCTCGCGCGGGCCGCGACGGCCGCGGACCTCGCCGCGCTCGCGGCCGCCGACACGGTCTCCGGGCGCCTGCCCGGAGACGCCTGCGCCCGGGCGGCGCGCGCCGCCGAGCTGCAGGGCTCCCGCACGACGCGCTGCCACGTCGGCGGGGCGACCGCCGAGGTCTCGGTCGAGCTCGACGCGCGCGCGATCGCGGGCGTCCCCGTCGTCGCGAGCGCTCGGGCGGGGCCGCCCGGCTCGGCCTCGACTCCCGGATCGGCCCCGTCGCGTCAGCCGGGCGTCCCGGCCGGCACGACGCGCGCGCAGCCCCGGTCGGACGGCCCGACCCCGAGCGGGACGGCGGGCGCGCCCTGAGACGCGGAGCCCCGGACGCACGGGGCGCCTCCTCCCCGCGGAGGGGTCGCCCCGGGCGGCCGGCCTCCGCGACGGAGTCGTCCGGCGGCCCGGGTCGACGCCGCGGGCGATCTCGGGCCAGTCCTTCGCGGGCGCGTGCGAACGCACATCAAGCGTCGAGATACCCGAGGACCGGGTGCCGGGCGCTGCTCGAACGCATCCATATAATGGCGCGGAGCCGGCCACCGGCCTCGCGCCAGCGCTCCCGTCAGCGGAAGCCGCGCGAGCGGCAGGCCCCCGAAACCCCTCCGACAGCTGAGGAACCGCAGTGTCTGGCACCAAACTCGTCATCGTCGAGTCACCGACGAAGGTCAAGAGCATCTCCCAGTACCTGGGAGCGGACTACACCGTGCTCGCCTCCGTCGGCCACATCCGCGATCTGATCGAGCCCAAGAACCTGCCCGCCGAGCTCAAGAAGGGGTCGGTCGGCAAGTTCAGCGTCGACGTCGACAACGGGTTCGAGCCGTACTACGTCGTCTCCGACGCCAAGAAGAAGACGGTCGCCGATCTGAAGCGCGCGCTCAAGGACGCCGACGAGCTCATCCTCGCCACCGATGAGGACCGCGAGGGCGAGGCCATCGCGTGGCACCTCCTCGAGGTGCTCAAGCCCAAGGTCCCGGTCAAGCGCATGGTCTTCCACGAGATCACCCGCGAGGCGATCGAGGCCGCCAAGGACCACACCCGCTCGATCGACGAGCACCTCGTGGATGCGCAGGAGACCCGCCGCATCCTCGACCGCCTCTACGGCTACGAGGTGTCGCCCGTGCTCTGGCGCAAGGTCGGCCCCGGCCTCTCGGCGGGGCGCGTGCAGTCGGCCGCGACGCGCCTCATCGTGGAGCGCGAGCGCGAGCGACTCGCGTTCGTCCGCGCCCCCTACTGGAGCGTCGAGGCCGAGTTCGCGCCTCGCGGCGGAAAGCCCGCCGCCGGCGGCCCGAGCTCGTTCGTCGCCCGCCTCACCCGCATCGACGGGCGGCGCGTCGCCACCGGCCGCGACTTCGGCGACGACGGGAAGCTCAAGAACGACGCGATCGTCGTGGGCGAGGCCTCGGCCACGATGCTCGCCGACGGCCTGCGCGCCGAGACGACGCCCATCGCCGTGCGCACGGTCGAGTCGAAGCCCTACACGCGCCGGCCGGCCGCGCCCTTCACGACGTCGACGCTCCAGCAGGAGGCGGCGCGCAAGCTCCGCTTCACGGCGCGCCAGACGATGAGCGTCGCCCAGTCGCTCTACGAGAACGGCCACATCACCTATATGCGCACCGACTCGCCCGCGCTCTCCACGCAGGCGACGCAGGCGGCGCGCAGCCAGGCTGCGAAGCTCTACGGCGCCGAGACGGTTCCGTCGTCGCCGCGCGTCTACGGCTCCAAGTCGAAGAACGCCCAGGAGGCGCACGAGGCCGTCCGCCCCTCGGGGTCGACCTTCGCGCTGCCGAGCGAGCTGCGCTCGAAGGTGAGCCCCAACGAGCTCAAGCTCTACGACCTGATCTGGAAGCGCACCATCGCCTCGCAGATGGCCGACGCCAAGCGGCAGACGGCGACGGTGACGATCGACGCGGGCCCGCTCGACGTCGTCGACGCGCAGGGCGTCGTCGCACCGCGCGGCGCCGAGTTCCAGGCGTCCGGCACGGTCATCACCTTCCGCGGCTTCCTCGCCGCCTACGAGGAGGGCACCGACGAGGCGCGCAACGCCGAGCCGCAGTCGGGCGAGGCGAAGCTCCCGCCGCTCGCGCAGGGGCAGCCGCTCGACGCCGAGAACGCCGAGGCCAAGAGCCACGAGACCGCGCCGCCGCCCCGGTACACGGAGGCGAGCCTGGTGAAGACGCTCGACGAGCTCGGCATCGGCCGGCCCTCGACCTACGCGTCGATCATCTCCACGATCATCGATCGCGGCTACGTGTCGTCGCGCGGCTCCGCGCTCGTGCCGAGCTGGACGGCGTTCTCGGTCGTCCGGCTCCTGGAGGAGCACTTCCACGACCTCGTCGAGTACGACTTCACCGCCCAGATGGAGGGCGACCTCGACCGCATCGCCGCCGGCGAGGAGAACCGCACCGACTGGCTGCGCGGCTTCTACTTCGGCACGGGCGAGCACCAGGGTCTGCGCGGCGTCATCGACGACCTCGGCGAGATCGACGCGCGCGAGATCAACTCCACGCGCATCGCGCCCGACGCGGTGCTCCGCATCGGCCGCTACGGCCCCTACCTCGAGGTCTCCGCCGAGGACGCCGAGACGCCGCGTCGAGTCAACGTGCCCGAGGATCTCGCGCCGGACGAGCTCACCGCCGAGAAGGCGCGCGAGCTCATCGAGGCGCCCGTGCAGACCGACCGCGAGCTCGGCATCGACCCCGCGACGGGCAACCGCATCCTGGTCAAGGACGGCCGCTTCGGCCCCTACGTCACCGAGGCGCCCGTCGCGCCGGTCGAGTCGGAGACGGCGCCCGCCGCATCCGCCGGCGATGCGAAGAGCGCGGACGCCGAGACCGCCGCCACGGCCGCCGCTGCGGCTCCGGCCGCGAAGCCCCGCACGCGCGCCAAGAAGGCCGCCGAGCCCAAGCCCCGCACGGCCTCGCTCTTCAAGTCGATGATCCCCGAGCAGGTCACGCTCGAGCAGGCGCTCCAGCTCCTCGACCTGCCCCGCGTCGTCGGCGTCGACGAGGAGTCGGGCGCCGAGATCACGGCGCAGAACGGCCGTTACGGCGCCTACCTCAAGAAGGGCGCGGAGACGCGGTCGCTGCCCGGCGAGGACGCCATCTTCACGATCGATCTCGCGGGCGCGCAGGAGCTCTTCGCGCAGCCCAAGTACGGCAACCGCACCACCAAGTCGGCGATCAAGGAGTTCGACGCCGATCCGGTCAGCGGCAAGCCCGTCAAGATCAAGGACGGCCGCTTCGGCCCCTACATCACCGACGGCGTGACGAACATCACGGTGCCGCGCGGCGAGAACCCCGAGGAGGTCACCTTCGAGCGCGCCGTGCAGCTGCTCGCCGAGAAGCGGGAGAAGGGCCCCGCCAAGAAGCCCGCCGCGAAGAAGGCGCCGGCCAAGAAGCCGGCGGCGGCGAAGAGCACGACGACGCGCGCATCCGCGACCAAGAAGACGACCGCGGCGGCGAAGAAGCCCGCGACCACGCGCGCCCGCTCGACGACCGCCCGGTCGGCGAAGAGCGCACCGGGCGCCGAGGCGTGATGCCGCGGCGCGGGCTCTTCGTCACGCTCGAGGGCGGCGACGGCGTCGGCAAGTCGACGCACGCGCGCCGCCTCGAGCAGCGGCTCGTCGAGCGCGGCGAAGAGGTCGTGCGCACGCGCGAGCCCGGCGGCACGCTGCTGGGCGCGCAGATCCGCGAGCTCGTGCTCCACGGCGACCACGTGGACGCCCGCGCCGAGGCGCTCCTCTACGCCGCCGATCGCGCCCACCACATCGCCACGGTCGTGCGCCCCGCGCTCGAGCGCGGCGCCGTGGTCATCCAGGACCGCTACCTCGACTCGTCGATCGCCTACCAGGGCGCGGCGCGCGATCTCGGCGCCGACGAGGTGCGCGAGCTCTCGCTGTGGGCGACGCGCGGCCTGCTGCCCGACCTGACGATCCTCCTCGACCTCGACCCCGCCGAAGGCAACCGGCGCATGGGCGCCGGACGCGCCAAGCTCGACCGGCTCGAGTCCGAGGGCGCCTCGTTCCACGAGCGCGTGCGCGCCGAGTTCCTGCAGCTCGCGGCGGCCGAGCCCGAGCGCTTCCTCGTCGTCGACGCCTCGCAGGCGCGCCCGCGCGTCTCCGCCGAGATCGACGACGCCATCCGCGCGCTCCTCGACGAGCGCGATCGCGAGGGCCGGTCGGGCGAGGATGCGGGCGCCGAAGCCGACGCCCGCCCCCGCTTCGCCACCGGCCGACGGGCCCGCCGGCGCGCGCACTCGGACGCCGAGGCCATCCGGCTGCCGGCGGAGACGCCTGCGGCCCGCACGGTGCACGCCCCCGACGCGCCGATCCCCGGGCCCGGGCTGCACACCGCGTCCCTGCCGACCGTGACCGGCGACGCTTCGAGCCGGGACGGCGCCGGGGGCGCCGCGCCGGGACCCGCTCCGCACGGAGGCGCCTGAGGTGAGCGTGTGGGACGACCTCTCCGGCCAGCAGGCCGCGATCGAGGTGTTCGACCGGGCGGCGCGCGCCGCGCACGGCGTCTCCGCCGACGCGACGGCCATGACCAACTCGTGGCTCATCACGGGCCCGCCCGGGTCGGGTCGCAGCAACGTCGCGTACGCCTTCGCCGCCGCGCTGCTGTGCGACCGCGGCGGATGCGGGGTGTGCCCCTCCTGCCAGCAGGTCGCCGCGCGCACCCATCCCGACCTCACGGCCGTGGTCACGGAGACGGTGCAGCTCGACATCCGCACGGCGCGCGAGCTCGTCGAGCGAGCCTCGATGGCGCCCATGACCGGCCGTTTTCGCGTGCTCGTGGTCGAGGACGCCGACCGCATGGTCGCCCGCACCTCCAACACGCTGCTCAAGGCCATCGAGGAGCCCGCCGACTCGACCGTGTGGATCCTGTGCGCGCCGAGCGAGGCCGACCTGCTGCCGACGATCCGCTCGCGCGTGCGCACGGTCGGCCTGCGCGTGCCGAGCATCGAGGACGTGGCCGGGCTCCTGGTGCGCCGAGACGGCGTCGCCCCCGCGCTCGCCGAGCGGGCGGCTCGGGAGGCGCAGAGCCACATCGGCATGGCCCGGCGGCTGGCGACGAACGAGGGCGCGCGGGCGAGGCGCAGCGCCTCCCTCGACGGACTGCTGCAGCTCGCGACGACGGGCGAGGCCGTGCGCAAGGCGGCCGAGCTGCTGGTGATCGCCGAGGAGGACGGCCAGGCCCAGGCGGCCGATCGCGACGAGCGGGAGCGGGCGGACGCCTTCCGCTCGCTCGGCCTCGAACCGGGGCAGGCCGTCCCGCGGCAGATGCGCGGCATCATCCGCGACCTCGAGGAGCACCAGAAGCGACGGGCGCGCCGCGGCCAGATCGACGCCGTCGACCGCATCCTCAGCGACGCGGCCTCGCTGCTGCGAGACCTGCTCGTCGTGCAGCTGGGCATGCCGGCGCGGCTCGTGAACGAGGAGCGGCGTGCCGAGCTCGAGACCGCCGCGGCGGACCGGACGCCCGAGGCGACGCTCCGCGCGATGGACGCCATCGCGACCACGCGCACGCGCCTCGGCGCCAACGTGCCGCCCGCGCTGGCGCTCGAGGCGCTGCTCATCATCCTCGCGAAGCGGGCCTGAGCCCACCCGAGGGCGACGCGCGCGGCGTCGCGGCGCGCGACGATGGTCGTCGTGCGAGGAGAACCTGAAGGGGGAGCGACCATGAGGCTGTTCGGAGGGCGGGGCGCCGGAGCGTCCGCGGTCGGAACCGGCGACGAACGGGCGGCGGCCGTAGGGGATGCGGGCGCCGCGCCGCATCGGCGGGCGTCGCTGCGCCGCGGCCTCGCCGTCGCGGTCATCGCGGCGCTCTCGCCCGTGCTCGCGGGCTGCTCGCTCATCGAGACCCTCTCGGGGGGCTCGTCGAGCGCGAGCGAGGCGACCAGTGCCGACGCCGCGCAGGCGACGGTCGCGCCCCGCGCCGACCTGCAGCCCTACTACTCGGCCGCGCTCGACTGGCAGCCGTGCGGCAAGAAGCGCGAGTGCGCCACCGCGAAGGCGCCCATGGACTGGAACGACCCCTCGAAGGGCGACGTCGAGCTCGCGCTCGTGCGCATCAAGGCGTCGGGCACGTCGAAGGGCTCCCTGTTCACGAACCCCGGCGGACCGGGGGCGTCCGGCTTCGACCTGGTCGATCGGGCCGGCGAGGCCCTGTTCGACAAGCCGCTGCTCGAGAACTACGACCTCGTCGGCTGGGACCCGCGCGGCGTCGGCCGCTCGACGCCCGTCACCTGCCTCGACGACAAGGGCATGGACGACTACGTCTACGGCGTCCCGACGCCGGCGCCGAAGACGGACGCCGAGATCATCGCCGAGGCGACCGCCAAGGCGACCAGGTTCGCGCAGGCCTGCGCCGACAACACCGGCCCCGTGCTCGCCTACGTCGACACGATCAGCACGGTGCGCGACCTCGACCTGCTGCGCGCGCTCGTGCACGACGCGAAGCTGAACTACTTCGGCTTCTCCTACGGCACCGCGATCGGCGCCCACTACGCCGATCTCTTCCCGCAGAACGTGGGGCGCATGGTGCTCGACGGAGCGATGGACCCGACGGTCGGCGTCTTCGAGACGATCCTCGAGCAGCAGCGCGCCTTCGGCGACGCGGCGCGCGCCTGGCTCGGCGACTGCTTCACCGGCTCGACCTGCCCCTTCACGCACGACGCGGACGCCGCGATCGCCCAGATCAACGACCTCATGGCCAAGGCCGACGATCGGCTGCCGACGAACGCCGACGGACGCAAGCTCACGAGCTCCGTCATCTCGACGGCCATCAACGACGCCATGTACTCCGAGTCGAGCTGGCCCGACCTGACGGCGGCGTTCGCGGCCTACATGCAGCAGGGCGACCCTTCCGGCTTCTTCGCCCTGAGCGACAGCTACTACGACCGCGACCCCTCGACGGGGCGCTACATGAGCAACATGTTCGCCGCCTTCCCCGCGGTGAACTGCCTCGACTACCCGCGGGTGACCGACCCCGCCGTCATCGCGCAGTTCAACCGCGACCTCGCGGCGGCGACGCCGATCGGCGTCGCCGGCCCCGACTCCCTCGGCGACGTGCAGTGCGACGTGTGGAAGTACCCGGCGACCGGAACGCTCGACCCCGTCCGCGGGACGGGCGCCGCGCCCATCGTCGTCGTCGGCACGACGGGGGACCCGGCGACGCCGTACCACTGGGCGGAGTCGCTCGCCCAGCAGCTCGAGTCGGGGGTGCTGCTGACCTTCGAAGGCGAGGGGCACACGGCGTACGGGCAGGGCGACTCGTGCGTCGACGGCAAGATCGACGACTACTTCGTCTCGGGTACGGTGCCCGAGGACGGGGTGCGCTGCTGAGCGCGCCGGGGAGGAGCGCCGCTCCCCGCATCCGCCTCCGGCCGTTCCGGCCGTTCCGG
>Ga0153917_1000987_pt1 | contig 13926 bp, 5 predicted proteins | sample TSFL001MetaG_FD_104695 | JGI IMG/M metagenome (GOLD analysis project Ga0153917, IMG submission 104695) | Attine ant fungus gardens microbial communities from Florida, USA - TSFL001 MetaG | ecosystem: Host-associated > Fungi > Mycelium > Unclassified | place: USA: Florida, Paynes Creek Historic... | reverse complement strand
TGGATTGCTGCGGGGAGTTACTTTATAATTCACCGCCACGGCCCCTTAGCTCAGTGGTTAGAGCAGGCGACTCATAATCGCTTGGTCGCTGGTTCAAGTCCAGCAGGGGCCACCAAATTTTAGCAGTAGATACATATAATTAGGCCACTCTCGCGAGTGGCTTTTTTGTTTAACAATTTTGGCGTGGCGATAAGATAACGTGGAGACGCCAACAAAGAACAAAAAAGCCAACCCCGCATCAACGCGGCGTTGACCCTGTTTTTAAAGCAGTGACAATATCAACAGGTTAAAAGACATAACGTATGCCAAGGGTAAATTCATTAGAGACAATGTGCGCTTTCATTTGCTCATCTTTTAAGCCACGCGCGTTGGTAAAGTTGTTATATCCGCTTTCGATCTTACCCATATCGATATAACGGTAACTCAAATCAACATACAGACGCTCAACCGGCATATAGCTTACGCCTGCACCTAACGCGTAGGTCAAATTGCTTTGGCTGGTAGACGCATATTCACGACCTGCATTACCCTTCCAACCGCCCGCTTTGATCTTACTCACGCCTAACCCTGCGGTACCGTACACGGAAACACCGTAACCCAGCTCATAATCGCGATACACGTTGAGCATCAGGCGCTCGGTTTCAGTCTGCAGATAATTATAGCTGTTGGTGGACGTGCTGGAACCGCTGGTGTATTCAGTTTTCTGCTAAAAGGTGTACTCACCTTCGGTGCGCCAGCCGTTACCAAACTGATAGCCCGCAGCAATCGCCGCTCCGCCAAAATGCTCTTTTTCTTTACTGCAGGTATTTTGCAGAAGCGTAATAGCCTTCTTCAGTATTTGCCGCCATAACGGTAACCGGGATTGCTGCGATCGGCAGGGCTACTAAAATCGCTTTCATATTCATCTTCACTCCGTTGGAAATTATTACTGCACGTCGAATCGCCGTCCGCCAGTGTCAGGAAATAACAGTCAGTGAGACGAATCATAAACAGGTCGGTGAGGACAAACTATTAGGGTGATTACGCGTTTTACCTGGTAATTTTACGTAGGGACTTGTCTGGATTATTACTCTGTTTATCGCCATTTCAATCAGTTACCGGTGATTAGAGAGCGCCGTAGGGATAGATAGACAGTGCGAAATAGCTGTCATTGGTATTTATCGAGTAAGGCGACGGAAGACAATTAAATGTCCTAAAGCTGCCCCGAAATTTCCATAATTAACTTTTTAACATCAATTGAATTTTATTTACTCCGCGATCTGATACGTAAAATGATATCCGCTGCTTGCACAGCAACCGGACCGATACGATCCCCGTTCATCCCCGATCGGAAACGCAGGAAGACAGTTCTGCCTGTTGTGAGCTTTATTCACGGGTGGACTGTAGATACCTTCCCCTTAGTGGAAAATGGCTCGCAAATGCAGGTTTTATCAACGGCATGCCTGTCAAAATTCGGGTGATGAAGGATTGTATTGTTATTACGCCGCAACATACGCGTGAGTTATGGGGATGCTGGAAGGTATGAGCGTGGTGAATATAAATAAAAAGAAAGTGGCGCAGTGGTTGAAGACGTTTCCGGGAGCGCTGAATGATTTGGGAGATGTGCCGGTGATCAAACGGGATAAATAACAGTCAAGAGGAAATCCCGGCTCGGTGGCCGGGATCCTTTTTACTTATTAGTATAAATATCCATGAGCTTATTTATTTCCTTTCGTAGCTGCTCATCATCAAATTCATATTCTTCACGATCATTATCAGGGTTATACATATCTGCCACACAAAAAACACTGGATAATAATTCACTTAGGTTATCTTCATCCTTTCCAAGTAGGTTATTATCACGCTCAGCTTTCCATTTCATCATATAGCTGTCAGCAAAACTGCCAGCGGATATATCCTTATCAAGAAAACTATCAATATATTCTTTAAGTGCCTGACTCATCTTAACCCACCGTTATTTATGAAGTTTTCATACTGTTTTGTTTGAGGATCAAGTTTCCATCCGCTAACAAAGTTACCCGATTTATCAACCACAACCACATTATTAGTTTGTGGATTGAAGAACACTTTTGATTCTGGAACTAATAAATACGTCCCATGTTCATAAGTCGTTTTATCATCCAGGTGTGACTTGATGGCAGTCTGATATTGAGCAATGGTATCACCATTTTTCTTAGTAGTTATCACACCAAAATCAGAAGCATGTTTAAACTTCTTATCTAACTGTTTAGTACTGAACGCGACACTATCAGAAATGATTGCAGTTCCAGCATTTGGTAATTTCTTGCCCGGCAACATCATACCAGCCAGCAACCCACCTGTAGCCTCCAGCGCAGCCTGATTTCCGCCAGCCGCCTCTTTAACCGTATCCGCAACCGCTGACCAGGTTTCACTCTGCATCAGGGTGCTAATACTGTCCGCCACCGCCTGATTCTTCCCGGCCAGGTCGCTCATCGCCTTGCTGCAATAGCTGTCACCTGCAGCACACGACGCCAGCGCCATTGCCGCATCAGCAGCATAGTCCGCTGAACCCAAAGCCGCATCGCCGGTATCAGCAAGAGCATTGATAATGCCGTTTGCGATGGAGGAGGCAGTACCTTCACCCAGCTTCTCCCTGACCTGATTTTTCAGGGATTCAGCAGCCTGTTTCGCTGCTTCTCTGGCCTGGTCCCCGGCCAGTGAATTTGACTCAGCCGAGTTTTTCCCGCCCTGCGCACCCGCCATCGCCGACGCCGTGCTGTCTCCGGCCAGTCCACCCGCCATTCCCGCCGCTACCGTCGCCAGCGTGCTGACCGTCTGCTTCTGCTCCTCGCTCAGGTCGCTGACCGCTTTACCCGGATACAGCATACCCGCTATCGCCTTCGCCGCAAGTTCTCCCGTCGCCGCGCCCGCCGCACCCGCTGCCGCACTGTTCCCCTGCAGCGCCGCAACCGCGCCGCCCAGGATGGCATGCGCCACCACCGCAGCCTCATCGCTCAGCCCGGAGCCATGTCCGATATAGTTTGCCAGCTCCGGCCCCGAGGCCCCCGCCAGTACTGCCGTCAGGTCGCTACCTGCCAGCCCCTGAAGCGCCGCCGTCGCCGCCTGAATACCCCGCTGAAGGTCGCTGCCCGTGCCGTATTTCGCCGTCGTGGTTTTGTACGCATCACTCCCGCGCAGGGCATCCTGATAGACCTTTTTCAGTGCGTCGCTGGCATCCGCTCCCGGCTCAGTCACGCCCTCTTTCGCCAGCGCATCCCGCGCCGCCTTCAGCCCTTCCGTCTCTCCATAAGTGTTCGCAACATCCGCCGCCTGCGAACCAATCTCCCCTATCAGCTGCACTTCCTGCAGGCGCTGCTGCTCCTTCTCCTTGTCAAATATCGGGCTGATGCTGCCGTTCGCGTGCTCCGCATCGCGGCTCAGGTCAGCCACATCCTGCTTCTGGTTCTCCTTATCGCGGATGATGAGGCTGCCCTCGCTCACCGCAGCCTGCGTCGTGCCTTCCGCGTGACCGCTGTTACCGCCCCCGGCCAGCAGGGCATTCGCCATATTCCCGGCAAACTGCCCGCCGATGCTGCCGCCGGTGCTGATACCCGCGCCCTGGTGTTCGGTCTTAAAGTCCGCCTTGTTATTGATATCGCTGAAGCCCAGCGTGCCCGTATCAAGTCTGTTTTTATCCGCCGTCGCCGTCGAGGCAATCACCCCGCCGTCGAGCTGCGTGTGGTTGCCCACCGTCACGTCAAACCCGCCGCTGCCGGCGAACATCCCGCTCTGCTCCTGCACCGAGTCGTAGTCGCTGGTCATTTTATCGCGACTGACGTTGATGCTGCCCGAAGCCGTGCCGGCACCAAAGGTGTAACCAACGCCGCCGCTGACGCTGTTCTGCTTGCTGTTGTAGTGGTCGCTGTCCTGCGTGCTGGCTATCGTCAGGTCACGCCCGATATCCGCTACCACGGCCTCGCCGCTCACCTGCGCCCCGGCAATCGTCGCGTCGCGCCCGGTGGTGATGGTCACGCGGTTACCCGCATCCACCGTGGTCTCGTTCTGCCAGGTGCCGTTGCCCTTCTCATGCCCCTTGCTGCTGTTGGCGTTCGCCGAGATGCTGATGCCCGCCCCACCGGAGCCGACACCCACGCCGACACCAAGGCTGCCGCCGCTGCTGCTGTTTTTACTCGTTGTCTGCTGCGTGTCCTGCGAGGCAATCAGGTTCACGTCCCGGGCCGCATCCAGCGTCACGTCCTTCCCGGCCTTAATCTGGCTCCCCGCCACGGTGATGTCGCTTCCGGTGGCTTTTATCGTGACGTTATTGCCCGCGCTCAGGGTGCTGCCCGTCGTCGTTTCACTCTGCATATGGGATGAGGATATCGACGACTGCGTTCCCACCGACGCGCTGACGCCGATGGTGTTGTTATTGCGTTTGTCCGAGCTGCCCTTCGCCTGGTCCAGCGCCACGGCCTGACCCGCCTGCACGCCGGACAGCGCCGCCTGCGTGCCCTGAAGTGCGGCAAGGCGCGAGTCGCTGCTCTGCTTCGCGCTCTGCGCCGTGGTGACCGCGTTATTCACCGCGCTCCCCGCCGCCCCCGACAGCGCCACCGTCAGCCCGCTGCTCTTCTGCTCGAACCTCTCATCGCGGGTGCGTTTGTCATGCCCCGGCTCAATCACCACGCTGTCGCCGGTCAAGCGGATATCCTTCTGCGCGATGATATCCGCCCCGCCGATATGCGCCTGTTTGCCCGCCGTGATGCTGACACTGCCGCCCGTCGAGCCGACCGTGCTGAAGCTCTCGCTCTGGGTCGTGCCCTGCTCGCGCAGGTCGTGGGTGGTTTTGCTGCTGCCGATGGTGAAGCCAATGCCGCCCGTGCCCATCAGTCCGGACTTTTTGGTCTCCTTAAAGCGCCATGAGGTGTCCGTGTTGGTGGCCGCCACGATGTCCACGTTGTTGCCCGCCGACAGCGCCACGTCACCGTCACCCGCCACCGCCGAGCCTTTCAGCAACAGGTTATTCCCCGCCGACACCGTCACGTTGTCGCCGCTCAGCAGCGAGCCCTTCTCCTGCGTCGCGCTATCTTCCTCGATGGTGTGGGTGGTCTTCTTGCTGAGGAACCCTTTTTTGGTTTTGGTCTGTTCCTGGAAGTGATAATCGCTCTCCGTCGCCGTGGTCAGGTTCACATCGCGACCTGCTGCCACGCCGATATCACCCTGCGCCGTCACCTCTGCCGCCTGCGCGGTCACGTCCCGCCCGGCAAGAATGACGGTATTACCGCCGCTGGCGATTGCCGTGCCCTGCTGGCGTACGGACTCATCGATAACGGTTTTCTTACCGCCCTGGCTGCTGCTGCGCGTGGTGGTGGCTTCCGCCAGCAGGTTCACGTCGCGTCCGGCCTGAATCCCCACATCACCCTCTGCGGCCATCGCCGCCGCACGGGCATTCAAGTCGTTACCCGCCTGCAGGGTGAGGTCGCCGCCTGCGGTCACCGTACTGCCCTGATGCGTGACGGACGCCGTCTCCGTTGTCGCGCGGTTGCGCCCGGAACGTCCCTCGCTCGTCGCCATCTCGTTGGCGGTGAGGTTGATGTCGTTCCCCGCCGCCATGCCCAGACTGCCGCCCGCCGACACGTTTGCGCCAGTGATGTTGATATCCTGTCCGGCACGCATCACCAGCCCGTCTGTCGCGGTGATGGATGCCGTTTTGCCCACATCCGTACCGCCAACATGCACGTTCCCCGCATCAACATTCCACTTCCGGGTGCGGGTGATGTTGTTGATACTGCCGGAAACGCTCTCAAGCCCGACGGTTTTACTGCTGATGGTGGAGCCGATGTTGTTGATATCACCCAGCGCGCTCAGGTTCAGCCCGCCGCCCGCGCTGATGAGCCCGGCGTTGAGGTTGCTGATGCTGTTGCTGCTGTCGATGGACAGGGCATTCTGCGCCGTGATGGTGCTGCCGCTGTTGGTGACGTTGCCGCCCGCCAGCTGCACGTTATTACCGCTAATCACGCTGCCGCTGTGAACGGTGACATCCTTCGGTGAAAGGTAGACTTTCGGGACCATCACCGTCTGGCCGTTAATGCTCGCCGCTTCCCACCACAGCAGGCTGTGGTCAAGCGCGGCAACCTGCGCTGCCGTCAGCGCCACGCCAAATTTCAGGCCCAGCGCCTGCTGCTGCGTGGCTGCGCTGTCCATCAGATAGCGCATCTGGTCGAGATCGGAACCGATGCCGTTGATATACCGGCTGCCGGTCTGGTTCAGAATGGCGTTGCTGACGTAACGGGTATCGAATGCCGCGTCGCCGAGGAAACGGTAATCGCGATCCGGGTTCAACCCCAGACGGTCGAGGAAATACGCCGAGCCAAGGAACTGGTTCCGATCGGTGTAGGCACTGTTGGTCTCACGCGGTGCATCACCAGGCTTGATGCCGAGCATGCCATAGAGTCCATCAAACAGGCTGTTGTCCACCTTCCCGAGGCCATCAAGCTTAGGGTTCACCGTTATCAGATACGGGCTATCGGGGTCGGTAGATGGCACGAAGTAACCGTTATCACCGGACGGCAGCGGATAGTTACCGCTGCTGCCGTTCCGATCGGAAAGGGATGAACCGCCGGCGATGTCTTTCAGGGCGTCGCTCAACGCATCGCCCCATTGCGGCGTGGTGATGTCCTGCGCATCTGCTTCGACAAGAGACTGCGCCAGCTCGCCGTTGGCGATGAACTGGTTGCTGAGCGGGGTCAGCGTAGGGGCGGCAATCGTATTGCTAAAGCCGTCCGTGTTCGCCGTGACGAGCGTGTTGCTGATGTCGTCAGTGAAGGTAGCAGAGACATTGCCGCCAGCCTGTATTACTGCCCTAACAACGTTAGCGGTATTTTCTGATTCGACCTCACGTCCACTCAGTGTATAGGTTATACCACCGGCATTAATGGCTGATGCCGTGTAGACAAGATACTCAGTCTCAGAACTGGCCTGATAGCTTTGGTTGTTGAGTTGCGCACCTTTTAGGCCAATGTCGCGATTAGCAAGTATATTGCTACCGCTATTGTCGAGATAATTTGCAAAGATATTTAGATTATTAGCTGATGCTATGCGCGCTGCCTGGCCAGTACTGCTTACATCAACCTCAGTTCGTTTAATAGCAAAACGTTTGGTTTGACCCGAATCATTAATCCGGTAAGAGGTGGTAAAGAAAGGCTCATCCATGCTGCACGCACCTGGATAGGTCGGAAAACTCATACAGCTTCCAACCCAGACATCCGTGCGATTTTTTATTATGGAATAGCTCCCCTCATCCATATCATCAAGGCTTACAACAAAGGATGATTCCCCCACCCAGGAAGGGTTTTCCAAATCAACTATCTGAGTATTTGAATTGCTTCCATCCCGCTCATTCAATAAATGCGCGGTCCTAATCGTAATATCACCTTTCTGCGTCTCAATATTTCCGGACGTATTCACCACTTCACTGTTCGCCGCCCCCGCCGCATTTTTCTGCATCCACAGGCTATTCCCTGCCAGAATATCGCCGTAGACGTTATGGATACGGTCAGCGAAAAGCTGCATATTATTCGCAGCATAAATCAGTGCGGTATTGAGCAAGGTGCCTACAGCATTCATCGTCAGGCTGCCTGCCGTACCGGTAAACCCATTAACAGTGATGTCGCTCAGGCTGCTAAAGACCACGTCACCGCCTGCTGAGAGACTACCTGTAGCGTTGAGCAGAATATTCTGCGCGCTGAACGTGCTGCTGCCGTTACCGGTGGTGAGCGTACCGCTGTTGGTGAATGCTCCGCCCGCGCTGAGGGCGATGGAATTGCCCTGGATCACGCCGCTGTTGGTGATGGCGTTTTGCGAGGAGACCGACAGCGTTTTACCTGCGGCCAGCGTACCGGTGTTCACGAGCGCATTGACCAGCTTCAGCGTCGCGTCGCCCAGGGAAACCACCTGACCATGACCGCTGAAGTTGGCGACATCGAGCAGCAGGTTGCCCCCGCTGTAGAGTTTACCGCTGACGGTATCGGTGAGAGCGTCACCCGCTACCGTCAGCGAGGCAGTACCCAGCACCGTGCCGCTGTTGGTGATGTTCCGGTATTTCACCCCCAAATCCGCACCCTGAAGCGTGCCGCGGTTATCGAGCGAGCTGCCACGCAGCTCAGCGCTGCCCGTCGCCAGGACATTTCCGCCATTCACGGCGTTCACCACATCCAGCAGCAGCGTGACGGCCTGAACCAGCCCGCCGCTACCGTTTGCCAGCTCTGGCGTGGCCAGCGTGAGCTTTCCACCGGAGAGAATTTTGCCGTCATTCTGTAAACGGGTGGTGGCGTTCACCGTGGATTCACCGCCGCCCTGCACCGTTCCCTGGTTATTCAGCGTGGCGGACGACGCCTTCAGCGCGTTCTGGCTCAACAGAACGCCACCAGCGGTGTTGTTCAGCACCCCGGAAACATCCAGCGTCAGCGCTTCACCCTGAAGCCGTCCGCTGTTGATCAGTTGCCCGGCAGCGATAGCGGTCGTTTTACCCTGAATCTGTCCGGCGTTCGTCGCAATACCGGCATTCATCGACAGGACGCCAGCCGTGAGTAATTTCCCGCCTGCCTGGTTGGTCAGCGTCTGGTTCAGCGCGACGGAAAGCGCATCAACCCCGGTGATTTCACCGCTGTTCGTCAGCGTATTCGCCTTCAGCGTCAGATCCTTCGCTATCCACTGCCCGCTGTTTGCAAGCGTCAGTGCTGAGAGCGCCAGTTCTCCGTTTGAGGTGATTTTGCTGCCCGTCGTACTGATAAGATTGCTGACGATCTGCGCATCCAGCACATCTGCCGCCTGGATCGCACCGCCGTTCGTAAGCACCTGCGCATGAATAAGTACCCGTTTACCCTGCCATTGCCCGGCGTTACTGAGGTCACCGGCCGTCACCGTCAACTCACCCGCCGTCAGCAGCGATCCCGATGCTTCATTCACCAGCGAGAGGAGCGGTGCAGCCATCTCCAGACGAGCAGCCAGCGTCAGCGCGGCGATCCCGGTGAGCGTGCCGCTGTTCGTGATACTGTCCTGATGCGCGGTGACACGGTTCCCCTGAACCGTTCCGCTGTTGCGCAGCGTATTCCCCGTGAGCGAGAGCGTGCCAGCCGATAACAGATTGCCGTTGTTAACGGTATTGCCCGCATTCAGCATGATGTCGCCCTGGCTCATCAGTTCACCGGAATTGCTGAATGTCCCGGTGGCGGAGGCATCAAGGGAGCCGGTCGCCAGCGAGCTTCCGCTGTTATTCCAGTCGTGGCCGCGGAGACTGACATTCTGCCCCTGTAGCTGGCCTGCGGTGATCAGCGTGGTACCTGAAAAGGTGAGGTTCCCGCCCGTAAGCGCGCGCGAGCCTGCCGCTAAATCCAGCACCCCGGCGGTTACGGATAACGCGGTATCCCCCTGCAAGAGACCGCGACTGTCGAGGCGATCGGCATTCAGCGTCAGCGTGTTCCCCACGATACTGCCTGCACTGGACACCGATTGTGCCGTGATGCGGTTTTCCCCCTGCGCCAGCAGCAGGCCCTCCGCACTGTTATTGAGCGTGCCGTAATCAACAAGGAGTGACGCCCCACTCAGCTCACCGCTGTTGGACAGGCGCGAACCGGAAAGGGACAGCCCGGCATCGCTGGTGATAATACCGCTGTTTTTCACGTCAGTAACTGAAAGGGTGAGTGCCGCCGGACTGTACAGCACGCCGCTGCTGCGGTTATCCAGCAGACGGGTAACCAGTGACAGCGTCTGCCCCGCGTGGATCAAACCACTGTTAATGACTGCAGGACTGCTGATGACGAGCGAAGATGCCGTCAGCGTCCCCCTGTTATTGAGATTCGTGGTTTCAATCTTCAGGGCTGACGCTGAAGATTTTCCCCCGTGACTGAGAGCGTCAGTGGCTGTCAGGATAAGCCCACCTTTCGCAGCCTGCGTCCCATCAAGCTGCGCATTCTGTACGTCCACGCTGACGCTGTTACCCTGCGTCTGTGCCGTTGCCGTGGTCGTCAGGCTTTGACCCCGAATGCTCACGGAGCCGCCCGCGCTGGTTTCGCCAGCAAGGGTGGTAGCCGTATTGTTCAGCGCCAGATCACCATCGCTGTGGGTCACTGACTTTTCGGTGGTGATGAACGCGTCTGCTGAGCCAGCAAGCCCTCTGGCACCGGAAAGCGTGCCGCTGTTTGTCACCTGTGCAGCCTTCAGCGTCAGCGTGTCATCGCTGACGAGCGCGCCGCTGTTATCCAGCTTACCGCTCGCGATAACGGTCGTTTTACCTTTCGCGCCGGTATCACCAGACAGCGTGGCGTTGCGAGCGTTGATACTCAGCGTGGAGGCACTTTTCAGGGTGCCGGAACTGGTGATGTCGGTTCCTGAAACGTCCAGGCTGTTGCCCTGAACGGTGCCGGTATTGCTGAATGTCCCGGTCTTCAACGAGGCATCCGTCCCCGCGGACAGCGTCCCGCTGTGGATCAGGTTCGTCGTGTTTATAGCAAGAGATTTTCCGGCAATGGTACTGCCTTTCAGCAGGGTGTTCCCTGACGTGGAGAGCGCGATATTCCCGCTGGCACTGATTCTGCTGCTGCTCTCCTGAGTCAGCGCCTGACCGCTGAGCGAGATATCTGAGGCGCTTACGCTTCCGCGCTGCGTCAGCTCACCGCCTTTCACCGACAGTTGCTGACCCGCGACGACAGAGCCGTTAAGCGCGGCACGCTGCGACGCCTCCAGCGTAATATGGCGTGATGCGGTCAGCTGCGTCCCGGTCTCCAGCGTTTTCGTGTTAACCGTGGCATCCTGCCCGGCGATGTTTTTCCCCTTAAGCGCCGCGTTTTCTGCCGCGTTCACGGCAAGGTTACGACCGGCTCCGGCCTGGGCATCCGCACTCTGGGTGAGGGCGTTTGCCGTCAACGTGGTGTCGGTTCCCGCAGTGAACGCGCCGCCGTTTTGCGTGAGGGTACCGTTGGTCGCTAACTGAAGATTGTTCTCGGCGGCGATATGGGCCTGGTCGAGCGTCAGGGCGCTCTGCCCGGAGACAGTGAGGTTCCCGCCTGCTTTATGGTCGCCGGTTAACGTCACCTCTTTCGCAGTAACGCGGGTGCTGCCGCTGGCAAGCGTGTTTTTCAGCACCACTTTCCCCGCGCTGCTGAGCGTAATATCGCCCTGACGCGCGTTAAGATCCCCCAGGTTTACCCCCAGCCCTGTTTCGCTGGACACCAGACGAATACGGTTGGCGTACATCCCGCCCAGCGCACCCGTGTCTACCGCCACCTTCGGCGCGTCACCTTCCCCTTTCAACGCGCTGACGCTGCCGTCCGCCGCGACGCGGTTCGCCCCGGCGACCACGCGTACCTCTTTCGCATGCAGCTGAGCATTGATCTCGGTCGCGCGGGAAATAATCGATACGGCATCGCTCTGGCTGCCATCCAGCCCGGCGCCTTCAATGGCGACCGCACCTTTCGTCACATCAAGCGATTGCAGCTTACCGCTGGCGTCGAGCACCGGTTTCCCCGTGGTGAGCGTCGCATTCGGCGTATTAATAAATCCGCAGCCGTTACAGGTGATACCGTAGGGGTTCGCCACAATAACGTTTGCCGCCTTGCCCGCCACTTCGGTGTACCCCTGCAGATGCGAGCGGTTCGTGCCGGTGACTTCGTTGATGATCCCTTTGGCTTCCTGCCCGGCTTTCAGGTTGGGGTTGTTTTGGATAATCCCGCCAAGCTGGGTCTGGTTCAGCTGTCCCGTGGCATTATTCAGGATCAGCCCTTCTTTGCCGACGTTGTAATCGTGGTATTTATTATGGGAAATACCGGACTGATTCGGCGTGGCAATGTTCACGACCGGAACACCGTTGGCCGCCTTATCCATCTGCGTATTTCCGGACGGGGCGATCGTGGCGGCTACCGCAGGCAGCAGCGGCTGGATTGCCAGTAATACGCTCAGTAACACGCTAAGCGCACGCTGTGAAAAACGAACCTGATCCTTTTCCATCATCCCTGTCCCTTAAAAAGCCACTGAAAAACGGTAATAGATCACGAGGTGATCCGGTGCCAGCCAGTCCGGATAGTCCACCGGTGTGCCGACGGTAAACTGGCTGGAGTACCCGCGATTCGTCGCAGTAAGCCCCAACGCGGTTCCCCACAGCGTGCCGGAGGCGTAACGATCCTGGCCGTCCTTCTTCAGCCAGCCGCCGTCAATTGCGGCAAGCACGCCAACATCGCCGACCCACGGCAGCGTAAACAGCGACCAGTTCAGCTCGTTTCGCCAGTAGCCGCCGTTATCCCCGGAGATATACTGCTCCTTAAAGCCCCGAACGGACGTTTCGCCGCCCAACGTCAGACGCTCGCTGCCGTACAACCTGTCCGGCGACCACTGAAAATAGACGCTGGTGAGCCACCAGAGTTTGTCCGCCACGGGACGCTGAAAGCTGCCGTTCAGGCTCCATTTGCGGAATTCGGCTTTTGGCACATCACCCTGCTTGTCGTTATCGTCTTCCGCACCCAACCACGGCACACCCTGCGTAAAGGTTGGGTTCAGGGTCGCCACGCCCGAGGCGATTTTTTGCGTGTGGTTAATGCCCAATGAAACACTGGAGAGTTTGCGGCTGCTTGTGGCCAGCAATACATCATCGAGATAGTTCCGGTTGATGCGGTGAGTGATGCCTGCCGACAGGCCGGTTTTGATATCGCCATTGCGGAACAATACCCAGGAGCCCGTCAGACGGTGCGTTTCGGTATCTCCCGTCGACCGCCAGAGGTAACCATTGTTATCAATAGTGCTGAGGTAGTTGCTCCAGCTGTAGCTGTAGTCCAGCAGTCCGTAGCCGTAAGGGATGCTGACGCCTGCTGCAAAATTTTGAGCATCCTTGCTGTTGGAAAAATCACTGCTGCGCCCGCCGCTGATAAACCACTTATCCGCCAGACCCAGCAGGTTATTTCCGTACAACGCGCCAGTAAGCTGCCCGGTCCCGGTGCTCTTTTGCCCGCTGTTATCAAAACTGACGGAGCCGCTAAGGGGGAACTCTGGCGTGGCGGTCAGATTAACCACCGAATAGCCCTGCCTGTCACCAGGCAAAATTTCAATCTCAACGGGCCGCTGACGTACCCGGTTGAGCTGTTCCATGCCCTGTTCGATATCGCGCAGATTAAGGATCTTCCCCTCAAGCCCGGGGAAGGTCATGTTCAATGTGCGGTCCGGCACACCTTCGAGGCGAATGTGCTGAAGCTTTCCTTCCAGCACGGCAAGATGGAGTACGCCGCCGGAGAGATCCTGCTCGGTTAAAAACGCGCGGCTGGTGATATAACCCCGGCTGATGTACCAGTCGGAAACGGTGTTAGTCAGGGTATTTAAGCCAGCAATATCAAGGCACTGGTTCAGCCACGGCGCAACCAGCCGTTCTTTAGCTAACGGAGACAGAAGGTTGGCACCCGTCAGTTCGATGCGCGAGATAGCAAAACAGGGGCCTTGTGGAGTCGCGGTACTGTCGGGCTGAACGGGACGCGGTACCACCACGCTGCGCTCCAGCGATTCACGCTGACGCTGGCTCTCATCCAGCAACTGCTGCTGTTGCTGCTGGATGGTATTACGGTCGGCCGGTGATAACAGGGCGGCGAGTGCGATCCCTGGTGCCAGTAACAGGATGGCAGCCAACAGCGCGTATGCTGATGTTTTCCCTAACACTCTTTACTCTCCGCCTAAAGTCCATTTTCAAACTTGACTGTTAAAAAACGAGCAACTTATTTCAAAAAGTAAATAGTGTAAATATCAGCAAAGAGAATAAGGATATTTCTGGTGCATTTTCAGATTTTTGCAGGGGTATATCTGAAGCAAGATTAAAGAAATCCCCCATCGCGCCGATCATCATCCGTGTGTATTATTTCCTGTAGCTTTTACAACAACTAACCTTAACTCAAATACTTAAGCGCCAAAGCGAAAGGCATCATGAGCACACCGATC
>Ga0153917_1000986_pt1 | contig 13932 bp, 9 predicted proteins | sample TSFL001MetaG_FD_104695 | JGI IMG/M metagenome (GOLD analysis project Ga0153917, IMG submission 104695) | Attine ant fungus gardens microbial communities from Florida, USA - TSFL001 MetaG | ecosystem: Host-associated > Fungi > Mycelium > Unclassified | place: USA: Florida, Paynes Creek Historic... | reverse complement strand
GCATGGTAGTGCCAGTACCAGTATAAGCAAGAACTGGTACCCGTTTATCAGATGGTTGATGCTACGACCATCTGATGAATGACGCAATGGAGTTACCATGAATACGTCAGTTGTTTCACCGGGTCGCGCAGGCCTGATATTGCTGTTAACCGGCCAGATGCTGCCGATGATTGATACCTCAATCACCAACGTGGCGCTGGACGCCATCACCCACTCGCTGCACGCCACCGCCACCGAGCTGGAGCTCATTGTCGCTCTCTACGGCGTGGCCTTTGCCGTCTGCCTTGCGCTCGGCAGCAAGCTGGGGGATAACCGTGGCCGCCGTCGCCTGTTTATGTGGGGCGTGGCAGTTTTTGGGCTGGCCTCGCTGCTGTGCGGGATGGCGGGAAATATTGAACTACTGCTGGCCGCACGCATCATTCAGGGCGCGGGGGCAGCGCTCATCATGCCGCAGATCCTCGCCACGCTGCACGTCACGCTAAAAGGGAGCGCCCACGCGAAAGCCATTAGCCTGTTTGGCGGCATTGGCGGGATTGCGTTTATCGTCGGGCAGATGGGCGGCGGCTGGCTGGTGTCGGCGGATATCGCCGGGCTGGGCTGGCGTAACGCCTTCTTTATCAACGTGCCGATTTGTCTGGTGGTGCTGGCGTTAAGCCGCCGCTACGTGCCGGAAACCCGTCGTGAAACGCCGTCGCGCATCGACTGGACAGGCACCGTGCTGCTGGCCCTCATTCTTTGCTGCCTGCTGTTCCCGATGGCGCTCGGTCCCCAGTGGCACTGGCCGTGGTCGCTGAAGGTTATGCTTCTTGCCATTATTCCGCTGGCCTGGCTGATGGCGCAGAACGCACGCAAAAAGGAGCGAGAGAATGCCCATCCGCTGATCCCGCCACGCCTGCTTCAGCTTCGCAGCGTTCGCGTTGGCATCGTGATTGCGCTGCTCTTTTTCAGCGTCTGGTCCGGGTTTATGTTCTGTATGGCGCTGACCGTGCAGACCGGTCTGGGGATGGCGCCGTGGCAGTCCGGGAACAGCTTTATCGCCCTGGGCGTGACCTATTTTATCTCTGCCTGGTTCGCGCCACGGTTAATTGCCCGCTACAGTACCAGCACGATTCTGCTGACGGGTCTGGCAATTCAGATAATCGGCCTGCTGGCGCTCATCGCGACGTTCCGGCTTTGGGGCGTGAACAATACCGCGCTGACGCTGGCCCCTGCCACCGGGCTGGTGGGCTACGGTCAGGCGCTGATTGTAAACAGCTTCTACCGCATCGGGATGCGCGACATCCAGCCTGACGACGCAGGGGCCGCAAGCGCCATTCTCAGCACGCTGCAGCAGGCCGCGCTGGGTCTGGGACCGGCCATTTTCGGGGCGATTTTGCTGCACGGGCTGCAGCATTACTACGGGGATTACGCGCAGGCGATTAACCTTTTCCTGGCGGTGGAAACCGGCCTGATGGTTATCCTGGCGCTGGCGACGCTGCGCATGCGTCATCGTCTCTGCCTGCCGGTAGTGAAGGTCTGTGAGGCCGCCAAATAACCCTGTGAATTTGCATAATAGATCCGCAGCCGCCATTATGGGGCTGCAACAATACAGGAGACGTTATGCAGGAATTAATTGCTCAGGTTGAAGAGTTAGGGATTGAAATTAATCACACCACCTCTTTAGTGATTATCTTTGGTATTATTTTTCTCACCGCCATCATTGTTCATTTTATTTTGCACAAACTGGTGCTGCGCGCATTCGAGAAACGCGCGCAGGCCAGTAGCCATTTATGGCTGCAAATTATTACCCAGAATAAATTATTTCACCGTCTGGCCTTTACCCTGCAGGGGATAATCGTCAACGTTCAGGCGGTACTGTGGCTGCAAAAAGGCAGCGAAGCGGCGGAAATACTCACCACCTGCGCGAAGCTGTGGGTGATGGTGTATGCCCTGCTCTCCTTCTTCTCGCTGCTGGACGTGATATTTAATCTGTCGCAAAAGATGGCGACCGCCTCGCAGCTGCCGCTGAAGGGGATCTTCCAGGGCATCAAGCTGGTGAGCGCTATCCTGGTGGGGATATTGATTATCTCCCTGCTGATCGGCCAGTCCCCGGCGATTCTGATCAGCGGTCTGGGTGCGATGGCCGCCGTCCTGATGCTGGTGTTTAAAGACCCCATACTCGGCCTTGTGGCGGGTATTCAGCTTTCCGCCAACGACATGCTCAAGCTCGGCGACTGGCTGGAGATGCCGAAGTACGGCGCTAATGGTACGGTGACGGACATCGGCCTGACGACCGTTAAAGTACGCAACTTCGATAACACCATCACCACCATTCCGACGTGGGCGCTGGTCTCCGACGCCTTTATCAACTGGAGCGGGATGTCCGCCTCCGGCGGGCGACGCATCAAGCGCAGCCTGAATATCGATACCACCAGCATTCATTTTCTCGACGAGCAGGAGCAGCAGAAGCTGATTCAGGCAAAACTGCTGAAGCCTTATCTGGCCGCGCGCCATGAGGAAATCAGCCTGTGGAATCAGCAGAACGGCGAAGGGGAATCGGTATTAAACCTGCGCAAGATGACCAATATCGGCACCTTCCGCGCCTACCTGAATGAATATCTGCGTAACCATCCGCGTATTCGTAAAGATATGACGCTGATGGTGCGTCAGCTGGCGCCGGATGCCAACGGGCTGCCGATTGAAATATATGCCTTTACCAATACGGTAATCTGGGCGGAATACGAAGATATTCAGGCCGATATCTTCGACCATATTTTCGCGGTAGTGGATGAGTTTGGCCTGCGTATTCACCAGTCGCCGACCGGGAACGATATTCGCTCCCTGGCAGGCGTTATTGCCAGATAATCAGGTGCTGGCGCGGGAAATAAAGCGCCAGTCCATCATCACCCTTTCCGTGGGCGCATCCGGGTTGTCGATTTTGTTTAAAAGAAGATTGACCGCCTTGCGCCCGATATCCCGCGACGGCTGTTCGATGGTGGTGAGTGAAATCATGTCCGCCAGCTCCGTACCGTCAAAGCCGACCACGGCAATATCCTCTGGCACCCGCAGACCTGCCTGCTGAATGGCGCGCAACGCGCCCGCCGCCAGCGTATCGGAAACGGCAAATACCGCATCCGGCGGATTATCTTTTAACAGGTTTTGCATCGCCGCCATGCCCGCCCCGGAGCTGAGATCGCTGGCATACTCCACCGCCTGATAGTCCAGATCCCGCAGGTGGATCACGCTCTTGTAGCCGCGTTCGCGCAGGCGGGCATATTTGTAGCTGAGATCGTGGTTGATCATCGCGATACGCTTGCGGCCGCCGTCGGCCAGCTGGCTGACGGCATGCTGTGAAGCGTCCACATCATTGATGCCGACGCAGGAGACCGCGCCCGCATCGGCGTATTCGGCGCACTGCACCCACGGTGCAGAACCAATCAGCGCGGCAAGTTCCGGCAGCTTCGAGAAGGCGTCCATGGTGATAATGCCGTCGACGATTTTGCCGGAGAGCAGGCTCAAGCCCGAGCGGGAGCGCTCGATGTCCGAGCCGGAGTTGCACAGCAGAATGCGGTAGCCGTTTTTCTCCGCCTCGGCTTCGATGCCCTTCACCACTTCGGCGCAGAACGGGTTGGCGATGTTGGACACCATCACCAGGATCATATAGCTGCGGGCGGTGCGCAGCTGACGGGCGAGCAGGTTTGGCTGGTAGTTGCTCTCCTGAATCGCCTGCAGAACGCGCTCGCGGTTTTTCGCCTTCACGGTGTCGCTGTTATTCAGCACGCGGGAGACCGTCGCCACGGAAACCCCGGCCAGCTGAGCGATTTTCTGAATTGACATAGCGACGATACATCCTGCGGTTAGCGTTTTGTGCAGGCTACCATAAATTTGTTGCCCGGCGAACCGGGCAATGCGTCAGCATTCCACGCGCACCCAGCGCTGCTGCTGATGGCTTTTCACTATGGCATCAATGATATACATCACGTTTGCGCCATCGTGAAACGTCGCAAACTGCGGCGTCTCTGGCATTGCGCCCGCCTGCACGGCGCGGTAGAACTGCGCCATCATATTTTTGAAGGCATCCGGCCAGCCTTCAATATGCCCGCCAGGGAAATGGGCGCTGTCGGCCACGTCAGGGTTCATCAGCCCCGGATCGTCAGTGAGCGTCTGGTTGGCCTGCGCGCGATGGCCGATCCACAGCTGCTGCGGGATCTCCTGATCCCATGCCACCGACCGCTCGCTGCCGTTGATCTCAAAGGTCAGACGGTTTTTTCGCCCGGCGCTTACCTGCGAGACGCTAAAGCTGCCTTTGCTGCCGTCGTCAAAGCGGAACAGCACCGAGCCAAAGTCTTCGGTCGTGACTGGTTTGTCTTCATACTCCGCCTGTTCGTCATGGGAGAAGGTTTGATTCCCGCCCTTGCTGGCCCTGCGCGTCGGCCAGACGATGGATAAATCAGCCATCACCTCGGTAATGCGCCGCCCGGTGACGAACTGCACCGTGTCGCACCAGTGGGAGCCGATATCCGCCACCGCGCGCGATGCGCCGCCGAGCGCGGCATCCACCCGCCAGTTGTAGTCGGTTTCCAGCAGCATCCAGTCCTGTAGGTAGCTGCCGTGTGAGGCAAAAATCCGCCCGAGGCTGCCCGCGCGCAGCATGCTCGCCGCCTGACGCACCATCGCAAACTGGCGATAGACGAAGCTCACGCCATGCACCACGCCCGCCTGCTCCGCCAGCGCCACCAGCTCGCGCGCCTCCTCAGGCGTCATGCACAGCGGCTTTTCGGAAAACACGTGCTTGCCCGCACGCAGGATCTGGCGGTTAATCTGTGCGTGCAGGTGGTTCGGCGTGCAGTTGTGCACCACGTGCAAATCAGGGTGCGCGAGCAGCTCCTCAACGCTGCCGTACGCGTGCGGTACGTTTAGCAGGCGCGCCTTTTCCTGCGCCTTAACGAGCGAGCCGTCACACAGCGCGACCACCTGAACAAACCCGAGGCGCCTGAGCGCCTCGATATGTGCCGGGCCAATAAACCCGCTGCCGACGATCCCGACGTTAATCATGACTGCTCCCTGCGGCGAAATCATCAAACGCCCGTCCGGAAACGGGAATGATGTGGCGGCGGATAAATTCGCTGCCTTCACTCGCCCCGGTATCGCCGTCCTTCAGGCAGCACTCCCACTCCAGCACCGCCCAGCCGTCGTAGTCGTACTGGGTCAGCTTGCTGAAAATGCCCTTAAAGTCGATCTGCCCGTCACCGGGCGAACGGAAGCGACCGGCGCGGTTGATCCACGGCTGGTAGCCGCCGTACACGCCGCTGCGCCCGCTGGGGCGAAACTCGGCATCCTTCACGTGGAACGCTTTAATACGCGCATGGAAGATGTCGATAAAGGCCAGATAGTCCATCTGCTGGAGCAGCATATGGCTCGGATCAAAGAGGATGTTGCAGCGAGGATGGTTATCCACCAGCGCCAGAAAACGCTCGAAGGTCACGCCGTCGTGCAGATCTTCCCCGGGATGCAGCTCAAAGCAGACGTCCACCCCCTGCTCGCCAAAGGTATCCAGAATTGGCCGCCAGCGGGTTGCCAGCTCCTCGAACGCTTCCTGAAAACGCTGCTCGTTATGCGGCGGCCACGGATAGAAAAACGGCCACGCCAGCGAGCCGGAGAAGGTGGCGTGCGCTTTCAGACCTAATCTTGCCGAGGCGACCGCCGCCTGCTTCAGCTTCTCCGTGGCCCACGCCCGACGGGCAGCATCGTTACCGCGCACTGATGCGGGCGCGAAGTGGTCAAACGCGTCGCTGTAGGCGGGGTTCACCGCCACGAGCTGCCCTTCCAGATGGGTAGACAGCTCGCTGATAACCAGCCCGTGCGCGGCCAGCGTAGCGGCGATGTCATCGCAGTAGGCCTGGCTCTCTGCGGCTTTCTCGACGTCAAAGATGTGCGGATGGTTGCAGGGGATCTGCACCGCCTTATAACCTTTACCTGCCGCCCATTCAGCCAGCCCGTCGAGCGAATTAAACGGCGCTTCTGCGCCAATAAACTGCGACAGAAAAATGCCGGGTCCTTTCATCGTCCTCATACCACCTCCTGAACGTTACGCCTTGTCATCGTCATACTTAAACGTGAGAAGGAAAATCAGCGCGATCGCCGCGGCCGCTACCGCCGGGATCCACCAGAATGTCACCCACGCCTGCGGCACGGTCTGCCCTGCCACCAGGCGGTTATAGAGCGCGCCGGAAATCTGCGAGCCGAGCAGCATGCCGATGCCGTAGGTGAACATCACGATCATGCTCTGGGCCTGGCCTTTGACCTTTTCGCCTGCCACCCGGTCGGTGTAGATAAAGCCGACGACAAAGAAGAAATCGTAGCAGACGCCGTGGAGCAGAATGCCGAGATACAGCAGAATGCGCCCCTCCTCGCTGACGCCCAGCGCGAACATGGCGTAGCGCACAAACCACGCCAGCATGCCGATCAGCAGCATGACCTTCACCCCCAGGCGGCGGAATAGCAGCGGAATGACCAGCATGAAGAAGATCTCGGACATCTGCCCGAAGGACATGGCGGTGCTGACGTCGGCAATTCCTGCATCCGCCAGATACGAGGCGGTGTAGGCGTAATAGGTTCCGAGCGGGACGGAGATCAGCATCGCGCAGACGGAGAAAACGAAAAAGTGGCGGGTTTTGAGCAGCGCGAACGCATCCGCGCAGAAAAGATCGCGCACCTTCACCGGCAGGCCTTTCGCGGGCGCAGGCGTGTGCGGCAGCGTCAGGCTGTAAAGCGCCAGCAGCACGGAGCTGGCCGCCGCTACCTTAAAGATGGTAACGCTGGACGCCACGCCGGTGACGCCGATGAAAATGCCCGCCACGATCCAGCCGATGGTGCCGAACACGCGCACCACCGGGAAGGTTTTATCCACGTTCGCCAGGCTATGGAACGCGATGTTGTTGGTCAGCGCCAGCGTCGGCATGTAGCAGAGCGTGTAGCCAAACAGCAGGCCAATCAGCAGCGCGCCGTTCTCGGCAATCAGCGCCCCCGGCACGAACCAGAGGATCGCCGCGCCCGCGAGGTGCATCACCGCCATCACCTTCTGCGAGGCGAAGAAGCGGTCCACCAGCATCCCGAGCACGAACGGCGAGAGAATCGAGGCGATTGGCCCGGCGGAGAACGCATCGCCAATCAGCAGAGACATGTTGTGCTGGGTCATCACCAGGCCGAGCGTGACCGACCAGCTACCCCAGATAAAAAATTGCAGAAACATCATCAGCGACAGACGTGGCACCAGCAGCCGGTGCTGTGTTATCGCCTTTTCACTACTTTCAGTTGACACCATGATAAGCCTCACCCGGAAAAAGTAATCGATTACAAAAAAGTTCAAATGAAAAGTAATCGATTACAAAATAAAGATCCTGTGGATCGTAGAAGATTTGGGAGGGGGGTCACGATAAAGATGAAGCAGTGTTTTATAGGCCCGGTAAGCGCAGCGCCACCGGGCGTGAAGGCAGGTGCGGTCTGTTGCCCTCACCCCGGCCCTCTCCCACAGGGAGAGGGAGAAAACCGCGCTACTTTTTGCGTGAAAGCTTAAACGCGATAAACAGGAACACCACCCATACCGGCAGCAGCATTGCTGAAAGTCGCATCTCATCCATGGTGCACATCAGCACCAGAATCAACGCCAGGAACGCGATACAGAGGTAGTTCCCCGCCGGGTAGAGCAGCGCTTTGAACTGCGTCTCGCGTCCCTTACGGCGCATCGCCGCGCGGAAACGCAGGTGCGCCAGGCAGATCATGATCCAGTTCAGCAGCAGCGTGGCAACAACCAGCGCCATCAGCAGGCCAAACGCCTCTTTCGGCAGCAGGTAGTTAATCAGCACCACCAGCGAGGTGATAGCGCCAGAAAGGAACAGCGAATTGATCGGCACGCCGCGACGACTCACGCGGGTGAGGAACTTCGGCGCGTTGCCCTGTACGGAGAGGCCAAACAGCATACGGCTGTTGGAGTAGACCCCGCTGTTGTACACCGACAAAGAGGCCACCAGAATGACAAAGTTCAGTGCCGAAGCCACCACGTTGCTGTTGAGATCGTGGAAAATCATCACGAACGGGCTGCTGTCGGACTTCACTTCCACCCACGGGTAAAGCGCCAGCAGCACCACCAGCGAGCCGATATAGAACAGCAGAATACGGTACACCACCTGGTTGACCGCTTTCGGAATGCTTTTGTGCGGGTCGCGCGCTTCGGCCGCGGTAATGCCAATCAGCTCCAGACCGCCGAAGGAGAACATAATCACCGCCAACGAGAGGATAAGCCCTTTCCAGCCAGTCGCCAGGAAGCCGCCGTGCTGCCACAGGTTGTCGATAGTGGCCCGCTCGCCGCCGTGGCCGGAGAACAGCAGCCACAGGCCAAAGCCGATCATGCCGATAATCGCCAGCACCTTAATCAGCGCAAACCAGAACTCGGTTTCACCGTACAGGCGCACGTTGACGAGGTTAACGGCGTTAATGATGATGAAGAAGGCCGCCGCCCAGATCCACGTGGGCACGTCCGGCAGCCAGTACTGCATGTAGATGCCTGCAGCGGTCAGCTCCGCCATCCCCACCAGTACGAACATCACCCAGTAGTTCCAGCCGGAGAGGAAGCCTGCGAACGGGCCCCAGTATTTATAGGCAAAGTGCGCGAAGGAGCCTGACACCGGCTCTTCAACGACCATCTCGCCGAGCTGGCGCATGATCAGGAAGGCGATAATCCCGGCGATAGCGTAACCCAGCAGAACCGCCGGGCCGGCCATCTGAATGGCGGGGCCGATGCCGAGAAACAGCCCGGTACCGATTGCGCCACCGAGGGCAATTAACTGAATATGTCGATTTTGCAAACCACGTTGCAGCGTCGGATTCTGATCCGACGAGGCTTCAGCGCGACCATGGCCTGAAGCGGATGACGCGTCTTTCACGCCCTACCCCTGTCTCTTTTTTAGAAGGGGCACGTTTTAACACTTCATGCTGGTGGTAGCAAGCTTAACGCCGGGCCAGCGCGTGCGCCCGGCGGATAAACGTCACGACCCGATAATTCCGCCGTCCGCTTTCACGATCACCACCGTCGACGATCGCGGGCGTCCGTTCGGGCTGGCGTCCGGCCAGTTGGAGACGGCGCGCGGATTGGCCGGATCGGTAATATCATCCCCGCCCTCCCCTGGGTGCTGAATGTTGATAAACAGCGTGCGGTTGTCCGGCGTAAACGCAATGCCGGTGATCTCACACCCGCGCGGCCCGGTCAGGAAACGGCGATACTCGTTGGTGCCCGGAATGGTCGCCACCATCTGGTTATTGCCCATCCCCTCATACGCTTTCTTATTGATGGTGCTGGAGGAGACGTCGGTCTGGATCCACAGGACGCCCTGATGATCGAAAGAGAGTCCGTCCGGGCTGCCGAATGCCGCGCCCTGCATGGAGCCTTTGGCCTTCGGATCGTCGCCGTCGGTGCGTCCGGCCATGACCAGAATATCCCACTTAAAGCGTGTGGCAGCAGGGTCCGCGCCGTCTTCGTGCCAGTGCATGATATGCCCAAACACGTTGTTGGCGCGCGGGTTGGCGGCATCCACCGGCGCTTTCCCCTCTTTCCCGCGATCGCTGTTGTTGGTGAGCGTACAGTAGACGCTGCCGCTGGCGTGCGGATCGACGGCTATCCATTCGGGGCGATCCATTTTGGTCGCCCCCACCGCGTCGGCCGCCAGGCGAGTTTTAATCAGCAGATCGCCCTGGCTTTCAAACCCTTTACTCTTATCCAGGCCATTTTGCCCGAAGATCAGCGGCAGCCAGTCTCCGCTCCCGTCCTCGTTGAACCTGGCGACGTACAGCGTGCCGGAGGTCAGCAGCTGCATATTGGCTTCACGGTTCGCGGGATCGTATTTTTTGTCCGAGACAAACTTATAGATGTACTCAAACTTCTGATCGTCCCCCATGTAGACCACCACGCGGTTATCGGCGGCGAGCGTGACGGCTGCCCCCTCATGCTTGAAGCGGCCCAGGGCGGTGTGCTTGCGCGGTGTGGAGGTGGGGTTGTAGGGATCGATCTCCACGACCCAGCCGAAACGGTTGGGTTCGTTAGGGGTTTTATCCACGCTGAACCGCTCGTCCACCTCGTTCCAGCGGTAGGATTCATCGCTGTCGCTGATGCCGTAACGTTTTTCCAGCGGATTGAAATCGGCTTTTTTGACAAAAATATCCGACCAGTTTTCCTCGCAGGTGAGATAGGTGCCCCACGGCGTGTGGCCGTTAGCGCAGTTTTGCATGGTGCCCAGCACGCGCTCCCCCTGCGGGTCGGCGGCGGTTTTCATTAAGTCCTGATGCCGCGCCGGGCCGGTAAGCTGCATCGGCGTGTTGACGGTGATGCGGCGGGCATATGAAGACGGGCGTACCACCTGCCAGTCGCTGCCCGCTTTTTTCACTTCCACCACCGAGACGCCCATTGCGTTCTGCCCCTTGCGGGCCTTGTCGAGGCTCCAGTTCGCCGTACCGTCGGTAAACAGCATCCCGTTGTCGATGTATTCATGGTTCATCGCCAGCAGGCCATGCTCCGGGTTTTGCTCTCCCTGCGGCAGGCTAAACCACGCCATGCCGTCGTGGTGCATGCCCGCCTGCACGGCCTGTTCGTCCGTGGTGTTGCTGGCGTCCGGCTTAAAGGCCGGCATGTTGTTTTTGATCCCCGTCGGGTCACCCCAGCGATAGAACGGGCGGGCAATATAGCCTTCCGGCACCCTGACCGTATCTTCGGTGGAGACGTCGATGCTGGTAAAGCCCAGGGAAACCGCTTTTGCCAGCGCGGAAGGCTTCGATACCGCGGCAATGGCGTTCTCAGGTTTGATCAGAAACGGGAATGATACGGCGGCCCCCGCAACGGCCCCCATCTGGAGAAAACGGCGGCGGGAGAGAAACACCTCTGCCACCTCGGAGAATACCGGGTTTGCGCTGCGGTTAGCGATGTCGTCGCGATGTTCTTTTTTAAAAACGGATTTGAGGGGTCTGCCCATAGCGGCTTCCTGTCATTGGCCAAGAGGTAAAAGAGTTGGCGACCAGTGTAAGAAGCTTTTATTACAATTTTATAACACGATGACGGAAGGATGGGGGCATCCGTGCCCCGGATAACGAGTTGGAACGCTTAGAACTCGTAGCCCACCGAGACCTTAAAGGTTCGCGGTTCGCCCTGAGTGATGTAGGTACCGGAATCGTCCACGCTGGCCCAGTAGTTCTCATTGGTCACGTTGTCGATGCCCGCGCGCACGGTCATCTGGTTTGCGTTGTGGTTCACCGCGAAGCGATAGCGCATGCCCAGATCCAGCGTGGTGTAGCTATCCAGCTTTTTGTTGTTCGCGAGATCGGCATACTGCGTGCCGGAGTGGTTCACGCGCGCGGTCGCTGTCAGGCCGTCAACCGGCTTGATGTCGTACTCCGCGCCCAGCACGGCGTAGAAGTTCGGAATACCAATTGCATCGTTGCCCTGGTTCACGCCGTTTTTGGTTTTGGTTAGCTCCGCCTGCAGCCAGGTGGCGCTGGCGTTCAGACGCATCCCGAGCATCGGCTCGCCGAAGACGTTCAGCTCCACGCCACGGTTACGCTGCTCCGCATCCAGGCCGTAGTGATTGTTAGCATCGAGGATCGCCGAGGGCATTTTAATCTCAAACAGCGCCAGAGAACCGCCCACGCGCCCGAAGTCCGCCTTCACGCCCACTTCGTTCTGCTTAGAGTGAACGATGCCGGTGCTCTGGCCGTAGTTGGTGGCGGTGTTAGGTGCGGTTTTGCCCGGCTGCAGCGCTTCGGTGTGGTTGGCGTAGAGGGAAATTTCTTCCCACGGTTTGTAAACCACGCCGTAGGTTGGCATCCAGCGGCTGCCGTCGAAGCCGTCCGCGTCGTTCTCTGCGCCAGTAATTTTGTTATACCCGCGAACGACCACTTTCTGATGGCGCGCGCCTGCGGTGAACAGCAGCTTGTCATCAAGCACGCCCAGGGTATCGCTCAGCAGCCAGCCCTGGGTGCGGGTGCGCCCGCTGGTCAGCGGATCGCTGTATTTACCGCCGGAGCCGTTGAAGTTGGTGCTGTCCGGCATATCCACGCCGGTGTTGTGGTAGATGTTGGTGGTCGGGTTATCCTTCGCCGCCGACATTTTCCACGCGATTTTTTCGTTTTTGGTCATTGCGGAATACCCGACGTTGACCTTGTGCGAGACGAAGCCGGTGTTGAAGTTGCCGCGAATGCCCGCCATCCCGCTGACGGAATCGCTGATGCGGTTGGTATCCAGACGGCTGACCGTTGCGTTACCGCTCTTGTCCACCAGCTTCGGCGCGCTGTAGATCCCTTCTTCATGCGCGTGCTGCGCGCCCAGGCCGGTATAGGCGGTCCAGCTGTCGGTGATGTCATACTCGCTGCGCCACATCCCGAACTCGTTTTCGATATCGCTGTAGGCCCACTTCTGCGAGAAGTTGCGATCGTTCTTCGGTGGTTCAGGCACGAAGTCCACCGCCGAGATGTTGACGCTGGTCGGGCTGCCGTGGAAGGTTTTCTTCTGATAGCCCATATCCAGCGAGGTGCGGAAGCGGTCGCCTTTGTAGTCCAGGCCGGTGGAGAGCAGCGTGGTGCGGCGGCGGTCGTTCGGTACGCCGGTTTCCCCTTCACGATGCACGAGGTTCACGCGCGCGCCGAACTGGTCGTTATCGCCAAAGCGACGCCCCGCATCCAGCGTGGTGCCAATCTGGGAATCCGAGGTGTAGTCCACGCCCACTTTCGCCTGCGGCGTTTCCCCGGCATGCTTTGGCTCAAGGTTAATCATCCCGCCCACGCCCGAGCTTGCCGCGCCGTTCATCAGGGAGTTGGCCCCTTTGAAGATCTCAATGCGGTCAACCATCTGGGCATCCACCACCTGACGCGGCAGCACGCCGGAGAGGCCACCGAAGGTCATGTCGTCGCCGTCAAACTTCAGGCCGCGAATGCGGAAGGTTTCCGCGCTGTTGCCGTAACCCTGCACAAACTGAACGCCCGCGTCGTTGGCGACCACGTCAGCAATGGTTTTCGCCTGCTGATCTTCCACCAGTTTTGAGGTGTAGCTGATGATATTGAACGGCACGTCCATGGCGTTCTGCTGCCCGAGCATCCCCATTCGCCCGCCGTTCGCCACCTGCCCGTCAAGGAAGGCCGGCACCAGCTGGTCGCCACCGGGTTTAAAGTCGCCGGCAGGTGCAGACTGCACAACGATGGTGTCTTCTTTTTTATCCTCTGCCGCCCAGGCGGAATGTGTAACCGCGCCAATGGCGAGCGCCAGCAGCGTTTTGTGCATTTTGGTGTTGTTCATCGTTAACTCGTTTGAAAGTGCGCGCAAAAATAGCCCGTGGACGGGCCTTAGAATATATTGGTTGCAATGCAAATGAGAACTATACGCATTATACATGCGTTATCAAGTGTAACCGCACATTTCTGGTCGCGAAAAGAGGTTAATCAGAATGGGAGGAAGATGGCGAGGAGCAGGACGAGAACAGCCACCCCGCATTAGGGGTGGCTGCAATAACATTATTTTTTCTTGTAGATATCGACTGTGCCGTGAATTTTGTTGTTGGTATTACCGGAAGTCAGTACCAGCACATCAACGCCTTGTTTGTCTGCTTGAATCGCCACGGATAATCTAGACACTTCTGAGCCTTTGATAATATTGGTTTTCATATTCTGTCGGTGACATCTGATCGCTAGAACCATGCCGACGCTTACTGTTATAAAACATTTCGATGTAATCAAAAATATCGCTGCGGGCTTTTTCCCGCGTTACGTAGATCTTTTTCTTTATCCGCTCGCGTTTCAATAACTGGAAAAACTTTCTGCAACCGCATTATCGTGGCAGTTACCGCGACGGCTCATGCTGCCCTCCAGGCCGCGTGATTTCAGGAACGACTGCCACTCATGACTTGTGTACTGACTGCCCTG
>Ga0153917_1000985_pt1 | contig 13941 bp, 11 predicted proteins | sample TSFL001MetaG_FD_104695 | JGI IMG/M metagenome (GOLD analysis project Ga0153917, IMG submission 104695) | Attine ant fungus gardens microbial communities from Florida, USA - TSFL001 MetaG | ecosystem: Host-associated > Fungi > Mycelium > Unclassified | place: USA: Florida, Paynes Creek Historic... | reverse complement strand
GCCCATGCCGGTATCCACCGACGGCGCTGGCAGCGGGTGCAGCACGCCGTCGGCGGTGCGGTTGAACTGCATGAAGACGTTGTTCCAGATCTCGATGTAGCGGTCGCCGTCTTCTTCCGGCGAACCGGGTGGGCCACCCCAGATGTCCGGGCCGTGGTCGTAGAAGATCTCGGTGCAGGGGCCGCACGGACCGGTGTCGCCCATGGTCCAGAAGTTGTCGGAGGCGTACGGGGCGCCTTTGTTGTCACCGATGCGCACCATGCGCTCGGCCGGCACGCCGACTTCCTTGGTCCAGATGTCGTAGGCTTCGTCGTCGCTGGCATAGACGGTGACCCAGAGCTTTTCCTTCGGCAGGTTCAGCCATTTGTCCGAGGTCAGGAAAGTCCAGGCGAAGGTGATCGCGTCGCGCTTGAAATAGTCGCCGAAGCTGAAGTTGCCCAGCATTTCGAAGAAGGTGTGGTGACGAGCGGTATAACCGACGTTTTCCAGATCGTTGTGCTTGCCGCCGGCGCGCACGCACTTCTGGCTGCTCACGGCACGGGTGTAGGCGCGCTTTTCCTGGCCGAGGAAGCAGTCCTTGAACTGGTTCATGCCAGCATTGGTAAACAGCAGGGTCGGGTCATTGCCCGGGATCAAGGAGCTGGAGGCGACTCGAGTGTGCCCCTGCTCCTCGAAGAAGCGAAGGAAGGCTTCACGGATTTCTGCGCTTTTCATAGGTTCTTCCACGGAAACGGCGGCCGTTAAGGCAAACACGTCGAATCGACGAAACGACGGCAAAGGGCCGCATTATATCGGTCCTGCAGGCTCGGTGCAGTGGGTTTATGCGATAGAAACCGTCAATCGGACGGAATTTCAGGTCGACGCGAGCAAAAACATGACCGGATGCTAAAGCCAGCCTTTCGCTACTGGCAAGCGCATTACCACCCAGCCAGAGAGAAAATGGAATAGCTGGTGAATTAAAAGACTTTAATCACCGAAGGGATCCCAAACGCAGTGCCTTCTTCGCGGGCAAGCCCACACCCACAGGTCGCTGATTCTGTGGGTGCGGGCTTGCCCGCGAAGAAGGCGCCATCGGTGGATCAGGCCAGGCGCTGCCCGGAGTCAGGCACGATCAGAATGCCCGCCCGCAGCCCATTCCTGACCTTGGGGTTGGGGAAGATGATTCTCGCCCCCTCCTCCTCCACGACCCAGCGCATCTCGGCCAGGTCTTCGGCCAGCAGGTAGCCCTTGCTGAGCTCTGAGAAGTTCTCGATGTCGGTCGGCAGATGCAGATGGAAGCTGTCGCTGTGCTTGATGATCTCGCGGGCGACGCTGAACAGCTGCAAGCCATCCAGCGTGTCGTCACCCTCCGGCTCGTTGCCTTCGATGATCTGCAGCAAGCGCGTCTGCAGGCGCTCGAGGTTGACTTGCTGGTTATGGCCGAACGGTCGCGCCTTGCCCAGCTCCAGGGTAAAGGCCTCGGCATCCAGTTGCTCGTAGGTAAAGGCGCTGAAGGTGATCGACGACTTGTTCTGCAACAACACCGCATCCATGCCTGCTGCGTTCAGACGGGCCAGCTCGCGACGGGAGTGACGGCGCCCTTCCTTGTAGGGGTACAAGGCGAACTGCTCGATCTTCGAGCCGCGGATGGCCGTATGCAGGTCGTAATGCAGCCGGGTGCGTCCCGGCAGGCTGAAGAATACCCGGGCGAACTGCTCCAGCTCCGCCGCACGCAAGGCCTCGGGGCCACTGGACAGCTCGTGCCGACCGTTGAACAGGCGGTTGATGTCCTGCTCGACATAGCGCTCGCCCTTGCGGATCGCCTCGGGATTGCCGAACAGGAACAGCACGCGCGCCCGCGGCTTGATCTCGCCACGGGCCACGCCGTGCAGCAACTGATCGAGCAACTCGATGGGCGCGGTTTCATTGCCGTGGATCCCCGCCGACAGCAGCAGGTCCAGGCCATTGTCCTTGCCTTCGGGCGGGCGCACCTCAAGGGCCCCCTCCCCCAGCCAGCGCAAACGCACGCCCTCGACCGTCACTTGTGTCTTCTCGGCCGGTTCGTGATCGGCCAGGGTCAGGTCAAGCAGTTTTCCGAGGGCGAGCATAGGGTATTTCCTTAGTGATGGTGACCGCAGTCCGGGCCATGCACGTGGTCGTCGTCACCGACTTCGGCTGGCTCCATTTCCAGCTGCAGGCTGACCAGGTTGGTGGCCATTGGGCGCAGCAGCAGGTTGGCGTACTCGGCATCGCCTTCCTCGACATCGACACCGATCAGCAGTTGGCCGCGGCCATCCTGCTGGATCCACACCTCCTTGCCTTGCCAGACCACCGCAAAGCGGGTGCAGGAGGTTTCCAGCTGGGTGCCGTCGTTGTCTTCAAGGATCAGCCGCAGGGCATCGGACATTGCAAGTTCTCTCTTCAAGGTTGGCGTTGGAACGGATAGACCGAGCCCAGCTTCAGGATCTGGGTCAGCTCATCCAGTGCCGTACGGCATTCGTCCAGCAGCTGCGGGTCGGCCAGGTCCGCTTCGCCCAGGCGATCGCGGTAGTGCTTGCCGACCCACTGGACCAGGGTGTCGTACAGCGGCGCGGTCATGATAACGCCTGGATTGACCGCCGCCAGTTCGTTGTCCTTCAAGGCGACCCGCAAACGCAGGCAAGCCGGGCCACCGCCGTTCTGCATGCTCTGCTTGAGGTCGAACACCTTGACCTCCTTCACCGGACCGCCCTGGCTGGTCAACTGCCCTAGGTAGGACCATACCCGCTCGTTGTTGCGGCATTCTTCCGGTACCACCAGCAGCATGGAGCCATCATCGCGGCTGAGCAGTTGGCTGTTGAACAGGTAGGAACGCACCGCGTCCTCGACCGCAACCGCCGCGCGCGGCACGCGGATCGCCTGGAAACTGCCGCCCTTGCTGGCCAGTTTAGCCTGCAGCTGGCCGAGCACCGCGTCGGTCTCGAGGAAGGCGTCCTCGTGATAGAACAGCACCTCGCCGTTGCCCACGGAAATCACGTCGTTGTGGAACACACCCTGGTCGATCACCGCCGGATTCTGTTGAGCGTAGACCACGCCGTCCTCGGCGAGCCCGTGCAACCGCGCCACGGCCTGGGACGCTTCCAGGGTCTGGCGCGCCGGGTACTTCTGCGGCGCGGGGTAGCGGCTGTCGAAGGCACTGCGCCCGTAGACGAAGAACTCCACCCCCGGCTCGCCATAGGCACGGCAGAAGCGCGTGTGGTTGGCGGCGCCTTCGTCACCGAACTGGGCGACCGCCGGCAGCGCTTCATGATGAGCGAAGTGCTTTTCGTCCGCGAACATCGCCCCCAGCACGCGGCTGGTGGTGGGGTGCTCGATGCTGCGGTGGTATTTGCAGTTGAGGTTGGCGGCAGTGAAGTGCACGCGACCGTCCGCGGTGTCCGCACTGGGGCTGACAGTGGCAGCGTTGGCCACCCACATGCTCGAAGCCGAGCAACTGGCCACCAGCAGGGGCATGGCCTCCTTCGCGGCGCGGCGGATCACCTCGGCATCGCTGCCGCCAAAGCCCAGGCGACGCAACGCGGCGACATCCGGACGCTCCTGTGGCGCAAGTACGCCCTGCTTGAAGCCCATGTCGGCCAGGGCCTTCATCTTCGCCAGGCCTTGGCGCGCCGCCTCACGCGGGTTGGACTGCTGCTGGCTGTTGCTCTGCGAAGCCACGTTGCCGTAGGACAGGCCGCCGTAGTTGTGGGTAGGCCCCACCAGGCCATCAAAATTCACTTCATAGGATTTCATCGGCTAGGCTCCGAGACCTGTTGTTATAGGGTGACACCCGGCGTCAGGGTCGCCGGCAAGGTGAGGCTCGCGGTCTCCAGCGAAGCCACCGGGTAGGCGCAGTAATCCGCCGCATAGTAGGCGCTGGCACGGTGGTTGCCGCTGGCCCCGACGCCGCCGAACGGCGCACTGCTGGCCGCGCCGGTCAGTTGCTTGTTCCAGTTGACGATGCCGGCGCGGCTGCGCAGCCAAAAATACTGGTAGCGCGCCCGGGAGTCCGACAGCAGCCCCGCGGCCAGGCCGTACTGGGTGTTGTTGGCCTCGTCGATCGCGGCATCGAAGTCGCCGTAGCGAATCACCTGCAGCAGCGGGCCGAAGAACTCTTCGTCGGGGCGCTCGGCCACGCCCGTGACATCGATGATGCCTGGGGTCAGCAGGGCAGCGCCGGCTTGCGGCTGGGTCATCTCCAGCAGCGCCACGGCGCCCTTGCCCAGCAATTCGGCCTGGGCGGCCAGCAGTGCGCGGGCAGCCTGCAACGAAATCACCGAGCCCATGAACGGCGCCGGCTGCTGGTCGAACGCGCCGACACTGATGGAACGGCTCACCTCGACCAGGCGCGCCAGCAGGGCGTCGCCCCAGGCGCCTTGCGGCACCAGCAGGCGGCGCGCGCAGGTGCAGCGCTGGCCAGCAGAAATGAAGGCCGACTGGATGATGGTGTAGACAGCCGCGTCGACGTCCTGGACCTCGTCGACCACCAGCGGGTTGTTCCCCCCCATTTCCAGGGCGAGGATCTTGTCCGGACGCCCGGCGAACTGCTGGTGCAAGTGGTTGCCTGTACGGCTGGAGCCGGTGAAGAACAGGCCATCGATACCCGGGTTGGCCGCAAGCGCCACACCGGTCTCACGGGCGCCCTGGACCAGGTTGAGCACGCCAGCCGGCAGGCCCGCCTCGATCCAGCACTTGACGGTCAGCTCGGCGACCTTGGGTGTCAGCTCGCTGGGCTTGAACACCACGCAGTTGCCTGCCAGCAAGGCCGGGACGATATGCCCGTTGGGCAGGTGGCCCGGGAAGTTGTAGGGGCCGAACACCGCCACTACGCCATGCGGTTTGTGGCGCAGCACTGCAGTGGCATCGGCCAGCGGCCCGCTCTTTTCGCCCGTGCGCTCACGGTAGCTCTGCACCGAAATGGCCACTTTGTTGACCATGCTGGTGACTTCGGTGGCCGACTCCCACAATGGCTTGCCGGTTTCCTCGCCAATGCAGCGGGCCAGGGCGTCACCGTTGGCCTTGAGCTTGTCGGCGAAGGCTTCCAGCACGCTGATGCGCGCATCCAGGCTCAGTTGCGCCCAGGCCGGGAACGCCTGACGCGCCGCCTGCACGGCCGCTTGCACCTGGGACTCGTCGGCGCCCTGCCCTTCCCAGACCAGCGCCTGGGTAACCGGGTCGAGCGATTGCAGGGCCTGGCCCTGCCCGGCCTGCCATTGGCCGGCGATGTAGTGGGTCGTCATTTACTGGGCCTCCCGGCTGGCGGACAGCGTCACGGCGCGCACACTGTCGCCGGCTCCCAGGCGCAGGCGCTTGGCGGTCTGCGGATCGACCACCAGGGTGCCGGCCGCCAGGCGTGCCGGCGCCGCGGTGATGCGGCAATCCTCGCGCTTGCGGTTGTGAATCAGGTAAGGGGTCGCATCGTCACCCGGCGTGCCGACGGCCAGCACCAGGGTCTGGCTTTCGCGCACGGCGCGGATCTTCGAGGTTTCGCACTCGATGGCGGGGCCTGCGTCGAAGATGTCGACGTAGCCCTGGTAACTGAAGCCTTCGCGCTTGAGCATGGCCAGCGCAGGCTCGGTGTCGGTATGCACACGACCGATGATGTTGCGCGCCGCCTCCGACAGGAAGCAGGTGTACAGCGGGAACTTGGGCATCAGCTCGGCGATGAAGGACTTGTTGCCCACGCCGGTGAGGTAGTCCGCCTGGCTGAACTCCATCTTGAAGAAGTGCCGGCCCAGGCTTTCCCAGAACGGCGAACGGCCGTTCTCGTCGGACATGCCACGCATCTCGGCGATGATCTTGTTGCCGAACAGCTCAGGGAACTCGGCGATGAACAGCATGCGCGCCTTGGACAGCAGCCGGCCGTTGAGACCGCTGCGGTAGTCGCCACGCAGGAACAGCGAGCACAGCTCGGAGTTGCCGGTCAGGTCGTTGGCCAGGAACAGGGTCGGGATCTCGCGGTAGATCTTCAGTTCCTGGGAGGCGCTGACCGTCAGGCCGACCCGGTAGTTGTACCAAGGCTCGCGCAGGCCGACGGCCCCCGCGATGGCACAGATGCCGACCACCAGGCCTTCGTCGTTCTCCAGCACGAACAGGTAGTCGGTATCCGCGCGCTCGGCTTCGCCACGGAAGCTCTTCTCGGCCCAGCCGACCCGGTGACCGAGGCGGCCTTCGTTGGCCGGCAGCGTGGTCAGGCCAGTGCCGGTGCTGCGTGCCAATTCGATCAGCGCGGGTAAATCGCTGCTGCGTACAGGACGAACGATCATGCTATCTCCTTGTGCGGCGGCCTGTGCCTGCCGCGAATCTCTCTGTACCGGCGCCCCGACACGGGCTGGCCGGACGCAGGCTTAGACGGCGACCAGACGGACGCTGCCACCCTCGCCGACACCCAGGGCATCGGCGGCCGCGTGGCTCAGGCTGACCGGCTTGCCCGGCACCCAGTCCAGCTCCAGCAGCACGGCGCGGTAGTCCTGCAACTGGCCGTTGCAGACCAGGTAGGCACGCCCGCCCTTGCTCGGGCTGTCGTCGAGCTTGACCGGCACCACCCGGCTCTGGGCGATCGAGCGAATGCCCGAAGCACGTGCATGCAGCGTCGGACCACCGTCGAAGATGTCGATGTAGTGCTCGGTCTCGAAGCCTTCACGCATCAGGATGTCGAAGGTGATCTGCGCCCGCGGGTGGACCTGCCCCATGGCTTCCTGGGCTTCGTCGGCCAGCAGCGGCACGTAGATCGGGTAATGGGGCATCAGCTCGGCGAGGAAGGTACGGCTCTTCAGACCGCACAGGCGCTCGGCGTCGGCGTAGTTGAGGTCGAAGAAGTTGCGACCGATGGCGTCCCAGAACGGCGACTCGCCCTGCTCGTCGCTGTAGCCGACGATCTCGGTGACCACCGAATCGGCAAAACGCTCGGGGTGCGAGGCCATGAACAGCAGGCGGCCACGGGAGTTGAGTTCGGCGAAGGCGCTGTTCACCAACTCCGGCAGCACATAGAAGCTGGTCAGCAGGCTGTTGCCGGTCAGGTCGTGGCACAGCGACAGGACATGGATCTTGTTGTGGATCTTCAGCTCGCGCGAGGCGTGCACGAAGGTCTCGTTGCGAAAGCTGTAGAACGGCTCGGAGTAGCCCGCCGAGGCGACGATGGCCGAGCAGCCGACCAGCTTGCCGGTCTCGTTGTCCTCGAGGACGAAGAAATAGCTCTCTTCGCCGTTGAAGCTCACTTCGGCGGCAAAGGAGGTTTCCGAGGCGGCGATCTTGTCGCCCAAGCGGCCAGCATCGTCCGGCAACGAGGTGACACCAATGGGGCTGTCGGCAGCCATGCGCTGCACTTCGTTCAGATCCGCCATTTGCGCGGGGCGCATCACCAGCATGGTGTCACTCCTTTGGGAAAAACAGGCCGACGCGTCGGCACGGAAAAACGACGGGCGCGCTACTTCGTTGGACAGTGGGCGCCCGCGAGGAATTCGGCTATCGCCGGCCCCGACTACAGACAGGGCCGGCGAAGGTGACCGCGGGCGGTCAGCCCTGGGTCAGCTTGGCCACGGCACGCTCGAAGCGCGCCAGACCTTCGTCGATGTCGGCATCTTCCACCACCAGGCTCGGGGCGAAACGCACCACGTCCGGACCGGCCTGCAGCACCATCACGCCTTCCTTCTCGGCGGCGTTGAGGATGTCCTTGGCCTTACCCTTCCAGGCATCGCTCAGCACACAACCGATCAACAGGCCGACGCCACGCACCTGGGTGAACAGGCCGGACTGCTGGCCGATCTTCTCCAGGCGGGTCTTGAAGCGCTCGTGCTTGGCCTTGATGCCAGCCAGCGTCTCCGGGGTGTTGATCACATCGAGCACGGCGCAGGCCACGGCACAGGCCAGCGGATTGCCGCCATAGGTGGTGCCGTGGGTGCCGACGGCCAGGTGCTTGGCCAGGTCCGTGGTGGTCAGCATGGCGCCGATCGGGAAGCCGCCGCCCAGGCTCTTGGCGCTGGTGAGGATGTCCGGGGTCACACCATAGTGCTGGTAGGCGTACAGCGAGCCGGTACGGCCCACGCCGGTCTGCACTTCGTCGAAGATCAGCAGGGCGTTGTGCTCGTCGCACAGTTTGCGCGCGCCTTCCAGGTAGGCCTTGTCGGCCGGGACCACACCGCTCTCACCCTGGATCGGCTCGATCACGACGGCGCAGGTCTTGTCGGAGATCTGTGCCTTGAGCGCTTCGAGGTCGTTGTACGGCACATGGCTGATGCCGGTGATCTTCGGGCCGAAGCCGTCGGAATACTTGGGCTGGCCACCGACGCTGACGGTGAACAGGGTGCGACCGTGGAAGCTGTTCACGGTGGCGATGATTTCGTGCTTCTCGGGGCCGAAGCGGTCATGTGCCACGCGACGGGCCAGCTTGAACGCCGCCTCGTTGGCTTCGGCGCCGGAGTTGCAGAAGAAGGCACGCTCGGCGAAGGTCGCGTCCACCAGCTTGTGGGCCAGGCGCAGGGCCGGCTCGTTGGTGAAGACGTTGGACACATGCCACAGGGTGTTGGCCTGCTCGGTCAGGGCCTTGACCAGTGCCGGATGGCAATGGCCCAAGGCGTTCACGGCGATGCCGCCGGCGAAGTCGATCAGTTCGCGACCCGATTGGTCCCAGACGCGGGAGCCCTCGCCTCGCACAGGAATGAAGGCCGCCGGAGAATAGTTGGGAACCATGACCTGGTCGAAATCGGCACGTTGCACCGGGGCTTGCTCAACGGACATCTGAGTCTCCTGATGAGGAACGCTGGCCTGGAAGTGGCGAGCGATGGGGGGATTGTAAGGACTGATCGGCGCCTGTCCTTGCTGCCAGGCGACAACTTGTTACAGCGCAAAACCCTGTTTCAGGCAGGTTTTCGGCAATGCGACAAACACTGTCGCAATCGCGCAGTGTACGGGAGAGAGGGGGATGGGTGAACGGGTGTTCACACCAAGAAGAGAGGCCGCCTGCACCGGCCCCTTCACGGGCAAGCCCGCACACAAGGCCCGGGAATTGTGGGGAATCTGTGGGAGCGGGCTTGCCCGCGAAGAGGCCCGCCCAGACAGCAGCGCTGTCAGCCTTTTTCGGCCGGCGCCGAACTGAGCTCGAACGGGCTGCTGCTGCGCCGCTGGTTGCGGTCTTCGCGCGGCGTGGCACCAAAGAAGTTGCGGTAGGCACTGGAGAAGTGCGGCCCGGAGGAGAACCCGCACGACAGGCCGATCTGGATGATCGACTTGCTGGTCTGCATCAGCATCTGCCGGGCCTTGTTCAGACGCAGCTCCAGGTAGTACTGGCTGGGCACGCGATTGAGGTACTGCTTGAAGATCCGTTCCAGCTGGCGACGGGACACGCACACGTGCTGGGCGATTTCGTCGGTGGTCAGCGGCTCTTCGATGTTGGCCTCCATCAACAACACCGCCTGGGTGAGCTTCGGATGGCTGGACCCCAGGCGATTCTGCAGCGGAATGCGCTGGCGCTCGCCACCTTCGCGAATGCGCTCGACCACCAGCTCCTCGGACACCGCCCCCGCAAGCTCCGCACCATGGTCACGCGCCAGCACCGCCAACAGCAGGTCGGTCACTGCCATACCACCACAGGCGGTCAGACGGTCACGATCCCAGTCGAACAGATGACTGGTGGCAATGACCTTGGGGAAGCGCTCGGCAAAATCATCCTGCCAGCGCCAGTGCACCGCCGCACGGTAACCATCGAGCAGCCCCAGGGCCGCCAGCGGGTACACGCCGGCCGACAACCCACCGATCATGCAACCGCTGCGCGCCAACTGCTTGAGCGCCGAGGACAGGGCCGAACTCACTGCGGCGGGCGGTTCGTCCGCCAGCAGAAACAGCTTCTGGCACCCTTCCAGGCGGCCGTTCCACAGCTCTCCCGGCAAGCGCCAGGCCTCTTCCGGTGCGGCTTCGGCCTGGAGAAAGGCCAGTTCGTAGACCACATCCGGATGCACCCGCTGGGCCACCCACAGCACTTCCTCGGCCAACGCCAGGGTCAGCGGCCGAGTACTTGGCCAGATGAGAAATCCAATTCGCTGGGTGGTCATAGGGCGTGATCCGAAACCTGGAGTCGTTCGTGTCTGTGGCGCCGGGTCAGGCTGCGCTTCGCCGCGCAGCATGCCCTATTACGGTGCAAGGCGCAGCCTTTACTTCAGGCTGCCGGAAAGAAACTGCTTGAGTCGCTCCGATTGCGGATTGACCAGCACCTCACGCGGATTGCCGCGCTCTTCCACCAACCCTTTGTGCAGGAACACCAACTGGTTGGACACCTCACGGGCGAAGCCCATTTCATGGGTCACCACGACCATGGTGCGACCCTCCTGGGCCAGCGACTGCATGACCTTGAGCACATCGCCGACCAGCTCCGGGTCGAGGGCCGAGGTCGGCTCGTCGAACAGCATCACCTCCGGCTCCATGGCCAGGGCCCGGGCGATCGCCACCCGCTGCTGTTCTCCGCCGGACATGTGCCCGGGGAAGGCATCCTTGCGATGGGCGACCCCCACCTTGCTCAGGTAGTGCTCGGCCTTTTCCAGCGCCTCCTTCTTGCTCACGCCTAGCACGTGTACCGGCGCTTCGATCACGTTCTCCAGCGCCGTCATGTGCGACCAGAGGTTGAAGTGCTGGAACACCATCGACAGGCGCGAACGCATGCGCTGCAACTGCTTGGGGTCGGCGGCCTTGAGGGCGCCGTCCTTGCCGGGCACCAGCTTGAGTTCTTCGTTGTTGAGCAGGATCTTGCCAGCGTGCGGCTGCTCGAGCATGTTGATGCAGCGCAGGAAGGTCGACTTGCCCGAACCACTGGAGCCGATGATGCTGATCACGTCGCCCGCCTTGGCTTCGAGCGAGATGCCCTTGAGCACCTCGTGGCTGCCGTAGCGCTTGTGCAGGTCTTGGACTTGGAGTTTGTACATGCTGTCGGTTCTCACAGAGCGTTCAGTGCTTGCGCGGCGCCAGGTAGCTGAGCCAGCGGCGTTCGGCCATCTTGAACAGGCGCACGAGGATGAAGGTCAGGCACAGATAGAACACGCCCGCCGTGATGTAGGCCTCGAAAGGCAGGTAGTACTGGGCATTGACGGTGCGCGCCGCGCCGGTGATGTCGATCAGGGTGACGATCGACGCCAGGCTGGTGGTCTGCAGCATCATGATCACCTCGTTGCTGTACTGCGGCAGCGCACGACGCAGGGCCGAGGGCAGCAGGATGCGGCGGTACATCTTCATGCGCGACATGCCCATTGCCTTGGCCGCTTCGATTTCACCGTGCGGGGTGGCCCGCAGGCTACCGGCGATGATCTCGGCAGTGTAGGCGCTGGTGTTGATCGCAAAGGCCAGGCACGCACAGAAAGTCGCGCTGGACAGCCATGGCCAGAGGAAGCTCTCGCGCACGCTTTCGAACTGCGCCAGGCCGTAGTAGATCAGGAACAGTTGCACGAGCATCGGCGTGCCGCGGATCACGTAGGTATAGAGCCAGGCGACCAGACTTATCGCCGGTTGCTTGGAGACCCGCATCAATCCCAGCGGAATGGCTGTCAGCAAGCCGAAGAACAGCGACAGCGCCAGCAGCTTCAGGGTGGTCAGCAGGCCACCCAAGTACAGCGGCATGGCCTCCCAGATGACGTTGTAGTCGAAGATCATAGTTCAGCCACCTTTACGCCCACCGAATAGCGTCGTTCGAGGTACTTCAGGGCCAGCAGCGAGATACTGGTGAGCACCAGGTACAGGCCCGCCACCGCCAGGAAAAAGGTGAAGGGTTCGCGGGTGGCATCGGCCGCCTGCTTGGCCTTGAACATCATGTCTTGCAGGCCGACCACCGAGATCAGCGCCGTGGCCTTGGTCAGCACCAGCCAGTTGTTGGTGAAGCCAGGGATCGCCAGGCGGATCATCTGCGGCACCATGATGCGGAAGAACACCTGCAGGCCGCTCATGCCATAGGCCATGCCTGCTTCGGCCTGCCCCTTGGGAATACCGAGGAAGGCCCCCCGGAAGGTTTCCGAGAGGTAGGCGCCGAAAATGAAGCCCAAGGTACCGACACCCGCCACGAACGGGTTCAGGTCGATGTAGTCGTCATAGCCGACCAGTGGCGCGATGCGGTTGATCAGGTCCTGGCCGCCGTAGAAGATCAGCAGGATCAACACCAGGTCAGGGATGCCACGGATCACCGTGGAATACATATCGCCCAGCCAGGCAAGCCAGCGCACCGGCGACAAACGCAGCGCCACGCCGATCAGGCCGAGCACGATGGCCAGGGCCATCGACGACAGGGCGAGCTGCAGCGTCAGCCATGCCCCATCGAGGATGACTGCCCCGTAGCCTTTCAACATGATTGGGATTCCTCGGGACTTGGAATGAAAAATGGTGCAAACCTCAGAGCCTCTGCTGTTTGCACCATTGCACAGGTGAAACCCGACGTCTTACTGAGCTTCAGGCCCGTAGATGTCGAAGTTGAAGTACTTGGCTTCGATTGCCTTGTACTTGCCGTTCTTGCGGATCGCGTCGATTGCGGCATTGATGCGCTCACGATTGGCGTCGTCGCCCTTGCGCACGGCAATGCCGACGCCGTCACCGAAGTACTTCACGTCGGTGAACGATGGACCGACGAAGGCGAAGCCCTTGCCAGCATCAGTCTTGAGGAAACCGTCTTCGAGCAGGGTAGCATCGGCCACGGTGCCGTCCAGGCGGCCAGCGGCGACGTCCAGGTAGATTTCGTTCTGGGTGCCGTAAGGAACGACGGTGGCACCTTTGGGCGCCAGGACTTCCTTGGCGAAGCGGTCATGGATCGAGCCACGCTGCACACCGATCTTCTTGCCGCTGAGCTCATGCAGGTCTTCGCTGACCTGAGCGCCGTCCTTCATGACCAGGCGTGCCGGAGTCAGGTAGTAGCGCTTGGTGAAGTCGACCGACTTCTTGCGGTCGTCGGTGATCGACATGGAGGAGAGGATGGCGTCGATCTTGCGTACCTTCAGTGCCGGGATCAGGCCGTCGAACTCCTGTTCGACCCAGGTGCACTTGGCTTTCATCTCTTCGCACAGGGCGTTGCCGATGTCGTAGTCGAAACCGGCGATGCTGCCGTCGGGTTGCTTGAAGGCGAAGGGTGGGTAGGCGGCCTCGATACCGATCTTCAACGGTTTCTCATCGGCCTGCGATGCCAGGGACAACACGGACAGCGCCAAGGCGCCAAGCAGTGCGAGCTTCTTCATCAGGTAACTCCATCGGTACAGGGCAATACAAGGCAGGTGTAACGACTGCCCGACATGCGAATGGGTACAACGCGAGCCGCGGGGGTATCGACCAAGGTCGCAGACCACGAGCGAGTGAGTGGCATTTTAACGACAGCCCGGTGACCGATATTTCTTCAAAGCGACAACTACTTACAGAAGCGCCTTGAACCGCGGCGGGCGATATTGACAGCTCCCGCACAATATGCAAGAGCAAAAGAAAAATAACCCATAAGCCAAGCAATAAGCGGGCCTATTATTGGCAAAGCCTTTTATTCCGGCAAGTCCAGCGTGCCAGCCTGCAAGAAAAATCTGCGCGAGCGCACCGAAATAGCATCTGACTGTTTCGCCTCACCCCGCTTTTGTAAGAAATGGGTGACAGGAAAGGTTACCGATGAATGTCGGGTAACATCCCTCCAGTAAAGCAAAAACCCCGCCGGTTGCCCGACGGGGTTTCAGGATAGATCAGGCTCTAGCCCACAGGGGCGCAGTGCGCCCCCGGCGATATCAGGCCGATGCCAACGCCATGCCCTTGTGGGTGTCGATCAGATGCTGCACCACCCCAGGGTCGGCCAGCGTCGAGATGTCTCCCAACGCATCGTATTCACCCGTGGCGATCTTGCGCAGGATGCGCCGCATGATCTTGCCCGAACGGGTCTTGGGCAGCCCCGGCGCCCACTGGATCACATCCGGCGAGGCGATCGGGCCGATCTCCTTGCGCACCCAGTTCTTC
>Ga0153917_1000984_pt1 | contig 13954 bp, 17 predicted proteins | sample TSFL001MetaG_FD_104695 | JGI IMG/M metagenome (GOLD analysis project Ga0153917, IMG submission 104695) | Attine ant fungus gardens microbial communities from Florida, USA - TSFL001 MetaG | ecosystem: Host-associated > Fungi > Mycelium > Unclassified | place: USA: Florida, Paynes Creek Historic... | reverse complement strand
TCAATGCTTCCATGACTTCCCCTCCGAAAGGTGCGCCCGGAATGAAGAGTGCTCCGGGACCGGACACCTGCCTCGTTGCCGGCCGCGATCTGGAGCCCGCGCCGGTGCCGAAAGATTCGGCTTCCCTAACGTGCGGAGAGTCTTGGCCGCTGTCAATTTATCCGTGCGCCTCCTGCACCGGAGTTTTATCCAACGAAAAGAGGCGACCGCAATGCGGCCGCCCCTTCCTTCCCCGCGTTGGCTTGAGCGCCGCGGTTGTTATTCTGCTGCGATGACGCCCCGGCGAATCTGGTCTTCCTCGATGCTCTCGAAGAGCGCGCGGAAATTGCCCTCGCCGAAGCCTTCGTCGCCCTTCCTTTGGATGAACTCGAAGAAGATCGGACCGATCACGGTCTTCGAGAAGATCTGGAGCAGGATCTTCGTCATGCCGCCATCGACGACGCCTTCGCCGTCGATGAGGATGCCGTGCGTCTTCATGCGCTCGACGGGCTCTTCATGGCCGACGACGCGCACATAGGAGCGGTCGTAGTAATTGTCCGGCGGACCGGGCATGAACTTCAGGCCGTTCCCGGCCAGCCTGTCGGTCGCGTCATAGATCGCATCCGTGCCGACGGCGATGTGCTGGATGCCCTCGCCCTTGTACTTCTTCAGATACTCGACGATCTGGCTTGTCTCGTCCTTCGATTCGTTCAGCGGAATGCGGATCTTGCCGCAGGGCGAGGTGATGGCGCGCGACACGAGGCCGGTGATACGACCGTCGATGTCGAAGAAATGGATCTGCCTGAAGCCGAAGAGCTCGCGGTAGAAATCCCACCACTTGTCCATGTTGCCGCGATAGACGTTGTGGGTCAGGTGATCGAGATAATAGAAGCCGACGCCCTCGGGCTTCGGATCGCGCGCGCCGGTCCATTCGAATTCCGCGTCATAGACCGAACCCTTGGCGCCATACGTCTCGATGAAATAGAGCAGCGAACCGCCGATGCCGACGATGGCCGGCACGTCGAGCGCCTTGTCGTCCCCCTCATAGGGCGTGGCGCCCTTGGAGACCGCATGTTCGAAGGCATGCCGCGCATCGACCACGCGCCAGGCCATGGAGGCCGCGCATGGACCGTGCACATCCACGAATTTCATGGCATGCGAGCCGCGCTCGGCATTGACGAGATAGTTGATGTCGCCCTGCCGCCAGACGGAAATCGCCCTGCTGCGATGCGTGGCGACCTTGCTGTAGCCCATGCGGGCGAAAAGCTCTTCCAGCTTTTCCGGTTCCGGATGGGCGAACTCGACGAATTCGAAGCCGTCCGTGCCCGCCGGATTTTCCGCCGTGATCTCGGCCGGCGGTGCGTCATGCGGGAAAGGGCCCATCGTTCATCCTCCTCGAAAATGATGTGAGGAACAGTATGGCGCGACTTCCGCGCAATGTGCGTGCATAGTGCTTGCGCTTTGGCAAATCCATGCAATGTTCGTGCGCAGATACTCATTCAGGAGGGCAATCCGTGCAACTGGACGATTTCGACCGCAAGCTGCTGGCGCATCTGCAGGAGGATGCGCGCCTGACGAACAACGAACTGTCGGAGCGCATCAACCTCTCCCCTTCGCAATGCTCGCGCCGCCGCATCCGGCTGGAGGAGGAAGGCATCATCCGCGCCTATCGGGCCGAGCTCGATCGGGAAAAGCTCGACCTCGGCATCGTCATCATCGTCACCGTGACGCTTTCCACGCACAACCGCGACAATGCGGTGCGCTTCGCGCGGCTGATCTCCAATCTGCCGGAGGTGCTGGAAGCCTATTCGCTGACCGGCGAGATGGACTACATCATCAAGGTCGTCGTGCCGAACCTCAAGGCGCTCTCCGCCTTCGTCAACGACGTGCTGCTGCCGCACGAATCCGTCTCGCACGTCAAGACCGCCATCGTGCTCGACACGCTGAAGGAAACCACCGCCCTGCCGCTGTGAGCGCTGTTGCGCGAAAGCAACAGCCGCCCGCCTCGCCTGTTCCCGTGGGAACAGGCCGGATTCCTGCGTCGTTGTAGAAGAAATCGCATGGGGCCCGGAGCGGCCGGAAACAGCAGGAAGAACGATGCAAACGAACCCGAAGCCGCAGAACCCGGTCGCCAAGCGCCTCCGTCCCGTCGTCTATCTCTACGCCGCCTTCAACATCGCCGTGGCGATGCTGCTCTTCTCCACCGTCTCACCAACGCTGGCGACCGGCCCGGTGCAGGAGATGGCGAGCGCCCGCTAGAACGGTTCCCAGTTCAGGCTTGGTCTTCGCCCGCGCTTGCGGCTATAGGAAAGCGACAAGCGGCAATCGAGCGAGGACCCCATGGGCATGCTTCAGGCGGGCATCATTCCCGTCACCCCCTTCCAGCAGAACTGCACCATCCTCTTCGACACCGAAACGAAGGAAGGCGTGGTCGTCGATCCGGGCGGCGACGTCGAGGTGATCCTGAAGACCGTCGAGGAAAACGGCATCGCCCTCAAGGCGATCTGGCTGACGCACGGCCATATCGACCATGCCGGCGGCGCCAAGGAACTGAAGGAGGCGCTCGGCCTCGACATCATCGGCCCGCACAAGGACGACCTGCAACTGCTGCAGCGGCTGGAGGCGCAGGCCTCGATGTTCGGCGTGCCGATGAAAGTCAGCAATGTCGTGCCGGACCGCTGGCTGGAGGACGGCGACAGGGTTTCCTTCGGCGACCACGAATTCGAGGTCTACCACACGCCCGGCCACGCACCGGGGCATGTGATCTATTTCAACCGCAACCAGGGCTTCGCCCATCTCGGCGACGTGCTGTTCCACGGCTCGATCGGGCGCACGGACCTTCCCGGCGGCGACCATCAGCAGCTTCTGGAATCGATCCGCGACAAGGTGTTTCCGCTGGGGGACGAGGTCGGCTTCCTCTGCGGCCACGGGCCGGGCGGCAAGATCGGCGACGAGCGCCGCACCAACCCCTTCCTGCGCGGACTTTAGGGGCGCAAACCTCCCTGTAGATACGAAAAAGGCGGGTGCCACGCGGCACCCGCCTTTCGATTCAAGCCCGCGACCGATCAGCCGGCGGTGCAGAAATGCTCGCGGCCGTCGTAGCCGACATAGGTGCCGGTGTTCGCGTCGAACGAGCGGTAACGCTGCGAGCAGAAGCGGTACCAGGACTGCGTCCAGGGCTCGTAGCTCGGGGCCTCCCGATAGATCACGCGGCGCTCGGGCTCGGGATAGTAATCCGGCTCGACATAGACGCGGCGCTCTTCGTAGCGCGGCTGCGAAGCGATCGCGCCGCCGATGATCATGCCGGTGGCAAGGCCGAGCGCACCGCCCACGAGGGCGTCGTTGTTATGGTGATGGCGGCGATAGTAGGGGCGATGGCCGTTGCCCCAGTAGCCGTCACGGTCACGCGCTTCGGCAATGCCGGCGGTTGCGGTGATCAACGTGGCGGCGGCCGCTGCAGAAAGCACGATGGCTTTGATGACTTTGTTCATGACCTTACTTCCTTTGGACGCCGGCTTGGCCGGTCGAATGATGCTACCAAACTAGAGAAACGAGGCTGAACGGAGGCTGAATGAAAAAACCCGGCATCTCTGCCGGGCTCCAACTTGAAAATCCTGAGAAAGTTCCGGCTCAGCCGGCGATCTGCAGGTTGACCGCCTTCGGGCCTTTGCCGCGGCGATCGGGTTCCGTGTCGAAGCTTACCTTCTGGTTTTCGGAAAGGCCGTTCAGGCCCGAAGCCTGCACGGCGGAGATGTGTACGAAGATATCCGCACCACCGTTGTCGGGCTTGATGAAGCCGAAGCCCTTCTCGGTGTTGAAGAATTTTACGATGCCAGTTTCGGCCATGCGTCAGGTCCTTTTCTCTCTGCCCGTATATTTGGCGGCGGGCAGCACATCAGTTTTGCCCCGTAGGGCGTTAGGCAGGCAGTTCTCGAGGTTGAGGAAAGGGTCCTGTTTTCACCGCAGCCAGCCAACCATATAGTCCAAGGACCGTCCAGATGTTGGCTGCCCGGAATTGTTTCGCGTCTCCGGCGCGCTTTTATTCAAGGTCTTCCCGTGTTCGCAAATTGCCCGAACGGCGCAAGATTGATGTGTTTGCGACAAATTGGCAAGCAAAAGTTTTGATGCGCTCTTGTGACGCCTAACTTTGGTCAAATTCCGGGCGATTGCCGAAAAATCCCTCAGCTTTTACGGGGTTTCCGGTGCTATCGTATGATTTATATTGCACCGCGGAAGAAGACGCGCGGCCCCTCCAGTATCGCCCGGATACCGTGAAGGAACTACGGGTGGGTTGCCTTGCCCGCCCCTGTAACGCGCCCGCGGCTCCGCGGACCGTACTTCATCGCCGCACGGCCACGTCGACCGGCGCCGCGGATACTCGCCCGCTCAGCACATCTTCTTGCCGTTCGGCACGGCCTGGCTGACGCCGGCAAGAACGATCGCGCCCGTCTCGTCCTCGAAGCCGAGGGTCAGCACTTCCGAGCGCACCGGGCCGATCTGGCGCGGCGGGAAATTGACGACGGCGAGCACCTGGCGGCCGACGAGCTCTTCCAATGTATAATGCATGGTGATCTGCGCCGAGGACTTCTTGATGCCGATCTCGGGGCCGAAATCGATCTGCAGCTTGTAGGCCGGCTTGCGCGCCTCGGGAAACGGCAGCGCCTCGACGATGGTGCCGACGCGGATGTCGACGCGTTCGAAATCGGCGTAGGTGATGGTTTCGGTCATGAAAAAATTCCTGTCTGCAAACCCCTCACCCTAACCTCTCCCCGCAAACAGGGAGAAGGTCGGGATGAAGGGCAAACCGGTCATATGAAAGTTCAGCCCGCCAGTTCCTCGGCACGCTTGCGGGCGCTCGCGATGGCCTTGTCGAAGAGCGGCTGCATACCGTCCTCGGCCATCAGCACCGCGAGCGCGGCGGCGGTGGTGCCGCCCGGCGAGGTCACGTTCTGGCGCAGGCGACTGGCGTCGTCGGGGGACTGGTGAAGCAGTTCACCAGCCCCCGCGACAGTTTCCCGTGCGAGCCGCATGGCGAGGTCCGCCGGCAGGCCGGCTTTGCGGCCCGCCTCTGCCATGCACTCGACGAGATAGAAGACATAGGCCGGCCCGCTGCCCGAGACGGCGGTGACGGCATCGATATCGGCCTCGCTCGCGACCCATTCGACCGGGCCGCTGACCTTGAGGAGGGAATGGACGAAATCGCGCTGCGCCGCGGTGACGCGCGCATTGGCGAAGGCCCCGGTGACACCGCGGCCGATCATCGCCGGCGTGTTCGGCATGGCGCGAACGGTGGCGGCGGCGCCGAGATGGCTTTCCAGATTGGCGATCGTCTTGCCGGCGGCGACCGACACCACGACGGTCTCGGGTCCGACGAGCCCCTTCAGCGGCGGCAGGACCTGGTCCATCACCTGCGGCTTGACGGCAACGAAGAGGACGCCCGCCTTCACGCCCGTGGGCGCGGAGGTTTCATGGCGCGCGCCGTTGTCGGCGATCAGCTTGGCCATGGCGGGCTGCGGGCCGGGATCGATGACGATGACGGACGAACCGGAAATGCCGCTCTTCAGCCAGCCCGAAAGCATGGCGCCGCCCATGTTGCCGGCGCCGATGAGAACGATGGGACCCGTCGCAGCCGCTGCCATCCTCAGGCCTCCCCGACCGTTTCGAACAGCACGGCGTCGACGGCGGACTGGGCGTCCATGCCGGACCAGACGACGAACTGGAAGGCCTGGAAATAGGCCTCGCAGGATTCGAGCGCGCTGGAAAGCAGCACCTCGACCTGCCGGTTGGTCGGCTCCGCGCCGCCGGCCAGCAGCAGCGACTGGCGGAAGATCACCACGTCCTCGCGGCGCCACAGGTCGAAATGCCCCATGAGCACCTGGCCGTTCACATGCGAGAGCAGGCAGTGCACCTCGTTGACGCGGCTTTCGGGAACCTTGATGTCGAAGGCGCAGGCCAGATGCAGCGCCTCGAATTCCTCCATCCAGGAGAAGGAGACGTGGTAGTCCGTCCACTTGCCCTCGACGGTCATGGCGATCTCGTCCTCGCCGGATCGCTCGAACGTCCAGTCATTGTTGGCTGCGACGAACTCGATCATGTCGACCGGGTTGGACTGGCGCCCGATATCCAATTCCATAAAGCTCATGCATCACCTTCAAGACCGGAAGGCATGCGCCGTCGCGCTCACACACACGACGCGGCAAACCATACTCCGGATACAACACTGAATGATTGCTCGGCACTTTACGCAATCTGGACGACTTACCCTGCCCGAAGCTTGCGTTGCCCGTTTCGAATCATCATTTAAAATCAGTGTATAACGGCGGAGTCACGACGCCAGCCCCCGCCTTCCCGTTTTCCCCGGCCGGTTGTGGACAGAGGTTGTGAAAAAGATTCAGGTCGGTCGCTTAAGAGACTCTGCGAAAAGAGCTTTTCGGAAGTGTCCACAGGGGTAAAAAATTTATTAAAAAAAACGGTTGGCGCGATGTGAATCACGCCAACCGAGTCCTGCCTCTGAAATGCTGCCCCGAAACGGGTCAGTTGCCTGTATTGAGGCGCGCTTCGAGGGCTTCGATGCGCTTCAGAAGCGCGTCGTTTTCGTCCCGCGCCTTGATGGCCATTTCCCGCACCGCCTCGAATTCCTCGCGCTTGACGAGGTCCATGCCGTTGATGAAGCGCTCGGCCTGGGCGCGGAACACCGTCTCGGCTTCCTTGCGCACGCCCTGCGCGGCGCCGGCGGCATCGGTCATCAGCTTGGCGAAGTCGTCGAGAATGCGGTTGGCACCGGTGGTCATGGTCTGCCCTCCTGGGGGATCGATGGTCCTGGCGGGCCTGCCGCCCGCGTCTTGGAACTGAGGTAGGGTCTCGCGCCGCCGCTTGCAAGCGATTTCGGGGCGATTTCCGGGGCGGATTTCGGTGGATCGCGGCGCATCCGGGCGCCGCGCGGCCACCGAGCGCGATTTCTCGCCTTGACCCTGCCGCAAGCCCTCGCCATCTTCCGCGCAAATCAGGAATATCCGAGCCTTGACGAATATAGCGCAACTCTTCGCCATCATGCCCTTTCCCGAGATCGACCCGATCGCCTTCTCGATCGGCCCGGTCGCCGTCCACTGGTACGGCATCGCCTATGTCGTCGGCATCATGCTCGGCTGGCTCTATGCCCGCCGGCTGATCGAGACGCCGCGGCTGTGGGCGGGCGAAGCGCCGATGACGCGCGCCATGCTCGACGACTTCCTCGTCTGGGCCGCCGTCGGCATCATCCTCGGCGGCCGCGTCGGCTATATCCTCTTCTACGACTTCCCGAATGTCGCCGCCGATCCGCTGCGCGCCATAAAGGTCTGGAACGGCGGCATGTCGTTCCACGGCGGCTTTGCCGGCACGACGCTCGCCATGATCCTCTTCGCCCGGCGCAACCGCATCCCGATCTGGAGCCTGTTCGACATCGTCGCCGCCGTGGTGCCGATCGGCCTGTTCTTCGGCCGCATCGCCAATTTCGTCAACGGCGAGCTGTGGGGCCGCCTGTCCGATGCGCCCTGGGCCGTCATCTTCCCGGAAGCCGGCCCCTTCGCGCGCCATCCGAGCCAGCTTTACGAAGCCGGCCTCGAGGGCATCGCCCTGCTCGCCGTGCTGGCGCTCGCCATCTACCGCTTCGGCGCGCTGAAGCGGCCCGGCATCGTCACCGGCCTCTTTGTCTGCGGCTACGCGCTGTCGCGCATCGCCGTGGAATTCTTCCGCGAGCCCGACCCGCAGCTCGGCTATCTCTACGGCGGCTGGCTCACCATGGGCATGCTGCTGTCGCTGCCGATGCTCGTCGTCGGCCTGTGGGCGATCATCCGCGCCCGCCGGGCCGAGCCCGCAAGGGCCTGAGCGGACCAACGCCCCATGACGACGCCCCTCGCCCGCAAGATCAAGGCGCTGATCCGCACCAACGGCCCCATCAGCGTGACCGACTATTTCGCCCTGTGCCTCGCGGACCCCGCTTATGGCTACTACCGCACGCGCGACCCCTTCGGCGAGGCCGGCGATTTCATCACCGCGCCGGAGGTCAGCCAGCTCTTCGGCGAGATGCTCGGCGTCTTCCTCGTCCATGCCTGGCAAAGGCACGGCGCGCCCGAAACGGTGCGCATCGCCGAGATCGGCCCCGGCCGCGGCACGATGATGGCCGACATGCTGCGCGTCGTCTCCCGCATCGCCCCCGAGCTCTACGAGAGCGCGACGGTCCACCTGGTCGAGACGAGCCCGAAACTGCGCACCGTCCAGCGCGAGACGCTCGGCACCCATGCCGCGCGCGTCACCTGGCACGACAGCTTCGAGGAACTGCCGGAAGGCTTCGTGCTGCTCGCCGCCAACGAGCTTTTCGACGCCATCCCGATCCGCCAGTTCATCAAGACCGCTTCCGGCTTCCGCGAGCGCATGGTCGGCCTCGACGCCGAGGACGAGCTCACCTTCGCCGCCGGCGTCGCCGGCATCGACCCGGCGCTGCTGCCGGAGCATCACAGGACGGCAGAAAACGGCACGATCTTCGAGATCGCCCCGGCCCGCGAAGCCGTCATGGCGACGATCGGCGAGCGCATCGCCCGCTGCGGCGGCACGGCGCTCGTCATCGACTACGGCCATTTCGTCACCGGCTTCGGCGATACGTTGCAGGCCGTGCTGAAGCACGATTTCGACCCGCCGCTCGCCCATCCCGGCGAGGCGGACCTGACGAGCCATGTGGACTTCGAGCGGCTGGCGGGCGCCGCCGTCGGCGCGGGCCTTCATGTGCACGGCATGCTGCACCAGGGCGATTTCCTCGTCGGCCTCGGCATCGGCGAACGTGCCTCCGCGCTCGGCCGCAACCGCGACGAGGCGACGCAGCAATCGATCCTTGCCGATGTCGACCGTCTCGCAGGTTCTGGCGCGGGGAAAATGGGCGATCTTTTCAAGGTCCTGGCCGTCGGCAGCGCACCGCTTGCCCTCTTTCCGTTCCGTCAGCCCGATTGACACATCCCCCAAGGCCGGACAACATTCGGCCCGATTTGACCCCGCATGCCCCGGCGACATCCTTGCCTGGCGGCCCAGCCCGAAGCCAGCCGAGAGACCATGAAGGACCAAGCGCCCCCAACGCCCATCGAAAGCCCGCTGCTTGCGGAACGCGCCGGAAAAGCGGCCCTGCACGGGTTCTTCACCCGCGCCGGCGGCGTTTCCGAAGGCATCTATCGCGGCCTCAATGTCGGCCTCGGCTCGAAGGACGAGCGCGGCAGGGTCGAGGAGAATCGCGCCCGCGTCGCGCGCTGGTTCTCGGCAGAGCCCGGCCGGCTCGCCACGGTGCACCAGGTCCATTCGCCCGATGTCGTCATCGTCGATGCGACCTATGACGGATCGCGCCCGGAGGCGGACGCGCTGGTCAGCGCCACGCCCGGCGTCGTCCTTGGCGTCCTCGCCGCCGATTGCGGCCCGATCCTCTTCTGCGATCCTGAGGCCCGCGTCGTCGGCGCCGCCCATGCGGGCTGGAAGGGCGCGCTTTACGGCGTCCTCGAAAACACCATAACGGCCATGGAAAGCCTCGGCGCGAAGCGCGGCAGCATCCTTGCCAGCCTTGGCCCCTCGATCAGCCGCCGCAACTACGAGGTCGGCCCGGAATTCGTCGAACGCTTCCTCGGCGTGGACAAGGCTTACGAGCGCTACTTCACCCCGTCCGGAAAGCCCGGCCATGCCATGTTCGACCTGCCGGGGCTGACGACGCAGCGCCTCGCCGATGCCGGCGTGACGGCAGAGAACCTCGACCTCTGCACCTATCCCGACGAAGAGCGGTTCTTCTCCTACCGGCGCACGACCCACCGGCAGGAGCCTGATTACGGCCGCCAGATTTCAGCGATCATGCTAAGGGGCTGAAACCCCCGCAAGCGAAGGAGACACCGCCATGGCACTTCACTTCGACAGCGAGGAATACGCCAACCGGCTCCAGCGCCTGACCTCCCGCATGCGGGAGGAAAAGCTCGACGCCATGCTGCTCTTCGCGCAGGAGAGCATGTACTGGCTGACGGGCTACGATACGTTCGGCTACTTCTTCTTCCAGACGCTGGTCGTCAAGGCCGATGGCAGCATGGTGCTGCTCACCCGCTCGGCGGACCTGCGCCAGGCGCGCCACACCTCCAATATCGAGAAGATCGAGGTCTGGATCGACCGCGTGAACGCGGACCCGACCATGGACCTGAAGAACCTCCTGTCCGATCTCGACCTGCTCGGCTGCCGCATCGGCGTGGAATACGACACGCACGGCCTGACCGGCCGCAATGCCCGCCTCCTCGACAACCAGCTCCAGAGCTTCGGCGAGATCGTCGACGCCTCCACGCTCGTCAGCCGCCTGCGCCTCATCAAGAGCCCGGCGGAAATCGCCTATGTCGAGCGCGCGGCCGCCCTTTCCGACGATGCGCTGGACGCCGCCCTGCCGCTGATCGCCGCCGGCGCCGACGAGGCGGCCATCCTGGCGGCGCTGCAGAACGCCGTGCTCGCCGGCGACGGCGATTACGCCGCGAACGAATTCGTCATCGGCTCGGGCGCCGACGCCCTGCTCTGCCGCTCCAAGTCCGGCCGCCGCCGGCTCGACGCGACCGACCAGCTCACCATCGAATGGTCGGGCGTCAGCGCGCGCTACCACGCGCCGATGATGCGCACGGCGCTGATCGGCGAGCCGAGCAGCCGCCACCGCGAACTCTACAGCGCCTGCCGCGAGGCCATGCAGGCGATGGAGATGGTGCTGCGCCCCGGCCATACCTTCGGCACCGTCTTCGAGACCTTCGCCCGCATCGTCGACGAGCGCGGCCTTGCCCGCCACCGGCTGAACACCTGCGGCTATTCCGTCGGCGCACGCTTTGCGCCCTCCTGGATGGATCCGCAGATGTTCCTGATGGGCAACCCGCAGGAAATCGAGCCGAACATGTCGCTCTTCCTGCACACGATCGTGCTCGATTCGGAGAGCGCGACGGCCATGACGCTCGGCCAGACATATCTTACCACCACCGACACGCCGAAGGCGCTGTCCCGCTACGGCCTCGATTTCATCGCGGTCTGACAGGAGACAACCCGCAAGATCCTGCGATTGACAGGCCCTGGGGCGAAACCCATAAATCGTTGCGGGACAGAGGAGGCCAAAGCCTCCTGAGGACACGAACGATGACAATGCACGAGCTGACGAAGCGGCTGGCACTGATCGGTCTCATTGCCACCCTTGCCGGCTGCAACAGCACCGACGCGCTCATTCCGCGCGTCGATGTCGGCAGCAATTTCAATTCACCGCCGGTGACGCAGAACGATCTCGACCAGATGAGCGCCGAGTCGAGGCCCGCCACCACCATGCCGGTCGCGACCGCCACGCAGCAGACCGCCTTCACCTCGCCCTCCGGCATCGGCGGCTCGACGGGCGAGGATACCGCCGGCACGCTTCAGGGCCAGGCCGATGCGCTCGCCCGCAACCAGGGCGGCCGCCGCGGGCCGGCGGAAGAGGATTTCGCCCGCAACTCGCTTGCCGCCGAAACGTCGGGCGGCACGAAAGAGGTCGCGGCCCTGCCCCCCGCCGCGTCCGCGGCCGGCGCGACGATCCGCTTCCTGCCGATCATCGGCGCACCGGTCGAGGCCGTCACGCCGCTCTCCAAGCGCCTCGGCGCCGAAGCGCGCTCGAGCGGCCTGACGATCCGCAGTGCTTCGGACAACTCCGCCGAATATATCCTCAAGGGCTATTTCTCGGCGATGAACGATAGCGGCAAGACCACGGTCGTCTATGTCTGGGACGTGCTCGACGGCGGCGGCTCGCGGCTGCACCGCATCCAGGGCCAGGAGAGCGTGCCGGGCACCGCCGCCGATCCCTGGACCGTCGTGCCTGCGCGCACGATGGAGGACATCGCCCGCAAGACGATCCGGGACTATCTCGAATGGCGTGGTTCGCTGCGGGGTTAAGCCGTCCGAAAGGGTAAATCACAGCCAAATGCGAAGAATCGCTTTCCTGAGAGGGCAAGGCCCTTGCATTCACGGATTTTGCCGCTTAAACGCCCCCCATCAGCATAATAACAGGCGGACCATAGATGAAGGTTTTCGCGGGCAATTCGAACCGGCTTCTGGCCGAAGCGATCTGCAATTATCTGAATGTTCCGCTCGGCCGTGCCACGGTTCGGCGCTTCGCAGACCAGGAAATCTTCGTTGAAATCCAGGAGAATGTGCGCGGCGAGGACGTTTTCGTCGTGCAGTCGACGTCGTTCCCGACGAACGACCACCTGATGGAAATGCTCATCATGATCGATGCGATGCGCCGCTCCTCGGCACGCCGCATCACGGCCGTGATCCCCTATTTCGGCTATGCCCGCCAGGACCGCAAGCCCGGCCCGCGCACGCCGATCTCCGCCAAGCTGGTCGCCAACCTCATCACCGAGGCCGGCGCCGACCGCGTGCTGACGCTCGACCTGCATGCCGGCCAGATCCAGGGCTTCTTCGACATTCCGACCGACAACCTCTACGCCGTGCCGATCCTCGCGCGCGACGTGAAGCAGAACTATGACCTGAAGAACGTCATGGTCGTCTCGCCGGACGTCGGCGGCGTGGTGCGCGCCCGCGCGCTGGCCAAGCGCCTCGACTGTCTGCTGGCCATCGTCGACAAGCGCCGCGACCGTCCGGGTGAATCCGAGGTCATGAACGTCATCGGCGACGTCGCGGGCAAGGACTGCCTGCTGATCGACGACATCGTCGATTCGGGCGGCACGCTCTGCAACGCGGCCGAGGCGCTCTTGAAGAACGGCGCCACCAGCGTCACCGCCTATATCACCCATGGCGTGCTTTCGGGCGGCGCCGTGGCGCGCGTCACCTCTTCCAAGCTCAAGGAACTGGTGATCACCGACACGATCCAGCCGACCACGGCCGTCCAGTCCGCGCACAATATCCGCGTGATCTCGACCGCCAACCTGCTCGGCGAGGCGATCAACCGCACCAGCGCCGAAGAGTCCGTTTCCAGCCTCTTCGACTGACCCGCCACGACCCTTCCGAAAGGCCCGCGCACCTCTGGTTGCGCGGGCCTTTTCTTTTGGCAACCATCCCCTGTTTTTTACGTTCGCCCCGATACCGGACGCTTCACTTTTGCGTTACGGTTCGGCGAGATTCACCTGGAGGACTCCATGATGACGCCTTTCCTGTCCCGGCTGGCCGGACGCATTGCCATCCTTCTTGCCGCCGGCACGCTTGTCGCCTGCTCCGTCGACGTCGATGAAGGCGGCGGCCGTCCCCGTCCTCGCCCGCAGGCCTGCACCATGGAATACATGCCGGTGTGCGGCGCGCGCGGCGGCGACCTCCAGACTTTCGCCAATACCTGCGAGGCACGCTCGAGCGGCTACCGCGTCGTCAGCCGTGGCGAGTGCCGCCGTGGCGGCCGTCCCGAGCCGCGCCCTGACGAAGGCCGCGCCTGCACGCGCGAATATGCGCCGGTCTGCGGCGCGAACGGCCGCGACCGCCAGACCTTCGCCAATGCCTGCGAAGCGCGCCGCAGCGGCTATGACGTGATCGGCCGCGGCGAATGCCAGGGCCGCAATCCGGGTGGCAACGGCAGCGACTGGGGCAACGGCCGCGATCGCGACCGTGACAACCAGCGCGTCTGCACCATGGAATACCGGCCGGTCTGCGCGCAGCGCGGCCGCGACCGCAAGACGTTCGGCAATTCATGCTCGGCCGATGCCGCTGGCTACCGCGTCGTCAGCCCGGGCGAATGCTCGGCCTACTGATCGCGCCATTGCTTAGGAATAAGGCCCCGCTGTTCCGGCAGCGGGGTTTTTCTTTGCTCAGCGTTCCGGCAACGCACAGGCTTCCCCGCCACCGAAGAGGCGCGAGCGGGTGAGGAAGCGCTTCTCTCGCCCGTTGTCGAGCGAGAACATGCCGCCCCGCCCCGGCACCACGTCGATGATAAGCTGCGTGTGCTTACACACGTCGAACTGGCTTTCGCTGATATAGACCGGCACACCGC
>Ga0153917_1000979_pt1 | contig 13982 bp, 12 predicted proteins | sample TSFL001MetaG_FD_104695 | JGI IMG/M metagenome (GOLD analysis project Ga0153917, IMG submission 104695) | Attine ant fungus gardens microbial communities from Florida, USA - TSFL001 MetaG | ecosystem: Host-associated > Fungi > Mycelium > Unclassified | place: USA: Florida, Paynes Creek Historic... | reverse complement strand
CCCATCACTTCCGGGCGGCGGGTTTTTTTCACCACACCTTTGATTCGGTCAACCAGCGCATTACCTGCGTCAATATCAACACCGGCATCTTTGTAGCTGAGAGAAGTTTTGTTGGTCACGGCTCAAGTCCCCACGCGATTGCATAGCTAGTAAGAAAAATCGGCGCAATTCTAACAGTCCAGGCAAACGTTTGCGAGCCTATTCTCGGTACGAGGATTTTTTTTTCTTCCGGGCAAGGAAGAGCCGCCAAACTTGACTCTGTTCACGAAAATGAAACCGGTTTCGGTGATCTGCTTGCAACGCGCTGTCCCTTTGCACATCATCGAACTGAAACCGGTTTCTGTAATTGTTTTTGCAGAAAATAACGCAGAATGAGGGAAAGCGAATGCCAGGATTTAAAGAAGGTTTTCTGTGGGGTGGCGCGGTTGCGGCGCACCAGCTTGAAGGCGGCTGGAAAGAGGGTGGCAAGGGCGTTAGCGTCGCCGACGTGATGACCGCAGGCGCGCACGGCGTACCGCGTGAAATCACCAACGGCGTGTTGCAGGGGAAAAATTACCCGAACCATGAAGCCATCGATTTCTACCATCGCTATAAAGAAGACATCCGACTCTTTGCCGAAATGGGGTTCAAATGTTTCCGAACCTCTATCGCCTGGACGCGTATTTTCCCGAAAGGGGATGAGCTGGAGCCTAACGAGGCTGGCCTGAAATTCTACGACGATCTGTTCGACGAGTGCCTGAAGTACGGCATCGAACCGGTCATCACGCTCTCGCACTTCGAAATGCCTTTCCATCTGGTTACCGAATACGGCGGCTGGCGTAACCGCAAGCTGATCGATTTCTTTGTGCGTTTCTCAAAAGTGGTCTTCCAGCGTTACCAGCATAAAGTGAAATACTGGATGACCTTCAACGAGATCAACAACCAGGCAAACTTCCACGAAGACTTCGCGCCATTTACTAACTCCGGGCTGAAGTACGAGCCAGGTGAAGACCGTGAGCCGGTGATGTTCCAGGCGGCGCACTACGAGCTGGTGGCCAGCGCGCTGGCCGTCAAAGCCGGGCGCGAAATTAACCCGTCGTTGCAGATTGGCTGCATGATTGCCATGTGCCCGATTTATCCGCTGACCTGCGCGCCAGACGATATGATGATGGCGATGAATGCAATGCACCGTCGCTACTGGTTTACCGACGTGCACGTACGCGGTAAGTACCCGCAGCACCTGCTCAACTACTTTGAGCGTCGTGGCTTCGCGCTGGATATTACTGCTGAAGATAAAGCCGCGCTGAAACAAGGCTGCGTGGATTACATCGGTTTCAGCTATTACATGTCATTCGCCACCAAAGCCACGGCAGATAACCCACAGCTGGATTACGACGAGAGCAAGAGCCTGGTCTCTAACCCGTACGTGCAAAAATCTGACTGGGGCTGGCAGATTGACCCGGTTGGCCTGCGTTATTCCCTGAACTGGTTCTGGGATCACTACCAGCTGCCGCTGTTTATCGTGGAGAACGGTTTTGGCGCAATCGACGTGCAGGAGAGTGACGGTACGGTGAACGATCAGTACCGCATTGATTATCTTGCGTCGCATATCAGCGAGATGAAAAAAGCGGTGGTGGAGGATGGCGTTGACCTGATGGGATACACCCCGTGGGGCTGTATCGACCTGGTTTCCGCCGGTACCGGCGAGATGAAAAAACGCTACGGTTTTATCTTTGTCGATAAAGACAATGAAGGAAACGGGACGCTGAACCGCAGTAAGAAGAAGTCGTTCGACTGGTATCAGCAGGTTATTGCCAGTAACGGGGATAACCTTTAGTTGCCGGGTGGCGCTTACGCTTACCCGACCTACACTATCCGTAGGCCCGTGTAAGCGCAGCGCCACCGGGCAGAACCCCGCACCAAAGCCGGAGCTTGTCTCCGGTTTTTTTATCTCTAAACCATTTTGATTGATCGTAGTCAAGCAAGATGGGTATGGCCTAATCCGAAAAAAGCGGTATAATCCCGCGATTTTTTTGCGGTTGCCACCTCAGAGGAGAAAGAGAATGAAGATTGTGGAAGTGAAACACCCACTCGTTAAACACAAGCTGGGCCTGATGCGTGAGCATGACATCAGCACGAAGCGTTTTCGCGAACTGGCATCGGAAGTGGGTAGCCTGCTGACTTACGAAGCAACCTCTGACCTGGCAACTGAAAAAGTGACCATCGAAGGCTGGAACGGTCCGGTTCAGGTCGAGCAGATCAAAGGTAAGAAAATTACCGTGGTGCCAATCCTGCGTGCGGGTCTGGGCATGATGGAAGGTGTGCTGGAGCACGTACCGAGCGCGCGTATCAGCGTGGTGGGTATCTACCGTAATGAAGAGACGCTGGAGCCGGTTCCGTATTTCCAGAAGCTGGTGTCCAACATCGACGAGCGTATGGCGCTGGTTGTTGACCCAATGCTTGCGACCGGCGGCTCTATGATCGCCACCATCGACTTGCTGAAAAAAGCGGGCTGTAGCAGCATTAAAGTTCTGGTTCTGGTTGCGGCACCTGAAGGTATCGCCGCGCTGGAAAAAGCGCACCCGGATGTTGAGCTGTACACTGCATCTATCGACCAGGGGCTGAACGAGCACGGGTACATTATCCCGGGGCTTGGCGATGCCGGCGATAAGATTTTTGGTACTAAATAATCGAATAACAAATGAAAAGCCGACTTTGATAGTCGGCTTTTTTTTGAATAAAACGTCCCACAACAAACAACACTTGAGGAAAACACTATGACGCGCCGTGCTATCGGGGTGAGTGAAAGACCGCCGCTTTTACAGACAATCCCGCTTAGTTTGCAGCACCTGTTCGCCATGTTTGGCGCAACCGTGCTGGTGCCAATCCTGTTTCACATTAACCCGGCTACCGTACTGCTGTTTAACGGTGTCGGTACGCTCCTTTACCTCTTTATCTGTAAAGGTAAAATCCCGGCGTATCTGGGGTCGAGCTTTGCCTTTATCTCGCCAGTGTTGCTGCTGCTGCCGTTAGGCTATGAAGTGGCGCTGGGTGGTTTCATTATGTGCGGCGTGCTGTTCTGTCTGGTTTCCTTCATTGTGAAAAAAGCGGGTACGGGCTGGCTGGATGTGATGTTCCCACCTGCGGCGATGGGCGCAATCGTTGCCGTCATCGGTCTTGAACTGGCGGGTGTTGCGGCAAATATGGCGGGCCTGCTGCCTGCTGACGGCCAGTCACCGGATTCCAAAACCATCATTATCTCAATGGTTACGCTGGGTGTGACGGTCTTTGGCTCTGTGCTGTTCCGTGGATTTATGGCCATTATCCCGATCCTTATCGGTGTGCTGGCGGGCTATGCGCTCTCCTTCGTGATGGGTGTTGTGGATACGTCACCTATCGCTCAGGCGCACTGGTTCGCACTGCCAACCTTCTACACCCCGCGTTTCGAATGGTTTGCGATTTTCACCATTCTGCCTGCGGCGCTGGTGGTTATCGCGGAACACGTGGGTCACCTGGTGGTGACGGCCAACATCGTTAAGCGTGACCTGATCCGCGACCCGGGCCTGCACCGTTCGATGTTTGCTAACGGCCTTTCTACTATTATCTCCGGTTTCTTCGGCTCTACGCCTAACACCACTTACGGTGAGAATATCGGCGTAATGGCGATCACCCGTGTATATAGCACCTGGGTTATCGGTGGTGCGGCGATTATCGCGATCCTGCTCTCCTGTGTGGGTAAGCTGGCCGCTGCCATTCAGATTATCCCGGTTCCGGTCATGGGCGGTGTCTCTCTGCTGCTGTACGGGGTGATCGGTGCATCCGGTATTCGCGTACTGATTGAATCCAAAGTGGATTACAGCAAAGCGCAAAACCTGATCCTGACCTCTGTTATCCTGATCATCGGCGTGAGCGGTGCGAAGGTGCACATTGGTGCAGCCGAGCTGAAAGGTATGGCGCTGGCGACCATCGTGGGTGTGGCGCTGAGTCTGATCTTTAAACTGATCTCCGTTCTGCGCCCGGAAGAAGTTGTGCTGGATGCTGACGACAGCGAAAAAGCACCACATTGATCTCAAAAACGGGCGGATGATCCGCCCGTTTCTCTCCTTGCAGGTTCCGTGCTAAACTCGTTGCCGATTTTATGTAAGATCTGGTTGAGGTATTTCTGAACGGACCGGCACAGCTCTCTCTGCCACTTTATCTACCTGACGACGAAACTTTCGCGAGTTTCTGGCCGGGCGATAACCCCTCTTTACTGGCTGCACTGCAAAACGTGTTGCGCCAGGAACACAGCGGATACATCTATATCTGGTCACGCGAAGGCGCGGGGCGCAGCCATCTTTTGCACGCTGCCTGCGCGGAGCTTTCTGCGCGCGGTGACGCAGTAGGCTATGTGCCGCTGGATAAGCGTACCTGGTTCGTACCCGAAGTGCTGGAGGGAATGGAACACCTCTCTTTGGTCTGCATCGACAATATCGAATGCGTTGCGGGAGATGAGCCATGGGAAATGGCGATGTTTAATCTCTATAACCGCATCCTGGAGTCGGGCAAAACCCGGCTGCTGATCACCGGCGATCGTCCACCGCGTCAGCTCAATCTGGGGCTGCCGGATCTGGCTTCTCGTCTGGACTGGGGGCAAATCTACAAATTGCAGCCGCTTTCTGACGAAGACAAACTCCAGGCGCTGCAACTGCGGGCAAGACTGCGTGGATTTGAACTCCCGGAAGACGTGGGGCGCTTCCTGCTCAAGCGCCTGGATCGCGAAATGCGCACGCTATTTGATACGCTCGATCAGCTCGATCGCGCCTCCATTACCGCCCAGCGCAAGCTGACCATTCCGTTTGTGAAAGATATTCTCAAGCTTTGAGTTTGCTCGCCCGGTGGCGCTGCGCTTACCGGGCCTACGAAAACCCGCCACCCGGCATAACATTCAGGCACTATCCCCCAACAAGTGCTCCATGAGCAGCGGAATCGGCCTGCCCGATGCCACGCTCCGCCCATTCTCACGCCACAACGCCGTACCGCTAATATCCAGATGTGCCCACGGGATCGTCGGCGGGCAGAAGTGGTGCAGCAGCCAGGCCGCCGACGCGCTAATGGCCGCGTTGTTGGTCGGCGTGTTGCACAGATCGGCAATGGCACTGTCGGTTTGCTTTTTCAGCCGCGCATCCAGCGGCAGCGACCATACTTCATCGCCGCTCTTTTGACCTGCCCGGGTAAGCGCATGGCGTAATGGCTCATCCTGCGTCATCAACCCACTCAATTCATACCCCAGCGCTTTCACCACTGCACCGGTTAACGTCGCCATATCAATAATATAGCGCGCCTGCGGATGGCGCTTGCTGGCCCAGGCGATAGCATCTGCCAGCACCAGTCGCCCTTCAGCATCGGTATTGTTGATTTCCACCGTTGTCCCGTTGCAGGCCGTCGCCACGGAGCCTGGCTGCATGGCATCCGGGCCAATGGCATTTTCTGCCAGGGCCAGCACGCCCATGATCCGAACGGGCAGGCTCAGCTCTGCCACGCTGAGCATCAAACCCAGCACGTTTGCCGCGCCGCACATGTCGTACTTCATGGTGTACATGCCCGCGCCTTCTTTCAGCCACAGGCCGCCGGTATCAAACGTAATGCCTTTGCCCACGTAGCAGCGCACCGGGCCGTCAGGCACACCGTTATAGTGGATGGCCAGCAGACGCGGTGGGCAGGTAGCGCCTTTGCCAACAGCGTGCAGCAGCCCCAGACCTTGCGCCACGATCTGCCGTTCATCAAGCACCTCGCAGTGCAGGGCAGGGAAGGCGGCACACAGTTTCTGCGCCTCTTCGACCATAAACTGTGGGGTACAACGATCGGATGGGAGGTCGGCAAGGCGTCTTGCGGCGACCATGCCCTGCGCAATGGCCTGCTGCTGGCGGAAGAATGTTTCCAGGCTTGCCTGCTGTTCCGGTCGACAGAGGGCAGTAATGTGGCAAAGGCGGACGGCGGTTTCGTCGGTTTTCTTCAGCTGCAAATCGCTCAGGGAATGGGCCTGATTAAAGAGAAACAGGAGCACCTGCGCCAGGACCGTATCGTGGATGTTCGTCACATCAAGCACCACCTCACGGCTGACAGGGGCGGCGAAAAGGGGGCGCAGTGCGGCAAGTAAGCCCCCGGTCAGCGCGTCGTGCCACAAAGCCTCTGGCAGTAGGGTTATCCGGGAAAACGGGGTGCAGCTAAAACGGGTATCTGCGACGGTTTTCTGTTCACGCATTTCAGCGATAAGCGCCGTGTCCGGCAGCTGTGAACAGGACGAACAGGCAATCAGGTGGCTCTGTGGCTTAGCCTGTGAAAGGGTGGTTATGAGTTGCCAGGTGATCATCATTCTTCCTCAATCGGGGCGCGAATACGCTCGGCATAAGCCTGCATCCAGTCATCATCGACGGCGTGATAATGGGTTTTCTCCCGTAGCCGCTCGGTGCGAAACACTGTGAGCGGCTGGCGGGCGGTGGCCACCACGAACGAAAAGGTTTTGATATTGGTGGTTGCGCCGAATTCGCCTTTGTTATTCATGCAGACGACGGAGAGGTCCCCCACACGGCCAAAGCGAGACATCAGCTTATCTTCCAGCTCAAAGACCACCGAGTCTGCCGCCTGTTGTGGTGACATTCCCTGCGCCATGCGGCGCACAATTTCATAGCTGGTGCAGCCTTTCATCAGGTCTTCACCTACGCCGGTAGCGGTGGCGGCACCGGTTTCACTGTCACAGTAAAAACCGGAACCAATGATGGGTGAATCACCAATGCGGCCACGCTTTTTCATAAACAGGCCGCTGGTGGAGGTCGCCACGCTCATCGAAGCCTGTTTATCCAGGCCGATAATACCGACGGTATCGTGGCCATCGTACGGGCTTAAGCCCTTATCCAGCGTTTCGCGGCAGCGTTTGCGGTAATGCTGCATAGCGCGGTCGGTCAGCATGGTTTTGTCGGCAAAGCCCTGGCTCAGAGCCCACTCGCGCGCGCCCTGGCCAACCAGCAGGCTGTTATAGCGCTGGCGGCTTAATGCGTGAGCGACGCGCACCGGGTTGGCAATATCCACCAGATTACCCACGGCACCAAAGGCCAGCGAATCGCCGTCCATGTATGCGGCATCGAGTTCCACCTCGCCATTCTCCGTGGGAAGCCCGCCATAGCCGACGGATTTATAAAACGGGAAGTCCTCTACGGTGGCGACAGCATCCACTACCGCTGCTGCCACTGGTTTCCCCGCAGCCAGCGCAGACGCGGACTCCATTACCCCTTCAAGCGCCATTCGCCAGGTTGCGATAATTCCCCACATGCTTTACTCCTGTTTAGCCAGCGTGGTTTCGGGTTGCGTAAGGGTGGCAATTTCCGCCGCGCGGTACTGTTTATCCACGATACGCATGAAAGGCAGGTACAGCATTGCGCCGATCAGCAAGTTGATAAGCTGCATGACGCTGCCACTGAGATGTCCGGTGACGATAAAACCGCTGATGACGGGTGGCAGCGTCCAGGGGATAAAGACCCCGGTAGTGACGGCAACCGCACCGATTTTCATCGCCGCATACTGCACGGTGACCAGCACCAGCGGGACAAGATTGAAAGGGATAAGCATGATGGGGTTCATGATGACCGGCAGGCCAAACAGGATCGGCTCGTTAATGTTGAACACCGAGGCCCCTGCGCCAAGCCGGGCCACTTCGCGCATGTTTTTACTGCGGGCGAAAATCAGCATGGCTATCACCAGCGACAGGGTTGCGCCTGCGCCACCCATCCAGATCATGTCAAAAAACTGTTCGGTAATAATGTGCGGCGGGGTTGTGCCCGCCTGGATAGCGGCGATGTTATCGGTCTGGTTCTCCATCCACAGCGGGCGAATAATGCCGTTGATCATCGAGCCGGAGTTAATGCCCACTGACCACAGGATAGTGATACTGAACACCGTCATCAGCGCGCCAAAGTAGGAGGTGCCGTAGTGGCGCACCGGCGTGGCAACGACCTCGTAAATAAACTGATGAATGGTGTGGTAGTGGGTGTTTTCGAAGACGATGCGGATAACCAGCACCAGAATCATGACCAGCAGGGCCGGGATCAGCGCCGCAAACGACTCCTGCACCGCAGGTGGCACGCCATCAGGCATTTTAATCACCAGATTTTTGCGCTTCAGCCAGCAGAACAGTTCCGTCCATAGCAGCGAGCCAATCATCGCCACAAACAGCCCCTTACTGCCTATCCACTCCACTGGCATCACGGTAATACCGCCGTTTTCGGCCACCTTAATAAACGGCGTCAGGATCAGGAATGCCACCAGCGCCAGAATACCGCAGGAGATGCGGTCTTCACCGTAGTGTTCGGCCAGGCGGAAGGCGACAAGGAAGCTAATGAACAACGACATGGTCGAGAACACTGCATTGAACGGGATTTCGATAATCGCGCTCCAGCTCTCACCAAAGGCCTGCGCCATAAAGTGCTGATAGGTTTGATTCGGGAACGACGAGATCACCAGCAGTATTGAGCCAACGATGATAAACGGCATGAATGAAACGTAGGCACCGCGAATGGCCCCAAGATGACGCTGCTGTGCTGTTTTTGCTGCCAGCGGCATCAGTTTTTCTTCAAGAAATCCCAGAACATTGTTCATTGTGAACTCCGTACAAGATTGAGTGGTGTTGTTTATGTTATGTCTGTGGATTATCAGTGAAGCGGGGTGAGTGAAAGGTGAAATCGGTCACATTGTATTCGCTGAGATAATATAAATCTCATCAGATTGATTATAAGAAAATTAACTGGAACTCTCGCGATGGAAATCAAACTGCACGCCAACGCCACAACCACACCGCGTATTCGCCGCTATCTTCAGCAGTCTGATAAAAGCGACAGAGAGCTGGCTAGCGAACTTGGGATCTCTGTGACAACGGTCCGGCGCTGGCGTAATCGTGAGCAGGTTTCAGATAATCACACTACGCCAAAAGTGATACATAAAGCGATGAGACAAGAACAGGTTTTATTGGTGAATCACCTTCGCGATACTACAGGCGCGCCGCTGGATGAATTACTCCTGCTGGTCAATGAAGGGCTGGGGATTGCCGTTTCTCGCGCCACGCTGAACCGCTACCTGAAACCCGCGTCGGCAAAAACCAGAAACGCACCCTTGCAGGGAAAAAAGGCGCTAAAGGCCGGTATTGTGCCCCGGCAGCTGGCATTGCACCATCAGCCGTTATCACTGCATATGGATGACGGAGGAGAGCAACACCTGCTGTGGGCGCGTGAGCCTGTGAGTGGATGGCTGTATGCTCGCCTTTACGCCGGTGTTTCACCCCAGCTGCTGACGAACTGGGTGCTGGCGCTGCTGGATGCCTGTCCGGCTGATATACAATCTCTTGAGACTTTTGGTTTTGAGGTCGCTCTGCCCGAGCGCGATATCGCGGTGAAGGCCCATGCGGCAAAACACAATGCCGTGCAGGTGGCGGTTCCGTTAGGGGAGATTATTCCGCGGGTGAATGTTGAGCCGGCCGGGCAGCTCCTGATCCAGATATGTGATTTCTACAACCGGGGGAAAACGCAGAAAAAGCTGGGGGATTGTACGCCGCAGGACTTTCTCGAAGCACTGCGGCGTAAAGATTAGAGGATTTCGAGCACGTCTTCCGGCGGGCGACCAATACGTGCCTGGCCGTTGGCCACGACTATCGGGCGCTCAATCAGCTTTGGATTTTCAACCATTGCCTGAACCAGCTGGTCTTCCGTAAGATGCGAGTCGTCCAGATTGAGCGACTTATACAGGTCTTCTTTCTGGCGCATCAGTTCTCTTGCGCTGCCCATTCCCAGCATGTGCAGCAGTTGGCGGATAGTCTGCGCATCCGGCGGTGTTTCCAGATACAGCACCACGTCAGGATCCACGCCGTTAGACTTCAGCAGGCTGAGGGTGTCGCGGCTCTTGGAGCAGCGAGGGTTGTGGTAGATTTTTACCGCGTCTGTCATGACCTGTTCTCTCCTTTATTACATCTTTTCATACGGCTTGAAGCGCTGCTGCAAACCACGCAGCTGATCGATTCGGGCATCGTAGCGAGCCTGTTGCAGGCTGCCGAGCTTAACCTGCGAGCTGGCACTGCTTAACAGCGAAATCGCCTGATCGAGACGGCCGACCAGCGCAAAACCTTCAGCACGCGCCGCCAGCTCCTGATCGCGGTTGCCCAGCTGTGCTTCCGCTTGCGCCAGTAAATCCCAGCCGTTTTGGTCGTCTTTATTATTAAAGGTGTAGCGGTTAAGAATGTTTGCGGCTTCGTTTGGCTGGCCGCCCTGTAAGTAAGCATTCGCCAGGTTTAATTGCAGTACCGGGTTAGTACGCACATCTTTTGCACCCTTCAGGCGATTAATGGCATCGGTGGCTTTTTTCTGTCCCAGGTCGATATCGGTCGCAAGGTCGAGATACCACGGATTATTCGGGTCTGCCGACAGAAGGGGTTGTAGCGCTTTGCGCGCTTCATCGTATTTATCGGCTTCCATCGCCTGCAATGCCTGGCCGTACTGCGCCGCATTTTTCTCGCGCACGTTGCCTTTAGCCAGCGCATCCAGCAGATCGCTGGTGAGCATATTACGCCCGGATTTATACATCCCCAGCGTTCTCACTTTCGCCATATAGAAATCCTGCGATGACTGCACCACCACCGGGCGCATCTGGTTGGCGCGGTTACGCGCATCTGACAGACGGCTTTCCGGCAGGGGGTGAGTCAGTAAGATTTCAGGTGGGCGTGTTGAATAACGTGCCTGATCGAGCAGTTTTTCCAGGAAGGTTGGCATGGCCTGCGGATCAAACCCTGCGCGCTGCAACACCTGAATACCGATGCGGTCAGCTTCCTGTTCGTTCTGCTGAGTAAAACTGATCATGCCCTGGCGCGTACCGGCCAGCGTACCGGTTAACGCTGCCATCCCGGCCTGAGGGCTGGCCATTGCCAGCAGAATCGAGCCCAGTGCGCCAACCCAGGTCAGCGGGGCATTACGTTTCTGGTCTTCCATCGCGCGCGCCAGGTGGCGCTGCGTGACGTGGGAGATTTCGTGCGCCATTACCGACGCGAGCTGGCTTTCGTTATCGGAATAGCGGAATAACGCCGAATGCAGCACCACGTTGCCGCCAAAGAAGGCGAAGGCGTTGATTTCGTCGTTATTGATTAAATAGAAGTGGAACGGGGTTTTCACCGAGTTGGCGTGCGCGACAAGGCGCATCCCCAGGCCGTTGATGTATTGCACCAGCAGCGGGTCATTAATGAGCGGAGCACTGCCGCGCAACTGGCGAACGTAGTAATCACCCATTTGCATCTCCTGCCCGATGGAGAGCGTGCTTCCTGCTGAGGTGCCCATATCCGGCAAGGTATCAGCCGAGTCGGCAAAAGCAGGCATGACCTGACCGACCGTCAGTGCGGCGATAAGTGTCGCAACCAGTGTTTTTCTCAACTGCCTGAACATAACCACTGTCCTGTATTTTGGGTGTGCTAATTTGACCGACGAACCCGTACTTCGTTCATCACCACTGCCCTGCGAGTGTAGCCGTGTTGCAGCATGAAGAAAATCCCATTCATCAGGCTTTTGCGGATCGTTACAGTGATACAAAAAGCGAAAGTCTTTTTTGTGACAGTTAGATACAATTCACATTCTCACTCCCGCCATTCGATTCAGGGAAGGGTTGTATGCTCGAAATGTTAATGCAGTGGTACCGACGTCGTTTTAGCGACCCGGAAGCCATTGCTTTGCTCGTCATTTTGGTTGCCGGATTCGGTATTCTGTTCTTCTTTAGCGGCCTGCTGGCTCCGCTGCTGGTGGCCATTGTTCTGGCGTATCTGCTGGAGTGGCCAACGGTGCGACTGGAAAATATCGGCTGCTCCCGTCGCTGGGCGACCAGCATTGTGCTGGTGTTGTTTGTCGGCATCCTGTTGTTGATGTCTTTTGTGGTGATGCCGGTTGCCTGGCAGCAGGGCATTTACCTTATCCGCGATATGCCTGGCATGTTGAATAAGCTTTCCGATTTTGCCGCCACGCTACCGCGCCGCTATCCTGCGTTGATGGACGCCGGAATTATTGATGCGATGGCCGAAAATATGCGCGCCCGGATCATGACGATGGGGGATTCCGTGGTGAAATACTCCCTGGCGTCCCTGGTTGGTCTGCTGACGCTGGCGGTGTATCTGGTGCTGGTTCCGTTAATGGTATTCTTCCTGGTCAAAGATAAAGATCAGATGCTGAATGCGGTACGGCGCATTCTGCCGCGTAACCGCGGTCTGGCCGGGCAGGTCTGGGAAGAAATGAACCAGCAGATCACCAACTACATTCGCGGCAAGGTACTGGAGATGATTGTGGTGGGTGTGGCGACCTGGATTGGCTTCCTGATCTTCGGTCTGAACTACTCGCTGCTGCTGGCGGTGCTGGTGGGGCTTTCGGTGCTCATCCCATATATCGGTGCTTTTGTGGTGACAATCCCGGTGGTGGGTGTGGCGTTGTTCCAGTTTGGTCTGGGAACCGAATTCTGGAGTTGCTTCGCGGTGTACCTGATCATACAGGGGCTGGACGGCAATCTGCTGGTGCCGGTGCTGTTCTCAGAGGCTGTGAACCTGCATCCGCTGGTGATTATCTTATCGGTGGTGATTTTTGGCGGGTTGTGGGGATTCTGGGGCGTGTTCTTTGCTATTCCGCTGGCGACGCTGATTAAAGCGGTGGTTCACGCGTGGCCGGATGTGCCAGCAGTTGACGAGAAGTAGGTTTTTGTCGGGTGGCGGCTTCGCCTTACCCGACCTACACACGGAATGTAGGCCGGGTAAGCGTAGCGCCACCCGGCACAAAAGTCTCAGGCGTTCTCTTTCAGCCAGTTCAACACCACGTCGTGGTGGTTGCTGGTTTTGAAGTCATCAAACACATGCTCAACTTTACCGTCAGCGTCGATCAGGAAGCTGATGCGATGAATACCGTCGTAGGTTTTACCCATAAAGGTTTTCTCGCCCCAGACACCAAACTGCTCACACACCTGGTGCTCTTCGTCGGAAAGCAGCGTGAAGTTCAGCAGCTCTTTCTCAGCAAAACGTGACAGTTTTTCTGGTTTGTCGGTGCTGATCCCCAGCACTTCCACACCGACTTTTTTCAACTCGTCCATGTTGTCGCGTAAACCGCAGGCCTGTACGGTACAGCCCGGCGTCATGGCTTTCGGGTAGAAATAGACCAGAACACGCTGTCCCTGGAAGTCGGTTAAATTTACTTGCTCGCCGTCTTGATCCGGCAGGCTAAATTTCGGTGCGATGTCACCGGCTTTCAGTGGATTCATTAATCAACTCCATCTTGTTCATGCTGCGAATAATTGACGACGCTTATACTGCCTTGCGCGTTTAATTCTGTACAGAGGGCTTTAAACGCTTGCTCGATATTTGACGCATCCTGCGAGGCAGGGCAGTGCGCGGTAATCTGAATAAACAGCATTGGAAGTGCGCTGTCATCGCCAGTCTGGGTACGGGAAACCAGCTCAGCAATGTTCATTTGATGGCTGTCAAAAAGCGCGGTAAAGCGTTCAATAAGATGCGGCGAGTCAGGGACTTCAACCTGCACCCACACGGTTGCAGGCATAGCAGGACGCGGGCGAGCCGTGGTGCGTTTCATCACGATCAATAAATCCAGCTCCGCGCCTTTTAGCGGCAGGGTGGATTCAATCAGCGTAATGGCGTTCCATGTCCCGGAAAGCAACATAATAAATGTGAACTCTTCGCCCAGCATCGCCAGGCGGCTGTCTTCAATATTACAGCCGCAACTGCTTACGTGGCGGGTGATGGTGTTCACGATACCCGGCCTGTCAGCACCCAGCGCAGTGATAACCAGGTAATGTTGTGATGAGGTTGTCAAACCCGTTCTTCCTTTGCTTGGTTAAGTCTTCCTAAGGAAAGCATAAAAAAAACATGCATACAACCGCCTGAGAGCCTCAGGTCGCTTGCTTTTATTACAGTTCCAAACGTAACATTGAGGCTCTTGTTCGCACAGAGGATG
>Ga0153917_1000978_pt1 | contig 13990 bp, 13 predicted proteins | sample TSFL001MetaG_FD_104695 | JGI IMG/M metagenome (GOLD analysis project Ga0153917, IMG submission 104695) | Attine ant fungus gardens microbial communities from Florida, USA - TSFL001 MetaG | ecosystem: Host-associated > Fungi > Mycelium > Unclassified | place: USA: Florida, Paynes Creek Historic... | reverse complement strand
TATTTTTCTGTCATTCGAGCATGTCATGTTACCTCGCGAGCATAAAACGCGTGATATCGCGCATCCGGCACAATAAGAGAGATGACAATGACATCGTTACGACACACAGCTTTGGGTCTGGCAATTGGTCTGGCTTTTGCGACGAACGCAATGGCTGTCACCACCATTCCGTTCTGGCATTCCATGGAAGGGGAGTTGGGTAAAGAAGTTGACTCCCTGGCGCAACGTTTCAACGACACCCACCCGGATTACAAAATTGTGCCGGTGTACAAAGGTAACTACGAGCAGAGCCTGAGTGCGGGTATCGCTGCCTTCCGTACCGGTAACGCGCCTGCACTGTTACAGGTTTATGAAGTGGGCACCGCCACCATGATGGCCTCTAAAGCCATTAAACCGGTGTATGAAGTGTTCAAAGACGCGGGTATCAACTTCGATGAATCCCAGTTCGTGCCGACCGTTTCCGGTTACTACACCGATTCCAAAACCGGCCACCTGCTGTCTCAGCCGTTTAACAGCTCCACCCCTGTTCTGTACTACAACAAAGATGCCTTCAAGAAAGCTGGTTTAGATCCAGAGCAGCCACCAAAAACCTGGCAGGATCTGGCTGAGTACACTGCGAAGCTGAAAGCCGCAGGGATGAAGTGTGGTTATGCGAGCGGCTGGCAGGGCTGGATCCAGATTGAGAACTTCAGCGCCTGGCATGGCCTGCCGGTTGCCACCAAAAACAACGGTTTCGACGGCACTGACGCGGTACTGGAGTTCAACAAACCAGAGCAGGTGAAACACATCGCGCTGCTGGAAGAACTCAACAAGAAGGGCGATTTCAGCTACTTCGGCCGTAAAGACGAATCCACCGAGAAGTTCTACAACGGTGACTGCGCCATTACCACCGCGTCTTCCGGCTCGCTGGCGGATATCCGTCATTACGCCAAATTCAACTACGGCGTGGGCATGATGCCATACGATGCTGACGTGAAAGGCGCACCGCAGAACGCCATCATCGGCGGGGCAAGCCTGTGGGTAATGCAGGGTAAAGACAACGGGACTTACAAAGGCGTTGCCGAGTTCCTGGACTTCCTGGCGAAGCCAGAAAATGCCGCCGAATGGCACCAGAAGACCGGTTATTTGCCAATCACCAAAGCCGCGTATGACCTGACCCGTCAGCAGGGCTTCTATGACAAGAACCCGGGCGCGGATATCGCCACGCGTCAGATGCTGAACAAGCCGCCATTGCCGTTCACCAAAGGTCTGCGTCTGGGCAACATGCCGCAGATCCGTACCATCGTTGATGAAGAGCTGGAAAGCGTGTGGACCGGTAAGAAAACGCCACAGCAGGCGCTGGATTCAGCGGTAGAGCGTGGTAACCAGCTGCTGCGCCGCTTTGAGCAGTCAACTAAATCGTAATCTGTAACTTGCCCGGTGGCGCTGCGCTTACCGGGCCTACGATGTGCCACATGTAGGCCGGGTAAGGCGAAGCCGCCACCCGGCATTGTTCAGGAAGCAAATCTCAATGTCATCATCCCGTCCGGTGTTCCGTTCGCGCTGGCTGCCCTATCTGCTGGTCGCGCCGCAACTGGTCATCACCGTTAACTTCTTTATCTGGCCTGCGGGCGAAGCGCTGTGGTACTCGGTACAAAGCGTTGATCCATTTGGCCTTTCCAGCCAGTTTGTTGGCCTGGATAACTTCGCAGCCCTGTGGCACGACAGCTACTACATCGACGCCTTCTGGACGACGATCAAATTCAGCACCCTGGTGACCGTGAGCGGTCTTGTTGCTTCGCTGTTCTTTGCCGCGCTGGTGGATTACGTGGTGCGAGGCAGCCGTATTTATCAGACGCTCATGCTGCTGCCATACGCCGTTGCACCCGCCGTGGCCGCCGTATTGTGGATCTTCCTGTTTAACCCGGGGCGCGGGCTGATTACCCATTTCCTGGCGGAATTTGGCTACGACTGGAACCATGCGCAGAACAGCGGTCAGGCGATGTTCCTGGTGGTGTTCGCTTCCGTGTGGAAGCAGATCAGCTATAACTTCCTGTTCTTCTTTGCCGCGCTGCAATCCATTCCGCGCTCGCTGGTTGAAGCGGCCGCGATTGATGGCGCTGGCCCGATCCGTCGCTTCTTTAAGCTGGCGCTGCCGCTGATCGCCCCGGTGAGTTTCTTCCTGCTGGTGGTCAACCTGGTTTACGCCTTCTTCGACACCTTCCCGGTGATCGATGCCGCCACTGCCGGTGGCCCGGTGCAGGCGACGACCACGCTTATCTATAAGATCTACCGCGAAGGTTTCGCTGGCCTGGATCTCTCGGCCTCCGCCGCACAGTCCGTCGTGCTGATGTTCCTTGTCATCATCCTCACGGTGGTGCAGTTCCGTTATGTCGAAAGTAAGGTGCGCTACCAATGATTGAGAACCGTCGCGGGCTGACGATTTTCAGCCATACCATGCTGATTCTGGGTATCATCGTCATTCTGTTCCCGCTGTACGTGGCCTTTGTTGCCGCCACGCTCGATACCAAAGCGGTGTTCGACACCCCAATGACGCTGATCCCGGGTGGGCATCTGTTCGAGAACATGAAAACCATCTGGACCCAGGGCGTGGGTGCCAACAGCGCACCGTTCTGGCTGATGATGCTCAACAGTTTCATCATGGCGTTCGGCATCACGGTGGGCAAAATTGTGGTGTCGATGCTCTCGGCCTTTGCCATCGTCTGGTTCCGCTTTCCACTGCGTAACCTGTTTTTCTGGATGATCTTCATCACTCTGATGTTGCCAGTGGAAGTGCGTATCTTCCCGACGGTGGAAGTGATCGCCAACCTCAAGATGCTGGACAGCTACGCGGGCTTAACCCTGCCGCTGATGGCCTCGGCGACTGCCACCTTCCTGTTCCGCCAGTTCTTTATGACCCTGCCGGACGAGCTGATTGAAGCCGCGCGTATCGACGGTGCTTCGCCGATGCGCTTTTTCCGCGACATCGTGCTGCCGCTGTCGAAAACCAATCTCGCGGCGCTGTTTGTGATCACCTTTATCTACGGCTGGAACCAGTACCTGTGGCCGCTGCTGATTATTCAGGACGTCAACCTCGGCACCGCCGTGGCGGGCATCAAAGGCATGATCGCTACTGGCGAAGGCACCACCCTCTGGAACCAGGTGATGGCGGCGATGCTGCTCACCCTTATCCCCCCGGTCGTTATCGTTTTAGCCATGCAGCGTGCGTTTGTGCGTGGTTTAGTGGACAGTGAGAAATAAGATGGCAGGCTTAAAATTACAGGCAGTAACCAAAAGCTGGGACGGCAAAACCCAGGTTATTCAGCCGTTAACGCTCGACGTGGCGGACGGAGAGTTTATCGTGATGGTCGGCCCGTCCGGCTGCGGTAAATCGACCCTGCTGCGTATGGTGGCGGGGCTTGAGCGTGTGACATCCGGCGATATCTGGATTGACCGCCAGCGCGTCACCGAAATGGAGCCGAAAGACCGTGGCATCGCGATGGTGTTCCAGAACTACGCGCTCTATCCGCACATGAGTGTGGAAGAGAACATGGCCTGGGGGCTGAAAATCCGCGGCATGGGTAAAAGCCATATTGATGAGCGCGTTAAAGAAGCGGCCCGTATTCTGGAGCTGGATGGCCTTCTCAAACGCCGCCCGCGCGAGCTTTCCGGTGGCCAGCGTCAGCGTGTCGCAATGGGCCGTGCCATCGTGCGTGACCCGGCAGTGTTCCTGTTTGATGAACCGCTCTCAAACCTGGATGCCAAGCTGCGTGTGCAGATGCGCCTTGAGTTGCAACAGTTGCACCGTCGTCTTAAAACGACGTCCCTGTACGTGACCCACGACCAGGTTGAAGCGATGACGCTTGCCCAGCGCGTGATGGTGATGAACAAAGGTATTGCTGAACAGATTGGCACCCCGGTGGAAGTGTATGAAAAACCGGCTACCCGCTTTGTGGCGAGCTTTATCGGCAGCCCGGCAATGAACCTGCTGGAAGGGCGTATCAGCAGCGCGGGTACCCATTTTGAGCTGGAAAGCGGTATGGCATTGCCCGTCAACTGGTACTATCGTGGCTACGCCGGGCGTAAAATGACGCTCGGGATCCGCCCGGAGCATATTGGCTTAACCTCTCAGGCGGAAGGCGGCGTGCCGCTGGTGATGGACACGCTGGAGATGCTGGGTGCAGATAACCTGGCGCACGGACGTTGGGGCGAGCAAAAACTGGTGGTGCGTCTGGCACATCAGGAACGCCCTAAAGCAGGCAGCACGCTGTGGCTGCATCTGCCGGAAAATCACCTGCACTTATTTGACGGTGAAACAGGACAACGTATATGAGTAACTGGCCTTATCCCCACATCGTCGCCCACCGTGGCGGCGGTAAACTGGCGCCGGAAAACACCCTGGCGGCCATCGACACCGGCGCGCGTTACGGTCACACGATGATCGAGTTCGACGCCAAGTTGTCGAAAGACGGTGAAATTTTCCTGCTGCACGATGACAACCTGGAGCGGACCAGTAACGGCTGGGGCGTGGCGGGCGAGCTGCCGTGGCGCGACCTGCTGAAAGTGGATGCCGGAAGCTGGTACAGCGGCGAGTTCAAAGGCGAACCGCTGCCGCTGCTGGCGGAAGTCGCAGATCGTTGTCGTCAACACGGGATGATGGCCAACATTGAGATCAAACCGACCACCGGCACCGGACCGATAACCGGCAAGGTGATTGCCCTGGCCGCACGCGAACTGTGGGAAGGGATGACCGCGCCGTTGCTCTCGTCGTTTGAAATTGACGCGCTGGAAGCGGCTCAGGCAGCCGTACCGGAACTGCCGCGCGGGTTACTGCTGGATGAATGGCGTGATGACTGGCACGAGCTGACCACGCGTTTAGCCTGCGTATCGATTCACCTCAACCACAAGCTGCTGGATGAGGCGCGGGTGAAGATGCTGAAAGCGGCCGGGCTGCACATTCTGGTCTACACCGTCAACAAACCCCAGCGTGCAGCCGAACTGCTGCGCTGGGGTGTGGATAGCATCTGTACCGATGCCATTGACCTGATTGGACCGGATTTTAATTCTGCGGATTATTAAGCATACTGCCATTCGACTGCGACGGCAGCATATGCTGCTGTCCGCTACTCTGCGTTGTTCCCCCGCCTAACATGCCGCCGTTTTGATTTGGCAGTGGTTGTTCACGAACCTGACCCTGCTGAATGCGCTGAGTATTGGCATTCATTTGGTTTTGCAGGCTCTGCTGCTGGATCTGGGTTTGCGTTTTCAACTGCTGGTTGAGCATCCCTTTTTGTTGCTGCTGTTGGCCCATCATCTCGGTTTGCATACGCTGCTGGCTCGGAATGACATAGCCCGGTTGGTTCGGGTTATTCATGGTGTTGAGTGGCTGTGCAAGTGCGGCAAAAGGCAATAATGCGGCCAGGATCATTAATCGTTTCATGGTTGTTTCCTCCCTCTGAGGCTTTTCTTAAGTTTACCTCGGATCCAGCATAACAATGATTTTTTAGGAGTTGTGAACCAGGCTTAACCCGGGAATATGGATCCCATCACCTGGAGAACAATAAATATGAAACCAACGTATTTGCGCTGGATTGCAATCGCGGCGTTAATGGCAGGCGGCACATTTAGCGTGGCGGCGAATCCGCCAGCCGCTCCGCCAGTGTCCTACGGTGTGGAAGAAGATGTGTTTCATCCCGTGCGGGCGACGCATGGCATGGTGGCATCGGTTGATGCGATGGCCACGCGAGTCGGCGTGGATATTCTCAGGCAGGGTGGGAACGCGGTAGATGCCGCGGTGGCGGTGGGTTACGCGCTGGCGGTGACGCACCCGCAGGCCGGTAACCTGGGCGGTGGCGGCTTTATGATGCTGCGCACCAAAGACGGTAAAACCACGGCCATCGACTTCCGCGAAATGGCGCCGAATCAGGCTTCCCGCGATATGTTCCTTGATGACCAGGGCAACCCGGACAGCAAAAAATCGCTGACGTCGCACCTGGCATCCGGCACGCCGGGTACGGTGGCGGGCTTCTCCCTGGCGCTGGAAAAATATGGCTCGATGCCGCTCAATAAAGTAGTACAGCCTGCTATTAAACTGGCGCGAGACGGTTTTGTGGTAAACGACGCGCTGGCTGACGACCTGAAAACCTACGGCAGCGAAGTGATCCCGAATCATGAAAACAGTAAGGCCATCTTCTGGAAAGACGGCGAGCCGCTGAAAAAGGGCGACAAGCTGGTGCAGAAAAACCTGGCGAAAAGCCTGGAGCTGATTGCCGAGCACGGGCCGGATACGTTCTACAAAGGGGCAATTGCTGACCAGATTGCCGAAGAGATGCAAAAAAATGGCGGGTTAATCACCAAAGCGGATCTGGCTGAGTACAAGGCGGTTGAGCGTGAGCCAATTAGCGGAAGTTACCGTGGTTATCAGGTGTTCTCTATGCCGCCGCCGTCTTCCGGCGGGATCCACATCGTGCAGATCCTCAACATTCTTGAAAACTTCGATATGCACAAGTTTGGCTTCGGTGGTGCGGATGCCATGCAGGTGATGGCGGAAGCGGAAAAACGCGCCTATGCCGACCGCTCGGAATACCTCGGTGACCCGGACTTTGTGAAGGTGCCGTGGCAGGCGCTGACCAACAAAGCCTATGCCAAATCCATTGCTGATGAGATTGATATCAATAAAGCCAAACCGTCGAGCGAAATCCGCCCTGGCAAGTTGGCACCGTATGAAAGTAACCAGACCACCCACTTCTCGGTGGTGGATAAAGACGGCAATGCGGTGGCAGTAACCTATACGCTCAACACCACCTTCGGCACCGGGATTGTGGCGGGTAACAGCGGTATTCTGCTGAATAACGAGATGGATGATTTCTCTGCCAAACCGGGCGTGCCAAACGTCTACGGACTGGTGGGCGGCGATGCCAATGCCGTCGGGCCGAAGAAACGTCCGCTATCGTCGATGTCGCCGACTATCGTGGTAAAAGACGGTAAAACCTGGCTGGTGACCGGTAGCCCGGGTGGTAGCCGTATTATCACGACTGTGCTGCAAATGGTGGTGAACAGTATCGACTTTGGGATGAACGTGGCGGAAGCCACTAATGCCCCGCGTTTCCACCATCAGTGGCTGCCGGATGAGCTGCGCGTCGAGAAGGGCTTTAGCCCGGACACCATCAAACTGCTGGAGCAGCGCGGGCAGAAAGTGGCGGTGAAAGAGGCGATGGGCAGCACTCAGAGCATTATGGTTGGGCCGGACGGTGCGTTGTTTGGGGCATCGGATCCACGTTCGGTGGATGATTTAACGGCAGGGTATTAACGTATTGCCCGGTGGCGCTGCGCTTACCGGGCCTACAACTGCACGAACGTAGGCCGGGTAAGGCGAAGCCGCCACCCGGCAACAAACTACTTCATTCGCGCCATATAATACGCATCCACAAACTCGCCGTTACGCAGCGCGAATTTCTTGCCCGTACCCTCAATTTCAAACCCAAATTTCCGGTACAACGCCAGCGCTGGCGGGTTATCAGCAAACACCGTTAACTCAATGCGTTCAATGCGCATCCAGTTGTCGCAAAGGTTGATCATCTCACGCATTAACGCGCTGCCGACTCCGCGCCCCTGAGCCTGCGCGGCAACGCTGATACCAAAGGTTGCCACGTGGCTGCGGCGCGGGCTTGCTTCTACCTGAAGCGCCAGATCGCCGACAATCTTCTCATCGATACAGGCCACCAGACGTTTCTGGCCAGGCTTAGGACTAAGGCGTTCCTGCCAATGCTCAAGGGAAGGATGAGGTAGTTGTAGTGTGTCGTGATACACCTCCGGATGCATATAGTTCTGGCGCAGTGCTTCGGCATCTTTCGGTTCAGCGTGGCGTATCACTATCTCACTCATTCCTTCGTCCTCTGTGGGTTAATGTCTCTTTCAACATCTGTGACTTTAAAATTTGAGTCAACCGCTATTTTTTGCAAAAAAGTATTGGACAAGTGCGAATGAGAATGATTATTATTGCTCTGCATTCAGGAAGACCGCTACGGGAACCTGAAAGCACGACATTGCTCACATTGCTTCCAGTATTACTTTAGCCAGCTTCTAGCTGGCTTTTTTTTTGGGGTTTTGTTTCAGCCTGGCTTACTTGCCATTTTGCCCCCGGGAAGTGCTCGCAATCCTCACGTACTCTGTGTACGTTCCGGTTGCTGCGCGCTTGCCGTGAGCAAACTGCCTGCGACGCCGACGGCAGATGCGCGAGCATCTGAAAGCTAGGGTGAGGGCAAAACTTGCGCTATGGTTGCACTCAGTAACCTTCCAAAAGGACTGAGCCATGACCCTACATTGCGCATTTATTGGATTTGGTAAAAGCACCACCCGGTATCACCTGCCGTATGTTCTTAACCGCAAAGACCGCTGGCACGTTGCCCACGTCTACCGCCGTAGCGCGAAACCTGAAGAGCAATCCCCGCAGTATTCCCATATTCATTTCACCAGCGATCTTGATGAAGTCTTAAACGATCAGCAGGTCAAACTGGTGATCGTTTGTACCCATGCTGACAGCCATTTCGACTACGCCAAACGCGCGCTGGAAGCAGGGAAAAGCGTGCTGGTGGAAAAACCGTTCACCCCAACGCTTGCCGAAGCGAAAACCCTGTTTGCGCTGGCGAAAAGCAAAGGGCTGACCGTTACGCCATACCAGAATCGCCGTTTTGACAGCTGCTTCCTGACGGCAAAAAAGGCCATTGAGAGCGGTAAGCTCGGCGATATCGTTGAGATTGAAAGCCATTTCGATTACTTCCGCCCGGTGGCGGAAACCAAACCCGGCCAGCCGCAGGATGGCGCATTCTATGGCCTGGGCGTACACACCATGGACCAAATCATCTCTCTGTTTGGCCGCCCGGGTAACGTGGCCTACGACATCCGCAGCCTGCGTAACAAGGCCAACCCGGACGATACTTTTGAAGCACAGCTGATTTACGGCGACCTGAAGGCCATCGTCAAAACCAGCCATCTGGTGAAAATCGACTATCCGAAATTCATCGTTCACGGCACGAAAGGGTCGTTTATCAAGTACGGCATTGACCAGCAGGAAACCAGCCTGAAGGCCAATATCATGCCGGGCGACCCCGGTTTTGCGGCGGATGATTCCGTAGGCGTGCTGGAGTATGTGAACGACGACGGCATAACGGTCAGGGAAGAACTGGCTCCTGAAATGGGCGACTATGGCCGCGTGTACGATGCCTTGTTTGACACCCTCAGCAACGGTGCGCCGAATTACGTCAAGGAAACTGAAGTTCTGACCAACCTGGAAATCCTTGAGCGGGCCTTTGAACAGGCTTCTCCTGCCACGATAACCCTCGCCAGATAAGTAAAAAAGGCTCCTCTGTGCTTGTTCATATTTTTTGAACAGAGGAGTCAATTTTCACCCTCTATGATCCCAGGCCGTTTGCGTCCACACTTACTCCATCGAAACGAACTGAGGATGAAAACAATGATCTACTTACGCAAAGCAAACGAACGTGGTCACGCGAATCATGGCTGGCTAGACTCATGGCATTCATTCTCGTTTGCCGACTACTACGACCCGAATTTCATGGGCTTCTCGGCACTGCGCGTGATTAACGACGACGTGATCGACGCAGGCCAGGGCTTCGGTACTCACCCGCACAAAGACATGGAAATCCTGACTTATGTGCTGGAAGGGGCGGTTGAGCACCAGGACAGCATGGGCAACAAAGAACAGGTTCCGGCGGGCGAGTTCCAGATTATGAGCGCGGGTACCGGGGTGCGTCACTCTGAGTACAACCCAAGCAAAACGGAAAAACTGCACCTGTATCAAATCTGGATCATTCCAGAAAAAACCGGCATCACGCCGCGTTATGAACAGCGTCGTTTCGACGCAGAGCAGGGCAAACAGCTGGTGCTGTCCCCGGATGCGCGTGAAGGTTCGCTGAAAGTGAACCAGGATATGGAGCTGTATCGCTGGGCACTGGCGAAAAACGAACAGTCTGTGCATCAGATTGCCGCCAACCGCCGCGTGTGGATCCAGGTGGTGAAAGGTGAAGTGACCATTAACGGTACCAAAGCCACCACGGCTGATGGTCTGGCAATCTGGGATGAGCAGGCACTGTCCGTTCATGCCGACAGCGAAAGCGAAATTCTGCTGTTCGATCTGCCACCGGTTTAATAATTCATAAATAATTGCCCATCCTTCCCTGTGAAAGGGGAAGGATGGGCTTTGTCCGTGATAAACTGAGAAAATCTATCACTTAAGATTTCTCAGGACGATGAAAAAGAAACGCCCCGTACTTCAGGATGTAGCCGATCGCGTCGGCGTGACCAAAATGACGGTCAGCCGCTTTTTACGTAACCCGGAACAGGTTTCCGTGGCGTTGCGTGGCAAGATTGCCGCTGCCCTCGATGAACTGGGTTATATCCCCAACCGCGCACCCGATATTCTCTCCAACGCAACCAGCCGCGCGGTAGGTGTCCTGCTTCCTTCCTTAACCAACCAGGTTTTCGCCGAAGTATTACGCGGTATCGAAAGTGTGACGGATGCGTTTGGTTATCAGACCATGCTGGCGCACTACGGATACAAGCCGGAACTGGAAGAAGAACGTCTTGAATCAATGCTTTCCTGGAACATCGACGGCCTGATTTTAACGGAACGTACTCACACCCCGCGCACGCTGAAAATGATTGAAGTGGCCGGCATCCCGGTGGTGGAGTTGATGGACAGCCAGTCGCCATGCCTCGATATCGCCGTCGGGTTTGATAACTTCGAAGCGGCGCGTCAAATGACGGCGGCGATCATCGCCCGCGGTCATCGCCATGTGGCCTACCTGGGTGCGCGTCTTGATGAACGTACTATCATCAAACAGAAGGGATACGAGCAGGCGATGCTCGACGCGAACTTAATCCCGTACAGCGTGATGGTGGAGCAATCCTCTTCTTACACGTCGGGTATTGAGCTGATGCGCCAGGCACGACGCGAGTATCCGCAACTGGACGGTATTTTCTGCACCAACGATGACCTCGCGGTGGGTGCGGCGTTCGAATGTCAGCGTCTGGGTCTGAAAATCCCCGATGATATGGCGATTGCCGGTTTCCACGGCCATGACATTGGTCAGGTGATGGAGCCGCGTCTGGCGAGCGTCCTGACGCCGCGTGAGCGCATGGGGCGTATTGGTGCAGAACGCCTGCTGGCGCGCATTCGTGGCGAGGTCGTGACCCCTAAAATGTTAGATTTAGGTTTCACCTTGTCACCGGGTGGATCTATTTAACCTGACAAATTTGAAGTAGCTCACACTTATTCACTTCGCGCACGTTTGGATATTGCTTCTGTTTTGCCCCGGCAGGACAATGTTACCGATAACAGTTACCCGTAACAATTGACTGAGGGACTCCCTTTGAGCACGACTAATCATGATCACCACGTTTACGTCCTGATGGGCGTTTCCGGTAGCGGTAAATCTGCCGTCGCCAGCGAAGTGGCGCATCAACTTCATGCCGCGTTTCTTGATGGCGACTTCCTCCATCCGCGCAGCAACATCACCAAAATGGCCGCAGGCGAACCGCTGAATGACGACGACCGTAAACCGTGGTTGCAGGCGCTGAACGACGCCGCGTTTGCCATGCAGCGCACCAACAAAGTCTCTTTGATTGTGTGTTCCGCGCTGAAAAAAACCTACCGCGACCTGCTGCGTGACGGTAACCCGAATCTCTCTTTTATCTACCTGAAAGGTGATTTCGAGGTGATTGAAAGCCGCCTGAAGGCGCGCAAAGGTCACTTCTTCAAAACCCAGATGCTGGTGACGCAGTTTGAAGCGTTGCAGGAGCCGGGCGCGGATGAGAAAGATGTTTTAGTGGTTGATATCGATCAGTCACTGGAAGGTGTTGTTGCCAGCACCATCGAGGTTATTAATAAAAGGCAGTAAGTTGTGAGTACATTAACGCTTGTTTTAACAGCAGTAGGTTCTGTTTTGCTGCTGCTGTTTTTAGTGATGAAAGCGCGTATGCACGCTTTCGTTGCTTTGATGGTGGTTTCTATTGGTGCAGGTCTGTTTTCCGGGATGCCGCTCGACAAAATCGCAGCGACCATGGAAAAAGGCATGGGCGGTACGCTGGGCTTCCTGGCGATTGTCGTGGCACTGGGTGCGATGTTTGGCAAGATTTTGCATGAGACGGGCGCAGTCGATCAGATAGCCGTCAAAATGCTGAAATCCTTCGGACACAGCCGTGCGCACTATGCGATTGGTCTGGCCGGTCTGATTTGCGCGCTGCCGCTGTTCTTCGAAGTGGCGGTGGTGCTGCTGATTAGCGTGGCATTCTCGATGGCGCGCCATACCGGCACCAACCTCGTGAAGCTGGTTATTCCGCTGTTTGCGGGCGTGGCAGCTGCCGCAGCGTTTCTGCTGCCGGGGCCTGCGCCGATGCTGCTGGCGTCCCAGATGCACGCTGACTTTGGCTGGATGATCCTGATTGGCCTGTGCGCGGCAATTCCGGGGATGATTATTGCCGGCCCGCTGTGGGGTAATTTCATCAGCCGTTACGTTGAGCTGCACATTCCTGATGACATCACCGAGCCGCACCTGGGCGAAGGCAAAATGCCGTCCTTCGGTTTCAGCTTGTCGCTGATCCTGCTGCCGCTGGTGCTGGTGGGCCTGAAAACCATCGCTGCGCGCTTTGTTCCGGTCGGATCTTCCGCCTACGAATGGTTTGAGTTTATCGGCCATCCGTTCACGGCGATCCTGGTGGCGTGTCTGGTGGCGATTTACGGCCTGGCGATGCGTCAGGGGATGCCGAAAGACCGCGTGATGGAGATCTGCGGCGCGGCGCTGCAACCGGCGGGTATCATCCTGCTGGTAATCGGTGCCGGTGGTGTCTTTAAACAAGTACTGGTGGATTCCGGTGTGGGCCCGGCTCTGGGCGAAGCGCTGACCGGCATGGGCCTGCCGATTGCGGTAACCTGCTTTGTGCTGGCGGCTGCGGTGCGTATCATTCAGGGCTCTGCGACCGTGGCGTGCTTAACCGCCGTGGGTCTGGTGATGCCGGTGATTGAACAACTGAACTACTCCGGTGCACAGATGGCAGCGCTGTCTATCTGTATCGCGGGTGGGTCTATCGTGGTGTCTCACGTGAATGATGCAGGCTTCTGGCTGTTCGGTAAATTTACCGGCGCGACCGAAGCACAAACCCTGAAAACCTGGACGCTGATGGAAACTATCCTCGGCACAACAGGGGCGATTGTCGGGATGATTGCGTTTACGTTGCTGAGCTAACTCCAGGGTAAAAGCAAAACGACAATCTTAGATTGTCGTTTTTAATGTTTGCTCCCTCTCCCTGTGGGAGAGGGCCGGGGTGAGGGCATCAGACCGCAGAGGTTGGATTTTGTCGGGTGGCGGCTTCGCCTTACCCGACCTACAAAAACCCTACGTCCTGTAGGCCGGGTAAGCGCAAGCGCCACCCGGCTTTTTTACAGCTGCACGATGCCTTCCGTTGTGCGCAGCCAGCGAGGCGCTTTCAGCGTATCGCTGTATAACCCCACTAAGCCCTGCAACAAATCACTCGCCACTCTTTCATCACTTTTTGACAGCGTTCGAGCTAACAGCAACTGCGTTAGCAGCTGGCAGTATCTCCCCAGTTGATCCATTTCCGGCACGAAGACCGGCGTATCCAGCGGCAGGTCATCCACCGTCAGGCTGGCTTTTACATGTTCAGGAACAGGCTCAAGCAGCGTGGGCTGGAGCAGGGCGAGGCAGGCGGAAAGCCGTCCGCATAGCGCCATCTTTTGTGCCGGATCTTCACATTCAACCAGCACGTCTACGAACCGCGCGCAGTTGTCCGCCAGTTCGGTGAAATCGGTGGTGTGATCGAATGGGGTGGTGAATAAAGAGTGAGAAAAGCCAGGGGTAGTAGTCATATGACCGCCTCCAAAGAGTAGTTTTTATCCACCACTGGAGAGGCTAATCTCGCTGGTGGCGGAACCGAGCAGGGTTAGCCTTACCGGCCTCTTCGGATACCGGCGCGT
>Ga0153917_1000976_pt1 | contig 14000 bp, 9 predicted proteins | sample TSFL001MetaG_FD_104695 | JGI IMG/M metagenome (GOLD analysis project Ga0153917, IMG submission 104695) | Attine ant fungus gardens microbial communities from Florida, USA - TSFL001 MetaG | ecosystem: Host-associated > Fungi > Mycelium > Unclassified | place: USA: Florida, Paynes Creek Historic... | reverse complement strand
TGGCCGCGTCGGCGACGGAGGAGGCGCGATGGTAGTTGGTTGCGTACATGGCTTCCTCCCGTCAGTTTCTTGCCGCCAGCGCCGCCCAGACCTTCTGGGGCGTCGCGGGCATGGTGAGGTCATTGTTGCCGATGGCGTCGGTGATGGCGTTCATCAGCGCCGGCGGGGAGCCGATGGCGCCCGCCTCGCCGCAGCCCTTGATGCCGAGCGGATTGTTCGGGCAGGGCGTGACCTGGTGCGAAACCTGGAAGGAGGGCAGGTCGTCGGCGCGCGGCATGGTGTAGTCCATGTAGCTCGCCGTCAGGAGCTGGCCGGTTTCCGGGTCGTAGTGCACGCCCTCCAGCAGTGCCTGGCCGATGCCCTGCGCGATGCCGCCGTGCACCTGGCCCTCGACGATCATCGGGTTGATGATGTTGCCGAAGTCGTCGGCGGCGACAAACTGGACGATCTTCGTCTTGCCCGTTTCCGGGTCGACCTCGACCTCGCAGATGTAGCAGCCGGCCGGGAAGGTAAAGTTGGCCGGATCGTAGAAGGCGCCTTCCTTGAGGCCCGGCTCCATGCCGGAGGGCAGGTTGTGCGCGGTATAGGCGGCGAGCGCCATCTGGAACCAGGGTACCGACTTGTCGGTGCCGGCGACCTTCAGCGCGCCGTTCTCGACGACGATGTCGCTCTCGTCGGCCTCCATCAGGTGGGCGGCGATCTTCTTGGCTTTCGCCTCCACCTTGTCGAGCGCCTTGACGACGGCGGACATGCCGACCGCGCCGGAGCGCGAACCATAGGTGCCCATGCCCATCTGCACTTTGTCCGTGTCGCCATGCACGATGGAGACGCTGTCGATCGGCACGCCGAAGCGGTCGGCGACGAGCTGGGCAAAAGTCGTCTCATGGCCCTGGCCGTGGCTGTGCGAGCCGGTGAGGACCTCGATGGTGCCGACGGCATTGACGCGCACCTCCGCCGATTCCCAGAGGCCGACGCCCGCGCCGAGCGAGCCGACGGCAGCGGACGGCGCGATGCCGCAGGCCTCGATATAGCAGCTCATGCCGATGCCGCGTTTCATGCCCCGACCGGCGGCGTCCGCCTTGCGCGCGGGGAAGCCATTCCAGTCGGCCGCCGCCATGGCGGCCTCCAGCGAGGCCTCATAGTCGCCCGCGTCATAGTTCATGATGACGGGCGTCTGGTGCGGGAAGGAGCGGATGAAGTTGATGCGGCGAAGCTCCGCCGGCGAGAGGCCGAGCTCGCGCGCCGCCGTCTCCATCGTGCGTTCCAGCAGATAGGTCGCCTCCGGCCGCCCGGCGCCCCGATAGGCGTCGACGGCGACGGTGTTGGTGTATACCGCCCGCACATTGGCATGGATGGCCGGGAAGTTATATTGGCCGGAGAGCAGGGTCGCATAGAGATAGGTCGGCACGGCGGAGGAGAAGAGCGACATGTAGGCGCCGAAATTGGCGATGGTGTCGACCTTCAGCGCCGTGACGCGGTTGTTCGCGTCGAAGGCCATCTTGACCGTCGAGACATGGTCGCGGCCATGGGCGTCGGTGAGGAAGGCTTCGGTACGGTCGCTCGTCCATTTCACCGGAACGCCGGACCGCTTGGAGGCCCAGAGACAGACGATTTCTTCCGGATAGATATAGATCTTCGAGCCGAAGCCGCCGCCGACATCGGGCGCGATGACGCGCAGCTTGTTTTCCGGCGCGACATTGTAGAAGGCGCTCATCACGAGGCGCGCGACATGGGGGTTCTGGCTCGTCGTGTAGCAGGTGTAGTGATCCTCGGCCGAATCGTAGATGCCGAGCGCGGCGCGCGGCTCCATCGGGTTCGGCGCGAGGCGGTTGTTGACGATCCTCATCTCCGTGACATGGGCGGCCGCGGCGATGGCCGCATCCGTCGCGGCGCTGTCGCCGATCTCCCAGTCGTAGATGAGGTTGCCGGGGGCTTCCGGGTGGAGCTGCGGCTGGCCGGCCTCCAGCGCCTTCACCGCATCGGTGACGGCGGGCAGGACGTCGTAATCGACGACGACGGCTTCGGCCGCGTCGCGCGCCTCGCCGACGCTGTCGGCGACGACCACGGCGACGGCATCGCCGACATAGCGCACCGTATCATGGGCAAGGGGCCGCCAGGCGCCCATCTTCATCGGCGAGGCGTCCTTGGAATGGATCATCCAGCCGCAGATCAGGTTGCCGATGCCGTCGTCGAGCATCTGCCTGCCGTTGAGTACGGCGATGACGCCCGGCATGTCCTCCGCCGCCGACGTGTCGATGCCTTTGATTCTCGCATGCGCATGCGGCGAGCGCACGAATGCGGCGTAGCGCATGCCCGGCACGGACATGTCATCCGTGTAGCGCCCCTGGCCCATGAGAAACCGCTTGTCTTCCTTTCGCGCGACGCGCGCGCCGATGCCTTCGACACCCATCTTCATCTCCTCCAGAGAAGTGAGGCAGCAGGCGCCGGCCAACAGGCGTTCGGGATTTCACCGTCGCGCAACTGGCCGCCAATCGGCTGCTGCCTGTTGCCTGACGCCTATTCCGCAGCCTGCCGGCCTGCCGCGCTCATTTCCTCCGCGGCGGCGAGGATGGCTTTCACGATATTGTGGTAGCCGGTGCATCGACAGATATTGCCTTCGAGGTTCTCGCGAACCGTCTGCTCGTCGAGCTTTCCGCCATGGCGGTTGATCATGTCGACCGCCGTCATCACCATGCCGGGCGTGCAGAAGCCGCATTGCAGGCCGTGATTGGCCTTGAAGGCGGCCTGCACGGGGTGCAGCTCGCCATTGGCCGCAAGGCCCTCGATGGTGAGGATTTCAGAGCCGGCGGCCTGGGCCGCGAGGATGGAACAGCTCTTCACGGCCTTGCCGTCCATATGCACGACGCAGGCGCCGCACTGGGACGTATCGCAGCCGACATGGGTTCCGGTAAGACTGAGCTGGTCGCGCAGGAAATGCACAAGGAGGGTGCGATTCTCGCACTCCTTGCTCACCTTCCTGCCATTGACGGTCATTGCCACTTTCGCCATTCGTTCCTCCCTGGCGGTTCATGCACCGCTGGGCCGTTCGATCCGACGTGACATGCAGCGGGCGTCCTCACGACGCGGGCCCGGGATCTAATGACGCCAGCATTGTCTTCGCATGCATCTGTTCCGGCACTGCGGGCGCGACGGGAAATCCTCCATCCCCTGTGCGCCCCGGCAATCACATCATTTGACGTTTTGACCCGGCGATCAACCGGTACTTTCGGCGGCGGATGAAATTTCTCGTGAGTGGCCGCATGGCGGGCGAGTCAAAACGAAGCGGAAACGCTGTTTATTCGCGCCGTAAAAAAATACTTTCCAACCATGGACTTCCCTATTTCAGGCGATATTTTCATCGTCGGACAGACCTGACCGTCGCGGACGGCCCCGGTATGTTGCTGAGTAGAAGGGGACAGGGTGGACCCGGAAAACCGGGCTGCCGTTCAACTTTGGAGAAGGTTCATGAAGAAAGTCATTGCGCTCGTTTTGGTCGGCATGGCCGTTGCTAGCTGCACGCAGACGGAAAAGGGTGCGGGTATCGGCGCCGCCTCCGGCGCGATCATCGGCGGTGTAGCGACGGGCAATGTTCGTGGCGCTGCTGTCGGTGCGGCGATCGGCGGCCTTGCCGGTGCGGTCATCGGGAAAGCTTCCGAGCCGGGTTATTGCCGCTATCGTGACAGCAACGGTGACATTTACGAGGACCGTTGCCCGCGTGACTACTACTGATTTTTGATAGGCTATTGCAAAGCCCCGGACGTGCGCCGGGGCTTTGCGCGCCACACACACGAATTAAGTATGATACTCGGGTCTGCCGGACTTTCAATTAAACCGCGGATGAATTGACATTAACGCCGTTGGAGGCGGATACCAAAGCGTGGCCTCCGGCTTCGGCGCTTTGCCATCAACGCAAACTTGGGAGAACTTCCTGATGAAAAAAGCGATTGCGCTCGTTCTGGTCGGTCTGGCAGCAGCCAGCTGCACGCAGACGGAAAAGGGTGCGGGTATCGGCGCCGTGTCCGGTGCGATCATCGGCGGTGCCGTCACCGGTAACGTTCGTGGTGCGGCTGTCGGTGCCGCTATCGGCGGTGTTTCCGGCGCCGTGATCGGCAGCGTCGCCGATCAGCCCGGCCAGTGCTATTATCGTTCCCGGGATAGATACGACAGGCAGGGTCGCCCCTTGCGTTATATCGACCGTTGCCCGCGCGACTATTATTGATCGCCAACGACTGCAACCTATGCGAAGCCCCGGAGGTTCTCCGGGGCTTTTGCTTGCCTGCCGCCGGCATAAAATCGCCTGCTGCGCTTCAAATCTGGCGCGCCTGCGTGTAAAACCGCCGTTAACATTACGGAAAACCTAACACGTTAGGGTCTTTTCCTGCCTGAGAGCTCCGGATGGATCGGAGCGCCTGAAGTCCGTGTCGGAAGCCGTTCGCGCACCGCACCTTGAAGGAGAAAGGCGACGGATAGCTGCGGATGCGGGATAAAGTGAACCGGCCGGAAAAGAGTTTTGCGTTTCTGAAGGCTGGCACCGCCCTCGCGGTCGCCGCAGCGCTCGCCTGTGGTCCGCTGGCCGCAAATCCGGCCCTTGCCTTCGAACTCTTCGGCATGAAATTCTTCGAAAAGGAGAAGGACACCGCCGAGGTCATCGATCCGGTCAATTATTCGCTGACGCTCGATCCGGGCACCGAGGACGGCGACCTCAAGAAGGCCGTCGAGAATGCCGCCTATCTGAAGCAGGACGAGGGCAAACCGGTCTCCGGCGACCTCGGCCTCGTCATCAAGGCGCGCGACGACCGCGACCGCATCCTTGCCGCGCTCTACGAGAACGGCCGCTATGGCGGCGTGGTGAACGTGACGGTCAACGGACAGGACCTCGATTCCCTGCCGCCCAACCCGGAATTCAACCACCGGGGCGCGATCCCGGTGACGATCAGCGTCGAGCCCGGCCCGGTCTTCACCTTCGGCGAGGTGGCCTTTTCGGGCGATGCCGAGGGACGCAATCCGGCCGATTACGGGCTGGTGCCCGGCGCGCGGGCCGATTCCACCATCATCCTCAAGGCTGGCGAGAAGGTCGTCGTAGATCTCAAGGCTGAAGGCCGGCCGCTGGCCAAGCTGACCGAGCGCAACGCCACCGCCGACCACAAGACGCAGACCGTCGACGTGGTGATCGCCGCCGAGGGCGGGCCGGTCGCACCCGTCGGTGCGGTCGGCGTCAACGGCACCAAGACCGTCGATCCCGGTTTCGTACAGCGCTATTCGCGTATCAATGCCGGCCAGCCCTATTCGCCGGAAGCGCTGACCAAGGCGTCGGAGCGGCTGCGCGCGCTCGGCGTCTTTTCGAGCGTGACGATCCGCGAGGCCTCCAAGCTCGCGCCCGACGGTTCGCTGCCGATGACCATCGAGGTCTCCGAAGGCAAGCACCGCTATTTCGGCGTCGGCGCGCAATATTCGAACACGGACGGCATCGGCCTGCAGGGATACTGGGGGCATCGCAACCTTTTCGGCCAGGCCGAATCGCTGCGCATCGAAGGGTCGGTCAACCGGATCGGCGAATCGGATATCGGCGATCTCGACTATTCGACTGCCATCCTCTTCTCCAAGCCCGGCGCCTTCGGCCCGGCCTCGACGTTCAATGCCAGCCTCAAGGCCTCGATCGTCGATCCCGACGCCTACAAGGCCTTTACCACCACGGCGGCCGCGGGCGTCAGCGTCGAGCTTTCCGACAAGGACACGGTGAGCGCGGGCGCCGAGCTGAGCTGGGCCGATGTCGAAGACGCGTTCGGCAAGAACAAGTACCTGACGGCGAGCATCCCGATCGAATATGTGCGCGACACCCGCGACGACAAGCTGAACCCGACGGAAGGCTACCGCTTCCTGATCAACGCGAAGCCGAGCTACGAAACGCAACGCGGCACGTTCTTCTCCAGCTTCGAAGGCGCGATCACCGGTTACAAGGCGCTCGGCGCGGAGGATCGCTTCGTGCTCGCGGGCAAGCTTGCCGGCGGCACGATCATCGGCGGCGACCAGCTCTCCGACATTCCGGCGACGCGCCGCTTCTATCTCGGCGGCGGCGGTACGGTGCGCGGCTACGGCTACCAGGAGATCTCGCCGCGCAACGGGGCGAACCAGCTCCTCGGCGGGCGTTCCTACATGGCGGCGTCGGCGGAAGTCCGCATCGGGATCACCGAGACGATCGGCCTTGTGCCCTTCATCGACGCGGGCACGGTCTCGACCGACGAGATCCCGGATTTCAAGGATATCCGGGCCGGCGCGGGCCTCGGCCTGCGCTATGCGACGCCGTTCGGGCCGCTCCGCCTCGATGTCGCGGTGCCGCTGAAGAAATATCCCGGCGGAACCTCCTTCGGGGTCTATGCCGGCATCGGCCAGTCCTTCTGACTGTCGCCCCAATTTTCATCTAGGCTCTTGATCGCATGCGCGATTGGGATTCTAGACGTTGAGGAGCGATTCCGCGCTCCCCGCACGCGAAATGGATGAAGCATGAACAGGCTTTCCCGAATTCTCCGCGCAACGCTCCGCTATGTCGGCTACGGCCTTGCCGTCCTCGTCGTGCTCGCCGTCGCGCTGCTGGGCTTCGTCGGGTTTTCGGACAGCGGCGCCCGCCTGGCGGTTTCCTATGCGGAGAAGATCGCGGCTGCGAACGGGCAGGTCATCTCGATCAGCGAGCCCTCGGGCCTTCTGACGGGCAAGCTGCGCGCCGGCGCGATCACGCTCGGCGACGAGAAAGGGACCTATGCGGAAATCCGGGACCTTGCCGTCGACTGGTCGCCGCTGCGGCTCCTGTTCTTCAGCTTCGACGCGTCGCGGGTGTCCGCTTCATCGATCTCGCTGCTCCGCCTGCCGGAGGCCAAGGCCGATGCGGAACCGAAGGAAAGCAAGCCATTCAGCCTGCCGGTCGAGGTGCATGTGGGTTCGCTCGCCATTCCCGAACTCTTCGTTTCGGGAAGCGTTGCCGGCCGTGACCAGCGCATCGTCGTGTCGGGACGGGGCGATGCGACGGCGGATAGCGTGGCGATCAAGCTTTCGGCCTCCGAAAAGGCGCGGCCCGATGCGCGCATCGCGGCGGATATCGTCTTCAATCCGGCGGCCAACGAATTGCGGCTCGAAGCCGATGTCGCCGAGCCGAAGGGCGGCATCCTGGCGGGGCTGCTCAAGCTGCCGGACGAGCCGGCCGTCGCGATCCGCCTGACGGGCGACGGCCCGCTCTCGCAATGGAAGGGACGGCTTTCCGCCGCGCTCGACGGCACGGAAATGCTGCGGGTCGACGGCCGCCATGACCTGGCGCAGGGCGGCCTGCACACCATCGCGCTCAATGGCGGCGGCACGTTCGATGCGTTGATGCCGCCGCAGCTCCGCCCGCTCTTTGCCGGCGAGACCGGCATCGACGTGGTCGCCGCCTTCGACGGCTCGGACATGCTGCGCATCGAAAAGGGCGCGATCTCGACGGGCGCGATGACGCTTGCCGCCTCGGGCACGCTGAGCGCCAAGGGCAGCAATGATCTCGACGTCAAGCTTTCCGGCAAGGACGGCCCCATCGATTTCCGCTGGCCGCTCGCCGATGGCGACGCCCAGGTGGTCATCCACGACGCCGACCTTTCGCTGACCGGCGAGGCGAGCGCGGCAAGGCTCGAGGCCAATGCGACCATCGCCGCCGCCGAGCTGCCGGCCGGGCGCGTCCGGGATATCCGCCTTGCCGCCCGGAGCGATGCCTTCGATGTGGCGAACCAGTCCGGCCGCATCGACGTGACGCTCGAAACCGGCGCCATGGTCTTCGCCAATCCCGATATCGACCGGATGGTGAAGGGCCCGGCGAAACTCACCGCGACGCTGAATGTCTCGCCCGGCGAGATCGCCTTCGATCCGGCGACGCTCGAAAGCGCCAGCATCGGCGGCACGCTTTCCGGCCGCTACGGGCTGGAAAGCCGCGAGGCGGACGTCAATTTCCGTCTCTTCGCCCTGCCGGCCGTGCTGCCGCCGGCCCTTGCCGGCAAGTTCGACACGACGATCGCGATGGAGGGCCGGGTTCAGCTCGCCGGCGATGGCGGGCTTCAGGTTTCCGGCCTGACGGTGAAGTCCGGCACGCTGGAGACGGCGGGCGATGTCTCGCTCGCAAAGGGCAATGTGGAGGCTGCGCTCACCGGCAAGGTGCTGAACCTCGGCAAGCTGCTTGCGGATGCGGCGGGCGAGGCAGCGTTCGAGCTTTCCGCGAAGGGACCGCTTTCCGGGCCCGACGTTTCCGCGAAGATCACCTCCAGCGGGGCGACGCTTTCCGGCCGCACGCTCAGCGACCTCGTGGTGACGCTGAAGGGCAAGGCGGTTGCCGACAGCCCCTCCGGCGAACTGACGGCGACCGGCGCGCTTGACGGGCAGGCGATCAATGTGCGCTCCAGCATCACTTCGGAAGGCGGGCGCATCTCCGTGCCGGTTCTGGAGGCCGAGATCGGCCCGAACACGCTGAAGGGCTCGCTGGCGCTGGCGCCGAACTTCATGCCCGACGGCACGATCCGCTTCGATTTCCCCGATCTTGGCCTGCTTGCCGCCATGGCCGGCCAGCAGGCGGCGGGCGATCTGTCCGGGCAGGTCGAGATCGCGACGGGCAACGGCAGAACCTCGGCCACCGTGCAGGCGTCCGGCACCTCGATCCGCCGCGATGCCGTGAGCATTACAAAGCCCGCCGTCGACCTTTCCATCACCGACCTTGCGACGGCGGCGATCACCGGCACGGTGCGCGCCGAGCAGGTCGCCTCGGGCGAGAACAAAATGGAGGCGCTGAAGCTTGCCTTCACCCGTGAGGGACAGGCGACGAATTTCGACCTGACCGGCCGTCTCGACGGCGCGCCGCTCCTCACCAAGGGCAAGGTGCTGCAGCGGGAGGGCGGGCTCGACGTCGCCCTGCAGGCCTTCGAGGCCGCGCCGCGCCGCATTGCCGTCAAGCTCGCCAAGCCGACGACGATCGGGGTGACCGATGGCGTTGCGACGCTCGACGGGCTCACCATCCAGGCGGGCAGCGGTTCCGTTGCCGTTTCCGGCAAGGCGGGCGAGACGCTCGACCTGTCGCTGCGGCTCAATGCCCTGCCGGCCGCGCTCGTCAACAATTTCGCCGCCGGGCTCGATGCGGACGGCGCGATCGGCGGCACGGTGACGGTGAAGGGCAAGGCGGCGGCCCCCGTCGTCAACTATGCGCTCGACTGGAAGGGCGCGGTGACGAGCCAGACGCGCGGTGCCGGGATCGGTGCGCTCGACATCAATGCCAAGGGCGAATTCGCCAACAACCAGGTGCGCCTCGATACGGTGCTTTCCGGCGGCGGCGGGCTTTCCTTCCGCGGCGGCGGCACGGTCGGCATCGGCGGGGCGACACCGCTCGGGCTGAAATTCAACGGCACGGTGCCGTTCAGCGCCCTGCAGGGCCAGCTTTCGGCGCAGGGCTTCGTGCTGACGGGCAATGCCAATGTCGACCTTTCCATCGGCGGCACGGCGGCGGCGCCCTCCGTCACCGGCAGCATCACGGCGAGCGGGGCCCGCCTCGTCGACGTGCGCCGCAACCTTGCCGTCGAGAACCTCACGATCCGCGTCAACATGAACGGGCGCCAGGCGGTGATCGAGACCGTCTCCGGCAAGCTGGCGAGTGGCGGGCAGCTTTCGGCGAGCGGCACGGTGGGGATCGATCCTGCGAGCGGCTTTCCCGTCGACGTGGCGATCAAACTCGGCGACATCGTCTATGTCGACGGCACGCTGGTGACCGGGAACATTGCCGGCGACCTGACGCTGAAGGGGCCCGTCGCTGACCTGGCGCTCGCCGGCAAGGTGCGCATCAACAAGGCGAACATCACCATTCCGCAGAAGCTGCCGGCATCGCTTTCGGAAATCGACATCAAGCACCGCAACGCGCCGGCGGACGTCAAGCGCATGACCGCGGACGTCCAGCGTCAGCAGGGCTCCAGCGGCGCCTCACGCGGCATTGCGCTCGACCTCACCATCGAATCGCCGGGCCAGCTCTTCGTGCGCGGCCGCGGCATCAATGCCGAGATGGGCGGCAATCTCAAGATCACCGGCACGTCCGCGTCGCCGGTCGTTTCGGGCGGCTTCGAGCTGGAGCGCGGGCGCATGGAGATCCTGACGCGCCGCCTCGATTTCACCAGCGCCCGTATCGGCTTTGCGGGCGGGCTGGTGCCGACGGTCGATCTCGTCGCCTCCAGCACGGCCGGCACCACGGAAATCACCGTGACCGTCGCGGGCCTTGCCAGCAACCCGACGGTGACCTTCGCCTCCTCGCCCTCGCTGCCGCAGGATGAAATCCTGGCGCAGCTCATCTTCAACCGCTCCATGTCGAACCTTTCGGCGGTACAGATCGCGCAGCTTGCCTCGGCGGCCAGCCAGCTTGCCGGCGGCAGCTCCACCGGCCTGCTCGACAGCCTGCGCAGCAAGCTCGGCGTCGACGACCTCGACATCACGACGGATGCCGAGGGCCGGGCGGCGGTGTCGGCCGGCAAGTATCTCAACGAGCGCACCTATATCGAGCTGAAGCAGGATCCCGAGACGAACGGGGCGAAGGCCGTGATCAACCTCGATGTCGGGCGCGGGCTGAAGCTGCGCGGCGAGGCCGGCAGCGCCGGCAGCGCGGGCGCAGGTATCTTCTACGAGAAGGAATATTGATGCCGCGCGCAGCAATCCGCAAAGCGTTTGAAAGATTTTAACCAGAGCGTGCATAGGATCGCCGGGATACGCAGACCAACTGGGAAGACCGCTCGATGACCTCCATCAACACGGCCGGCTTTGCCGGCGACACGCTCGAAATCATCGCATTCCGCCTGCACGATCAGGAATTCTGCGTGAAGACGACCACGATCCGCGAAATCCGCGGCTGGGCGCCGTCCACGCCGATCCCGCATTCTCCGCCGGACGTCATCGGCGTGATGAACCTGCGCGGCACGGTGATCCCGATCATCGATCTGGCGCACAAGCTCGGCATGAAGAGCACGGAAGCCAACGAACGCAGCGCCATCGTGGTCGCCGAAGTCCACAACATGGTCGTCGGCCTCGTGGTCGACCGCGTGTCGGACATCCTGACGATCCGCAGCGAGCAGGTCCAGCCGGTGCCGGAAGTGACGACGTCCTTCGACAAGGCCTATGCGGAAGGCATCATCGCCCATGAGAACGGCATGATCTGCTTCCTGAACCTTGCGCGCATGTTCAAGGAGCGCGACATGGAAGACATGGCCGCCTGAGCGAAGCGATACCGTTCAAACATGCAACCGTCCTGTGCACGCAGGGCGGTTTTTTGTTGCCTTCAATCGAATACAACTTTTGCGTTTGTATTGAGATGGGTCGACCGCGCATATCCTTCCCTTACGTGAGTTTATCGCTATCCGGTGATCTGCAAATCGGCTCACATGCAACCATACCTAGATTTCACCGTCTGCGTTTCATCAATTTTTAAGCCTATAATTCCATCTTTGATTGCAGGTGCGCATTTTTGGCGCGGGCAGGGCCCTTCCCGCGATGATTGAATTCATAAATTCTAATCATGGTTCGCCGTGGCGGCCATGTCATATGACAACAATTGACGACCGCCACGTCGCCATCCGAGAGCCCGTGGCCGTCGCACAAAGGGACAGGCCATGCTTTCATTTGCAAAGTCTTCGGATGCGGCCCGCATCATCGACGCGCTGTCGCGTTCGCAGGCCGTGATCCATTTCGACCTCGACGGCACCATTCTCGAAGCCAACGAAAACTTCTGCCGTGCGCTCGGCTACGAACTGAAGGAAATCGTCGGCAAGCATCACCGCATCTTCTGCGACGCCGCCTATACGGCAAGCGAGGACTACCGGCAGTTCTGGGCGCGGCTCGGCCGCGGGGAATACGATTCCAACAGCTACAAGCGCCTGCGCAAGGATGGCGGCGAGATCTGGATTCAGGCGACGTACAATCCGGTCCTGCGCGGCGGCAAGCCCTACAAGGTGGTGAAGTTCGCCAGCGACATCACCGAGGCGAAGAAGCAGGCGTCGGAGGATGCCAGCAAGCTCGATGCGATCTCGCGCTCCCAGGCGGTGATCGAGTTCACGCCGACCGGCGAGATCCTGCATGCCAACGAGAATTTCTGCGCGGCGCTCGGCTACGACCTTTCCGAAATCCGCGGCAAGCATCATCGCATGTTCTGCGACCCTGCCTATGTGCAGACGCCGGCCTATGCGGAATTCTGGAAAAATCTCGCGGACGGCCGGTTCATTTCCAACGAATTCGTCCGCTACGGCAAGGGCGGCAAGGAAATCTGGATCCAGGCCGCCTATAACCCGATCCGGGACCTCAACGGCCGCGTCTACAAGGTCGTGAAATTCGCGACCGACGTGACGGAGCGCATGTCGGCGATCAACACGCTCGGCGCGGCGCTGAAGGCGCTGGCCGAGGGCGACCTCACGCAGAACCTTGCGACATCCTTCGTGCCTTCGATGGAAACGGTCCGCAAGGACTTCAACGAGGCCGTTACCGGTCTGCACGAAGCGATGCGGACGGTCGAGGCCAATGCCAATGCGATCGCCTCCGGCGCGCAGGAGATCCGCTCTGCGGCGGACGATCTTGCCAAGCGCACCGAGCAGCAGGCGGCCTCCGTCGAGGAGACGGCCGCCGCCCTCGACGAGATCACCACGACGGTCGCCGATTCGAGCCGGCGGGCGGACGAAGCAGGCACGCTCGTCTCCAAAACGAAGGTGGGGGCGGAAAAGTCCGGCGCGGTGGTGAAGAAGGCGATCGACGCGATGGGGCAGATCGAGCAGTCGTCGCGCGAGATCTCCAATATCATCGGCGTCATCGACGATATCGCCTTCCAGACCAATCTGCTCGCCCTCAATGCCGGGGTCGAGGCGGCGCGGGCGGGCGAGGCCGGCAAGGGTTTCGCCGTCGTGGCGCAGGAGGTGCGCGAACTCGCGCAACGTTCGGCAAGCGCTGCCAAGGATATCAAGGCGCTGATCACCACGTCCGGCGAGCAGGTGAAGAGCGGCGTTGCCCTCGTCGACGAGACCGGGCGGGCCTTGCAGGAGATTCTTGCCCAGGTGCAGGAGGTCCACACCAACGTCGCGGCCATCGTGGAAGCCTCGCGCGAGCAGTCGACCGGCCTTCGCGAGATCAACCAGTCGGTCAACGCGATGGACCAGGCGACGCAGCAGAATGCGGCGATGGTGGAGGAAAGCACGGCCGCGAGCCACGCGATGGCCCGCGAGGCCGATGCGCTGCATGCTCTCATCCGGCGGTTCCGCCTTGCCGGCAGCGCGCAGCCCGTCCAGCAGGCGGCGGCACCCGCCCATGTCGCGCAGCTTCATGCCGCGGCGCGCAGCATGCGGTCGCCGCGTGGCTCGGCGGCGGTGGCGGAGAGCTGGGAAGAGTTCTGAGCAGACGATAGAACGGCCGGCAGCGATGCCGGCCGTTGACGGTCAGGCAAGGCCGGTCGGCGCATCCATCTGGGGCACGGGCCGATGAATCAACGGCACGGCTTCGAGGACGAGGCCGTCGAGACCCTCGCCGCCGTGATTGTCGACGAGGTCGAAAAGCTGGCGGCGCATGCGCGGCTCCCAGAACTTGTTGATGTGGGTGGCGACGCCGCCCGGCCGTTCATCCGCAGGCTGGGAGTGGAAGAAGGTGGCGATCTGGTTTGCCATCCTGATGATCTTGTTGTCGTCCGACATGCCTGCCTCCAAGAACAATTCCAGTAAAAGCGCGAAGCGGCCTTGCGTACGGAATTGCGTTAAAACAATGCTCTAACCGTTGCCCACCCGGCGCGCGGCGTCGGCGACGACGCGCTCCGCACCGGTGAAAATCTCGAATTCGTCGCCGCGCACCAGCGCGATCAGCGTCATGCCCGCCTCTTGCGCCGTGCGGATGGCGAGCGCGGTCGGCGCGGAAATGGCGATGATGAAGGGGCTGCCGATGACCGCCGTCTTCTGCACCATTTCCACCGAGACGCGGCTCGTCACGACCACCGCGCCCGC
>Ga0153917_1000974_pt1 | contig 14030 bp, 9 predicted proteins | sample TSFL001MetaG_FD_104695 | JGI IMG/M metagenome (GOLD analysis project Ga0153917, IMG submission 104695) | Attine ant fungus gardens microbial communities from Florida, USA - TSFL001 MetaG | ecosystem: Host-associated > Fungi > Mycelium > Unclassified | place: USA: Florida, Paynes Creek Historic... | reverse complement strand
GGATTCGAACCTGAGACCTCTGCCTCCGGAGGGCAGCGCTCTATCCAGCTGAGCTACGGGCGCTTAGCGCCGTTGCGGGGCTGGATATTACGTACCTCCGTCCCCGCTGTCTAGTGCTTTTTTTAAAAAAATGCGCGTTTGGTTATGCTTTGCACACTTTGCCGCTTATTCCTCCACTTTCTGCGTGGAGGCACGGCGGCCAAGGCCAAACAACTTGTACCCTGCGGTCACGGCGGCCAGGAAGATCATCCCGACAAACAGCGACATGCGGGTATCGTCATTAAAGTACATACCGATTAAAACGCAAATCAGGAACGCCATCGTTAAATAGTTCGCCCACGGGAACAGAATGGAGCGGAACGGATGGCTGGCAATCGCCTTCTTGTGTGCCTGACGGAAACGCAGCTGGCTAATCAGGATCACAAACCACGGGATCATCCCCGGCAGCACGCTGGCGCTATACACGTAGACAAACACGCGCTGTGGATTCGGGATGATGTAGTTCAGGCATGAACCAATCAGCAGGATCACAATCGATACCGCCACGCCCGCAACCGGAACGCCTGCGCGGGATACTTTCCCCATTGCCGCTGGCAGCTGGTTATTTTTGGAAAGCGCATACAGCATACGGCCGCAGCTGTACATTCCGCTGTTACAACCGGACAGCGCAGCCGTCAGGACGACAAAGTTGATGATCCCTGCCGCCGCCGTGATACCAATCTTCGCAAAGGTCAAAACAAACGGGCTACCGGTCGTACCGATTTCATTCCACGGGAAGATGGTTACGATGACGAAGATCGCGCCCACATAGAAAATCAGGATACGCCACAGCACTTTGCCTACCGCACTGCGCAGCGTAACCTGCGGGTTTTTCGCTTCACCGGCGGTGATACCAATCAGCTCAACGCCCTGATAAGAGGCCACGACGATACACAGCGCGGTCAGGAAGCCCTTCCAGCCACCAGCGAAGAAGCCGCCGTTCTCGGTCAGGTTACCAAAGCCAATGGCGTGTCCGCCGTTGCCGATACCGAAGAAGATCACGCCCAGGCCGACCACAATCATCACAATGATGGTGGTGACTTTGATCATCGCGAACCAGAATTCAATCTCACCGTACAGACGCACGGCGGCTAGGTTGGCCAGCGCCACCAGCCCCACGGCGATAAGCGCGGGTATCCACTGCACCATATCCGGGAACCAGAACTGCACGTAGACCCCGATCGCGGTGATTTCCGAGATGCCAACGGCCATCCACATAAACCAGTACGACCAGGCGGTCAGATAGCCAAAGAACGGGCTCATATAGCGGTGCGCGTAAACGGCGAATGAACCGGTTACCGGCTCCAGGAAGAGCATTTCGCCCATCGAACGCATGATGAAGAAGACGAACAGCCCGGCGATGATATACGCCAGTAATACAGACGGGCCTGCCCATTTGAGCGTACTTGCGGAGCCCATAAACAGGCCAACGCCGATAGTGCCGCCCAGCGCTATCAATTCGATATGTCGAGCCTCCAGCCCACGCTGAAGCTCAGGTTTTTTCTCTGCCATAAATCCTCGGTTGTGTTTGCTGTTTCCCGGCTTTTACCGGTTTTATTTTTTTGGGGTACTGAAATATGCGGGGGAATGGTTTCTTAAATTCTGCTAAATGGCAAACGATGCATTAAAAAAATGAATGTATTGCACAGATACGCAGCAGTTTTGCAGGGGAGTTGCAGCGCGAACAGCATATCGCGCTACATTTTGATTACATTTTTCCGGTGTAGTGCCAGGTGAGATAGCGCAGCAAACGAATCTGCCGTTTGATACGTGTAGGCTGAGATAACAGGCGATACAGCCATTCCAGTCCCAGGCGCTGCCACACCTTCGGCGCACGCTTAACATGGCCGGTAAAGACATCGTAAGTGCCGCCAACGCCCATGTAGAGCGCATTCGGGCATACCAGACGGCAATCGCGCATCAGGATCTCCTGGCGCGGAGATCCCATAGCCACCGTCACTATTTTCGCGCCGCTGTCGCGCACGCGCTCAAACAGCGCCTGCCGGTCTTCCGGTTTGAAATACCCGTCCTGGCTGCCCACAATATTCACATTCCACTGGCCACGTAGCTTCTGCTCCGTCTGTGCCAGCACGTCCGGCTTACCGCCTATCAGGAATACGGGCGTGCCCTCAGCCCCTGCGCGCGCCATCAGGGCTTCCCACAGGTCTGCACCTGCGACACGAGAAACCTGCGCACCCGGGTATTTTTTCCGGACAGAGCGCACCACGCTGATACCGTCGGCGTATTTAAACTCTGCGGCTTCTATCAGGCTTTTCACTTCAGCGTTATCTTCTATCGCCAGCATCTTTTCTGCGTTGATGGCCACCAGCGTGCCCGATTTCATCTGCCCTTCGGAGAACAGATAATCCAGCGCGTGTTGCATATCACGCCAGCCAATAAGCTGTATGCCGCGCAACGCGTAAAGCGGCGCGGAAGTCGTGTCAGTCATAACATCCTTACTCAGACTTGCGAAAGCGTTCTGCTACCGCGTGGCTCGCGCTTATGCACAAGCCCCGCGCTGTCAAATAACCAGTACAACAGTTTTGCCAGCAGCAGGCAGACGCCGAAAATTACCATGAAGAAAACCACGCGCGACACGAACGAATCCAGACCTTCGCGCGCCAGAACGATCATATTGAAAATGGCCCCAAAACAGAAACTGTGCAATATCGCTGCTTTGTAGCGATTAGTCTCTTCATTGCCGCGCTGATAAAGCCAGTCAAACCACTTAATGATTAACCCGACCACCACCGCGCCCGGCAGGATAAACCACGTCCCCCCCATCACCACCAGCGAACCAATCAGCGTAGGTGAAATTGCCAGCCCTGAGTGGTTGTTGAGGACTTCCCAGGTGAAGTAGTTCGCCGTATTCAGCACAATACCAGGGCGGTCAGGCCACAGCCACGTCGGAATAAAGACGTAGAAATCACGCACAATCGGCGCTAAGCCCTGGAAATCAATCTTGTCGTAGTTTTGCAGCAACAGCGCCAGGTTCTCCCACGGCGAGAAAGTATCGCGCGTGAGGTACAGGAAGGTGTAAAACGCCTCATCGCCGGCCACGTTCATCCCGTAGCGCTTGAGCGCCAGCCAGAACATCCCCACGATGCCAAACACCCCTGCCGCCACCAGCATCCATAAAGAGATCCAGCCGCGAATGATGCCGATAAACAGGAAGATGGCGAACGCGATGATGATGTTGGCGCGCGTACCGCCAACAATCATGTAGGTCAGCACGCCAAACGCAACAGTACTGACCAGGAAAAACAGCCAGGCTTTGCTGTCCTGACGCAGGAAAAAGACCACCAGCATCGCCGGGATGAAGAAGTAGAAGAAGCGCTTAAGTGCCACGCCTGAGACTTCTGCGGAAAATATCTGGCTGTAGGACTGCAACTTAAACAGCAGAAAACCGTTATGCATAAAGAAGATGCCCACGCTCACCAGCGCAATGGTCATCAGCATCACCCATGTCAGATGCGTCTCTACCCGGTTCATGGTAAAGAGCGCCCGGCGTGGCGCAGTCTCTTTTGCTGACCGCAGGCGGGTCTTATACGTGACGTAATAGACCGCGTAGAAACAGGTAGCCGACAATAACGCCTGCATCAGGATCTCCGGCGGGGCGACACTCACGTCAAAGCGGAAAACCAAAATACTGGTCAGCGGGAAACCAAAGTAAAAGGTCAGCAGGAACAGCAGCGAGAAAAAGACGTTGAAGTTAAAGCGCACGCGGCGGAATTCAAACCAGGTCAGCGTGGCGATAAATAAGGTGCTCAGAAGCCAAATCACCAACAAGCCGCTAAATTGCAACTGGCTCATGCATTGTCTCCTGAAGCGATACGCAGTGCGCGATGCCACGGCGTGAGGTAATTGGGGCTGAAAAAGTCGATGGCATTTTTGTCCACCAGCGCCAGCTGACGCTGCGCTTCACGCACCACATCCACGGTCAGCGTGTCTGAGGTAAACAGCACCGGAAGATGCTGCGCGGCCATATCCTGCCAGAACGGGTTTTCGCGATTAAGCACGCACGGAATACCCGCCTGAATAAGCAGGCACAAGGTACCGATCCCCTGCTGGCGGGCAAAGATAAAATACCCCAGGTCGCACCGGCGCAACAGCGCGAGGTAGTCATCAAATTCCAGCTTATCACTGAGAATTTGCACGTTCTGCGCACTAAACAGTGCCAGCCCCTGCTGACGGACTTCCTCGATATACGCGTGGTTGTTCGCCGGATAGCCCATCGGCACAATGACATTCACCGTATCGCCAAACTGGCGATGTATCGCCTTCAGGGCCGCGACATGTTCGTTACTGCGATCGCCGGAGTTGCCCACCAGAATCGTCAGTTTGCCTTCCCGCGCCACATTGTTTGCCATGTTGTTCAGCGCCGGGTTCATCCGGGTCGGGAAATAGAGCAGCTCCCCGCGCACGTTCGGATGCAATCTGGCAAAGTAACTGAGGTCGCCTCGGGTGGCAAAAACACAGCCCACGCGCCCCTGCGCCATCCGCCGCAGCGGATAGAAGAGACGGAATTTCCAGCCACGGGACACTTCATACAGATCCGCGCCCCAGATATGCCAGCTGCACTGAGAGGGTTTAATCCCACCGCTTAACAGCGCCAGCCAAAGGCCGGTGTTGAACTGACCATGGAAAAAGAACCGTTGTTCACGGTTGGCTTTTGCTCTGGCTACAACCGCTTTTGCCAGCGCGGCCTTATCCGGCCAGAAGGTCACGTTTAGCGCCGGGTACGCCGCGCTCAGGCCATTCTCCTGGCCTGCAACCATAAACTCGCGCGCATCCGTGCTGCCGGATGCCAGCTCATCATTGAAAAACCGTAGAACGGTCTGGTTATGGTGTGGGATGTCCGACCCCAGAATGTGAATCAGTGCAGTCATGCGCGTTTACGCCAAAGTAAAAATACGCCGCAACAGGCAGCGAAATAAACAATGTAAGTTGCCATATAGGCCTGTGCCGCCCCCAGAGCGCCGTGCGCAGGGATCAGCCAGTGAGAGAACGCAGTGAGTAGCGTAAACTGGCTAATCTCCGCCAGGATATACAACCGCAGCGAGGCTTTTGCTATCACCAGATAGCCGAATACGTAAGCACCTACTTTCAATACATCGCCCACCAGCTGCCAGGCAAACAGGTCGCGCATAGCAGTGAACTTCGCTGAGAACAGCAGCCAGATGGCAACATCACGCAACAGCCAGACGGTAAAACTGGCAACCGCAACAGCAGGAAGCACAAAACGCAGGGAGCGGATTATCTCACGCGTAATCTCTTTTCTTTCGGTCAGGCGCGATAAGGTTGGCAGCAACCAGACGCTAAAGGAAGCCGTTATAAATTGGAGGTAGGCATCAGAAATGCTGCTCACGCCCTGCCAAATCCCCACTTCATCCCAGCTGTAATGCGCGGCCAGCAGGTTTCGCATCATCACGTAAGCCACTGGAATGGTTACCGAAGTGATGAGCGCCATCAGGGTAAATTTCCCGAGCTGCCCCGCCAGCGCCTTGTCCCACTGCGGCTTGAGGTAGTGCAGCGGAATAGTCCCCCGACGCATCAGCATAAACGCGGCCGGTACCACAACCAGCGCCGGAACCAGCGCCAGGCCTAACAATGCCCCTTCGTAACCGCCCAGGAGAAAACAAAAGTAGTAGGCAATCACCCCAATGATGCTACCGAGGATCAGCGCCAGCGCGTTGCCGGCGGCGTCGCGAAAACCTTTCATCAGCGCCAGCAGCAGGTTTGCCCAGGCAATCCCCATCTGCACCAGCGCAACAAGCCGCACCAGCCCCTGATAGTCGGCATGGCCAAACAGCCCCTGGCTGATGGGCGCTGAAGCCAGCAGGAAGACAACGGCCAACAGCGTAGAAAAGCCCAGCACCATCGCTGATGAGGTTCCCACCACTGAACGCAGTTTTTCCGCATCATCATGATGCTGCGCGACAAATTTGGTCACGCCGTTGAAAATTCCGGCACCTGCCAGAACGCCAAGCACCGTGACCAGCTGACGAAAATTCCCCGCCAGCCCAACACCTGAAGGGCCAAATGACACGGCCAGCAGCTTGACGACCAGTAATCCGGCGCCAATTTTTACAAGTGTGGACGCGGCGGTCCACACCGATGCTTTTGCCAGAGACATATCAGCCGAAATAACTCAGAAGGGTATTAATCACCGTACGCTGGTTAACCGGCGCGAGGTTGTAGAACAGTGGCAGGCGAAGCAAACGCTCACTTTCCTGCGTGGTGTAACGGTCTTCACCGGCAAACACCCCGAAGGCTTCACCAGCCGGGCTGCTGTGCAGCGGGATATAATGGAATACCGCCATAATTTCGGCTTCTTTAAGCCACGCAATCAGCTGGCCACGGTCGTCGTTATCACGCAGCTTGATGTAGAACATATGAGCATTGTGGACGCAGTCAGCCGGAATGGTCGGCAGCTCGATACGTCCGGCTTTTGCCAGCGGCTCCAGCGCATCGTAGTAGGTTTGCCACAGCGTCAGACGCTGCTGGTTAATGCGCTCTGCGGCTTCCAGCTGTGCCCACAGGTATGCCGCCTGTAAGTCCGCCATCAGGTAGCTGGACCCAATATCGCGCCAGGTGTATTTGTCTACCTGGCCTCGGAAGAACTGGCTACGGTTGGTGCCTTTTTCGCGGATAACCTCAGCACGCTCGACCAGCGCGCGGTCGTTAATCAACGTCGCGCCACCTTCACCGCCCGCGGTGTAGTTCTTGGTTTCGTGGAAGCTAAAGCAGCCGATATGGCCAATCGTCCCGAGCGCACGGCCTTTGTAGGTGGACATCACGCCCTGTGCGGCATCTTCCACCACGAACAGGTTATGCTTTTTGGCAATCGCCATGATGGTGTCCATTTCACAGGCCACACCCGCATAGTGAACCGGGACAATCGCCCGCGTTTTGTCGGTGATCGCCGCTTCAATCAGCGTTTCATCGATGTTCATGGTATCCGGGCGGATATCCACAAACACGATTTTTGCTCCGCGCAGCACAAACGCGTTCGCGGTGGAAACAAAGGTATAGCTCGGCATGATCACTTCGTCGCCAGGCTGGATATCCAGCAACAGCGCGGCCATTTCCAGTGAAGCCGTGCAGGATGGGGTCAGCAGGACTTTAGCACTGTGAAAACGCTGTTCCATCCACTGCTGGCAGCGACGGGTAAAACCGCCATCGCCGCAAAGTTTGCCGCTGCCCATGGCAGACTGCATATAGTCGAGTTCGGTTCCCACTACGGGAGGCGCGTTAAATGGAATCATCTTGTCACCTGTATAACCAGTAAGCGGTTGCGTCGACGTTGGCGCCACTCGCGATATAACGTTTAAGCGCGGCGGTGTTGCCCATCTGGGTCGCCACCCGCAAAGTCGAAAGTTGATTTTGCTGCGCCCAGTGCAGCGCAGCCTGCATGAGTTTGTCGCCCATGCCCCGCCCGGCTAATAAACCGATACGCGCGTCCTGCTCATTGAGCTTACGCAGCGAGACAAATCCCTGGATTTGCCCATCCGGCGCGCGGAACACCAGGCAAACGTGGTCAAACGTGCCCTTTACGGCATTCTCTATCCACTGAGCATAAAAACGGCCGCTGTCCTCGGGTGCATACCACGGGGTGCGAAAACGGCTTTGGGCAAAGGCCAGCGCTGCCATCTGACGCAGCACCGGGATATCCTCTGCGGTTGCGGGTTCAGCCCCAGGCGAGACGTATTGCGCCACGGCGATAGAGAGGTCAACCTCACCCTCTACCAGCTGAAATCCGTGCTGCTGGAGTGCATCCAGCAGGTCGCTGCGTCCCGCCGGAATTTTGGCCTGCACGCGCTGCCACGCAGCAAAGTCCGCTGCTGCGAGCGCAGGCGCATCATCGCGCAGACGCACAATGGCTGAAGGCAGGCCGAAAAAGGTGCTTTCCCACTGAAGGGACTCAAGCACCCCGTTGAGGTCACTCAACGCCACACGCCTTTCGTATCAACAATATATTGCTGACGTACGGCATCACCGGAGATGGCTTTAAACGCTTTGTGATCCACCAGCAATACCAGCACATCCGCCGTTGCCAGCGCGTCATCTAACGCCGTAAGCGTGCAATGGCCCGCCAGTTTTGCCGGAAGCTCATGAATGTTCGGCTCAACCACCAGCGTTTCACCGCTGTGCCATTCGGCGATCATCTCAGCAATTTCCATTGCCGGGCTTTCACGCAGATCGTCGATGTTGGGTTTGAATGCCAGACCAAAGCAGGCGATTTTCAGCTCATTAGCCCGTTTGCCGCTGTCTGCCAGGCAATCGGCGACCGTGGCTTTAACCTGGTTTAACACCCAGTGTGGTTTGCTGTCGTTCACTTCACGGGCGGTACGGATCAGACGCGCCTGTGCCGGGTTTTGCGCCACGATGAACCACGGGTCGACGGCAATACAGTGCCCGCCCACGCCAGGACCTGGCTGAAGGATATTCACACGCGGATGGCGATTCGCCAGGCTAATCAGTTCCCAGACGTTAATCCCCTGATCGGCACAAATCAGCGACAGTTCGTTCGCAAAGGCGATGTTAACGTCACGGAAGCTGTTTTCCGTCAGCTTGCACATTTCAGCGGTGCGGGAGTTCGTCACCACACATTCGCCTTCGAGGAAAATCTTGTACAGCGTGCTGGCGCGTTCAGAGCAGACCGGCGTCATTCCGCCAATCACGCGGTCGTTTTTAATCAGCTCGACCATCACCTGCCCTGGCAGCACACGCTCCGGGCAGTAGGCGATGTTGACATCAGCCTGTTCGCCCGCTTGCTGTGGGAAGCTCAAATCCGGGCGGGCTTCTGCCAGCCACTGTGCCATCTGTTCCGTAGCGCCCACCGGAGAGGTCGACTCCAGGATCACCAATGCGCCTTTTTTCAGCACCGGAGCAATGGATTTTGCTGCCGCCTCAACGTAGACCATGTCAGGTTCATGATCGCCTTTGAACGGCGTTGGCACCGCAATCAGGAAGGCATCTGCCTCCACCGGCGTGGTGCTGGCTTTCAGGAATCCGCCCTCAACGGCGGCCTTAACCACGCGGTCGAGATCCGGCTCCACAATATGAATTTCGCCACGGTTAATGGTTTCCACCGCGCGCGCGTTGATGTCCACGCCTACAACCTGTTTTTGACGAGAGGCAAGGGCCGCCGCAGTGGGCAGTCCAATGTAGCCAAGACCAATGACAGAGATGGTAGTAAAACTCATAGCGATACCCGATTGTGTTTAAGTGCGTGCAAAATACGACCACAAGCCTGCCCATCACCATACGGGTTATGGGCCCGGCTCATCGCCTGATACTCTTCTTCGTCGTGCAGCAAGCGCGTGACTTGTTCGACGATATGACGGGTGTCCGTGCCCACCAGGCGTACCGTGCCGGCTTTCACCGCTTCGGGGCGTTCTGTGGTTTCACGCATCACCAACACCGGCTTGCCAAGCGAAGGCGCTTCTTCCTGAATACCGCCGGAATCCGTCAGGATCAGCCAGGCATGGTTCATCAGCCAGACAAACGGCATGTAATCCTGCGGTTCAATCAGGAACACGTTCTCTACGTGACCCAGAATACGGTTCACAGGCTCGCTGACGTTAGGGTTGAGATGCACCGGATAAACAATCTGTACGTCTTTGTTTTCTGCGGCGATTTCGGCCAGCGCATGGCAAATTTGCTCAAACCCCCGGCCGAAGCTTTCACGACGGTGGCCGGTGACCAGAATGGTCTTTTTATCGTTGCTCAGGAACGGATAGCGCGCAGTCAGCTCGCTTTGCAGGCTGTCATTCGTCAGCACGCGATCGCGCACCCAAATCAGCGCATCAATGACGGTATTTCCGGTGACGAAAATTTTCTTATCCGCGATATTTTCGCGCAGCAAATTCTGACGGGAGTTTTCCGTTGGCGCGAAGTGGTACATCGCCAGGTGTCCGGTCAGCGTGCGGTTGGCTTCTTCTGGCCACGGTGAGTAGAGATTACCGGTACGCAGCCCTGCTTCAACATGGCCAACGGGAATACGCTGATAAAACGCCGCCAGGCTGGTCGCAACCGTCGTTGTGGTGTCGCCGTGCACAAGCACGACGTCAGGCTTAAACGACTCCAGAATGGGTTTCAGCCCTTCCAGAATACGGCAGGTTATCTCCGTCAGCCCTTGCCCCGGTTTCATGATATTCAGATCGTAATCCGGGACGATGGAAAAGAGCGTTAACACCTGATCGAGCATCTCCCGGTGCTGGGCAGTGACACACACTCTCGCTTCAAAATCAGGGTCCCTGGCCAGCGCATGAACCAGAGGTGCCATCTTAATGGCCTCCGGCCGGGTGCCAAATACGGTTAGTACTTTCACATCGATTCTCTTCGATTAGCCGATGAAGGCAGTCAGCCTTCATCGTAGACGGCCTTCTTAATTTCTGCGGCGACGTGATAACGCCACGCCCGCGCCAGTCAGAGCGCCAACAATTCCCCACATAATCATCAGGAACGCGCGGCGAGGACTATCGCGTTTTACAGGTTCTTCAGGCGTACGCAAATAACGATAGGTCTGAAAACGTGGGTCCAGAGTCGGACCGACATTCAGGGTGTTCAGCATCGCGCGATTTTGATCGTAGTCGAGGTCAAAATCTGGCCCGACAGCCTGTAGGTTTTCCAGACGCGCCTGCAACATTGGGCGTCCAAGCAGGAACATTTCGGAATCAGGCAGTTCATCAGCCGGAACGTCCGTCTCGCTGCGCGAGATGTTGCGTTGTTCCGCAATCTTCAGCGCTTGCTCAATATTGTGTACCCGACGGGCGAAGATCGCTTTTGCCACTTCTTCCTGACGCTTAACCTGCGCTTTCATCTGGATGGTACGCGCAGCCCATGCGCCTTTAAGCTCATCATTCAGATGGCTTGCTGCACGCTGGCTGGCAAAGGCCACATACTGACGCAGCAGATTATTGGCATCCGGCGCCGTTTCGGCCACCAGCTTCACGTTGTCGTTCAGGTTGCGTAGCGCATCCCCTGGCGTGAACTGAATGTTGTTAATCATGTCATCCAGCAGCCCGGCATCGACTTTACTGTTACCGACCATGCGCTGCTTGTAATAATCAGTCTGGGACCAGAAATCACGACGGGTATCCCAGGACGCCAGCTGCATCACGAACTCTTTATAGGCCTCATCCATCACGGAAGCCTGGTCTGGCGTGGCCAGATTCGCTTTGATATCCAGATTACGCAGGAACTGCTGCTGCGAGTAGAACCCGCCGAGCATGTTGACCGTTGGTCTGTCTGTAATGGCAGTTGCGCTCCACTCCTGTTTTGCAAAGAAGGTGTAGGCGAGCGCGATTAACGCGAACCCTAACGCAATGCCTGCAATCCACAGTTTGCCCGCCCATAAAACGCGGAACAAGCCACGTATATCCAGCTCATTCTCGGTCATCTCTGATTTAGCTCCCGCCAACGGTTGAGTCATCACGATCCCAGTTCATTTAGTTAAAGTTGGATTATTGCCACTATTTCGACGCATCCTGCGCTTTATACGCTTAATAAAACGCGCGACTTTCCATGCGCGTTTAATGCAGTAGCCATACAGAGAAAACGCTAGCAAGAACAATACCAACATCACCCATTCAGGGATAAAGTGGGCGTATTCCGATGCAACACCAATCCCCGCAAGAATAGCAGCCGCCAGGGTTATCAGCACAAATGCCTGACGGGAAGTGAAGCCTGCACGCATGATCAAATGATGAATATGCTGGCGGTCGGCAGAAAAAGGACTCATCCCTTTTCGCAGACGGCGATACATAATCGCCACCATATCCATCAACGGAATGGCGATTATCCACAGCGCCGTCACCGGGCTAATGGGGTGAATTTTACCCTGTGTGGTTTCCAGCAAAATCCAGATAATCGTAAAGCCAATCAACGTACTGCCCGCATCGCCCATAAAGACTTTATAGCGACGACCCAGAACGCCGAGGTTGAGCAAAATATACGGCAGGATGGCGGCAATCATGGCGAAACACCACATGGCGAGACTGTACTGGCCATCAAACCACAAAATAATGCCGACAGCAGCGAAGGAGACGGAGGAAAGCCCGCCCAGCAGGCCATCAATGCCGTCCACCATATTGAAGGCGTTAATCGCCACCCAGACGGCGAAGAGCGTCAGAAAATAGCCGAACGGCCCCAGAACCATCTCCCAGGGCCCGAAAATATAACCGAGACTGCTTAAGTGAAGTTTGGCCGCCACCATCATGGCAATGCCGACGGCAGCCTGAACGAAGGCGCGGATTTTCACGCTAATGTCATAGCGATCGTCGAGCGCGCCGACCACAACCAGAACGGTGGCGCAGATCAGGTAGAGCCTGGCATGAGGAATATAGTAATCAGCAATCGCGAAGGTGAAGCAGATACCGGCAAATACGGAAATACCACCGACCAGCGGGATCATGCCTTGATGGCGTTTACGGAAGTTGGGTTTATCCACTAACCCCAGATATTTTGCCACCTTGCGCGCAAGAAACAAAAAGCAGGTGGTAAACAAAAAAATACTGGTTAGCTCAGTAAACGTATCGAGTAGGTTCACAATGGATGTTCTCAACAAATGTCAGTCAAGGAAGTATAACCATGAAGGCGCCGGGCCTGAAGGCATAAAGCAAGCCTCTCGCAACTCCATTTGTTTATTATTCAATCTATTAATGTTTTTGCTGTGCGAATAATCCTATTGTCGCACCGACAGGTCAAAATTGGGAGTCTGCGGTAATAGCGTATAGGCCATAAACGAAAAACGCCACGTAAAAACGTGGCGTTTGCTGGCTTTATTTGCGTTACGAGCGCTTCATCATGTCGAAGAAATCGTCGTTCGTTTTGGTCATCGCCAGTTTATTAATGAGGAATTCCATTGCGTCGATTTCGCCCATTGGGTGAATGATTTTGCGCAGAATCCACATTTTTTGCAGCTCTTCCTGAGTGGTGAGCAGCTCTTCCTTACGCGTACCGGAACGGTTGTAGTCGATAGCAGGGAAGACACGTTTTTCAGCAATCTTACGGGAGAGGTGCAGTTCCATGTTACCTGTACCTTTAAACTCTTCGTAGATAACCTCATCCATCTTGGAACCGGTGTCGATAAGCGCGGTTGCAATGATGGTCAGGCTGCCGCCCTCTTCTACGTTACGCGCAGCACCGAAGAAACGCTTCGGACGGTGCAGGGCGTTCGCATCCACACCACCGGTCAACACTTTACCGGAAGCCGGAACCACGGTGTTGTACGCACGCGCCAGACGGGTGATGGAGTCGAGCAGGATGATAACGTCTTTCTTGTGTTCAACCAGACGTTTGGCCTTCTCGATAACCATTTCAGCAACCTGAACGTGGCGAGATGCGGGTTCGTCGAAGGTAGAAGCGACAACTTCACCTTTAACCAGACGCTGCATCTCGGTCACTTCTTCAGGACGTTCGTCGATCAGCAGTACCATCAGCACACAGTCTGGGTGGTTGTAAGCAATGCTCTGCGCGATGTTTTGCAGCAGCATGGTTTTACCCGCTTTTGGCGGTGCCACAATCAGACCACGTTGACCACGACCAATCGGAGAAGCTAGATCCAGAACGCGAGCGGTTAAGTCTTCGGTAGAACCGTTACCACGCTCCATGCGCAGGCGAGAGTTCGCGTGCAGCGGCGTTAAGTTCTCAAACAGGATCTTATTGCGCGAGTTTTCTGGTTTGTCGTAGTTAACTTCGTTAACTTTCAACAGCGCAAAGTAGCGTTCACCCTCTTTAGGAGGACGAATCTTACCTGAAATGGTGTCACCAGTGCGGAGGTTGAAACGGCGGATTTGGCTAGGGGATACGTAGATGTCGTCAGGACCGGCGAGGTAGGAGCTATCTGCTGAGCGGAGGAAACCAAATCCGTCCTGCAATATCTCCAGCACACCGTCGCCAAAGATATCTTCGCCACTCTTAGCGTGCTGCTTCAGGATGGCGAAAATGATGTCCTGCTTGCGCATACGAGCCTGGTTTTCCAG
>Ga0153917_1000972_pt1 | contig 14048 bp, 20 predicted proteins | sample TSFL001MetaG_FD_104695 | JGI IMG/M metagenome (GOLD analysis project Ga0153917, IMG submission 104695) | Attine ant fungus gardens microbial communities from Florida, USA - TSFL001 MetaG | ecosystem: Host-associated > Fungi > Mycelium > Unclassified | place: USA: Florida, Paynes Creek Historic... | reverse complement strand
TTATCATTAATCACCTCAAAGTGATTATCGACTAAAATGGGGAAATTTTAACAATCTTTTATACTTAAGCAAAATCCCTCAGATGAGGAATCTTGATTCTGCATAAAAGAGGGATTTTAACTAAACAAATATTTGATTCTTTTCTTCTTCAAAATCCCGTAAATCATAATGTTTGATTGTTGTTGAGACATCTTCATGATGAGCTACATATTTGCTTATCAATTCAATTTTGATTTTCTTAACTTCTAGGAGATAAGTGATGCATGAAGCTTTGAAGAGGTGAGGGTTAATACGCCGGCCAAGAATGTCTGATAAAACGTCCGAGCAAAAATAATCAGCCCAAGACTCTGACATCTGTTTAGGCTCTCCACCATACTGAGTAGTGAAGAGGTATTCATGATCATAACCGCGTTTTTCATGCCACAATCGAAGGTACTCCAATGCTTCTGTGTTAATCATGTACTCAAGTGGTTTTCCTTCACCTTTACCTTTTCCGAATACCTTATGACTCATTACATATGACTGCCCCTCTGGAATAGGGTAATCTAATATTTCTGTTTTTAACTGTATGAGCTCTGCTCTTCGTCCGCCGACATTAAAGGCAGTGGCAAGCCATGCCATCCCCAAATAATTTTCATCCTCTTTTAGGGCGTCCATCATTAGTTTATATTCATCATATGTAACTTTTACTTTTTCATATGTTGTGGTTTTTGGAGTAGCCGGGAGTCCACGTGTGAAGTTTCTGAATTTCTCATAATTCTCATCATCTTCTGCAACAACATTTTCAATGTAATTATTTAATGATGATACACCGGCTTTTTTTAATGCAATCCCACTGGATGACATTCCACGATTTTTTAAGAAACTTTGATACCTAATGAAATCACGCTTTGAGATCTTATAAAGTTTTTTGCCGTTAAGAGAGGTATGTACCCACCAAAAGAATTGGCGGAGGGAGGAGTAATACTGTTTTCGTGTTTTATCTCTAAATGAGTGAGCATCTAAAAACTCTTGAACCAAGCTTCTGTGTTCTTCATCTACTTGCTCCCACATTGACTCCGTGATCTCGGGGAGTTTTATTGCTCGAGATCTGAGCATATTCTTTTCAATTGGTTTGGTCATTAATTCACCACCATTAGTCTGTTTTAATACCATCTGATTTTAAATCTTTTTTTAACGCTGTATTTAATCGTCCATCTCTTAAGGTCTCAGAGGTATTCTTCATAAAAGGACGAGGTTTACCGTATCCATATCCATATGAATCAGGGTATGTATACCCCTGCCCGGTTTCAATAACTGAAGCAATGTCTTTTCCATCATCTTCTCTAATATTGTCTAATGAGATACCGTTACTTTCATTATTAGTTGTAAAAGCGCCTTTAAGGTTTCCTGTGCGTTCATAGAGTAGGGGGCTATAGGCGCCATAAACATCCTCTTCAACATGATCTTGGCCAGTTTTCATCATGACTTGTTTAACATTGGAGGAAGACTTATGTATAGACTGAATGGCAGCTTTCTCAATCATTGCTTTAATTTCTTTTATATTTTTCGCCATCATTGTGAGACAGCGCTGCCTTCAATTTCTTCGACCTTCTGAAGGATAAGATTATTTGCTTCTTCCTGAGATTTTTTTGATAACTCATCTATGTTTTGTTGCAACATCATAGTGGCCTTTCCCAGCTTCTCTAGACTTTCTTTAGGGAAACTATTAATAATCAAAGGGAAATACTCTGAGTCTACCAGTTTAAGATACCATTTGACTTTATTTTTAATGTCATTTGGAATACCCAAATCTGTAAATTCTTTGATTAGTGAGAAGAATGCCCAGTGAACTTGATTTATATCCTTGAAGGATTTGATACCTGCTTCTTTTGCTTCTTGTGGATCTGAAATCAATCCTGTTAACATTTTTGTTAATCGAGAAGGGGAGAAGTATGGATAAATGAATACATGAACGTCATCAGTTAATGTGACTTTTTCTTTCTTGTCATATTTACTGATGCTTTCCTCAATTAAACCTAAATTCAACTTTTTTGATGCCATTTAATATCCTCCTTTAATATCCTCATTTTGAGCAAAAACATGCTCATCTGTTTATTCAGTAGATAAAGTAACTGAAGTATAGGCTTCCCCAACAATTTCTTGATATTGTTCAGGAGTAATTAAGTTATTGTCTACTCCTTCTTTGAGTTCTTCCTTAGTTACATCATCGTAATAATAGGCTTCTTTAACCTGATCAAGAGTTGCCCAGTTTTTGTTTAGAGCTATAACCCAAAAATTGTTCATGCTGTTGTCCCATCTTTCAAGTTTTTAACTTCATTTTGTAAATTTAAGATTAGGCGATTTTGTTTTAAAATTAAAATTCTGGCTTCAGCTAGTGATTGCCCAAGTAATTCCACATCAGAAGGTTCTTCAGGGGGTGGTGAGAGGCTGTCTATGTATTCTTGAGAGGCTGTTTCTATCCAAACTTGTTTTGATAAATCAAATCGTGGAAGGTAATAGGAGGGAGAGTCAGGTAATGGAACAGAAGTGCAATTATCAGGGAAAATATAATCTCCCTTTTCGTCAATTTCAGTTACAACTAGGGGTTCAACAAACATAAAATTTTCGTCATATTTATAGACTTGTATCATGACTTACCTCCTAATTCAACGGAACAACTACATCTATGTAGTAACCAGTTATTGCAGCACTGTTGTCAGCTGATACCCCACTTAGCTGAAGGTCACCATTAGGATTTACAAATAATTTGCTTTTGCCAAAAGTTCCACTTACTTCAACAGACTTAACAGCACCTTGCGTTGGAGAAAATTCAGTTGGAATAGAAGCAAATACTACATCTCGGTTAGTTACAACGTGCCCACTAAGCTGTAAAGTTCCAGCTACTTTACGATATAGAAGTGGCCTAGAACCAGTCTTTGCGCCATTTTTATATGTAACGCTTAACCAAGGCACATTATCAATTTCACTGCTACTTATCAATCGTTCCCAGCTTGACCATGCTCCGTTTATCAATGATTTTCTGTAAGTCTTATTATCATTAGTTAGAACAATAGCTTGACCATAAAGTTTATCAGCACTACATGTCCAAAATCCCCGCCCGTTACTAGGAGGTGCTTCTAAGGCAGCCTTATCATATCCGAAGTATGTTAAAGTAGGAGAATTCAAAAGTTCAGCATGAAAGTCGCTCGTTATAGAAACTAGCGGTTGTCCATCGTCGCCTGATATTTTTGTTAATTGAGCCGAATTCCATTTGTTTCTTTCGGTATTGGTGATATGGCGCTCATTATCTTTTGTGTGTGCATCAAATTCTAATTTTGTCGCTTGTTTATCATTCGTAAGGTTTCCTAGCCCGACCTGAATTGCAGTTACTTTATGAGGATTGTTTGTGTTCTGAGAATGTGCGTCGGTATACTTTTTGGAATTACTTTCAGCTGCATTCCAAGTGGTTCTTTCGGCGGCTGTTATATGAATAATTGTATTTTGAACATGTTGATCAAATTCAGTTTTAGTTGCTTGTTTTTCATTCAAGACATTTGCTAAACCTACTTGGCTTTTAGTTACAGAATGGGGGTTGAGAGTATTGTTTAGGTGCTCGTCAAATTCCTCTTTAGTTGCTTGGACATTATTTAAAACATTGCCCAAACCAACCTGCTCTTTGGTAACTAAATGAGGATTAGACTTATCATCAGTATGTTTCTTAAGCTCATTCTGTTGATACTCCATAAATAAATTTGTTTTTTCTGTTAAAGTTTGTTCGTGCTCATGCATATGTTTTTCAGCTCTGTCATTAGATTCCCTTAATGAGTTGATCTGAATATTGTTTTGTTTGAGTTGACCAACGTATTTGCTGCTACTCATCTTAACTCACCACAATCCCTTTAACAGTCACATCACCTGTAACAGAAACAACTTCGAACATAACTTTAAACAATCCAGCAATTTCGAAGTCCCAATACTCATTAGTATTTAAAGTACTGCTCCCAAGTTGGAAATCTGTTTTGTTAGTACCACTAAGTGCAGTTTTTTCGCCATTTTCATCAACTGCATAGAACTTTATTTCTCGTGAAGTTGAGGAACCAGAGATCTTAACAGTAAGTTCCCGAAAATGACCCACTACAAATTCTTCACCTTCAGATGGGGAAGTTGCGGCTTCGTGAAATGTAAATGAAGTTTTGTCTGGAATCGTGATTACGACATTTTCAGTCGTTTCTGTCAACAACTCCACCTCCTTAATTTGAATAAAAACTGTCTTTTATCTAGAAAAACAAGAGGGGAGGACTTATTCAAAAAGCCCATCCTCTTGTAGCTTATTCCATATACCTTCCCAAGCTGGAGTAGAAGAAGGGGATGACTGCAGCGAACTTAAAGGTTCGTACTCATTGAAGTCGCCTTCAAAGCGTTGCTTGAAATCATCTGCACTGATATAGGAACCATCTGATAGCAATAGGAATTTTTGTTCCAAACCATCAAATTGTTTGAACAGACGACATACTTCATCAAATGTCATTATTCCATCCCCCAGACAACGATTTTTAACCCAGTTAGATCAACTGTACCGGCTGCTTTAACTGTCAGATGTATTTTTGGAGCAGTGAAAGTTAATTGTTTTTGCAAAGGGTAATTCTGAACAAAAGCAATGCTGTTGAATAAAACAGAATTATCATTACCTGATGTAGTTGCAGAATAAAATGGGATGTTTTTCGGTACGGAATAAATGCTTGCTAAAACTTTGCTGTTTGAGCTGTCTGTTTGAGTTGTGTACATAGCAACACCGTAAGTTCTGAAAACACCAAGTGAATCGATTAGATCAACTGTATAAGACTTAGTTGCACCTGTAGCTACGGTATCAGCATCAGTAACAACAAATTCAGAATAGGATTTTTGAACTTGGGTTTTAATTGCTGCAGTGTTTTTAACCAAAACAGGGACAGAAGCCGTATTAGTTATATTTACATCAAGTGATGTATTGGCCACATTAACATTAAGAGGCTGGTCATTTTTAAGACCAACCTCTAAAGGGACAGTGGAACGTTCAATTGATACAGCAGTTATGGGATTACCTGTCCCATCATCTTTTGCAGAGGTGTATTTATCACCGTCCTGGTTTAAAAAAGCAATAATAAACGCCTCCTTAATTATTCAGTTGTTCCGCCAAGATCTGAGCTTTGAGTTGAACCTGTTGTATCCTCAACCGGAGCTGCGGTATTTTCATCTCTACTTGCTTCGATTACTACAGCCATTTCGTCTGTATCTGTATCTGCTAACGCTTCAAACTTAATTTCAGGTGCTAAAGCATTTCCATTTTCTAATGACATTTCAAATTCCCCTGAAGGAGAAACATTAGGGAACTGGATATAGATGTCACTGTAAACTTCTTCTGTATCAGGGTTATAAGCAATGGTGCGATATTCAACTTCATAACGTTCTGAGAACTTGCTGGCTTTAATGGCTAAACGTCTACCGACTTTTTCAATTTGATACACAGCTGTTAGTTTGTCTTTAGCAGCAGCAAATGCTGTTGGGATTGTATATGTACCATCAGTTGAAATAGCTATCTTATATGTTAAACCTTTTTTGTTATAGAAAGTTACATCACTTACAGGTTTTCCTTTTAGAGTAACTTTGTTTGTATCATCTACAATCAATCCATGTTCTCTATCGAAAACCTTTACTTTTGTTTCTTCCTGAATTGTTTCACCCTGTGTCATTGCAAGCCATTCTAAATCAAAGAAAGCATTTTTGACAGTTAGGTTAATTTCCTTCTCAGATTTAAGAATGTAAAGCGGTTTATTTCCGATCCCACCTCTGAGTTTTTCTTCAGAGATTGCTTGGGAGAATGATGCTGTTTGTGCCTCGGCTGTGAATACAAGCTTACCGTCAGATTTTCGTTTGAAATAAACGTCAGCTGTATCTTGAATAACTGTTTTCATCTAATTGTTGCCTCCTTAAATAATAAAAAAGACAGCTATGCGCTGCCTTTACCAAAACCTTTAGTTTGTTTCATGAAACTTTCTCTACTTATGTAGTGTTTTTCTTCTTCAAATAAGTCGATATGTTTTCCCCAGCTTTCCATGTGTTTAGCTGCATCGGGTGAAACGGTCGCAAACAGAGTGGAGGTATCGTACTGTTTGAATTGACCAACTCTGTAGTAAGTCATGTATAACTGAAACAGAGTCATTTCATTTATATCTTTGTACAAATATCCAGTGTGAGTAGCAACACTGCTCATGATGTCTGCCATATCAACCATATCTGAATCCTGACTTTTCACCCTTTTGCTACGCTCGTTAGCTCGCTGAATCTCTGGGTTAGAGCTGATTTTTTCCTCTTTTAGACAAGACATTCTTAAGACCAGTTCTCTTAGGGCTTCGAAGTTTTCCGGTGTAAGTTTCTCTAAAATTTCAACTCCATTAAAAACTGTGCTAAATATTACTTCATATGCTTCTTTAAAATTCGGAAGGATACTTGTAATTTCAAATAGAGACAGTTTTTTAAGTTCGGCGATAAGACCGTCTAATTGGCCAAATTGGTTATTTTCCTTTTTGCTGTAAGTATAAATAATCTCTTTCTTAGACATTTTAAACCAGCTAAGGTACGGAGTTAAAAATGCATATTCCTTAACTTTAATAAATCGACAATCTCCAAATTCAGTAGGGATTGGTTCACCGGTTATGAAGAATTCACTATCAATCATTTCATCGCCCCGAAGGTATATATTAATTTATATCCGAGGTAACCATCAGGTGGATTAGTAATTAACAGTCTTTTATAAGAGTATGTTTTACCAATACCAGCAAAATTCTGATTGAACAAGAGCTTATTAATTCTGTCATTAATCTTAAGATTTCTAAATTCGGTTTCTTCAAAGGTATTAATATGGGTGAAAACATCAATCATCAAGTCTTGATCAAGAAGCATCGCACTTTGGTTTGTCGGCTTAGGCAATGCATTCCCTAAATAAACACACATTCTACATAATGGTGAATCTGATAGATCATCTGTTTTAGGTGCTCGCTTAAATATGGTATTGATTATAGCGGGTGAGTCATTTGTGGAGTCATAATAATTTTCGAGTGATTGAACATCTGGATGAGAAGGGGAGAGAGGGTCATTTTTATAATACAGAAGCCGATTAAGTTCAACATCATCCATAACTAATCTGAAGATTTTTGTCATCTGTTCAACAGTCATGCTCATGTCTTTTCACCAACTTTCTTTTTGGCTACCAGTTTTATTGTTCCATGGTCTCCATAAACTTTAGAATAGTCTATATCATCGACTTGATAATCTTCGCCAAAGAAGGTGAGGGTAAGTCCAATTTTCAATTTTTCATGAACAAGATAAGGAATTGTAATGTTTGCTTGACCATCTGGAAGATTTACAGCCAATTCAGTGCCATTTATTGAAGTTGTCCTTTCGAATATGCAGGGGACTTCCGTTTTTTCACCAGGCACTTTTTCATAAATTGGCTTACCGGTGATCTCGTTAATTTTGCCAGTATCAATTAACTTGTCTTCTGAGGTTAGGAAAAATGATGTCCCGCATATTTTTATCTCAGCCTTTTTGTAAATCTTATTACTGAGAGGGTGGGAGGTGACGAGCCATGTTTCATCATTAAACTTAACAACTCCGCCACGATAAATGTCAGCAATTTCACCTAATATATATCTTGCAGAACCGTCGCCACTAGAGTACTTAGAGGTAATCATTACTGTTTTTTCAATACCATCAATTGTGACTTTTTCAGATTCAAGCCCCTTAAGGCCTTGTTGGAAAATAAGCTTACCATCATGAAGAAGTTTATTATTAATGTTAACTTTGTGGTAATTACTGTAGTCCTTCATTTGAATCACCGTCTGTTACTAAGTTATCACTAAGTCTGTTTAATTCACCACTTACTGTTAAAATAGTGTCCCTAATTTCTGTGAGTTCAGGATCACTTAGCAGCTTTTTATTAAGGTATTTCTCCAATTTGAAGAGGACTGAATTGTTTCTCTTACACAGCTTACTGCAAAAAACATCTAAGTCCTCAAGCTTTATTTGTCCATCTTTATTTGGTGATTTTACTTTAATTGTACTCATAGATAATCCACCGCAGCATTCAATATCAAACGCTCGATTTCATTTTTCTGATCTGCCACACTTTGTTTAAGGGAATTGATTTGTGTGCCAAAGTTCTTGATCCCCACGTCATTAGTAAATGGCTGCCACGTATTCTCAAACAATGTCTTTTTATTTAACAAAAAGATGTATCTCAAGAAGTGTGCAAGAATAAGAAGATCATCCTCAGATAATTCTCTATTTACAGTTTCTGTTGAATCATCAGCCTTTAAATTGTCTCTGAGCCTGTTATTGAAATGTAGAATTGCATTTCGAATTGATTGATAAATGTGTTCTTCAGTTTGAGGAACATCAAAATCGGATGTCTCACAGTTGTTTAAAAAGGTTTCCCATATTTGATCATAAGATGTCATAAAAATCCCTCCTCTTAATCAAAGAGAAGGGAAGGATCAGCGACTCCCATCCAATCAGCCAAAACTTTTAATTTGCCTGCAGCAATGTCATCGCTAAATTCTGAAGTAACGTCAATAATAAATTGCTTCTCAGAATCGACTGTGATTTTATCAAGCTTATTTTTTAGTTGAGCAATATTACCCGATTTAATCATCTTTTCAATTTCTTCTTTGGTGTGAATGTTATTTTCATAAGCATCTGATTCAACAATAGAGTCTTTAATCTCTTGGGTTGTTTCATTGTCTTCTACAATAACTAATTCACCTTTATCGAAACAAACGCTATTCATTGTAAGCCACTCGACAACTTCTTTTGGAACTTCTTTAATATCGACCTTGCCATTTTTGCTTCCAGCCCAGGTGTATTGTTTATTTCCTCCATCGCCAGTGAAACCTACAAAATAAGATGTACTTCTGTAGCGTGCTAATTTAATTTTTTCAGTCAAATTTAAATCCTCCTAAAAAATCCTCATATTTTGATTTAGATAGATACTGCAGCTTGTTCTTCAATAATTCCGATCGCTTCTCCAAAAAGAAGGTTAACAGAAGCATCTTGAACAATTTTCATTTTGATTCTTTCATCTTCAATATCTTGTTCTGTCAATTGACGCAGTCCGCCATACTCAACAACAGAAAATGGTTTTTGAGAAACACCACCCGCAAACATATAGCCTTTGTTGACAGGAAGTTCAACTTTACTATTTGTATCATCAGTAAATGGGTTAGTGAGGTTGACAGCAGTTGTTCTGCCGATTGTAGCAGGATTCAAGGCAGTAAGGAGTTCTCCTTTAACTTCTTCTGTTAAGAAGTTCTTAAACGTTGAGTCTGTTCCTTGTTGGAATGCGAAGTAATCAATGAGGAGAGTGTCAGCTACGAAGATAGGTTTTCCACCATACCGTTGAAGCACAGAAGCTACTTTGTTGTATTGTTGAAGAGTTAGGTTTGAGCCTGTTTGAACATTCTTTGCAGGGATTTTACCAGCTGTAATTGCGCTAGCAGTTAATTGATGGATTTTATCGAGGTACAAACGGACTTTAGCATCTGCAATATCATTCACTAATTTATTGAAGTACACAATTGAGTCTGTTACGAGATCTAGAGGTTCATAATAAAAACCTGTTGACATAGTTTTTGGAACAGCTGGAACTGTTTCTTGCCCTTCAACACGAACTAAATCAACACCAGAGCCTGTAGCAGACCAAATGACTTTCGCTTTATTCTTTTTCGGAATTTTAATTTCTTTAATATTGCCTCGTTTCTCTTGTTGGACATTGGCCAAAAGGGAGAGGAGCTGAGTTACTTTTGGTTTTGCAATTTCATCTGCTTGTTCAACGACAAGGTTATTAAATTGATGGAGCATGGAAGGATCAGGTGTAGTACCGCCATCACCAAACACTTTCTTAATGTAAGTTTGGATATCAGCTTGATCTGTACCGTCCATTTTGTTATTTAACACACGGCTAAATAAGCCTTTGATTTTCACAGTATCTAATTTCATTTATAATACTCCTTTTATTGAAATTTATTTGTTATGTATTAGGCCTCGATTACTTCAAGGCGAACAAGCTTTTGACCCATTGTGTAAACAAGGTCATCTTCATTATTTACAACGAGGAACTTAGCAGAAGAATCAGCATAATCCTCATGAGGTGAAGCAGGATCACTGAGAATATACTTTTGAGTAGCGATATCAAAGTGAGCTACTTGACCTTGTTTAACCTCAGTCACTCCTGTATTAAATGAAAATGCAGATACATCAAAACGAGTATAAGCTGGCTCAAGGATAACAATACGAGCATGTTCTCCTACGCCGTTATAAAAGTCTCTCATTGATTCACCAAGATAGCGTGCTTCAGGAGATGCAATTAAGTATGCTTTTTTTGTTTTATCTGATAGCTTCGAAGCTGTACGGTTTCCTTCAGCATCAAATCCAAGTTCAACAAGCATAAAGTTGTCAATGTCTGATCCAGTTACTTTTGCACCGTGAGCAACTGTTTTAATTTTTAAAGAATTTAAGTTTCCAGTAGTATGATTACCTACTTCAGTAAGGGCTTTTTGTAATCTTGTAGCCATATTTTATTCCTCCAAGTTTAAAATTTATTGTGAAAAGCGTGATTCAAAAGAGTCATCCTTAGGGATTAAATTTACCCGTTTACTTGAAAACTCTCTAATGTTTGTATTTGTTTCAGCAGGAACACTAACTAAGTCAACTAACATTGTGTTAAGTTGTAATACAGCTTTTTCTCCTTCTTCATCTTGTTTAACCGAAGCATGAATAAGGTTTTGTACTTCTTCTGTACTGAACTTATCCTCAGCATTTAAAGCTTCAAATTTGGCTTTATAGAATTCATTTTTCTCATTTAGTTTTTGCTCTAATAAAGTTTTCTCGTGTTTTTCTTTATAAGGCTTCAATTGTTCAACTTCAGAATTTAATTGCACAAGCTTTTCACTGGCAGTGTTGAATTGCTGTTCAATATCTGCCTTATTCTTATTGATTTGGTTTACTTGTTTCGTTAAATCTTTAATCTGTTCATCTTTCTGGTTAAGTTGTGATTGAATAGGTTCAGGAACAACTTCCTCCCAGTTACGCGTCATGAATACCTCGGTTTTACTGTCAAAATCAATTGAAACAGTATCGCCTGTTCTTGTGTAATTGAACTTAAAGTATTTGTCATAGCTATTTTCATCTGACCAGCTATACACGTTTACGATGAAATATGTATCATATACATCTGTAATATAAGATGCTGACTCCTTATCAAGGGTTGGATCTAATTGGTTATAAAGAAGCGTTCGAACGTCAGAATGAGACAATTCAAACACTTTTCTAAACTTATTCATTTTTTCACCTTCCTCATTATTTTGTCTTATAGCTGCTTGAGCAACTAATCTTTCAAATTGTTGAATTTCATTAAAGCTAAGAAGTTTGGAAGAATCATAAGCGGGGAGGACAATGTCATGCTCTCCACGTTTCTCTGAATTTAAAATTGCATGACCTTCGAAATAGATGGGGGACTGCAGGTGTTCAATGCCATCTTGCATAGTGTAATTTGAATAAAGGATCTCACAACTTGTATTAATGTTAATGCCCCGACCATACCATTCAAGTAAAAGTTCACATGCATCTTTAAATCGGGAGCTCCAAAGTATTGCATCTGCTGCCAATACTTCTTTTTTACCATCTGGGGTTTCAATTTCAGTCATGTATCCCTCAGATGTAAAGACACCAATTGGGACAGTATCTCTTTTTACTTCAAGTTCACCGTGCTTGTCCGTGTCTAGATAAGCTTCATGAGTTCCCAATGCATCTGTAGAAGTATTTAATTCATTTAATTCATCAACCTCGTAATATTTTGCAACAATCGGTTTATTAATAATTGTTGAAGCTGCTTCAAGAGCAACATCCTTAGAAATTACTGCGTTATTGTGAGAGACATCGAAATCAAAAATGACAAAGCTACATGACAACTTTGTTGGATCATCTGATGTTTTAATCTCATTCAATTGAAGTTGGCATAGTTTTTTCTTTTGCTTCTTTGTCAAATAATTTCACCTCCCTTCAAAAGTGAAGTTTTAAATAGGATTGTCATTACCGTTGGAGGTAGCTGACTTCACTGTGTTGTCGTTGTTTTTATTTCCTTCATTTGGGCGACCTGCTTCATTCCCAGTGAAGGTATATGAAGTTTGATAAGGTCTAATTTTTTCTTGGAGTTTCAGCTCTTCAGTTTCATATAGAGTTTGTTCAAGGTAACTTTCCCAAGACACTCCTGCCAAATTATCAACTACGTGCTTAATAGACCAGCCCTTATCGTTTAATTTAATTAAGATATCCATTTTTTCTTTGAGAGTGAGCGGCTTGTCTTTATCGTAATTCATATAGTAGTTGTCTTTTTGGGCAACAGGCAAAACAAGGTTGAATAACTTTTGATAAACCTCTTGCTCAATATCCTCCATTAAAACTCCAATACGCTTATAAAATGTATCCAAGTTTAACGACGAAGTTGCGTAGTTACCCCCATCACCATTTAAAAGGGAGCCGGATAAGCCGTAAGCAGATTGAATGTCGCTATTGATATGGTCAAACTTTGCTCCATCTAATCCATCTGCTTTAACATCAGGAAAGTTGATATCAGCAAAGTCAGGGATTGATACTACAGTTACTCCATCTTTTTGGTTCTTTTCTAAAGCTGCTTTAACTCCACCATGAATTTTTTGTTTAACTGCTTTAGGTAGCTTCATGTTTGTGTATTCGCCATCACCTTTATCTGTTCCAATCGTTAGAACTGCAACAGCGTTAATAATTTTATTTGCGATGGATCTTTCAACATCCTTAAGCTTCTTTTTATGGAGAACATCATATAGACCTGGGGTAACCCAAGATGTTCCTAATCCTTGATTTCTTTTTAAAGTTCCTGTGCGTAGTGGAAAAGTTCTTTCTTGCGGCAGTTCCTTATATCGATATTTCTCTCGATCTTTCATAAAGTTTTCATAATCGCTCTGTTTAATATAAGGGGAGAGGCTTTTTAACAATTCATTTCTGTAATCATCTTTATACTTAGTGAACATCTCCATGTCAAGTACACATACCCAGTCTCCATTTCTTCTAAAGGAGGGGAACACATATTTAATCTCATCAAAGATAAACGGATAGGGGCTCTTAGCATCCCCAAGCCATATACCCACAAGAGTGCCAGATGTAGCTACCTGTTTTAACAGATCTCTAGTAAGTCTTTTATGTTTGACCTTATGTAAGGATTTATTCAAAAGGGAAATATGCTTATCTGAAGACTTAACTTTATTAAAGGAGTCAATTTTATAGTTGAGGGTAGGGAGGGCTTCAATCAATTCAAACAATTGGTGAATCTCTGCAGTCGAAATGTAGAAATATTCAGCAAGGTCTTCAATTTCTTCTTGAAATTCATCGGGGTTAGAAAAATAATTCTTTAATTGTTCGGCCTCAACTTCCGTAACAATGCCATTGGAAAACATATTTGAGATAAAGCCGGAAGCAAATGTAGAAGTATAAGTTGAATAGTCATTCAGCATTTGCTTATACTCTTCAGACTCAATGTCAACTTTATTTAAGGTTACCATGTTTCACCTCATTTCTTTTAAAAATAGACTAGTTCATCTTCAACGTCATATTCAGTTTGTTTGTTTAACTGCCTTTCTAATACAGTGGCAATGTAGTTGCCATAAGCCACTGAGCTATATCTGTCTTTTCGTTTGCTCTTTGGCTCTTTAAGCTTAACTTGTCCGTTATCGCTGTATTCAGCTTCTAAGTTGATCATTTCATTTATCAGAAGGGTAATCTGAGCATAGCTTGAAAGGAATTTTCCTTTAACTTCAGGAGATAGCCCTTCATAGCCTTTAAATCTTTTTAGATATTCTTTTCCTTCATTTTCGTTGATAGGAATTTTGATTTTTCCTCGTTTGAATCCATCTTTGAGTAATACAGCAATTTCACTATTCAATTGTGCATTACCTTTAATGCTATAAATTACTTTTGCGGCATTTTGATAAGTACAACGC
>Ga0153917_1000971_pt1 | contig 14050 bp, 13 predicted proteins | sample TSFL001MetaG_FD_104695 | JGI IMG/M metagenome (GOLD analysis project Ga0153917, IMG submission 104695) | Attine ant fungus gardens microbial communities from Florida, USA - TSFL001 MetaG | ecosystem: Host-associated > Fungi > Mycelium > Unclassified | place: USA: Florida, Paynes Creek Historic... | reverse complement strand
TGCTTTCCTGTTTGCCATAACGATGCTTTATCAAAGCAGAACGTAAATCAAGCAAGAGAAGATAATTATGGCTATTGATATGTTTTTAAAAGTTGATGGTGTGACCGGCGAGTCTAAAGACTCTAACCACACCGGCTGGACTGATATTACCTCTTTCAACTGGGGTGCTAACCAGCCGGGTAATATGTCTGTTGGCGGCGGCGGTGGTGCAGGTAAAGTGAATTTTAACGATCTGCACATTACAGCATTAATCGACAAATCTACCACTGCTATTTTAAAAACGTGTGCAAGCGGAAAACACTTAAACAAAGTAGAAGTGTCTGTTTGCAAAGCTGGTGGTCAGCAGGTTGAATATACACGTATTACACTTGAAGATGTTCTGGTGACATCTGTTCAGTACACCGGTTCTGATAATGGTGATACTGTAGGCGTAACTTATGCATTCCAGGCTGCTAAAGTTAAACAGCAGTATTGGGAGCAGAGTACCTCTGGTGGTAAAGGCGCAGAAAGCAGTGCTGGTTGGGATATCAAGAGCAATAAAGAAGCTTGATAAGTACGCCCCTGCGGGGGCGTATTTCCATGTGATTCAAAGCTGAATTAAGAGGGATTTTACATGAGTACGATAAGAATAAGTCAGGGTGTTGGTATCAGGCAACCTAACAAATATCGTGATGTTAAAACCGTTCAGTCACTACTAAATGCTAACAGTGTTATAACAACGCCAGGTAATGAGCTTAAAGTAGATGGTTATATCGGCGAAAAGACGATTGCGAAGATAAAAGATTTTCAGGAAAAAGTTGTCAAGCTTAATAATCCCGATGGCATTATTTCACCTCATGGGCCGACTATGCGGAGATTACATGGAAATATTACACCTGCAAAAAATATTAAAATTAATTTAGATACTACTGCTTCTCAGGTTACTGATGAAATGTATATCAGTATGGCAAAAGCATTAAATTGTGAGCCAGCAGCCATTAAGGCTGTCGTGATGTCGGAAACAAAGCAGAGTCCTTTCGATGCTTCGGGACGTCCCACTATTTTATATGAGAGACACTATTTTAGTCGTTTGACTAATAAAAAGTATGATAAAAGTCATCCGGATATTTCAGGGGAGCCTTATGAAGTCTATGGAAAGTTTAGTGAACAATATGACAAGCTCAACAAAGCTATCGCGCTTGATCGCACCGCGGCATTACAGTCAGCGTCCTGGGGAGCTTTTCAGATTATGGGAAGTAATTATGCGACTTCGGGTTATGCCAATGTTGAAGCTTTTGTCCAGGGAATGAACACCATTTCTGGTCAGGTATATGCTTTCGTAAATCACGTTTCACATACTCCTGTATTACTTAATGCTATCCGCACCAAAAACTGGGCCAGTTTCGCAAGGCATTATAATGGGAAAAACTATAAACAGAACGATTATGATGTTAAATTATCCAGGAATTATGACTACGCATTGCATCATTGATTGAGGTATGTATGAAAAAACGTTTCTTCATGTCATTTATAGTATTGCTTATGACTAGCCACATTGCTGCTGCTTCGACGGTGTTATCGTCTTCTAAAGAATCTTCTTATAAAGAGAATATTTTGAATGAAGCGGAACAGCACGGTTTGAGTCGAGTTCAGTTAGATGAAAGTCAGACCTTCCGCTTAACCAGAGATGGTACAGTTTTAGGAACGCTTATCCAGGGGAAAGGGTGGATAAGAGAAGTGCAACCTGTATGCTTTATAGGCTGGAGCAAAGATGGTAAAAAAATCGATGCATTCATTCCAACCGTCGGTCAGGGCGACTGGGAAACGGTAGGTTGTCATAAAGTTGATTCAGTGGGATTAATATCGAAAAAAGATGATGCTAATGTGAAGGTTGCAGTAGTTTACACCACTGAGGCTCCTGGACGTTATAGCAATGCTTATTTTATCGTAGGTGTTGAACCTTCAGATGATAATCTTATTTATGATGAAAAAACGACCGTGAAGTTTCAGAATTCATACCTAAAGAACATTGCAGCATTACGTAAGGCTTATCAGCAATAATTCAATGCGGCTCTTTCGAGCCGCGAAAATTCAAACCGGATTCTCCTGATGTCAAATCATGAAAAATAAATATGCTCTATATATATGTTGTGTTCTTTTAAATATTCCCTGCTTCGCGCTAGCTAAATCAACTTTTCATTTTCAGGGTAAGGCTTTCAATGCCAAAATTGAATATAATTGCAAAGAGGGTAACCTGACCTGTAATGATATTTTACTCAAATCTTCAAGTCTGAAAAATAATTCTTCTATTACCCTTAAAGGCGAAACGATTAACACTCACTGCCCTGATATTTGCGACTTTCAGGGCTATCAGTTTAAAAACGGGGAATATGAATATTCATTTTATCCCAGTGTTAAGGAGGTTAATCTCTGGGATTATATTGTGACTTACAAAGATAAGGTCATTGCTCAGGATGTAGGTACAATGAAATAGCATGCGCATAAAACCGAATGAGGCAGCGACGTTATTAATAAATAAGGCTTTTAATTCCAATGATCATGATGGTTACTCGAGGTTAAAATTGAAGTCGTTAATTAAATTGGATAGACTTACGTTGAAAAGAACCTCGATTCTGATCTGTTTGTATTTATACGTAAGTCAATCAGCTTTCGCTGCAGCCCTCTGCTCCAGCGAACCCTCAGATAGCGCCGTTTATCAGTGCACGCTTCATGAGAAGCAGTTAGCTGAAGACGCGTTGAATCAGGAATACACGGCGGCAAAAAAACGGATTGCATCATCATACCGCGCGGATAAAAAACTGGCGGATGATTACCTTAGCACATTAACAAATACCCAACGTGGCTGGCTAAAGTACCGTGATGGACAGTGTAAGCTGGAAGCTTTTGATGCAGAGGAAGGGAGTATCGCTCACGAAGTAGCGACTAATATCTGCATTGTGCGCATCAATAAAGAACGCCTGGAATCATTGAGGCAGATTCCTTATTAAAGAAGAACACTCTTCTCTGCTTCTTATCCGCTAATTGGCTTAGTGAACAACTCTATTAATTACAGTGCCACGCACATATTGTAGCGGCGCGATTCATCGCGCAATAAATGGTGCCGTTACAAAATTGCAATCATTTCAAAGCTCACTCAAAGACTAAATGGCAAATATGACACAGCGCATCGCGTTTTAAAGCACAGCCTCAATCACCTTATATCGCACACAGCATTGTATCACCCGCTTCCTATATTCCGCGCCTTTCCCGGAGAGCCGCGCAATATAGATGCCGAACCGCTAACCGCAGGAACCCGTTATGCGCTTTACGATAATAACGACTAAACCCGGCCACCAGCCGCCGCAAACCCGCTGTGACTTTATGCCGCCCGGCGGCACCATTGGCCGCGGAGTAGACAACAATCTGGTGCTGCCGGATGACGATCGCACCATTTCTCGCCTGCAGGCGATTGTGCACATCACCGCCGCTGGCGAATGCCGCCTCACCAACCGGGGCAACGTGACGCGCGTGCTGCTCAATGACATCCCGCTGGAGCGCGGGCGTCAGGTGGAATTACAGGATGGCGACGTGCTGGGCATCGATGATTACCAGCTGCTGGTCAACGATCTCAACGGCGTGCAGCAGACGCAGGCCGCCACGCAGGCACCGCAGCCGGTGGTGCAGGCACCGGTAATGGCTGATGCGCCACCGGCGGAAAAAGATGCCAGCACTGCCGCGATCCCCAGCGAGATCTGGGACAGCCTCGCCAAAGAGTTCTCGATCTCTGACGATCTGTCGAAGCGCAAAGCAGCGGCCGAGGTGCTGCCGGAGGCCAATCCGCTCACCGCGCCGGCCAGCCTCGATCGCAATCCGGAGGATCCGCTGGCTCAGCTGGTGAACGATGCGCCGCTGGATATTGGCCAGCAGCCGAAAAACACCAGCCTGTTCGATGAAGGCGATGCGCTATTCGCGCAGGAAAGTATCTTCGACGATCGCACCCCCAGCACGCTGTCGGCGCAGCAGAATGCCGCCGCGCAGCCGCAGGTCGAGAGTGCCACCGAGCTCGATCCGCTCAGCCTGTTTGGCAGCCAGAGCAGCAGCGACGTGCGCAACCACGACGATCCGCTCGGCCTGATGATGGGCAATGCGGTTCCGCTGGCGCAGCCGGAGATCGCGCCGGCACAGACGGTTCAACCGCAGCCCGTCGCCCAGCCGGAAACGCCCAGTGAACCCTCGCCGGAGACGGCACCGGTCGAGCTGGCGGATCTCAGCAGTTCGCCACTGTTTGATGACACCGAAACCCAGGCCACGTCGCCGCTGATCGAACCGCAGGCGGAGCAGCCGGAGACGGTCGCGCCGCAGATGGATTACGGCGGCATTACTCTGCCCACACCGCAGGCGGTGCAACGTGTTCCGTCGCCGACGCCGAAAGGGCGGCTGCGTATCGATCCGGTGGCTTCCAGCCATCAGAACGCAGCACCCGCCAGCCAGGCGACAGCCAGCCACAACAGCGGCGACGCGCTGAAAGGCGAACTGCTGGATGCACTGCTGGAAGGCATGGGATTGCGCGATCTGCAGCCCACGCCGCAGTTCGACCGCGAGCAGATGCTGCAGTTTGGCCAGATGCTGAGCATGTTCTCGCAGGGCACCGTTGCGCTGCTGTCGTCACGCTCGATTCTTAAGCGTGGCGTCAAAGCGGATATGACGGTGATCCTCGATGACGCCAACAACCCGTTCAAACTGCTGCCGTCCGGCAAAACCGTGTTGATGCAGATGTTTGGCAGCCGTATGCCGGGCTTCATGCCGCCGCGTCAGGCGGTGCGTGATGCGCTGATCGATCTGCAGGCGCATCAGCTCGGCATGATCGCCGGGATCCGCGCCATTATCGCTTCGATGCTGCAATCCTTTAATCCGGATCAGCTGGAAGAGGAAGCCCGCCAGGCAGGATCGCTGTCGCGCCTCGGCCTGCCGGGCAGCCGCAAAGCTGCGCTGTGGGAGCATTTTGTTGAGCGCTACGGCGAGACGGCGGGCGAGATTGAGGACGATTTCCATACCCTGTTCGGCGAAGCTTTCCTGCATGCCTACGACCTGGAAGTTAATCAGTACAAAGATTCACAAACCCACACGGATGACGCATGAATATCACCATTGCTTCCACGTCGAATCAGGGCGACCGCGCCAGCAATCAGGATCAAACCGGTGAGGTAATCGGTGAACGCTCAGCCTGCTTCGTGGTGTGTGACGGCGTAGCAGGATTTCCCGGCGGCGACGTGGCCGCCCGCATCGCGCGCAGCAGCCTGATGGAGGCGTTCGACGGTAACGCGCACCTGGATGCGCAGTCGATTCGCAACTACGTCAACCACGCGAATCACGCGATTCGCCAGCAGCAGAAAGCCAGCAGCGAGCACAGCCGCATGGGCACCACGCTGGTCAGCCTGTTTGTCGACCGCGACTACGAGCTGGCCTACTGGGCGCACGCGGGCGATAGCCGGCTGTATCTGTTTCGCCGCGGCTACCTCTATCACGTGACTACCGACCACAGCCTGGTGCAGCAGATGAAAGATGCCGGCCACCAGACCGAAGGTATCAACAGTAACCTGCTCTATTTTGCCCTCGGCATGGGCGATGAGCAGCGCGACGCCAGCTACAGCGATGTGGTGGAAATAGAAGACGGTGACGCCTTTTTACTGTGCACCGATGGCTTCTGGCACGGCGTGACGCTGGAGCAGATGCAGCAGTCGCTGCACATGGTCAATACACCGGAAGAGTGGCTGACGCTGATGCAGCAAATCATTCGCAACGGTCAGCCGGATAACGGTCAGCAGGATAACTTCAGCGCGCTGGCCGTCTGGATTGGCTCACCGCAGGACACCACCTTACTGCACTCGCTGTCCGAAGCGGCGCAGTTTTTCCCTCTTCGAGATTGAGAACGCCAACATGAAACATGGATTACTGGGTCTGGCTGCGCTGCTGCTCAGCACGCACGCATTTGCTGAGAACTATCGCATCGTGCAGTCCCCGGCACAGAAACTGGATGTCTGGATTGATGACGTGAAAGATAACCAGCTGGCGAGCTGGTGTAAGCGCAATGTTGATCTGCGCATCGTCACCCACGGCGCGAAAAACGTCGCGGCGCTGGAGGATTTTCTGCCGCGCGTCGCCGGGCTGATGGCATCGCAGTGTAAAGCGCTGCAGCAGCTCAACTGGGCGCTCAATGATGATGACGGCAACCCGATCGCCAGCGGCAGCGCTGCCAAAGCGCAGCAGTGGCAAACGGTGGTAACGCCGCCGCCCGCGCCCGTGCAGCAGCCAGAGACCGCTGCGGTTGCCCCTGCCGCGCCGGTGCTCAACTCGCCACAGGCCGATACCACGCCGTGGCTGCAGTTCAGCCTGCTCGACGGCTGTCACTTCCGCACCTGGTGGCAGCATCCGGCGCAGACCAGCGCGCTGTTCGTGCCGTCCAAGCAGGGGCTGAGCTGCGGTCAGGATGGCTGGCTGAGCGGCCGCAGCAGCCTGACGCAGATGGGCAACGGCGCGGCGAAAAGCGTAGTGGTGACGTTCCTGCAGGGCTTCCCGATTGCCGGCCTGAATAACAAACAGCAGAGCGCCGAGCTCAGCATCACTACCGTCAATAGCGAACGCATGGTGCTGAGCAACGAGAAGTCGCCAGACAGCTGGCTGGTGCTGCCGTTCAGCAGCCAGTTCAACGGCTGGCAGGCACCGGATCAGGTGGTGGTGCAGATGCCCGCCAGCGATGCCGCCGATGAGAGCGCACTGCGCGCACGGCTGCAGGAAGTACGCAAAGTGTGGTCGCCGTGGCTGAGCGCCAGCGCTCCGCTGAAAGTCCAGCTGGTAGAGCAGCTGCATCCGGAGCTGAAAGATCCCGCCGCCGCGGTTTACCGCACCATCAACTAACGCAAAAGGAGCTTGCATGGAGTCGTTACAATCGCGCCTGGCCAGGGCCTCACTGGCCGATAACCTCGCCGATATCACCCGCCAGATTCAGGCCAGCCCGGCCAATGCCGACCTGCGCGCGGCGTTTGTGCAGCTGCTGTGCCTGGCGGGCAACTGGACGCGTGCGCAAACCCAGCTGCAATCGTGGCTGGCGCTGACGCCCCAGGCCCAGCCGACCGTCACCTTATTGCAGCAGGCCATTGCCGGTGAGCAGCAGCGTGAAGCAGTACTGCGCGGCGCGGCGCAGCCGCAGCTGCCGGGCAGCGCGTGGGCGTGGTGTGAAACCCTGCTGGCTGCGCTGAGTGCCGACATCCGCGGTGACTTCGCGCAGGGGGCTGAGCAACGTGCCGCCGCGCTGGCGCAGGCCGAAGCCAATCCGGGTCAGCTGCAGCAGCAGGAACAGACGGCAGACTTCGCGTGGCTGATGGACGGCGACAGCCGCTTCGGGCCGGTGTGCGAAGCCATCGCCAACGGCCGCTACTACTGGATTCCGTTCGCCGCGATCCGCGAGATGGAATTTCAGGCACCCGCCAGCGTGACCGATTTGGTCTGGCGCCATACGCGCGTGCAGCTGGTGGATGGCAGCGAGCAGATTTGCCAGATCCCGGTGCGCTATCCGCTGCTGCCGGGGGCGGATGAGCGTTATCTGCGCGCCAGCGTCACGGAATGGCAGCCGCTGGGCAACGATGACAGTCAGTTTACCGGCCATGGGCAGAAGCTGTGGCTGAGCGACAGCGGCGAGTATCCGCTGCTGACGCTGCAGCAGCTGACGTTCCAGCCAGGCGGCAGCGATGAGCCGTGATAACAGCTCGCACAACGACGGCTATGCCCAGCTGCATGGCGGTTTCCGCGCGCGTAAAAATCGCGACGCGCTAACCGCGCGCGACAAGCTGCAATCCTCGTTACTCGATCGTCTGACTGACAACGCGCCGGACAAGCAGAGCGAAGCCAGCAACACCACGCTGATTTCCCACAACACGCTGCGCCGCCACGTGCTGCGCGATCTGCAGTGGCTGTTCAACACCATCAACAACGAAGCCCAGCAGGATCTCAGCGCCTTTGGTGAAGTGCAGCGCTCGGTGTGGAATTTTGGCGTGGCGCCGCTGGCCGGACAGAACATCTCTGACATCGAATGGCAGGATATGCAGCGCAAAATGACCGATGCCATTCTGCACTTTGAGCCGCGCATTCTGCCGCAGGGGCTGCAGGTACGCTGCGTCAGCGATCTGAAGTCGCTCAGCCTGCACAACGTGTTATCGATTGAGATCAAAGGCCGCCTGTGGTGCGTGCCTTATCCGCTGGAGTTTCTGTTCCGCACCCAGGTTGATCTGGAAAGCGGTCATTTTGAACTACTGGATGCAGGTTAATCATGGACAGCAAACTGCTCGACTACTACAACCGCGAACTGGCCTATCTGCGTGAGCTGGGCGCGGAGTTCGCTGCGCGCTATCCGAAAGTCGCCGGGCGGCTGGGGATGCGCGGCATCGAAGTCGCCGATCCTTACGTTGAGCGCCTGATGGAGGGCTTTGCTTTCCTCACGTCGCGCGTGCAGCTCAAAATGGACGCCGAGTTCCCGCGCTTTTCTCAGCGGCTGCTGGAGATGATTGCGCCGTCTTATCTGTCACCTACGCCGTCGATGGCGATTGCACAGCTCACGCCGGACAGCCGCAAAGGCGACATTAGCAATGGCTTCCACGTGCCGCGCGGCACCATGATGGAGAGCCAGCACCTGAAAAAAAGCGGCGTCACCTGCAGCTACACCACGGCGCACGATGTCACGCTGCATCCGCTGCGCATCAGCGACGTTTCACTCGGCGGCGTGCCGGGCGATCTGCCGCTGGGCGAACTGAAGCTCAGCGGTCGCGGTGCCGCCAGCGCGCTGCGCGTGCGTATCGCCTGCGAAGGCATCTCATCGCTCAGCCAGCTGAATGTCGCCGATTTAATGCTGTATCTCAGCGGTCCGGACATTCAGGCACAGAAACTGCTGGAGCTGCTGATGCAGCACCGCGTCGGCATCGTGCTGCAATCGGTCGAACACAAGCCGCTGCGCCAGGTGCTGCCGGATGACTCACTACAGCAGGAAGGCTTTGCGCCGGAGCAGGCGCTGCTGCCGGACGATCTGCGTAACTTCGACGGCTACCGGCTGCTGCAGGAGTATTTTGCCTTTCCGGCGCGCTTCCAGTTCATCAGCCTGAGCCAGCTGGCACCGTTTCTGCGCCGCTGCGATAACGCGCAGGAATTCGACATTATCATCCTGCTGGATAAGGCTGACAGCGCGCTGGAAAGCGTGGTGGACAGCAGCCATCTGGCACTGCACTGCACGCCGGTGATCAACCTGTTTCCCAAAACGGCCGAGCGCCTGAAGGTCAGCGACAGCCAGCACGAATATCATCTGGTGGTGGATAACATCCGGCCGCTGGACTACGAAGTGCACTCGGTGCAGCGGTTATTCGCCACCATTGAGGGCAAGCGCGAAGAGCAGATATTCCGCCCGTTCTGGAGCACCTTCAGCGGCGACGACGGCGATTACGGTGCCTATTTCTCGCTGCGCCGCGAGCAGCGCACGCTGTCTGAGCAGGCGCAGCGTTACGGCACGCGCACCGGCTATATCGGCTCGGAAGTATTTTTGTCGCTGGTGGATGAGCATCACACGCCGTGGCGCGACGACATGCGCTACCTGTCGGCAGACGTGCTCTGCACCAGCCGCGATCTGCCGCTGATGCTGTTGCAGCAGGAGCAGGGCAATTTCGTCATGCCGGATTCGATCCCGGTCGGTCAGCTGAAATTGTGTAAAGGCCCGACGCCACCGCGTCCGGCGCTGGCCGAAGGGCTCTCCGCGTGGCGTCTGATCAGCCACCTGCAGATGAACTACCTGAGCCTGATGGACAGCAGCGACGGCCAGGGCGCCGCCGCGCTGCGCCAGCTGCTGAGCCTGTACGCTAATCTCGCCGAAGCGGCGGTGGCGCGCCAGATTGACGGTATTCGCCACTGCCAGCTCAGCGCGGTCAACCGCCGGGTGCCGGAACCGGGCCCGGTAGTGTTTGCGCGCGGCGTCAGCATCACGCTGGAGGTCGACGAACAGGCGTTCTCCGGTGCCAGTCCGTGGCTGCTTGGCAGCGTGCTGGAGCGGGTGTGCGGCCGGCTGGTGGCGCTGAATAGCTTTACCGAATTCACCCTCAACAGCCAGCAGCGCGGCGAGGTGGGCTACTGGCCGCCGCGCATGGGCAGGAAGGCGCTGCTATGAGCGAGGCGCAGATCATTCCGCTGCAGCGCGCTCAGCGGCTGCCGGACGATTTCTGGCAGGCAGTGATGGCGGCACCGTGGCGCTACGATTTGTTTCAGCTGCTGCGCCGGCTGGATGCGCAGGGCGGCCAGCGTTATCCGCTGGGACGCGCGCCGCTGCCGAAATTCGAAGCGCTGCGCATTGGTCAGAAACCATCGCTGGCGTTTGCCCCGGCAACGCTGGCCAGCGTGCAGCCGCGCGCAGAGGACGCGCGCCACGACGTGGCGATATACAGCTTTGGCCTGTTTGGCCCCAACGGTCCGCTGCCAACCCACCTGACGGAATATGTGCACGAGCGCATCGTGCACCATCAGGATCACAGCCTGGCGGCGTTTGCCGACATCTTTCACCATCGCGCCACGCTGCTGTTTTATCGCGCCTGGGCTGATGCGCAGCCGGCCGTTTCGCTGGATCGCGCCGATAACCGCCGCTTTGTCGATTACCTTGCCTGTCTGGCCGGCATCGGTTTACCGGCGCAGCAGCAGGCCAGCTCGCTCAGCCTGCATGCGCGGCTGATGCTGGTCGGTCATCTTAGCCGCCACGGTCACGACGCTGAAGGGCTGGTACGCATTCTGCGTCACTACTTTGGCGTACCGGTGCAGCTGGCACAGAACGTGCCGCAGTGGCTGACGCTGGACGCGCGCGATCAGGCGCGGCTGGGAGCCGGACGCCAGATGCCGCGGCTGGGCGAATCGGCGTTCCTTGGTGTGGCGGTGCGCGATGTGCAGCACCGTTTTCGCCTGCGGCTCGGTCCGCTGAGCGCGCAGCAGTATGCCCAGTTTCTGCCAGATGCGCCGGGCGCGCGCGAAGTGCGCGACTGGGTGCGTCACTATCTCGGCATCGAGATGCAGTGGGACCTCAGCCTGATCCTGGCGGCGGAAGAGGTGCAAAGCGTCACGCTGGGAGGCAATGCCCGGCTGGGCTACACCAGCTGGCTGGGACACGCGCCACAGCCGCAGGATCGCGAAGATTTCATGTTTGAGGTTGAGGCAGCCGCAAGCTAGCCCAATCGCTTTTCCCTGTTACACAGCCTGCTTCTTTCATTAAAGAGACCCGATATGTCAGAAATCAGCCGTGCCGTGTTATTCGGCAAACTGGATACGCTGTTATTTACCTCGCTGGAAAGCGCCACCGCCTTTTGTAAACTGCGCGGCAATCCTTATGTTGAGCTGGTGCACTGGCTGCACCAGCTGATGCAGCAGCAGGATGGCGACTTACAGCGGGTGATCAGCCATTTTTCACTGGATGAAAACGCGCTGACGCGGGATATCGTCGCGGCGCTCGACCGCCTGCCGCGCGGTGCGAGTGCGGTTTCCGATCTCGCCGAACACATCGACAGCGCCGTCGAGCGCGCCTGGGTCTACGCCTCGCTGAAGTACGGTGCGACGCGCATTCGCGGCGGCCATCTGCTGATTGGCATGCTCAAAACCTTCAACCTCGCCAGCGTGCTGAAAGGCATTTCCGGCCAGTTTGGCCGTATCAATGCTGATGCGCTGCTGGAGCAGTTCGACACGCTGCTCGCCAGCAGCAAAGAGGCACAGCAGGCGCTGGTGGCGCAACCGTGCACCGAGAGTGCCGCACCGGCAGCCAGCACCAGCACGCTGGCGCAGTACGCACAGGATCTCACCGCACGCGCACGCGAAGGACGCATCGATCCGGTCACCGGCCGTGATGAAGAGATCCGCCAGATGGTGGATATTCTGATGCGTCGCCGGCAGAACAACCCGCTGCTGACCGGTGAAGCGGGTGTTGGCAAAACCGCAGTGGTCGAAGGCCTGGCGCTGCGTATTGCCGCTGGCGACGTACCGGCTCCGCTGCGCGATGTGCAGCTGTGGCTGCTGGATATCGGCATGCTGCAGGCCGGTGCCGGCATGAAAGGCGAGTTTGAAGCGCGCCTGCAGGCGCTGATTAATGAAGTGCAGTCCAGCCCGACGCCGATTGTGCTGTTCGTCGACGAAATCCACACGCTGGTCGGTGCCGGCGGCCAGCAGGGCACCGGCGATGCCGCCAACCTGCTGAAACCGGCGCTGGCGCGCGGCCAGCTGCGCACCATCGGTGCCACCACCTGGGCCGAATACAAAAAGTACATTGAGAAAGATCCGGCGCTGACGCGTCGTTTCCAGACCGTGCAGGTGCAGGAGCCGGATGAAGCCAAAGCGATTCTGATGCTGCGCAGCACCGTCAGCGCGCTGGAGAAGCATCATCAGGTACTGCTGCTGGATGAGGCGGTCAGCGCGGCGGTGAAGCTGTCGCACCGTTACATTCCGGCGCGCCAGCTGCCGGACAAAGCGGTGGCGCTGCTGGACACCGCCTGCGCACGCGTGGCGGTGAGCCAGGGCGCACAGCCTGCGGCACTGGAAGATTGCCTGCATCGTCTGGCCGCGCTGGAGATTGAAGCGGAGATCATTGAGCGCGAAAGCAAAGTCGGGCTGGGCGATGCGGCGCGTTCGCAGGCGGTTGCCACGCAGCGCGCGACGCTGGAAACCGAGCGCGATGCGCTGCAGCAGCGCTGGCAGCAGGAGCGTGAACTGGTCGATCAGCTGATTGCGTTGCGGGCGCGCTGCGTGACGGAGGGCGAAGCCGCGCTGCGCGATGAGCTGGACGCGACGCAACAGCAGCTGCAGCAGGTGCAGGGCGAAGCGCCGCTGCTGTTTGCCGCCGTGGATGCCAGCGTGGTGGCCGCCGTGGTCGCAGACTGGACCGGGATTCCGCTGGGGCGCATGGTGAAAAACGAAATCGATGCGGTGCTCAATCTCGCCGATACGCTCAACCAGCGCGTGATTGGCCAGCGTCACGGTCTCGATCTGATCGCCAAACGCGTGCGCACCTCACGCGCGCGCCTCGACAATCCGAACAAACCGGTCGGCGTCTTTATGCTGTGCGGTCCCTCCGGCGTCGGCAAAACCGAAACCGCGCTGGCGCTGGCCGAGTCGCTGTACGGCGGCGAGCAGAACATCATCACCATCAACATGAGCGAGTTTCAGGAAGCCCACACCGTTTCCACCCTGAAAGGCGCACCGCCGGGCTACGTGGGCTATGGCGAAGGCGGCGTGCTGACCGAAGCGGTGCGGCGTCGTCCCTACAGCGTGGTGCTGCTGGATGAGATTGAGAAGGCGCATCCGGATGTGCACGAACTGTTCTTCCAGGTGTTCGATAAAGGCTGGATGGAGGATGGCGAAGGGCGCCACATCGACTTCCGTAACACCATCATTATCCTGACCTCCAACGTCGGTACGCAGCTGATCAGTGCGATGTGTGCCGATCCGGAGCTGATGCCGGATCCGGAAGCGCTGAGCACCGCGCTGCGCAAACCGCTGCTGGAGGTGTTCCCGCCGGCGCTGCTGGGTCGTCTGCTGGTGGTGCCGTATTACCCGCTGAGCGACGCGATGCTGGCGGAAATCGTCCGGCTGCAGCTGGGCCGCATTGTTCAGCGTCTCGCCGACAACCACGGCATCAGCGCGCAGATTGACGATTCGGTCATCAGCCAGATCGTGCAGCGCTGCACGGAAGTGGAGTCCGGTGGCCGCATGGTCGACGCCATCCTTACCAATACCCTGTTGCCGCAGATGAGCCAGATGCTGCTCAGCGCTCACGCCCGCGATGAACGCTATCGTCGCGTGCAGGTACGCTGTGAGCAGGGCGAGTTTGTTTGCCAGTTCGATGTCTAAAGCCGTTAGTGATCAGAGAGTTTTCGAAAATGTCGGAACACGATAATCCCCTCAACGTACCCAACGCTCTGCCGGTGGGTTACCGTTTCAATGAGTTTGAAATTAAAGAAGTGATCGGTGGTGGCGGCTTTGGCATTGTTTATCGTGCCTGGGATCATCAGCTGGA
>Ga0153917_1000970_pt1 | contig 14065 bp, 13 predicted proteins | sample TSFL001MetaG_FD_104695 | JGI IMG/M metagenome (GOLD analysis project Ga0153917, IMG submission 104695) | Attine ant fungus gardens microbial communities from Florida, USA - TSFL001 MetaG | ecosystem: Host-associated > Fungi > Mycelium > Unclassified | place: USA: Florida, Paynes Creek Historic... | reverse complement strand
GTCGGCGAGAGAGGATTCGAACCTCCGACCCACTGGTCCCAAACCAGTTGCGCTACCAAGCTGCGCTACTCGCCGAATGCGGAGCGCATCTTACTGCTGAGGTGCGCCCCCGTCAATCCCTTAAATTAAAAAAGCCATTCAACTGGCGAGAAACTCGCCAGACAAGCTATTGCGCGGCTTTTACGGTGTTATCAGGGAGTTTGCACCAGTTGTTATTTTCGTTAATACCACCGTTCGGTGAGGTATACCCCAGGCAGCCTAAAATGGTGTCATACAGTTCAACGTGACGACGCGGAACCTTCATATCTGCCTCTTTCTTCAGATGGGCAAACATCTTCGCTTTCTCCGGGTCTTCCAGATACTTGTCCGACATCCACACCATCATTGGCACGCGGAACTGCTCCGGTGGCGCCATCTTGCGCGGCGTGCCGTGCAGGTGCTCGAACTCATTGATGGATTCACCATGGTCAGCGGCATAGAACACAATCGCTTTCTTATCACGCACCTGGTCAATCACAGTATCAATAAAGTGGTCAACATAGGTCACCGAGTTATCGAAGGAGTTAATCAACTGCTCTTTGGTACAGTCTTTATCTACCCCAACACACTCTGGTGTCCATTTTGCAAAGTTACGTGGATAGCGCTGCGTGTAGTTAAAGTGCGAGCCCTTGGTATGCAGAATAATCATGTGCTTACCATCAGGGTTGCCGTTCAGCGAGTTTTTCATCTCGTCGATAAGCAGCATGTCATCGACATTCTTGCCACGGTTACGCGGCTCAGCACCAATCTGCTCACGATAGGCAATGTTCTGCGCCATGGTGTTGCTGTAGAACCACATCTCGCTTTGCATCGCATAGAGATCGGACGTGAACCCAAGCTGGCGAAGTACTGAGAAAACGTTCTGTTCCTTGAGCGTACGCTGCGGGTTATCGCTTGCCCCACCCTCACGCACGAACATGCAGCGCAGGGAAAGCTTTGTTGCCGTATCGCAAGAGTAGCCACGATACGCGATCAGGTTTTTCTCCTGAGCCAGTTTCGGCGTGGTATCGCGGTTATAACCCAGGATACCCATGTGATCCCAGCGGGTCGTTTCACCGATAATAAAGACGACATAGGTGTCATCGATATCTTTCGGCGCATCATAGGTAAACTTCTTCGCTGGATTCATCAGCGATTTATTATCAGAGGATTCATCCACCTGTGCCCAGGCATACAGCCCCAGCGCAGAAATCCAGTTAGACGGCAGATAAGAGTTAGCAACAACGCCGCCGTAGCTTGGCATATCCACACCCGCAGTACGCTCGTCATATTTTTGCTTCACTTCCAGCAGACGAATCGGCCCCCAGACCATCAGCCCCGCCAGCAGAACCAGCGCAACGCTTCGGATGCGTTGTCCTGGCGTACGAAGTTGATGCACCAGCGTATATCGGCAGCGGTTACTCCAGATAAGCAGCAACGGTAAGGCGCTGACGGCAATCACCCAGAGGACAAAATGCAGGCCAACCACCTCTTTCGACAGATCGATATCCGTGGTCATGACAGAGGCAATAATGCCGTAGCCAATCACCACGTTCATAAAGGTCATGTAATAGCTGGCGCCCGCCGAACACAACACGACAAATGAGGCCAATACGCGCCACAGGCGTCGACCAAACAGTGAAAGCACACGAAGCAAACAGAATGTAGCCAATACTGCAGCAACTAATTCGACAACCGCTGCAATTCCTTTCCAGACGGTAAAATCTTGCGCGTATCCATCAAACCGACGGAAGAAAACTGCGCCATTCATAAACAGGCCGATGTACAACGCCAGCAAAAAACTCAGCTTTTGTTGTGCCATCGATTTAATGTATTTCATGCAAGCTACCCGGAAAAAGGGACGAGATCGCCGTTCACGTTGAATCAAAAGTGAACAGAATAAAAAATCGCTATGGAAGTCGTTATCGGAAACGTCTACAAGCGTGGTCAGTAGACCACAGGGAAAGGGAAAAGTGGCAGCAGAGAGTGTGATCGCGACAGTTTTTTACAAAAAAGAAAATTCGATTTCGGACGTTTTAAGCCATGCTTCAATGTTACGAACAAAAAAGGCCGGAAACCCGGCCTTTTTGCTGCATCCATTACGCATGTACTTCTTTAAACACTTCGCGCTGAGGCTGGCGAATGGTGGTCGACAGTGCCAGCGAAATAATCAGTAACGCGAATATCACACAGAAGGTCACGTAGAACCCGCCAAACAGTGAGGCAATCAGCGAGCCGCAAATGCTGCCGATACCAAAACCTAAGTAAATCACACCGTAGTTTTTCGCCAGATTATTCAGGCCAAAGAATTCACTCACCAGTGACGGGAATACCGTGATGGTGCCGCCAAAGTTGAAGGCAACGCAGGCAATCGCGGCAAAGAACGTGGCTTCATTCAATGGCGCAAAGAGCAGCGCCGCCATCCCCACCAGCGATACCACCTGACCAATGGTGATCACGCGGATACGGGCAATTTTATCGGACAGAATACCCAGCACCAGGCGGCCGGACAGGTTCGCGATAGAGATCACGGTTACCGCGTTAGCGGCGGTGAGCGCATCGAGTTTCACCATCCCCTGAGCAATATCTTTCGCCACGCCAATCACATACAGACCGCTCATGCAGGCCGTCAGGAACATGACTGCCAGCATCCAGTACTGTGGTTTACGCATGGACTGCGCCAGGGTGAAGTCATTTTCCACCACACCATTCACGGATTTCACTTCCTGCTGAGGCGCATCTTTCATCAGCGTTGCCCCGAACAGAATCATTACCAGCACGATAACACCCCAGATCATAAAGGTTTTCTCAAGACCCACGGAGGCCAGCAGATGTGAATCGATAAATTTGAAACCGAGGCTGCCCAGGCCATAAGAGCCGATGGCAAAGGCGGAGATTAACCCCTTGCGCTCAGGGAACCATTTCACACAGTTTGACAGCGTCAGCAGATAACCCGCGCCGTCTGCCAGCCCCACCAGCACCCCGGCGCTCAGCCACAGCATCATCAGGTTGCTGGAGTGTGCCGTCAGGAAAAAGCCCACACCCAACAAAACGCCGGACGCCATGGTGACACGCTTAACACCAAAACGTTCCTGCAACTTGCCCGCCACCGAGGAGGAAAGCGCCAGGCCAAGACTCAATAAGCCAAAGGAAAACGCCACCTGGCTCACCGGCGCGCCGAGCTTATCGGAAAGAGCACTATTAAACAGGCTCCAGGTATAGACCGAACCCAGCGCAAACTGAGTCACGATGGTGCCAAATAAGGTCAGCCAGCGAGTGCGGTTGTATGTTGATGTGTTCATGGCAGTTGTCCTGCAAGAGAAATTAAGGGAATTCGCTGAGGACAACGATAAACAAAACCTTAAAACACCTGGGGGAAAACGGCATGAAATGCAGGAGAAACGGAATGAAATGCCTGGAAACAGGAATGAATGACCTTGCCGGGGTCAGGAGCGAAAGTGTGTTAGTGCATACTATCGCTGCAACCCCGACCATTATTGTGCCAAAGATGTTATCGCATCGTTGAAAAAAGTAACAACCCTAAAATTTTGCACTGACACCCAGGGTATACAAAAAGTCTTCGCCGGCAGTGGTGTTATCCGCCTGGGATAAAGAGGCATACGCTGCCATATGTGGGTTAAGCAGCACATCGGCGCCGACAGTCACATCCATCCAGCTACCGTACTGCATCGGCGCGGGCGTCTGAGACATGCCAAACTGCGATTTCCACTGATTTTCACCAAACTGCTGGTTATAGCTAATCTGTGCCCAGGGGCGCAGTTCGCCATATTGCGTATCTACTCGCCAGCCCAGCGAACTGACGCTGGCGTGCCAGAGCGGGTCGGTCAGTGATTGCGTTGTCGCGCTATCACCAAACTCGTTGTACATGTTGGGTGCCGAGCCATCGTAACGCCATGCCACGACGGGCCCGGTGGTGATATGGCGAGTGACAGGGAAATTCCACCCAAGGCTCATCGAGCCGGGAAGTTCAGACGTCGAGTCAGACGGCAGAGTCAGGGCGAGCCCAGGCACATTCTGCGACGTCTTAATACGCTCTGCGAGAATATCTTCATAACGTGGTTGGTGATCGGCGTCCCATGTATAGCGTTCCGCCGTATTACTTTGTGTATCTGAAACGATATATTCCTGTTGCCAGGCCAACGCTGTGTTACAGAAAAACAGACAGACTGAGACACCTGCCAGGCCAAAAACAGCATGGCAGCCACTGATTTTTTTTATCATCATCAAAGCGACTCCAGAAAGAGCCGAATTCGGCGATATTTGTCATTGTTTAGGAAGAGGTATCGGGGCATAGCCCTGTATTAACTATTGTCTCTTTAGCAGACACGTCAAGCCTGGTAGATTGAAATTTTTGCGATTTCAGTATCAATAAGGGAGATAACCTATGCAACGTTGCGGCTGGGTAAGCCAGGATCAGCTCTATATCGACTATCACGATCAGGAATGGGGTGTGCCGGAAAAAGACGGCAAAAAACTCTTTGAGATGATCTGTCTGGAAGGTCAGCAGGCCGGCCTTTCCTGGATAACCGTTCTGAAAAAGCGTGAAAACTACCGCGCGGCCTTCCATCGGTTTGATCCCGCAAAGGTCGCCGCAATGACCGACGAGGATGTGGAAAGGCTGGTTCTTGACGCCGGTATTATCCGTCATCGCGGCAAAATACAGGCCATCATCGGTAATGCGCGGGCGTACCTGGCCATGGCGGAAAACGGCGAGCCATTCTCAGATTTTGTCTGGTCATTTGTGGATAACACCCCGAAAGTGACGCTGGCCGCAACGCTTGCGGAGATCCCCACGTCGACTCCCGCGTCAGATGCACTGTCTAAAGCGCTGAAGAAAAGAGGGTTTAAATTTGTGGGCACCACTATCTGTTATTCCTTCATGCAAGCCTGTGGGCTGGTGAACGACCATATCACAGGCTGTTTCTGTCACCCTGGGGGCGTTGATGATCCGCAAATGGCAAAGTGAGAATGCAGATCCGCTACTGAGCTTATGGCTTGAAAGCACCACCGAGGCGCATCCGTTTATCGACCCGGGGTACTGGAAAGAGAATGAAATTCTGGTGCGTGATGTCTATCTTCCGTCGGCAGAAACCTGGATCTGGGAAGAAGACGGGCACCCGCGCGGATTCATTAGCGTGATGCAGATGCAGTTTGTCGGCGCGCTGTTTGTCGCCCCGGCGTTCATCGGGAAAGGCATCGGGCGCGCGCTGCTGAACTCAGTCCAGCAGCGCTACCCGCATTTAAGCCTGGAGGTCTATCAGAAAAACGTCCGGGCGGTGAATTTCTACCATTCCCAGGGCTTTCGGATTGAAGACAGCGCCTGGCAGGATGACACTCAACACCCGACGTGGATCATGAGCTGGCAGGCGGATCAAACGCCGTTAGTGTAAGTTCCGGCCCCTGATATTTCTCGACCCATGCCAGCGCCGTGTTTCCGGCACAGCCATTCCCCAGCTTTGAGCTGGGGAGATCTTTGGTCAGCACGTTAACGGCACCGTTTTTACAGATACCGCCTTCGGTCAGCTCAAGGTCTGGCCATGCCCCCTGATGAATACAGATAACGCCTTGTCTGATCCCGTCACTCACCACAGCACCTGCCAGAACTTGCCCGCGCTGGTTCCAGACGCGCACCACATCGCCATCCACAATCCCGCGCGCCTGTGCATCGTCTTTATGCAGCGTGATCGGCTCGCGTCCTGCTACGGCGTACTGTTCACGCAGCGAGGTATAGTTAAGCTGGCTGTGTAAGCGGTGCGCCGGGTGAGCAGACAATATCTGAAGTTGCTGCGGCTGCGCATTTCCGTGCCATTCGTCTGGCTCAAGCCATGCAGGATGCGGCGGACAGTCGGCATACTCAAAGCTGGCAATACGCTGGCTGTAGATTTCAATTTTCCCGCTCTCGGTTTTCAGCGGGTGATTTTGCGGATCGCGGCGGAAATCGGCAAAACGGACAAATTGCGCGTTCTGCTTACTCTCTGGCATTTCGAAAATGTCATTCGCTTCCCAGAACTGGGCAAACGGCGGCAATGTGACGCCCTGCGCAGCGCCGCGTTGACAGGCTATCTGGTAGAACGTTTCAAGCCATTCCAGATCGGTTTTACCCTCGGTGAAGCGCTCGCGTCCCCCCTCCTCCCAAAACTCGCTCAGTTCGGCAAAGACATCCAGGTCGTCGCGCGCTTCATCCCGCGGTGCCACAACACGCTTCATCGGCACCATATGCTGATTGCTGTAATCGCCGGTCATGGTGAGGTCGTTACGTTCAAACGAGGTCGTGGCAGGCAGAACGATATCTGCGTGCTTGGCGGCGGCAGTCCAGAAGCATTCTGAAATCACCACCAGCTCCGGTTTCTGCCAGGCGCGGATAAGACGGTTGGTATCCTGATGATGGGTAAAGTTCGCACCACCCGCCCACCAGACAAAGCGAATATCCGGGAAATGCCGGTCCATGCCGTTGTGCTGATAAAACCCGCCAGGGTTTTCCAGCGCCTCAACAATGCGCGCCACCGGGATTTTATCCACGGCATCTGTGCCGTTGTGAACGGTACCCTGCATGGACGCCAGCACGGCGGCTTTACGCGTAGGGTTTCCGCCGTTCGCAAAGTGATAAGAGAGGCCAAAACCACCGCCCGGCGTACCAATCTGGCCAAGCATCGCCGCCAGTGTCACCAGCATCCAGTGTTTTTGCTCACCGTATTGCTGGCGCTGCATCCCCCAACCGGACATCAGCATGGTGGAATTTTCGTGGAACAACGCCGCCAGCTCGCGGATTTTCTCTGCATTTACACCGCAGATCTCTGCCGCCCAGTCAGCCGTCTTGGCGATACCATCGGTTTTGCCCGTCAGGTACTCCGCAAATTTGTCATAACCGGTGGTACAGCGCGCCAGAAACGCTTCATCCTGCCAGCCATTTTCCACCAGCGTGTGCGCGATACCCAGCATCATCGCCACATCGGTTCCCATGTGCGGGGCAATCCATTCGGCGCTGTCGCCCAGGAAATCCATGGTTTCAGAACGCATCGGATCGATGCAAATAATGCGTTTGCCGCTTTTACGCAGCGCATCAAAGTAGGGAATACCCTGTTCGTCAGTGGCATTCCACGCAATCTTGAGTGTATTTAGCGGGTTAGCACTCCACAGCACCACCACATCGGTGTGTTCCAGCACCAGCGGCCAGCTGGTCTGCTGCTGGTAAACTTCGTTCCCGCCCACCACGTACGGCATGATGGCCTGCGCCGCGCCGGTCGAATAATCGCCCAGATGCCCGGTATACCCCCCGGCCAGGCTCATATAACGCTGGAGAAGCGTGGCGGCTTTGTGCAGTACCCCGTTTGAACGCCAGCCATAAGAGCCCGCAAAAATGGACGACGGACCGTAGCTCTCGCGGATACGTTTATGCTGCGCGTGGATCAGTGCGAGCGCATCGTCCCAGCCCACACGCACAAACTCATCCTGCCCACGGATACCTTGCGGTTTATCCGGTGACATCAAAAATCCTTTGCGAACCATCGGCCAGCGCACGCGGGTTTTACTGTGTACCTGATCGCGAACAACCGTCTGAAGAGAGTTGGGATGCTGCGAAGGCAATGCCCCGCGGGATGACAAGACGTTTTCGCCATCGGTTTCGACCAGCATTGGGCCCCAGTGGGCAGCGGTCAGAATCGTTTTTGTTGAAGTGCTCAAGCGTGCGCTCCTGGTTGCGTGCAGGTTTTACGGCCTTCTTATTGAGGCTGTTTATGGTTTGACACAAATTTCAGAGTAATACCCGGAATTTTCTCCGTATCTGGACGTCATAATCAACCGCCACGCTCGTCGTGGCAAAGAATAAAAAGGATTAAGGAAATAAGATGAAAAAACGCGTACTCGTAATTGCTGCTCTGGTGAGCGGCGCAATGGCTGTTTCAGGCTGCACAACAAACCCATATACCGGTGAGAGCGAAGCGGGAAAAGCGGGCATCGGCGCAGGTCTCGGTTCGCTGGTAGGCGCGGGCATTGGCGCACTCTCCTCTTCCAAGAAAGACCGCGGCAAAGGCGCACTGATTGGCGCAGCAGCTGGTGCAGCGCTGGGCGGCGGAGCGGGTTACTACATGGATGTGCAGGAATCGAAACTGCGCGAAAAAATGAAGGGAACCGGCGTGAGCGTGACGCGTAATGGCGACAATATCATCCTGAACATGCCAAACAACGTGACCTTTGACTCTAACAGCTCAACGTTGAAGCCAGCAGGTGCAAACACCCTGACCGGCGTGGCGATGGTGCTGAAAGAGTACAACAAGACAGCAGTGAACGTGTTCGGTTTTACCGACAACACGGGCAGCCTGGATCTCAACAACCGTCTGTCACAGCAGCGTGCCGATGCCGTATCCAGCTCGCTGATTACCCAGGGCGTTGAAGCCAACCGTATCAGCAGCAAAGGGATGGGCCCTGCCAACCCTATCGCCAGCAACAGCACCGCGGAAGGCAAAGCGCAGAACCGTCGCGTAGAGATCACTCTGAGCCCTGTACAGTAATCATTGCGCCGGGTGGCGGCTTCGCCTTACCGGGCCTACGTTCGACATGTAGGCCCGGTAAGCGCAGCGCCACCGGGCAAATCACTTGATTCGTCAGATTTTCCCGCTAAGGTGTTCTCACTCAAATCAGGGAAATCAGCGATGAGCAAACCAGCACGGGCCACCATCAGCGACGTAGCCAAAGCCGCCAAAACCGGTAAAACCAGTATTTCACGCTATCTCAATGGCGAGAAACACCTGTTGTCTGACGCCCTGCTGGCACGAATTGAACAAGCCATTGCCGATCTGGATTATCGCCCGAGCCTGATGGCCCGCGGCCTGAAGCGCGGTCGAACTCGTCTTATCGGGCTTATCATCGCCGACATCACCAACCCTTACTCCGTGAATGTGTTAAGCGGTATTGAAGCGGCCTGCCGTGAAAAAGGGTTTACCCCGCTGGTGTGTAACACCAACAACGAGGTTGACCAGGAGCTGCATTACCTTGATCTGCTGCGCAGTTACCAGGTGGAAGGGATTGTGGTGAATGCCGTGGGAATGCGCGAAGAAGGCCTCAATCGCCTGCAACAATCCTCCCTGCCGATGGTACTTATCGACAGAAAAATCCCGGAATTCGCCTGCGATGTCGTCGGCCTGGATAACACTCAGGCAGCTACCACCGCAACCGAGCATCTCATCGAACAGGGCTTCGAGGCTATCCTGTTTCTGAGCGAACCGCTGGGCACGGTCAACACCCGTCGCGATCGGCTGGCTGCATTCCGCGCGACCCTGGCACGCTACCCGGGCGTGATTGCCGAGAATGCCGAAACCCCGCTGCACGAAGCCGACCAGATCGACAACATCCTGCGCCAGTTCCACACCCGTCATCGTGGGATGCGAAAAGCCGTGATCTCCGCCAACGGTGCGCTGACCCTACAGGTTGCCCGTTCGCTCAAACGTATCGGCCTGCACTGGGGCAGCGATATTGGTCTGCTGGGGTTCGATGAGCTGGAGTGGGCCGAGCTGGCCGGCGTGGGCATTACCACACTCAAGCAACCTACGTGGCAAATAGGTTATGCCGCGGTTGAGCAGGTTGTCCGCCGTATTGAAGGCGTCAGCGATGCCATTCACGAGCAGGTCTTCTCCGGCGAGTTGATCGTTCGGGGCTCTACCGCCCGTTAATTTCCCCTTCGTGATGCCGATCATAATTTCAACATCCTGTCCTTTTCTTTGGAACCGGTTCCATCTAGCGTAATACTATCGATGTGAGATGTAACGGAGTCAGACAATGGGCAGGAAAATAATGGTGGTCACCGCCGCATATGGCGCGGATCAGGTGCGACAGGCAGGTGGCCAGCGGGCGATGCTTCCGGTGATTGCCGCCGCAGGCGCCGATGGCGTTGAGATCCGCCGTGAGCTGTTCAGCAGCGAAGAGTTACTGGCGCTGCCCGCACTGGGCGAGTCCATTGAGCTGCTGGGTTTACTGGCCTGTTACTCCGCGCCAGTGCCCCTGTTTACGCCTGACGGAACCCTCAACCCCGACCTTTCGTGGTATCTGGCCGAAGCCACCACGCTCAATGCCCTGTGGCTGAAAGTTTCACTGGGTCACTTCCGCGATAAGCAGCCGCTTGAGGAGCTGCGTACATTGCTGAACGAAAGCGGCATGGCGCTGGTGGTCGAAAACGACCAAACCGACTGCGGCCAGCTTGCGCCGATGCAGCGCTTCAAGGCAGCTTGCCGGGTGCTGTCGCTGCCCGTGACGCTGACATTTGATATGGGCAACTGGCTGTGGGTGGGCGATTCACCAGAAGAAGCCGCCCGCCATCTGGCGCCTGCCGTGAGTTATATCCATGTCAAAGCCGCTGTTCCACATCATCAGCAGTTCCGTGCCATTGCGCCGGACCACGCCGACGCACGCTGGCTGGAATTGCTTAATCAGCTGCCATCTGACGCCCCGCGCGGGATCGAGTTTCCGCTGGTAGGGCCGGACCTGGCTGCCGTCACCCGTCATTACGTTAACCTGCTGCGCGAGGAGTAAATCATGCACAAGACGCTGGATGTGATCACCATCGGCGAGGCCATGGCAATGTTCGTTGCTACACAAACGGGCGAGCTTAGCGCAGTAGAGCACTTTTTCAAACGCGTGGCAGGAGCAGAGCTGAACGTCGCGACCGGCCTGGCGCGCCTGGGGTTGAACGTCGGCTGGGTAAGCCGCGTGGGTGATGACAGTTTTGGCCATTTCGTTCTGGATACGCTGAAAAAAGAGGGTATTGATGCCGCGGGTGTCACCCTAGATGCGCGCTTCGCGACCGGTTTTCAGCTGAAATCTAAAGTCGAAAATGGAACCGATCCCATTGTGGAATATTTCCGTAAGGGCTCGGCAGCAAGTCATCTGTCGGTCAATGACTATCACGCACACTATTTCACCTCCGCACGTCATCTGCACCTGAGCGGCGTGGCGGCAGCGCTCTCCGCCAGCTCTTATGAGCTTCTGGATCACGCGGCTGCGGCCATGAAAGCGCAAGGGAAAACGATCTCCTTTGATCCCAACCTGCGTCCGGTGCTGTGGAAAAGCGAAGCGGAAATGGTTGAAAAGCTTAATCATCTGGCTTTCCAGGCTGACTGGGTATTGCCGGGTGTGAAAGAGGGGATCATCCTCACCGGCCAAAAAACGCCGGAAGGGATCGCTGATTTTTACCTGAACAAAGGGGTAAAAGCCGTGGTGCTGAAAACCGGTGCCGACGGTGCCTGGTTTAAAACCGCAGACGGTGAACAAGGCGCAGTTGCCGCGGTAAAAGTCGACAACGTTGTCGACACCGTTGGGGCTGGCGACGGGTTTGCCGTGGGGGTAATTAGCGCCCTGCTGGAAGGCAAAACGCTGCATCAGGCGGTGTCGCGCGGCAATAAAATTGGATCGCTGGCGATCCAGGTGCAGGGCGACAGCGAAGGATTACCGACACGAGCACAGCTCGGTTCCTGAATTCTCTCTCCCCATGGGAGAGGGCCAGGGTGAGGGCAACAAGCCGCACCACACAAAACAAACCACCGTGTACCCTACATACAACGGCGGTACAAACCTCAACAACAGAGGCAAGCCTATGAACAGTTCGACCAATGCAGCAAAACGCTGGTGGTACATCATGCCAATCGTGTTTATCACGTACAGCCTGGCGTATCTTGATCGTGCAAACTTCAGTTTCGCGTCCGCCGCAGGTATCACTGAAGACCTGGGGATCACCAAAGGTATCTCTTCCCTGTTAGGTGCCCTTTTCTTCCTCGGTTACTTCTTCTTCCAGATCCCAGGCGCTATCTACGCCGAGCGTCGCAGCGTTCGTAAGCTTATCTTTATCTGCCTGATCCTCTGGGGCGGCTGCGCATCACTTACCGGTGTGGTGAACAACATTCCTGCCCTGGCCGCTATTCGCTTTATTCTTGGCGTGGTCGAGGCGGCAGTCATGCCCGCGATGCTTATCTACATCAGCAACTGGTTCACTAAATCCGAACGCTCCCGCGCCAACACCTTTCTGATCCTCGGCAACCCGGTCACGGTACTCTGGATGTCGGTGGTATCCGGCTACCTGATCCAGTCATTCGGCTGGCGCGAGATGTTTATCATCGAAGGGGTTCCGGCGGTCATCTGGGCATTTTGCTGGTGGGTGCTGGTAAAAGATAAACCTTCACAGGCGAAATGGCTCTCTGAAGATGAAAAAGCCGCTTTGCAGGCGCAGCTGGATAAAGAGCAACAGGGCCTGAAAGCGGTACGTAACTACGGTGAAGCTTTCCGCTCACGCAACGTGATTTTGCTGTGCGCGCAGTACTTTACCTGGAGCATTGGCGTGTACGGTTTCGTGCTGTGGCTGCCGTCGATTATCCGCAGCGGCGGCGAAAATCTCGGCATGGTGGAAGTGGGCTGGCTATCATCCGTGCCTTATCTGGCGGCAACCATTGCCATGATTATCGCTTCCTGGGCTTCGGACAAACTGCAAAACCGTAAACTGTTTGTCTGGCCACTGCTGCTGATTGCTGCTTTTGCCTTTATCGGCTCCTGGGCCGTGGGCGCCAACCACTTCTGGGCATCTTACACCCTGCTGGTGATTGCCGGTGCAGCGATGTATGCCCCGTATGGCCCGTTCTTCGCCATCATCCCGGAGATGCTGCCGCGCAACGTAGCAGGCGGCGCGATGGCGCTTATCAACAGTATGGGTGCGCTGGGCTCGTTCTGCGGCTCCTGGTTTGTGGGCTACCTGAACGGTGCAACCGGCTCCCCGTCTGCTTCATACATATTTATGGGGGTAGCACTTTTCGCCTCAGTGTGGCTTACTTTGATTGTTAAGCCTGCTAATAATCAACAGCTTCCCGTCGGCGCACGTCACGCCTGACCCCTTTAAAATCAACGGAGATTAGCATGAAGCCGTCCGTCATTTTGTATAAAGCACTGCCTGAAGATCTGCAAAAGCGCCTGGAAGAACACTTCACCGTTACTCAGGTGAAGAACCTTAGCCCGGACACCGTCGCGCAGCACGCTGATGCGTTCGCAAGCGCTGAAGGCCTGCTGGGTTCAAGCGAGAAAGTGGATGTCGCATTGCTGGAGAAAATGCCGAAGCTTCGTGCTACCTCGACGATTTCCGTGGGGTATGACAACTTCGACGTCGAGGCCCTGAACACCCGCAAAATTGTGCTAATGCATACCCCGTATGCCCTGACAGAAACCGTGGCCGACACGCTGATGGCGCTGGTGCTCAGCACCGCCCGCCGGGTGGTGGAAGTGGCCGAACGCGTGAAAGCGGGTGAATGGACAAAGAGCATTGGCCCGGACTGGTTCGGTGTGGATGTTCACGGCAAAACGCTGGGGATTGTCGGCATGGGCCGTATTGGCATGGCGCTGGCACAACGCGCGCATTTCGGCTTTAACATGCCGGTGCTGTACAACGCGCGTCGGCATCACACTGAAGCTGAAGAGCGCTTTAACGCGCGCTATTGCGAGCTGGATACCTTGCTTCAGGAAGCCGATTACGTCTGCCTGATCCTGCCGCTGTCGGAAGAAACGCATCATCTGATTGGCAAAGCTGAGTTCGCGAAAATGAAGAAATCAGCCATCTTCATCAACGCGGGTCGCGGCCCGGTGGTGGACGAAAAGGCGCTGATTGAAGCACTGCAAAACGGCGAGATCCACGCTGCGGGCCTGGACGTGTTTGAGCAAGAGCCGCTGCCGGTCAGTTCACCGCTGCTGGCATTGCCAAACGTGGTCGCCCTGCCCCACATTGGCTCGGCAACGCACGAAACCCGCTACAACATGGCAGCCACCGCAGTAGACAACCTTATCGCCGCGCTGGGTGGAACAGTTGAGAAAAACTGCGTTAACCCGCAGGTACAACAGTAGAAACGAAAAAACCCGCCAGAAGGCGGGTTTTTAAATTCTTTGCTACTGGGTTGGAAGCTTACAGGCTTACAACGTTACCAGCTGCTGGGCCTTTAGCGCCGCTTTCGATGGTGAAGGAAACTTTCTGACCTTCGTCCAGAGATTTGTAGCCATCGTTCTGGAT
>Ga0153917_1000966_pt1 | contig 14096 bp, 13 predicted proteins | sample TSFL001MetaG_FD_104695 | JGI IMG/M metagenome (GOLD analysis project Ga0153917, IMG submission 104695) | Attine ant fungus gardens microbial communities from Florida, USA - TSFL001 MetaG | ecosystem: Host-associated > Fungi > Mycelium > Unclassified | place: USA: Florida, Paynes Creek Historic... | reverse complement strand
TGCGCGCCTCATCGGCGCCGAGCTCGTCGTGCAGGTACTCGTCGAGTTCGAGTTTCGCGCGCTCGCACCCGCAGTCGGTCATCGTCCGGTTCCCTTCGTGGTCTTCGTCTGCTTCGCCCTCGCAGCTCCCGCGCGCGACGCCGTCGTCGCGCCCGGATCGTCGTCGGGCTCCCTCGCCGCGCCGATCCCGCGCTCGCGGGCGTAGTCGCCGAGGAGCTCCCGCAGGATGCGCCGGCCGCGATGGAGGCGGCTCATCACCGTCCCGATGGGCGTCTTCATGATCTCCGCGATCTCGCGGTAGGCGAACCCCTCGACGTCCGCCAGGTAGACGACCATGCGGAAGTCCTCGGGCACCTGCTGGAGGGCGTCCTTCACGGTCGACGACGGCATGCGGTCGATCGCCGCCGCCTCGGCGGAGCGGTGGTCGGCCTGCGACGTCGTGGACTCGGCGCCGCCGACCTGCCAGTCCTCGAGGTCGTCGAGGGCGTTGGCGTACGGCTCGCGCTGCTTGCGCCGGTACGAGTTGATGTAGAGGTTCGTCTGGATGCGGTAGAGCCACGCCTTGAGGTTCGTGCCCTGCCGGAAGCGGTGGAACGCCGCGAAGGCCTTGACGAAGGTCTCCTGCACGAGGTCCTGCGCGTCGGCGGGGTTGCGGGTCATGCGCATGGCCGCGGCGTACAGCTGGTCGAGGTACGGCAGCGCCTGCTCCTCGAAGAGTCCGCGCAGCGCGGGATCGCCGGCCTCGAAGGTCTCTCCGACGAGCTCGTCGTCGTCATCGGCGGGCGCCTCCGCCGCCGAGTCGTCGTCGACCTCGGCCTCGTCGGCATCCGCGTCGTCGCGGCCTACGTCGTCGAGCGCTCCGTCGACGTCGCGCGCCCCGTCGGCCGTGCGCGGATCGGGATCGAGGTCGTCGCGGGTGTCGTCGTCGTTCATCGTGAGCGAGTCTAGGTGGAGCGTCCGCGCATCCACCCGGCTCATGAGCGCCACCGCCATGCGCCCTCCGTCCTCTTGCTCCGGCATCCGCCGTCACCCTCCGCGCGCCGGGAGGCGCACGGGATCGGGCGACGCGTCGGGTCGCGCTCCAGCGCGCCCGCGCCCCGCCCGGGTACTCTGGTCAACCGATGGAGATCTTCGGTTATTCCGGCCCCCGCTTCGACCTGTACCGCGAGGACGCGGAGAGCGAGCCGCTCGTGCTCGACGACGGCCCCTGGCCCGCGCCGGCGGCGTCCGCGCCGCTCGCGGCGAGCCTGCAGATCCCCGGCTCGAAGAGCATCACGAACCGCGAGCTCGTGCTCGCCGCGCTCGCCGACGGCCCGTCCACGCTGCACCGGCCGCTGCACGCGCGCGACACGGAGCTCATGATCACGGCCCTCGAGCAGCTCGGCGCGACGATCGAGCACGTCGAAGGCGAGGGCCGCTTCGGCGACGACCTGCGCATCACCCCGGCCGAGGAGCTCACGGGCGGGGTGAGCGTCGACTGCGGCCTCGCCGGCACGATCATGCGCTTCGTGCCGCCCGTCGCCGCGCTCGCGCTCGGCCCGGTCGCCTTCGACGGCGACGAGGGCGCGCGCCGCCGCCCCATGCGCACCACGATCGACGCGCTGCGCGCCCTTGGCGTCGAGGTGCGCGACGAGGGCCGCGCGAAGCTCCCCTTCTCCCTCTACGGCACCGGGACGGTCGAGGGCGGCGACGTCGAGATCGACGCGTCCGCCTCGAGCCAGTTCGTCTCCGGCCTGCTGCTCGCCGCGCCCCGCTTCGAGCGCGGCGTCACGATCGCGCACACCGGCGAGACGCTCCCCTCGGTGCCGCACATCGACATGACCCTGGCGGCGCTGCGCGGCCACGGCGTGGATGCGGAGCGCACCGGCGAGCGCACCTGGCGCGTCGAGCCGGGCGCGATCGAGGCGCGCGACCTCACGATCGAGCCCGACCTCTCCAACGCCGAGCCCTTCCTCATCGCGGCGATCGTCGCCGGCGGCACCGTCGAGATCGAGCGCTGGCCGGAGCAGACCACGCAGGTCGGCGCGCACCTCATCGACATCCTCCCCCGCTTCGGCGCCGAGATCTCGCGTACGGATGCCGGCTCGCTGCGCATCTCGGTCGAGCGAGGCATCGCGCAGGGCGCTCGCGTCCCGGGCGTCGAACTCGACCTGAGCGAGGGCGGCGAGCTCGCCCCCAACCTCGCGGCGCTGTGCGCCCTGCTCGACTCCCCCAGCCGGATCACGGGCATCGCGCACCTGCGCGGGCACGAGACCGATCGCATCGAGGCGCTCGCGACGGAGCTGCGGAAGATCGGCTGCGAGGTCGAGGAGCTCGCGGACGGTCTCGCGATCGCGCCCGGCGAGCTGCGCGGCGCCGAGTGGTCGGCCTACGCCGACCACCGCATGGCGACCTCCGGGGCGATCGTCGGCCTGGCGATCCCGGGCGTGACGGTCGACGACATCGGCTCGACCTCGAAGACGATGCCCCAGTTCCCGGCGCTGTGGGCGCAGCTGCTGCGCCCACCGGCCTCGGAGGAGGATGCGGAGGCCGAGACGGCCGGCGACGTCGACCTGTCGTCGTTCGGGCTCTGACGGCCGCGCGCATGAGCTGGCGCAGCACCGACGCGTACGACGAGTACGGCGAGTGGGACGAGGAGACCGTCCGCGAGCGACCCAACCCGAAGGCGAACCGGCCCCGCACGAAGCAGCGGCCCGCGCACGAGGACGCCGTCTCCGGGATGGTCGTGACCGTCGACCGGGGCCGGTTCACGGTGCTCGTCGACGCCGACCTGCCGACCGAGCGGCACGTGCTCGCCGCCAGGGCGCGGGAGCTCGGCCGCACCCGCATCGTCACGGGCGACGTCGTGGACCTCGTCGGCGACGCCTCGGGCGACGAGGGCACGCTCGCCCGCGTCGTGCGGGTGCGCGAGCGCACGACGCTGCTGCGCCGCAGCGCCGACGACACCGACCAGGTCGAGCGCGTCATCGTCGCGAACGCCGACCGGATGTGCATCGTCGCGGCGACCACGCGACCGGAGCCGCGCCCGCGGCTCATCGACCGCTACCTCGTCGCGGCCTACGACGCGGGCATCGAGCCCGTGCTCGTGCTCACGAAGACCGACCTCGAGCCGGCGGACGCCGTGCGCGCCCTCGTCGACCCGCTCGGCGTGCCCGTCTTCGAGTCGAGCATCGACGACCCGCCGGTCGACGAGCTGCGCGCCGAGTTCGCGGGCTGCACGACGGTGATGGTCGGCCACTCCGGCGTCGGCAAGTCGACGCTCGTGAACGCGCTCGCTCCCGAGGCGGATCGCGCCACGGGCCGCGTGAACGAGGTCACCGGCCGCGGCCGGCACACCTCCTCGTCGACGGTCGCCCTGCGCATCCACGACCGCGACGGCGCGTCGGGCTGGATCATCGACACGCCGGGCGTGCGTTCGTTCGGCCTCGGCCACGTCGACCCGGGCAACGTGCTGCGCGCGTTCACCGACCTCGCGGCGGTCGCCGAGGAGTGCCCGCGCGGATGCACGCACCGCGCGTCGGCCCCCGACTGCGCGCTCGACGAGGCCGCCGCGCGCGGCGAGCTGAGCGCGAACTCGCTCTCGCGGCTCGAGTCGCTGCGCCGCCTCTTCGCCTCGCTGGATGCGGGCGACGAGCGCCCCTGATCGACGCGCTCGACCGCACGACGAGCACGAACCCAAGGAGAACCCCAATGTCCGTCGGCCTGCTCGCCGTCGTGGACGACATCCTGTCGGCCGCGCTCAAGGCCTCCGCGAAGTCCGCGGCCGTCGTCGTCGACGACGCCGCCGTCACCCCGCAGTACGTCCAGGGGATCTCTCCCGCGCGCGAGCTGCCCGTGGTCGGCAAGATCGCGCTCGGCTCCATCGTCAACAAGTTCGTCATCATCATCCCGGTCGCGCTCCTGCTCACGGCGTTCGCTCCCTGGGCGCTGCCGTACCTGCTGCTCGTCGGCGGCGGCTACCTCTGCTACGAGGGGGCCGAGAAGGTCTTCGAGTGGTTCGGCTGGCACGGCGCCCACGACGAGACCGACGAGTCCCGCGACGAGAAGAAGCTCGTGTTCGGGGCGATCCGCACCGACCTCATCCTCTCCACCGAGATCATGCTGATCGGCCTGTCCAACATCGACGACACCTCGGACATCTGGCGCACCCTCGCGGTCCTCGCCGCGATCGGCCTGGCGATGACCGCGGTCGTCTACGGCGCCGTCGCGCTGCTCGTGAAGATCGACGACATCGGGCTCGCGATGATGGGGAAGGACCGGTCCCGCCCGGTGCGCCTGGGCGGCATCCGCATCGTCCGCTCGATGCCGGCCGTCTTCCGCGTCATCTCCGTGGTCGGCACCCTGGCGATGCTGTGGGTCGGCGGGCACCTCGTCGTCGCGAACCTCGGCGAGACGCTCTGGCACGGCCCCGCCGACGTGCTCCACTCCGTCGAGCACGCGCTCGAGCCCCTCGGCGGCCTCGTCGTCTGGTTCGCCGACACGGCGCTCTCCCTCGTCGCCGGCATGGTCGTCGGCTCGATCATCGTCGGCGCCACCATGCTCGTGCCCAAGCGCGGGCACTGAACGGTCCCCGCCCGCCGTTCGCTTCGCGGCGGTAGGCTTCCCGCGTGCCGACCCCGTTGCTCCACTCCGTCTCCTCGGACCTCCGCCTCGCGCGCGAGCTCGCCGACCTCGCCGACGCCGTCACCATGGCGCACTTCGCGAAACGCGACCTCGCCGTCTTCGTGAAGCCCGACCGCACCCCGGTCACCGAGGCCGACCGGGCCACCGAGCAGGCGATCCGCGCCCGGCTCGCGGACGCCCGCCCCGGCGATTCGATCTTCGGCGAGGAGTTCGGCACCAGCGGCGAGGCACGTCGGCAGTGGATCATCGACCCGATCGACGGCACCGCGAACTACATGCGCGGCATCCCGATCTGGGCCACCCTCATCTCGCTCGTCGTCGACGGCGAGCCGCGCGTCGGCGTCGTCAGCGCACCCGCCCTGGGCCGGCGCTGGTGGGGCGCGACCGGGCACGGCGCCTACCTCAGCGAGTCGGTGTCGACGCACGACACCACGAGCGAGCGTCCGCTGCGCGTCTCGGGCGTCGAGACGCTCGAGGAGGCGTCGATCAGCTACAACTCCCTCAAGGGCTGGGATGACGCGGGACGGCTCGCCGAGCTCGTCGACCTCGGCCGCCGCGTCGGCCGCACCCGCGCCGTCGGCGAGTTCTGGTCGTACATGCTCGTCGCGGAGGGCGCGCTGGAGATCGCCGGCGAGTTCGACCTGCAGCCCTACGACATGGCTGCGATCATCCCGATCGTGACCGAGGCCGGCGGCCGGTTCTCGAGCGTCGACGGCGAGCCCGGGCCGTGGCACGGATCGGCGCTCGCGACGAACGGCGCGCTCCACGACGAGGCGCTCGAGGCGCTCGCCGCTCGCCGCTGATCGGGCGGGGCGCGGTCTGCGAGGGCGCTCCGACGCGCATCGCCCACACCGCGTCATCCGCGAGAGTGACGTCGCGGGCGACCCGCGGATACACCTCATGCCCCGCACGTCGCGATGGCGACCTCTTCACCCCCTGACGGCGCGCCGGGCAAGTCCTGACAACTAGCATGGCGTTTGCCGGTTCGGCACCTTCGAACACTTCAACGAGGAGACGTTCATGCACACCAAGACCCTCTCGCGCACGGTGCTCACCCTCGTGAGCGCGGGCGTGCTCGCGGCAGGCCTGACCGGCTGCACGCTCATCGACACGCTCGCCGGCGGCGGCGACAAGCCGACGCCCACCCCCACGACCTCGACCACCACGTCCACCACCGCGGAGCCGACGCACTCGTCGACGCCCACCTCGCAGCCGACGTCGTCCTCGGCGCCCGCCGAGTCGGGCGTCCAGACCAACTTCTTCGACCTCAAGCCGGGCGACTGCTTCGATCTCACGAGCGACCAGAAGGATGCGCTGCTCTTCTCGAGCTGCAACGTCGCGCACCTCTACGAGGCCTTCGCGATGGTCACGATGACCGGCGGATCGACCTACCCCGGCGACAACGCCGTCGACACGTACGCGCAGACCAACTGCGCCACGCAGTTCCAGTCGTACGTCGGCAAGTCGTCGCAGTCGTCGCAGTACAGCATGACCTACATCGGCCCGTCCAAGGAGACGTGGGAGGCGCCGACGGTCAACGACCGCGACATCCTCTGCCTCATCGGGAGCTCGAGCCCCGCGACGGGCTCGGCCAAGGGCTCCAACAAGTAGCGGCTCCGACCGCATGCGGGAAGGGGCGCCGTTCGCGGAACGGCGCCCCTTCCGGCATCCTTGAGGGATCGCGGACGACGAGCGGGATCACCCGGGACGCTGGAGGATGCATGAGAACGACCCGCCGGCGAACGCCCGCGAACGGCCCCGCACGGGCGGGCGCGGCCCTGGCGCTGGCCTTCCTCGGCGGCCTCGCGCTCGCCGCCTGCTCGACGACCGATCCGAGCGCCCCGGAGCGCGTGCCGGTGTCGGCGGTCGCCGACGGCGCCTGCTTCGACCTCGACGACGCCGGCACGACCGCGTTCGTGCACGGCTCCTGCGAGGCGCCGCACGTCTACGAGGCGATCGCGAGCGAGCGCCTAGACGACCCGGGCGCCTACCCCGGCGAGGACGCCGTGCGCGCTCGCGCCGACGAGGCGTGCGGCGAGCGCTTCGCCGCGCTCGTCGCGGATGCCGGCACGGCCGCCTCGACCTACGCGGCCTCCTACCTGGCGCCCGCGCCCGAGAGCTGGGCCGCCGGCGACCGCTCCGTCGTGTGCCTCGCCGTCGCGAAGGACGGCGCCGCCGTCACCGGGACGGCGCCGCGCCGGTAGCGCGCCGCGGGCGGCTCGCCGGCGGGATCGGACTCGTTCCGATCGTCGCGCGCCGTCGCACGATGCCATCCGACGACTCGCGCGATCGCGCAGAGGCTCGCTCGATAGGCTGGCAGGATGCCGCTTCGCATCGCGCTCGTGAGCCTCCACACATCTCCCCACGACGATCCCGGATCGGGCGACGTGGGCGGCATGAACGTCGCCGTGCGGCACACCGCGCTCGCGCTCGCCGCGGCCGGCCACGAGGTCGACGTGCTCACCCGCCGTTCGACGCCCGACGCGGCCGCGTGCGTGCGCGTCGCCGACGGCATCCGGCTCATGCGGCTCACCGCCGGCCCGCCCGAGCCGCTCATCAAGGGGGACCACGAGGAGTACATCGGCGATTTCGCGCTCGCCATGAACGAGTACGGCCCGTACGACGTCGTGCACTCGCACCACTGGTTCTCCGGCATGGCCGCGCTCCCCTACGCGCGGCGCCGCGGCCTGCCGCACCTGCAGTCGTACCACTCGATCGCGGCCGACCCGTCGACCCCGCTGTCCGAGGGCGAGCGGCCGGAGTCCCCCGGTCGCCTCGCCGGCGAGGCGAGGCTCGCGCGCGAGTCCGACGCGATCATCACCGTGAGCCGCGCCGAGCGGGAGACGGTCGTCGGCCGCCTCGGCGCCGACCCCGCCCGGGTGCACGTGGTCGAGCCCGGCGTCGATGCTCGCCAGTTCTCGCCGGCCGCCGACGACTGCGCGAAGGCGGGCACGAGCGACGCCCTCGACGGCCCGCCCTACGTGCTCGTCGCCGCGCGGCTCGAGCCGCTCAAGGGCGTCGACCTGGCGATCCGGGCGATCGCGCGCATCCCCGCCGAGCGCCGGCCCAAGCTCATCGTCTCGGGCGGTCCGACGACCGGCTACGAGGACTTCCCCGCCGAGCTGCGCGCCCTCGCCGAGCGCGACGGCGTGAGCGAGCTGGTCGAGTTCCGCGGGCCGCAGGGGCGCGACGCGCTCGCCTGCCTCATCCGCGGCGCCCGCGCGCTGGTGGTGCCGAGCCACTCGGAGACCTACGGCCTCATCGCGCTCGAAGGGCAGGCCTGCGGCACGCCCGTCATCGCGGCGCGCGCGGGCGGGCTCGCCGAGGCGCTCGAGGACGGCCGCTCCGGCATCCTGGTCGACTCGCGCGATCCCGACGAGTGGGCGGTCGCGATCGAGCGCGCCATGGCCGGCGGCGACGAGGTCGCGGGGATCGTGGCGTCGGGCCTCGCGCACGCGCGAGCCGCGACCTGGGAGCGTGCGGGCGCCCGCACGCTCGAGGTGTACCGCGAGGTGCTTCTGGCCAAAGCGGCCTCGATCTCGGCGACCGCCGGCCCGGCCGACCGGCGCGGCGAGGCGGCCGTCCGCGCCCCGCTCGCGACCGCGGCGATCGACGTGCTGGCGATCGCCCGCGCACTCGGCGCGGAGGACGGCGACGACGACGCAGCCGACGCCGAGGCGGCGGGAGGCGCGCGATGAGCGGCGCGGAGCGGCTGCGGGCGCTGCTCGACGGCATCCACCGGGTGCTCGTCGTGCACGCGCATCCGGACGACGAGACCCTCTCGACGGGCGCGCTGCTGGCGGGCCTCGTCGACCGGGGCGTCGAGGTGACGCTCGTGACGGCCACGCGCGGCGAACGCGGCGAGGTCGTCGACGGCCCGCTCGCGTACCTGGAGGGCTCCCCTGAGCTGGCCGCCCACCGGGAGGGCGAGCTGCGCGGCGCGCTGCGCGAGCTCGGCGTGACCGGGCACGCGTGGCTCGGTCGCCCGCCCGCGCGCGCCCAGGGCCTCGAACCGCGCGACTACGTCGACTCGGGCATGCGCTGGATCCGCGAGGGCCTCGCCGGTCCCGCCGACGACGCCTCGCCGGAGTCGCTCACGAGCGCCCAGCTCGACGAGGTCGTCGCCGACCTCGCAGCGGCGATCGCGGCGACGGATGCGGAGCTCGTCGTGAGCTACAACGAGATCGGCGGCTACGGCCACCCCGACCATGTGCGCTCCCGCGAGGCCGCCCTCGCCGCGGCCCGCCGCGCCGACGTGCCGTTCGCCGAGATCGTGCCCGAGCCGGGCGACGACGTCGCCTGGTTCGACCTCGACGAGCTGCTCGGGCAGGTCGCCCGGGCCCTCTCGCACCACGCCACCCAGCTCACGGTGCACGGCGACGAGCTCGTGCACTCGGGCGGCCAGCGCGAGCCCATCCGCGCCTCCGTCGGCCTCCGCCTCGTCCGCGACCCCGCCTGACGGGCTCGCGCCCTCCCGCATCCACGAGGTACGGGTTCTGCTTGCTCGGATGCCATACGAGCAAGCAGAACCGATACTTCTGTCTGCTCGGGTGATGCGCGGCCTCAGCCGGCGAGGACGCCGTCGAGGTAGTACCAGCGGCGGGCGCCGGGGGCGCCCTCGCGGACGAAGCGGCTCGTCTCGTGCAGGCGGCCGCGGGCGCCGTCCTCGCGGTAGCTCGCGACGAACTCGACGACGCCGCGCTCGTCGAACGGACCCCCGGCCTCGGTTCGGATCACGTCCAATCGCACCCAGCGGGTGCCCTCCTCGAGCTCGAGGCTCGCGGGTCTCGTGGATGCGTGCCACGTCTCGAGCAGATAGTCGGCGCGGCCGACGGCGAAGGCGCTGTAGCGCGTGCGCATGAGGCGCTCGGCGGTCGCGGCGCGGCGGGCGCCGGTGTGCTCGAGCCGGCAGCACTCGCCGTAGGTCTCGCCGCTCAGGCAGGGGCAGCGGGCGCCCGCGTCGAGACCGGTCACTCGCCGCGCTCGGAGGCGGCTCGGGCCTCCGCGCCGGTCGCGGCCTCAGGGTCGGCATCCGCATCCCCGGCTCCCGCGTCCGCCTCAGCGTCGTCGGCGACGGCGTCCGAATCTGCGTCGTCGCTCGAATCGTCGTCACCGGCCCGCGCCGCCGCGCGCTGCACGGGAATCGCGTCGGTTTCGGCGTCGATCGTCTCGGGCTCGCCGGCCGCCCAGTCGAGCAGGATGCGGCGCACGGGCTCGCGCTCCTCGGCGTCGAGGCGGGCGAACTCCTCCCCGGTGAGGCGCAGCAGGTCGCCGTCCTCCAGCTCTACGCTGGTGCCCCGCTCGGCCTTCACGATCGCCTCGGCCGCCTCCGACTCGACGGCCCGGCGGATGACGTCGGCGTGCGCCCGGGCCAGCTCCGTCGCCGTGTCGTGCGCCTCGGGCCAGCGCAGCACGTAGCCGTCGTCGCCCGCATCGAAGGCGACGCGGCGGGAGACGAGCTCGGCGGAGACGCCGGCGATCTCGGCGAGCCGCTCCACGTCGTAGACGCACAGCGCGGCGACGTCGGCGGCGAGGAACTCGGCGATCTGCTCGTCGACGAGGGTCACGAAGACGTCGTCGGCCGCGGCGAGCGCGAAGTCGTCCTCGGCGGGAGCCGCGCCCTCGGCCGCCTCCCACTCGGCGTCGATCGCGCGACGGGCGAGCTCCTCGTCCCAGAGGTGATCGAGGCGCGCCGCCGCGACGAGCTCCTCGGCGCCCGCACGGGGGCCCTCGACGAAGCGCACGTACGCCTTCGACGACGTGGCCGAGGCCGGTCGCAGGATCTCGACCTCGACGGGCACCTCCGCCTTGCGCTCGAAGTAGGCCCAGCGCTCGCCGGCCGCCATGAAGGGCGTGTGGTCCATGCGTCGTCTCCGTCCTCCTGCGCGCACGGACTGCGCGCTCGGCCAATCCTCTCAGAAGCGCAGGTCTTCGGAAGCGATCGGCGCAGGCATCCGCGTCCCGTCGGACCTGCGCTCCGCCCTGCGGTCCGTCTGGCACCCCGGAAAGCACGGGATACCAGACACGAGTCGCCCGAGCGCGAACGGGCGGTCGCCGAACCATGGCAAGGTAGGTCGTGTGGAGAGCAACGACGCCTCCGTACACGAAGGAGATGCCATGGGCGCGCACCCTCTGGATTCCCTGTCCGCCGAAGAGTTCACCCGCACCGCCGAGATCCTCACGCAGGAGCACGGCATCGACACGTCGTGGCGCTACGCCTCGATCATCCTCGTGGAGCCGCCGAAGGCGGAGCTCCGCGAGTGGAACGAGGGCGACCCCGTCGTGCGCCGCTCGTTGTCGGTGGTGTGGAAGAAGGCCACGAACGAGGTCTACGAGGCGGTCGTCAATCTGACCGAGGGCGCGGTGGAGTCGTGGACGCACGTCCCCGGCGTCACCCCCAACTTCACGCTCGACGAGTACCACGACTGCGACCACGCCATGAAGGCGCACCCCGACGTCAAGGCGGCGCTCGCCAAGCGCGGCATCGACGACGTCGACAGCGTGCTCTTCGACGTGTGGACCTACGGCGGCGCCGTGCTCCCGGAGCAGTACCGCGACCGCCGTCTCGGCTGGGTCGACCTGTGGCTCAAGAAGAACCCCACGGGCAACCCGTACGCGCACCCGGTGTCGGGCCTGAAGCTCATCGTCGACATGAACACGCTCGAGCTGCTCGAGATCGAGGAGCACCACGACTACGGCCTGCCCGAGGTGGATGCCGAGTACGTGCCCGAGCTGCGCGGCATCACCCCCCGCACCGACCTCAAGCCGCTGGAGATCGTGCAGCCCGAGGGCGTCACCTTCGACGTCGACGGCACGCGGATCAAGTGGCTCAACTGGACCTTCCGCCTCGGCTTCAACTACCGCGAGGGGCCGGTCATCTACCAGGTGACCTTCGACGACAACGGCGTCGAGCGCCAGGTCGCGCACCGCCTGTCGTTCGCCGAGATGATCGTGCCCTACCGCGACTCGAGCTTCGACAACTACCGCCGCACGGCCTTCGACATCGGCGAGTGGGGCCTCGGCTACATGTGCACCTCGCTCGAGCTCGGCTGCGACTGCCTGGGCGAGATCACCTACCTCGACGCCGTGCTGCCCGACACGCAGGGCCAGCCGTGGGAGATCAAGAACGCGATCTGCCTGCACGAGGAGGACGACGGCGTGCTCTGGAAGCACGTCGACGCCGACGAGGGCGCCGAGGTGCGCCGCATGCGCCGCTTCGTGGTGTCGAGCCACGCGACGGTCGCGAACTACGAGTACCTCATCTACTGGCGCTTCTACCCCGACGGCAACATCGAGTGCGAGGTGCGCGCGACGGGCCTCATGGTCACCGCGCCCACCGAGAACGAGGGCGACAAGCGCACCACCGGCACGGTCGTCGACAAGCGCACGTTCGCGCCCTACCACCAGCACTTCCTCGTCGCGAAGATCGACCTCGACGTCGACGGCACGCGCAACACGGTCGTCGAGTCCGACTCGGTGCCCGCGCCGATCAGCGAGTCGAACCCGCTCGGCCTCGACCTGAACACGGTCTCGACGGTCGTCGAGTCGGAGGCGCAGGCCGGCCGCTCGTACAGCTGGGAGCGGCAGCGCTCCTGGAAGGTCACGAACCCCGACAAGCTCAACGCGTGGGGCGCGCCCGTGGCCTACAAGCTCGTGCCCGGCGACTGCTTCCCGGCGATGTTCGACGAGGCCTCGCCGATCCTCAAGCGCAACCCGGTCATCGGCAAGCAGCTGTGGGTGACGAAGCACCACGAGCGCGAGATGTGGCCGGCGGGCGATTACCCGACGCAGGCGGTCGACGACCTCGGCAACGGCATGAGCGCGTGGATCGCCGACGACGAGAACCTCGTCGGCGAGGACGTCGTGCTCTGGTACGTCTTCGGCATCCACCACATCACCCGCCCCGAGGACTGGCCGATCATGCCGGTCGACAAGATCTCGTTCTTCCTGAAGCCCTCGGGCTTCTTCGACCGCAACCCCTCCCTGGACGCGCCGCGCTCTGCGGCGCACTGCGCGCCGAAGGACGGCTCGACGGGCGGATGCGGCGACGGCTGCTGCGGCGGGGCGAACGACGCGGCGGACGAGGTGAGCGGCCCGGAGGACGCGGGCGACGCCCCGGTCGGCGGCCACGCGGGGCACGCGCACTAGTCGCGTGCACTCCTCCCCGGAACGCCGCGGCCCCGCATCCATCGCGATGGATGCGGGGCCGCGGCGTTCCGGTCGACGGTCAGTAGGCCTTCACGAGGTACCGCGGGGCCGCGCGCCACGCGACCCCAGCACCCGTCACGGGCATGACGAGCAGCCGGCTCCGCCCCCGCCAGAGCAGCGGCCGCACCCAGTCCCCCAGCTCGACCGTCTCCTCCGGTCCGGGCCCGCGCCCGTCCGCGTCGGCCAGCTCGTCGATCGGGGCGGCGGCGAGCACCTCCCGGGCCGTCGCGCGGCCGGAGAGCTCGCGCACGCCCGGCATCCACAGGAAGAGGCCGTCGGTTCCCGAGACGACGAGGCCGACCGCCGCGAGCGCGCCGATGACGCCGTCCTCCGTGCCGCCGTGGCCGGAGAGCGAGACGCCGACGACCTCGGCGAGCGAGCGCGCCTCGCGCTGGTCGAGCACGCTCGACTTGGCCCGCGCCCCGTATGCGGCGAGCTCGTGCCGCGACGCCTCGCCGAGTTCCCGGGGCCGGACGATCGCGAGGCCCGGGTCGGCCGCGGCAGCGCTGTGCTCGCGCAGGAATCGGGCCGAGCGCGCCTCGATCTCGCGGGTCGCGGCGGCCGCGTCGAGCCCGGGCGCGATCGCCCAGTGGATGCACGCGCTGCAGTTGTGCGAGGTCATCGGGATGCGCTCGTCGAAGCAGAGCTGGTGCCGGGTGGCGCCGAGGGCAGTGCCGAGGCCGGCGCCGGCGAGCTCCCGCATGAGGTCCTGCACGTGCCGGCCCGTGCCGGTCAGGCCGATGTCGTCGGTGTCGTCGACGCCGACGAGGAGGTCGGCTCGGGAAAGCCAGGGAGACGGACCCGGATGCGCGAGCGCGGGGTCGTGCTCGCCTCCGCCCGTCTCGGACGCGGCGCCGTAGCCCTCTCCGCTCACGGTGCGACCTCGATCGCCGTGACGTCCTGCACCCATGCCTCCCTGTCGAGCTCCTGCCCGGAGAAGCGGATCGTCTGGCGCTTCGAGGCGCCCAGGATCACGGTGTCCGTCAGGTCCGCGGCGGCGAGCGTGGTGGCGCCGCCCGGCCCGGTCACCGTGATCGACGACCAGGATGCGAAGCCGGCCGCCTCGAGCACCGTCCGCACCGCGACGCCGGTCTGCTGCGGCATGCCGGCCGTGGGCGTGTCGATCGTGACGGCGGGCATGGCGGCGAGCGCGTCGACCGCGAGGTAGACGGGCGCGCGCCCGCCGCCCGAGATCGCGACCGAGTAGCCGTCAGGGCGCTCGCCGGGCAGCGCGGGGACTGAGCCCGACGGTGCAGCCGACGCCG
>Ga0153917_1000963_pt1 | contig 14124 bp, 15 predicted proteins | sample TSFL001MetaG_FD_104695 | JGI IMG/M metagenome (GOLD analysis project Ga0153917, IMG submission 104695) | Attine ant fungus gardens microbial communities from Florida, USA - TSFL001 MetaG | ecosystem: Host-associated > Fungi > Mycelium > Unclassified | place: USA: Florida, Paynes Creek Historic... | reverse complement strand
ACTTTTAACCCGGCGACCTGATAATCACGCTCACGAGGTTCAGTCTGTTTGTTGAAGGGTTTGTTTCCTGCCATAGTGAATGGAGTTACCGAGATAAAGAGTGGGTCGAAAGATTACCACATTTTCTTATGGAGGAAGCATGGCAACGCGTATTGAATTTCACAAGCATGGTGGCCCTGAGGTACTCAAAGCCGTGGAGTTTACCCCCGCTGCACCGGGTGAAAACGAAGTCCAGGTTGAAAACAAAGCCATCGGCATCAACTACATCGACACCTATATTCGCGGTGGGCTCTATCCACCACCGTCTCTGCCAAGCGGGCTGGGAACCGAAGCGGCAGGCGTAGTGATTAAAGTGGGCAGCGCCGTTAAGCATCTTAAAGAAGGTGACCGCGTGGTGTACGCGCAATCGGCACTGGGGGCTTACAGTTCCGTGCACAACGTTCCGGCCGATAAAGCCGCCCTTTTGCCTAATGCCATTTCGTTTGAACAAGCGGCGGCCTCGTTCCTGAAAGGCCTGACCGTTTACTATCTGCTGCGCAAAACCTACGAGATCAAACCCGACGAACAGTTCCTGTTCCATGCCGCCGCGGGTGGCGTGGGCCTGATCGCTTGCCAGTGGGCAAAAGCATTAGGTGCGAAACTGATTGGTACCGTAGGCAATGCGCAAAAAGCACAACGTGCATTGCAGGCTGGCGCATGGCAGGTGATTAACTACCGTGAAGAGAGCATTGTTGAGCGGTTAAAAGAGATAACCGGCGGCAAAAAAGTGCAGGTGGTGTATGACTCGGTGGGCAAAGACACCTGGGAAGCCTCGCTGGACTGCCTGCAACGCCGCGGTCTGATGGTGAGCTTTGGTAACGCGTCAGGCGCCGTGACCGGCGTTAACCTGGGCATTCTGAACCAGAAAGGCTCGCTGTATGTCACGCGCCCTTCTCTTCAGGGTTACATCACTAACCGGGAAGAGCTGGAGGAAGCCAGCAACGAGCTGTTCTCACTGATCGCCAGCGGGGTGATTAAAGTGGATGTGGCAGATGCGCAGAAATATCCGCTGGCGGATGCACAGCGCGCGCATGAGGTGCTGGAGAGTCGGGTGACGCAGGGGTCGAGTCTGTTAATTCCCTGAGCCCTAAAAAGAAATTGGGCTTCCTTTTCAGGAAGCCCTTTCTTTTTTTAGTTCGGCTGCATGTAGGGTACAGCTCGATGAATTCTTTAGCGGCAGTCATAGTGACAGAATCGATAACTAAATCCTATTCTGTTCTAAGCAATGATGCCGGAAAAGTTGCAGGTATGTGACGAACCCCTCAATACCTTAGTAACGAAAGCGGTTATTGCGCTGATAATTTTGGACTTTTGGTGATTTAATCGCCCGAATCACCCACACAACAGCAATTGCCAGCAGTAACCACGGTAACAGTTTGATCGTCAGGGCAAATAACCCACCAATAAACATGACGACCGTTGCCACCACCATCGCCGCGAGGATGCCGAGCAAGGATACGCCGGTCACCAGCAGCATGACAAAAAAGCCCATCACAAAAAGTAGTTCGAGCATGGTTCTCTCCCAGGTAATGCCCCAATGATGTATTAAGCATTACAAAAAACGTGCCAAACCTAACTCATTGTTATCAAAACAAAACGCCCCGCAACAATGTGCAGGGCGTGGTGAATTTAACTATCTTTTGGTGAAATTTATCGCTTATCAGCAACCAGGCGCAGCGCGTGCTCCAGTACCTCGATGTCTGCACCGGCTTTATGTGCGTTCTCGCTGAGGTAACGACGCCACTGACGCGCTCCCGGGATCCCCTGGAACAGGCCAAGCATGTGGCGGGTAATGTGGCCAAGATAAGTGCCGTTGCTCAGCTCGCGTTCAATGTACGGATACATGGCTCGCACCACGGAGACCGGGTCAGTATCAGCTCCTTCCACGCCAAAGATTTCACGGTCAACCGTCGCCAGAATACCCGGGTTCTGGTACGCCTCACGACCCACCATCACGCCATCCATATGCTCGAGGTGCGCTTTGGCTTCTTCCAGCGATTTAATTCCGCCGTTAATCGACATTGTCAGCTGCGGGAAATCACGCTTCAGCTGATAGACGCGCGGGTAGTCCAGCGGTGGAATTTCGCGGTTCTCTTTCGGGCTAAGACCCGAAAGCCAGGCTTTACGCGCATGGATGATAAACATCTCGCACTCGCCTTTTCCGGCAACGGTATTGATGAAATCACACAGGAATTCATAGCTGTCCTGATCGTCGATACCGATACGGGTTTTGACCGTTACCGGTATGGAAACGACATCACGCATCGCTTTGATGCAGTCTGCCACCAGCTGCGCATTGCCCATCAGGCACGCGCCAAACATGCCGTTCTGCACGCGATCGGACGGGCAACCGACGTTGAGGTTAATCTCGTCGTAACCCCGTTCCTCAGCCAGCTTCGCGCACTGCGCCAGCGCGGCCGGATCGCTCCCGCCAAGCTGCAACGCAACCGGATGCTCTTCTTCGCTGTACGCCAGATAGTCGCCCTTTCCGTGAATGATCGCGCCGGTTGTCACCATTTCAGTGTACAGCAACGTGTGGCGGGAGAGCTGACGCAGGAAGTAGCGGCAGTGTCTGTCCGTCCAGTCGAGCATCGGCGCAATGGAGAAACGGTGTGCAGGATAAACAGTCTGTGATTCTGACGACATGGCGAAGTTTTAAGCATCTGGTGGAAAAGGGGCGCTACTATAGCACAGGCTCAAAAAGGATACGATTCGGCTTGATGTGATATCAAAAAATGATATCATAATTCTCAACTTGGCGGAGGATTAACATTAAATGGAATATACAAATGATGAAAACATTGAACGCCCGCCACCAAAAAACATTGCAGTTAATTTTCTCTTTACCAACACCTTGTTCTCTGGAATGGCGCAAAATTGAAGCACTTTTTATCGCGCTGGGTGCAAAAATGTCTGAAGGTAACGGCTCAAGGGTGAGATTCGAAATTAATGGAGTTGTAGCTTCGTTTCATCGTCCTCATCCGGATAAAGAAGCGAAGGTTTACCAGGTTCGCGACGCAATGGCTTTTCTCATCGCAACAGGAGTCTCTCCATGATTAACACCATGACTTATAAAGGCTATGCCGCAAAAATCGATTACAGTGATGAAGACCTGTGCTTCGTTGGGCATGTAGCAGGTATAAGAGATGTTATTGGTTTTCATGCAGATAATGTTTCTGGCCTCCGTACAGCCTTTGAAGAAGCCGTTGATGATTATCTTGCTTACTGCACAGAACAGGGTCGAGAACCCCTGCGCCCGGCGAGCGGGAAAATCAGTTTACGAATAGCGCCGGAAATTCACTCTGCGATTAATATCGCAGCTGAAGTGTCAGGTAAAAGCGTTAACCAGTGGATCAGCGATACGCTCACTAAAGCGGCGCATGGATAAGTAAAAAGGCACCATTGCTGGTGCCTTTTGTTTTTAGAATGTCAAAGTCAGCTGTGCTCCCGCCCCCCAGGTTTCGTCTTCACCGTACAGGCCCATCAGGTCGACATGAACCGTGTTGAGCGGTGCGAATCCGACACCCGCCGTAAAGACGTTGCTATCGTTGCTCTTGACGTCAGCCCGGTAACCGGCGCGAACAGCCAGCCAGCTCAGCGGAGTGACTTCAGCACCTACACCCACATACTGAGAGTTCTCTTCGCTCTTAAAGCCTTTGGTTTCCGTCAGATCGCCATCCGCGGTCAGGGTCAGAAGATCGGTATGCCATGCTGCACCCGCGGTGACAACAGGGCTGATTTGGTAGGTATCGCGCACGCCATCCACCTCTTTGGTGTCGATATCGCGCGAGAAGAGGTTATGCCCGGTCAGGCCAACCGTCCAGTTATCACCAAAGTCAGCGGCAATACCCGCATCGACGTTAAACCCGGTGTCATCGTTACGATAACGGCTGCTGTTGATGTCATCACTGTTGAAGTTATAGATAGACACCGTGTAGTTATACAGCCAGGTTTGTTGCAGCTTCGGGGTGATCCCCACGGATACTGGCACACCGCTGATATCAAACTGACGCGCCACCGCCACGCCGTAGTCTGAAACAATGGCCGCTCGGCCAAAACCTTTTGATTTCAGATCGTTCGGGTCAACGCCAAACACAGCAGATGGCACGGCTTCCACTGCCCGCAGTTTGTCGATATCGCCCTGATCGATGTAAGAACTCACGCGTGCACGCGCGTTGGCTTTTGCCACAAAGGCCACCGAGAGCACGTCATTAGGAATGCTTACAGCGATCCCACCACCCGCTTTACCGCTGGCGGTTTTTCCTTTCAGTGAATCCAGCTGATCGGCCAGGTCGCCTGCCGCAGAAGAAACCTCCCGCGATGCAGGGCTAAGAGGATTTAACAGATCGATAAGATTGATGCTGTCCAGCGTGCTGCGATAACGGTTCACGTCATCGCTGATGTCATCAATCTTATCCCGCAGATTGTCCTTATCAGAAATCTGCGCACCAATGGAGGGTAAAATGAGGGTGACGTCATCGTCAGGTTTCGCTTTTGCCAGCAATGCCGGGTTGATTAACACCCCGCTGCCATAGCTGCCCGCCGCTACGCCCGTGCCACCCATCGCGTCGCTGCGCGCTTCTGTCCAGGTATTGGCTGCTCCCGCCTGATTTGCCATAAACAGGGAGACAGCGATGCTAACCACCGAAAATTTAAAATGTTTCTTCACAGTATGCTCGTCTAATAGTCTGTTATGAAATAACCCCTGTCTGTTATCACCCAAACAGGAACGAACTATTGCTGTGAATAAGTACAAAAAGACCCGCTATTTCCCTAAGTTAAATCACCACCGGGCCTGTTGTTTTTTGTGATGGCCCTCAATATTTATAGAAGAGGAAATTATTTTCGCCCAGGTTTTCCATCGTGCGGGCCAAAAAACTGCGGCGGATGGTCTACCCACCGGTCTTCCCGCGTGGCGGCATACACCGGATTCAGCGGATAATAGATGCGGTTGTGCTTTTTGTTGGCTTCGCCAACGACCAGCAACCGAACCTCTTCATCCGTATTGTTGATAAAGGTATGGCACACCCCGGTTCCGGCCGGAAATCCCACGCTATCACCCGGCTCCAGCTTCCACAGATAGCCATTTATCCAGGCCTCCGGGTAGCCTTCCAGCACATAGATAAACTCCTCTTCGTCGCTTTCCGCATGGGGATACGACGTACGTCGCCCAGGCGGCAGGCGTTCGTGATGGATACCTATCCGCCCCAGGCCAAGTTTACGGGCCAGCGGCGCGCCAATGGAAAAACGCTCAGTGCTGTCGGGATAAGTAGAATCATCTGCGCCTTCTACATCGCGCCAGTGTCGAATACAGTCAGGTCTTTTCATCAGGTGTTTCCCCGGATTGCAATGCGTCAGGTATAGCACACCTGGCGGCTCTCGGTGTTTTTATCAGAACATGATAAAGTGAGGGTTTTCCATCCCATAGACAGCCGAGGTGCTAAATGGATAAGTCCACAAAAGAGCTGCTGGCGCAAGCTGAGAAGCTCTGTGCGCAACGCAATGTGCGCCTGACCCCACAGCGCCTTGAGGTATTGCGCCTGATGAGCCTGCAACAGGGTGCCATCAGTGCGTATGATTTACTCGACCTGCTGCGCGAAAGCGAGCCGCAGGCCAAGCCGCCTACCGTCTATCGCGCGCTGGATTTCCTGCTGGAGCAGGGCTTTGTGCACAAGGTCGAATCAACTAACAGCTATGTGCTGTGCCATTTGTTTGATCAGCCTACCCATACCTCGGCCATGTTTATCTGCGACCGCTGTGGCGTGGTGAAAGAAGAGTGTGCGGAAGGTGTTGAAGACATTATGCATACGCTGGCAGCCAAAATGGGCTTCGCCCTGCGCCATAACGTGATTGAAGCACACGGATTATGCTCTGCGTGCGTGGAGGTCGAATCATGCAGCCATCAGGATGCCTGCCAACATGACCACTCCATCCTGGTAAAGAAAAAACCGCGCTAACGGTAATAAATAAGGCGGCTCAGGGCCGCCCTCAGGGTGTACATCCTTGTACTTGCGGGTATTACCGGCCTACCAGCGATAGTCGTTACGCTTTTCCCAGTCGCCGACTTCTTTCTCCGCCTGATCTTTGGCGTAGCCATAGCGTTCCTGGATTTTACCGACAAGCTGATCGCGCTTACCTTCGATGACCGTCATATCGTCATCTGTCAGCTTACCCCATTGCTCTTTCGCTTTACCTTTGAACTGTTTCCAGTTGCCGCTGATTTCGTCTTTATTCATCATCAGGTCCTCATCGTTAAAGAGTGAAAGGGCCGCCCGAAACCTTCATTTCATGCTGGACGTGATAATAATTTTAGACGCGTATCTGGCACTCAGGAATTTATTCAGAATCTTTTACCATCATGAGAGATCGTGATGCGATGAAAACCAGGTATTTTTTCTCCAGTGACGACGCCAGATAAACGCCAGCGAGAGGCCACGCAGAAGAAGAAAGACGGCAAGGGCCAGCCATAACCCATGATTCCCCAGATACGGCACCGTGAGCAGCGTTAAACCAAACCCAGCCGCCGCGACCGCCATGCTGTTACGCATTTCCGCGCCACGCGTTGCGCCAATGAACATCCCATCAAGCAAATAGCACCAGACGCCCACCACCGGTAAGATCACCTGCCAAATGATGTAGTGGCTTGCCAGCTCACGCAGCGCAGGTAGTGACGTGAGCAGCGCAACAATATGCTCACCAAAGCAGGCGTAGATGACCGCAAATGCCAGCGCCACCAGCCCCGCCTGGCGACATGCGGCGCGCCAGACATCCTGCAATTGCCCGCTTTCACGTGCGCCATAAGCTTGCCCGGAATGGGCTTCTACCGCATAGGCAAAGCCGTCGAGGGCGTAAGCGGTAAAGGTCAGCAGCGTCATCAGCACCGCGTTAACGGCAACGATTTCCGGGCCAAGCCGCGCGCCAAAAACGGTCAGCGCACCAAAGCACAGTTGCAGTAACAGCGAGCGCAGCATGATGTCGCGATTAAGCGCCAGCAGCTTGCGGATATTGCCGCGCCAGGCGGCCTTTAGCAGTGCAGGTGTTATGCCCCGCATCACCAGCACACGCCAGACCATCCACAGCCCGATAATCAGCGTTCCGTACTCGGCAATAGCCGTTGCCAGCGCCGCGCCCTGCACATTCATGTGCAACCCCATGACCAGCCAGAGATCGAGCACTATGTTCAGGACATTCCCGACAACCAGCAGGATAACGGGGGCTCGGACATACTGAACGCCCAGCAACCAGCCCAACAGAACCAGATTTGCCAACGATGCCGGTGCGCTTAGCCAGCGAATGTCGAGGAAGCGCCGTGCCTGCTCCAGCACCGCTTCACTGCCACCTACAATGTGTAATGCCAGCTCAATCAGTGGGGTACGCAACAGAACGATAAGCACTCCCGCACCCAGCGCCAGAATTAACGGCTGTACCAGCGCACGTGCCAGACGCAGGGGATCTTTTGCGCCAAAGGCCTGTGCCGTCAGCCCGGTGGTGCTCATGCGTAAAAAAAGCAGCAGCATAAAGAGGAAGCTGCTTGCCGTTGCGCCAATCGCCACGCCACCCAGATAGACCGGCGAATCCAGATGACCAATAACCGCCGTATCGACCAGCCCCAATAGCGGAACGGTGATATTGGAAAAGATCATTGGCAGTGCAAGACGCCACAATGCCTTATCAGAAGCAGTCAGCAGTGACATGAAAAATACCGGGAGTAAGAAATGAATCAGGCTACGGAGGATCCGTAGCCTGTCAGGAAGAGATTACAGCCATTCTCCGTTGCGGATGACGCCAACCGCCAGACCTTCAATGGAGAAGCTCTGTTCGCGAAGATCCACCACAATGGGGGAGAATTCGCTGTTTTCCGGCAGCAGCTGCACGGTGTTGCCCTGTTGTTTCAGGCGTTTAACGGTTACTTCATCATCAATACGCGCTACCACCACCTGGCCGTTGCGCACATCTTGTGTCTTATGAACCGCCAGCAGATCGCCATCAAGAATACCGATGTCTTTCATGGACATACCGCTTACGCGCAGCAGGAAATCCGCGCTCGGTTTGAACATGCCAGGATCGACCTGATAGTGACCTTCAATATGCTGTTGTGCGAGCAAAGGTTCACCTGCCGCGACACGGCCAACTAGCGGAATGCCCGTCTCTTCTTCTACCAGCAGACGGATGCCGCGAGAAGCGCCAGAAACAATCTCAATCACGCCTTTACGCGCCAGCGCTTTAAGGTGTTCCTCAGCAGCATTTGGAGAACGGAAGCCCAGACGCTGCGCGATTTCCGCACGCGTAGGTGGCATTCCCGTCTGGCCGATATGATCCCGGATGAGATCAAACACCTCTTGCTGCCTGGTCGTTAACGCTTTCATTCCGCCCCCTGGGTGTATATACAGTTATGCTGTGAGTATATACAGCTAAAGGTGATTTTGGAACCAAAAAGTGCACAAAAAACCAGGGACTTAATTATTCCTCGAGGCTCATCGGAAATGCGACCAAAGCAGCGTGACCCAGGTGATCACCGCAGTGATAATCGCCAGCAACACGGCGGCAGACCCCATATCTTTTGCACGACCAGAGAGCTCATGGAAATCAGAGCCAATACGATCAACAACGGCCTCAATAGCGCTATTGAGAATTTCCACTATCATCACCAAAAGCACAGAACCAATAAGAAGAACGCGCGTGATGGCATCGACATCAAGGAAACAGGCAATGATGACCGCCACGATAGCGGCAACGCCTTCCTGACGAAAAGCGGCTTCATTGATCCACGCGGCACGGAAACCTTTCCATGAATAGCCGGCAGCTTTGATGATTCGGGTTAACCCAGTGGTATTATTGGCCATTAAAAGAACCTTTTATTAGAAATAGCGTCAGTAACTATAGACGCAGTGCGTTTACTGCCGCCCGAAGTATGACGGGTAACAACAGAAATTCTGCGCGCTTTCTGTTATCCTTGCGCCGCAATTGCATTATTAACCAGAGGCTTTACATCGTTTATGTCTGGCTGGCCACGAATTTACTACAAATTACTTAATTTACCATTAACCGTTCTGGTAAAAAGCAAGTCTATCCCAGCAGAACCCGCGCTGGAATTAGGGCTCGATACCTCTCGCCCTATTATGTATGTTTTGCCTTACAACTCGAAGGCAGACTTGCTCACGCTCCGCGCCCAGTGTCTGGCGCATGATTTACCCGATCCGCTTGAACCACTGGAAATCGACGGTACGCTGTTGCCGCGCTACGTGTTCATCCACGGCGGGCCGCGCGTGTTTACCTATTACACGCCAAAAGAAGAGTCCATCAAGCTGTTCCATGACTACCTCGATCTGCACCGCAGCAATCCTGATTTGGATGTGCAGATGGTGCCGGTATCGGTGATGTTTGGTCGTCGCCCTGGCCGCGAAAAAGGGGAAGAAAACCCACCGCTGCGGATGCTCAACGGCATCCAGAAATTCTTTGCGGTGTCCTGGCTTGGTCGCGACAGCTTCGTGCGTTTCTCGCCTTCTGTGTCGCTGCGCCGCATGGCAGATGAACACGGTACGGACAAAATCATCGCGCAAAAACTGGCTCGCGTGGCACGTATGCACTTTGCGCGACAGCGTCTTGCAGCCGTAGGGCCGCGCCTCCCGGCGCGTCAGGACCTGTTCAATAAGCTGCTGGCATCTAAAGCTATTGCCCGCGCCGTGGAAGACGAAGCGCGCAGCAAGAAGATTTCGCATGAGAAAGCGCAGCAAAACGCCATCGCGCTGATGGAAGAGATCGCCGCGAACTTCTCCTACGAGATGATTCGCCTGTCCGATCGTATCCTGAGCTTCACGTGGAACCGTCTCTATCAGGGGATCAACGTCCACAACGCCGAGCGCGTGCGTCAACTGGCGCATGACGGCCACGAAATTGTCTATGTGCCCTGCCACCGCAGCCACATGGATTACCTGCTGCTTTCCTACGTGCTTTATCATCAGGGCCTGGTGCCACCGCACATCGCGGCCGGCATTAACCTGAACTTCTGGCCAGCAGGGCCGATTTTCCGCCGCCTGGGTGCCTTCTTTATTCGTCGTACCTTCAAGGGCAACAAGCTCTATTCCACCGTGTTCCGCGAATATCTGGGCGAGCTGTTCAGCCGTGGTTATTCCGTTGAGTACTTCGTGGAAGGCGGGCGTTCCCGTACTGGCCGCCTGCTTGATCCGAAAACCGGCACGCTATCGATGACTATCCAGGCCATGCTGCGCGGCGGTACTCGCCCAATTACGCTGGTGCCGATTTACATCGGTTACGAACACGTGATGGAAGTGGGTACGTACGCCAAAGAACTGCGCGGTGCGACCAAAGAGAAAGAGAGCCTGCCGCAGATGCTGCGTGGCCTGAGTAAGCTGCGTAATCTGGGTCAGGGCTACGTGAACTTCGGCGAGCCAATGCCGCTGATGAACTACCTTAACCACCACGTCCCGGAATGGCGCGAGTCTATCGATCCCATCGAAGCGATACGCCCTGCCTGGCTGACGCCAACGGTGAACGGCATTGCTGCCGAGCTGATGGTGCGTATTAACAACGCAGGTGCGGCTAACGCCATGAACCTGTGCTGTACCGCGCTGCTGGCATCGCGTCAGCGTTCACTGACCCGTGAACAGCTTACCGAGCAGCTCGATTGCTATCTGGACATTATGCGTAATGTTCCGTACTCAGTGGATTCGACGGCGCCAGCCGCTACCGCCAGCGAGCTTATCGATCATGCCTTGCAGATGAATAAGTTCGAAGTTGAGAAAGATACGATTGGCGACATCATCATTCTGCCGCGCGAGCAGGCGGTGCTGATGACTTATTATCGTAACAACATCGCGCATATGCTGATGCTGCCTTCGCTGATGGCTGCCATTATTACCCAGCACCGTCGCATTTCTCGTCAGGAACTGCTGCGCCATGTCGATGCTCTTTACCCGATGCTGAAAGCCGAGCTGTTCCTGCGCTGGAGTAAAACCGAGCTGGCGGCAGAGCTGGATAAACTGACCGAAGAGTTGCGTCGTCAGGGGCTTATCACTGTTAATAACGACGAGTTGCATATCAACCCGTCTCGCTCCCGCACCCTGCAATTGCTGGCGGCTGGCGCGCGTGAAACCCTGCAACGCTATGCCATTACGTTCTGGTTGCTGAGTGCTAACCCATCCATCAACCGCGGCACGCTTGAGAAAGAGAGCCGCACGCTGGCACAGCGCCTGTCGGTACTGCACGGCATTAACGCGCCGGAGTTCTTCGACAAGGCGGTATTCAGCTCTTTAGTGCTGACGCTGCGTGATGAAGGGTTTATCAGTGATACCGGCGATGCCGAGCCGGAAGAGACGCTGAAGGTTTACCAGATGCTGGCTGACCTGATTACGTCTGATGTGCGTTTAACGATTGAGAGTGCGACGCAGGACGAGTGATATGAATAGCGGCCTGATGCCCTCACCCCGCCCCTCTCCCACAGGGAGAGGGTGATAATAAAAAAGCAGCCAAATGGCTGCTTTTTTTTATGAAAAATAGCTCATCGCCAGCCCTAAAAACAGCACCAGGCCCACGTAGTTATTATTCAGGAACGCTTTAAAGCAGGCTTCACGCTCGCGCTTCGCAATCAGCTTTTGCTGATACACAAACAGCATCCCGGCAACTAGAACTGACCAGTAAAATTCCCAGTTCAGGGCGTTCAGGCGACCAATCGCCACCATCAGCGCCAGCACTGCAACCTGCAAAATCCCGATAATCAGTTTGTCCTGACGGCCAAACAGGATCGCCGTTGATTTAATGCCAATCTTCAGATCATCGTCACGGTCGACCATCGCGTATTGCGTATCGTACGCCACGGCCCACAGGATATTGGCGAGGAACATCAGCCAGCAGCTGAGTGGCACCGATTCGCTGACCGCCGCAAATGCCATCGGAATCGACCAGCCAAACGCCGCACCCAGCACCACCTGCGGCAGATGGGTATAGCGCTTCATAAATGGATACACCCAGGCCAGCGCCAGCGCCGCGACAGAAAGCAGGATGGTCATGGTGTTGAGGGTTAACACCAGTAAGAAGGAGAGCACCACCAGCACGATAAACAGCGTGCGCGCTTCTTTTTCCGTGACCTGGCCGCTTGGCAGTGGGCGGTTGGCGGTACGTTTCACATGGCCGTCGAATTTACGATCGGCATAGTCGTTTACCACGCAGCCTGCCGCACGCATCAGCCAGACGCCCGCGACAAACACCGCCAGGATCCACAGCGGCGGCAAACCCGGGGTTGCGACCCACAGCGCCCACAGGGTCGGCCACAGCAGCAGTAACGCGCCGATGGGTTTATCAGTACGCATTAAGCGGTGATAGGCCAGCAGCTTGTTCTGCTTCAGACTCCACTCCATTTTTTCTTCCTCTCAGTACAACGGCGATGCCGGTAAAAAAAGCTCCGTCAGCATTAACGGTTTACCGCTCAGGCGAAGGCGGGAACGGCGCCCCCACAGTTCGGCATCGCGACCAATCTCAATAAAATCACGGGTAAGTTCGGAGGAGGTGAAAAGATACCGCCCCAGCGGTGTTTTCCCCAGTTGTTGCAGTGCTAATTCCGGCCCGCACAAGGTGGATTCTGGCACAACCGTCCGCCCGGCCAGCCATGGCTCGCCATCAGCACAGAGTAAAATCTCACGTAGCCAGTAGCGTTCTTCTTTTGGCAGCAGCGGCAATTCACTGGCAATCGCCTCAGGGGTAACAAACCCTTCCTGAATCAGCGTCACGGTGACCGTTTTGCCCTGTTGCTCAAAACGTTTAGTCATGGAATCTTCCAGCAGCAACCAGTCAAGTTGCTCCGGGTCAAGCGCAGGTATTTGGTCGAAATAGCGCAGCGCACGCAGTTGCGTTAGCGCAGGGTGTGACATGCCAGACTCTCCGATACATAACGTAATGGCATTGTATCGCAGAAAAGCGGATTGAGGGCGGCCAAACGTTATTTAGCGATCACTATCGCAACAATGGCGCAACAGCGCGGGCGACACAAAAAAAAGTGCGCCCACTCAGGCGCACTAAAACTAACAAATCAGCACTGTGGGGAGACGGTTACCCCTTGCCTTTTACACTGCTGATAAAGGTGGAACGGGCAGTGGTTGAACCTAAACGCTCAGCTTCATCTAGCAGTTTCAGCGCCTTATCGACATCGCCTTTCTTAACAGCCTGCTTAATGGCGTTGTTAAAGTACGATTCGGTATCGTTGAGCACCGGTTCGGATGGTTTTGCCGGAGCCTGAGAGGCAGCGGCAACCGGTGCAGCTGCCGCTGGAGCAGCATAAACAGGTGCGGCGGTATTACCCACGGTCACAGGACCGGTGCCAGAGGAGCCAAACAGTGGGCCCACCAGGACGCTGGACGCATTGTTAGTTGAGACTTTCAGCTTCAGCAGGCCATCGGTGACGTGGCGCGCTAACGGGTCCGGGATATCCGGTACCGAGTTACCTGTGCCTTTGGCATAGGCTTTTGCCGGGTCGATAAGCTTGGTGGTCTGCTGCAAATCTTTCTCGGTGGTGAAGACCAGAACATAAATCTTCTGCTGACCCAGTGCAGGCGTCAGGCGCATTTTCCCTTCCAGACGGTCTGCGCTCATCACGCCAGGCTCCTGGTAGCTAAAGTACTCGCTTGGGAAGAAGGCAGATGGCGTCATATTCTGATCAAGGATCAGCACGTTCGGCGCAAATACGCTGGTTTGCTTGTTCACTTCACTGGTCAGGGTCAGCGTCAACTCACCGATGTTTGCCGGTACGCTAAAGGCGGCGACCGGGCCGGTAATCCCCGGGACATTCAGCTGTTGGCCGCCCGCAGAGAGCTGCGTTGACTGGACTTTAGATTGATCAACCGGGGTCCAGGTGAGTTGCTGGAGCGCCGCCGCCGGGATGGCCGGCGCAGCACTGGTATTCTGAGGAACGAAATTCACATCTGCAAAGGTGATAGCCGGAACACTGGCCAGCAGCCCCGCAGAGAGGCACAGCGCGACGAGACTTTTCTTCATTTTCATTGTTATTACCTCTGATAGCGTGAGCACTGCGGTGGCCAGGCAATAGCGCGCAGCACCCTAAGGATAGAGGGGCTT
>Ga0153917_1000962_pt1 | contig 14128 bp, 14 predicted proteins | sample TSFL001MetaG_FD_104695 | JGI IMG/M metagenome (GOLD analysis project Ga0153917, IMG submission 104695) | Attine ant fungus gardens microbial communities from Florida, USA - TSFL001 MetaG | ecosystem: Host-associated > Fungi > Mycelium > Unclassified | place: USA: Florida, Paynes Creek Historic... | reverse complement strand
CACCCAGGGAGGCATTTTTGCCCCCAACTCTGTCTACATCATTCATGCCGAGTTGGTTATACCAAAGCACCAGCGGTGACGAGCCATTGTTGGACATCGAAACAATCCTTTTGTGATATTTGAACGGGATTAAGAAACACCTTAATGCGTATTTATCCTGGCATATTTACTCTCGTGAAAAAAACGGTGAATCGTGTAAGCAACTTTATTTTTTATTTTTTCGGACACTTCCCCATCAATCGCTAACCCAATGATTCCAATGGATTCCCACAAAAAACTTCGGTTTATATCGGTTTTTCAAAAAATGAAATCCACTTTTCATTAAAATTAAAAATACCGTTTCATTTATAATTAAGACGATTCCCTCTCTGTTGTATTTTACTTTTTTAATTTATGCTTTCAGTCAATTAGGTACGATATTCAGGGTGAGAAAAATGGATAATGCTGTCGATCGCCACGTTTTTTATATTTCTGATGGTACGGCGATTACCGCCGAAGTGCTGGGACATGCGGTCATGTCGCAGTTCCCGGTTTCCATCAACAGCATCACGCTGCCGTTTGTGGAAAATGAAAGTCGCGCGAAAGCCGTGAAAGACCAGATTGACGCCATCTATCAGCAATCAGGCGTGCGTCCGCTGGTCTTCTATTCCATCGTGATCCCGGAAATTCGCCAGATTATTTTGCAAAGTGAAGGCTTTTGTCAGGACATCGTGCAGGCCCTGGTGGCTCCGCTGCAAGGTGAACTGAAGCTTAATCCCACACCGATTGCCCATCGCACCCACGGTCTTAACCCCGGAAACCTGATCAAGTACGATGCCCGTATCGCGGCCATTGATTACACCCTGGCTCACGATGACGGCATCTCCCTGCGTAATCTCGATCAGGCGCAGGTGATCCTGCTTGGTGTATCTCGCTGCGGCAAAACGCCTACCAGCCTCTACCTGGCCATGCAGTTTGGGATCCGCGCGGCGAACTACCCCTTTATTGCTGACGATATGGATAACCTGGTGTTACCCGCTGCGCTTAAGCCACTGCAACATAAGCTGTTTGGCCTGACGATAAACCCGGAACGCCTGGCCGCCATTCGTGAAGAGCGCCGTGAGAACAGCCGCTACGCCTCGATGCGCCAGTGCCGCATGGAAGTCTCAGAAGTTGAAGCCCTGTACCGAAAAAACCAGATCCCGTGGCTTAACAGCACCAACTATTCGGTAGAAGAAATCGCTACCAAAATCCTCGATATCATGGGACTGAATCGTCGCATGTACTAATATGCTAGTACATTAATCCAGATTAAGGTATCATCCTGCACATCATCGGGGCGGCTTCGCCCCGAACTTGAAATCAGCAGGGATTGGTTTAAGGTGATGCCCATCACTTCCCGGTAGTCTGCCGATGAAGCAAAAATTTTCTGAGATATTCCATGAACAAAACCGACGAACTCCGCACTGCGCGTATTGATAGCCTGATTACCCCGGCTGAACTGGCGGTGCGACATCCTGTTTCCGCAGGCGTTGCGGAACATGTCACGGCCTCCCGCCGTCGTATTGAAAAAATTCTGAATGGCGAAGATCGCCGTCTTCTGGTGATCATCGGCCCTTGTTCCATTCACGACCTGGATGCCGCGATGGATTACGCCAAACGACTTCAGGCGCTGCGTGAAAAACACCAGCATCGCCTGGAAATCGTGATGCGTACCTATTTTGAAAAACCCCGCACCGTTGTCGGCTGGAAAGGGCTAATTTCTGACCCTGACCTGAACGGCAGTTATCGCGTGAATCACGGTATTGAGCTGGCGCGTAAGCTGCTGTTACAGGTCAATGAACTGGGTGTGCCTACCGCGACCGAATTCCTCGATATGGTGACCGGGCAATTTATCGCCGACCTGATCAGCTGGGGCGCGATTGGCGCACGAACCACCGAAAGCCAAATCCACCGCGAAATGGCATCTGCCCTCTCCTGCCCGGTTGGGTTTAAAAACGGTACCGACGGCAATACCCGCATCGCGGTTGATGCGATCCGCGCGGCCCGTGCCAGCCATATGTTCCTCTCGCCGGATAAAAATGGCCACATGACCATTTACCAGACCAGCGGGAATCCGTACGGCCATATCATTATGCGCGGTGGCAAAAAGCCGAATTACCACGCAGAAGATATCGCTGCCGCCTGTGAAACGCTGGCCGAATTTGATCTGCCTGAGCATCTGGTGGTGGACTTCAGCCACGGCAATTGCCAGAAACAGCATCGCCGCCAGCTGGATGTCTGCGATGAGGTTTGTCAGCAGATCCGCAGCGGCTCAACGGCCGTGGCCGGGATCATGGCTGAAAGCTTCCTGAAAGAAGGGACGCAGAAAGTGGTGGCTGGCCAGCCTATCGTTTACGGTCAGTCGATTACCGATCCGTGTCTGAGCTGGGAAGACAGCGAGCTGCTGCTGGAGAAACTGGCGGCTGCGGTAGACTCACGTTTTTGATGTTATAGCCCTTCACCCTCTCCCTGTGGGAGAGGGCCGGGGTGAGGGCACCAGACCACACCCTTCCCCTCAAATTTGATCCCGTCACAAATTTTTCACAAAAAGGCTTGCCGCGAATTTTGACTTTGTTGATAATGATTATCATTGTTACATTGATTGTTATTTGTAAACATTATGTCACGTATGGATAACACCGCGGCAACGCCTATAAAAACACACACAGCGCCTTCCCCTTCTCCTGACGACCGTCGTATCGACAGCAAAAGTCTGCTGGGTGATGAGGGGCGGGTCATTATCGAGCATGACGGCCAGCACTACCTGCTGCGCCAGACCCATGCCGGAAAACTGATCCTGACTAAATAAATTACTCAAAAAAATACGCCAGCCACCCAGGTAATCCCCAGGCAGCCAGCGCTTTCGATTCTTAATGGAGAGTTGCTATGCCACACCTGCATTCCGCGTCTTTGCGTCCATCACTTCTGGCGCTGGCCATTGTCAGCACCTTGCCGGGCGCCGCGTTTGCTGCCGCAGATGATATTACCGTTACCGCGACCGGTAATGCCCGCAGTGCTTTTGAAGCTCCGATGATGGTGAGCGTGATTGACGCTACCGCCCCGGAAAACCAGACCGCCAGCTCCGCCGCAGACCTGCTGCGCAAAGTCCCGGGCCTGACGCTCGACGGCACCGGACGTACAAACGGCCAGGATGTCAACCTGCGCGGTTACGATCGTCGCGGTGTGTTAGTGCTGGTTGATGGTGTACGCCAGGGCACTGACACCGGGCACCTCAACAGTACCTTCCTGGATCCGGCGCTGATCAAGCGCATTGAAGTGGTTCGCGGCCCGTCTGCCCTGCTGTACGGCAGTGGTGCGCTGGGTGGCGTGATCTCCTATGACACCGCCGATGCCAAAGACCTGCTGGAGCCGGGCAAAAACAGCGGTTATCGCGTATTCGGGACTGGGGCTACAGGCGATCACAGTATCGGGATGGGGGCGAGCGCCTATGGTCGTACCGATACCCTGGATGGCTTAGTCGCCTGGTCAAGCCGCGATCGCGGGGACATTCGCCAGAGCAACGGCACGACTGCACCAAACGATGAATCCATCAGCAATATGCTGGCGAAAGGCAGCTGGAAAATCGACACCGCCCAGACGCTGAGCGGCTCTCTGCGCTATTACAACAATGCGGCGCAGGAGCCAAAAAATCCGCAAACGTCTGAAGCCAGCGATACCAGCAATCCAATGACAGACCGTTCCACCATCCAGCGGGACGCCCAGCTCGGCTACAACATTGCCCCGGAAGGCAACGACTGGCTCAATGCCGATGCAAAAGTCTACTGGTCGGAAGCGCGTATTAATGCCCAGAACGTCGATGGCTCGGGCGAATTCCGCAAGCAAACCACCAAAGGCGGCAAGGTTGAAAACCGCACCCGTCTGTTCTCTGATACTTTCGCATCACACCTGCTCACCTACGGCGGCGAATACTACCGCCAGGAGCAGAACCCGGGTGGCGTAACCACCGGTTTCCCGGACGCGAAAATTGACTTCAGCTCTGGTTGGTTGCAGGACGAAATCACCCTGCGTGACCTGCCTGTGACGATCCTCGGCGGTACGCGTTATGACAACTATCGCGGCAGCAGTGATGGCTATGACGATGTGGATGCCGACCAGTGGTCATCCCGCGCGGGGTTAACCGTCAGCCCGACCGACTGGCTGATGCTGTTCGGCTCTTACGCCCAGGCATTCCGCGCCCCGACAATGGGTGAGATGTACAACGATGCGAAGCACTTCTCCATCGGCAGTTTCTATACTAACTACTGGGTGCCAAACCCGAACCTGCGCCCGGAAACCAACGAAACCCAGGAGTACGGTTTTGGTCTGCGCTTTGACAACCTGATGCTGGCCAGTGATGCGCTGGAGTTCAAAGCCAGCTATTTCGACACCAAAGCGAAAGATTACATCTCAACCACCGTCGATTTTGCTGCCGCGACGACCATGTCCTATAACGTGCCGAACGCCAAAATCTGGGGCTGGGACGTGATGGCGAAATACTCCGCCGACCTGTTCAGCCTGGATATGGCCTATAACCGTACACGCGGCAAAGATACCGACACCGGCGAGTACATCTCCAGCATCAACCCGGATACCGTCACCAGCAAGCTGGACATTCCGGTGGCGCAAAGCGGTTTCTCGGTGGGCTGGATCGGCACATTTGTTGATCGTTCAACGCATATCAGCAGCAGCTACAGCAAACAACCCGGCTACGCGGTCAACGATTTCTACGTGAGCTATAAAGGCCAGGAGCAGCTGAAAGGGGTAACCACCACGCTGGTGCTGGGTAACGCCTTTGATAAAGAGTACTGGTCACCGCAGGGCATCCCACAGGATGGCCGTAACGGTAAGATTTTCGTGAGTTATCAGTGGTAATCCCCTCGCCCCGGTTCGCCGGGGCAACTATAAAGAAAGGAAGAGACAATGAATCACTACACACGCTGGCTTGAGCTAAAAGAAGAAAACCCGGGTAAGTACGCGCGTGACATCGCAGGCCTGATGAATATCAGTGAAGCCGAGCTGACCTTTGCACGTGTCGGGCATGATGCATGGCGGCTGCACGGAGAAATTCGCGAGATCTTAGGCGCCCTGGAAACCGTAGGCGAAACCAAATGCATCTGCCGCAACGAATATGCCGTTCACGAGCAGGTTGGCACCTTCACCAACCAGCACCTCAACGGCCACGCCGGGCTGGTGCTGAATCCGCGTGCGCTGGACTTACGTCTGTTCCTGAACCAGTGGGCGAGCGTGTTCCATATCAGCGAAACGACCGCCCGTGGTGAACGTCAGAGCATTCAGTTCTTCGACCATCAGGGCGATGCGCTGCTGAAGGTGTACACCACCGACAATACTGACGTTTCTGCCTGGGGCGATGTGCTGACGCGTTTTATCTTTGCCGATAACCCGCCTCTGGCGCTGAAAGCCGCGGAACTGCCTGCTCATGCTGAAAACGCCGACGGTGCTCTCGTGGATAAAGAGTGGCGTGCCATGACCGACGTCCATCAGTTCTTTACCCTGCTGAAACGCCACAATCTGTCCCGCCAGCAGGCCTTCCGCCTGGTGGGTGACGATCTGGCGTGCAAGGTTGATAACCGCGCGCTGGCACAACTGCTGGATACTGCCCGTCAGGACGGCAACGAAATTATGGTGTTTGTCGGCAACCGCGGCTGCGTGCAGATCTTCACCGGCGTAGTGGAAAAACTGGTGCCGATGAAAGGCTGGCTGAACATCTTTAACCCGACCTTTACCCTGCATCTGCTGGAAGAGACCATCGCCGAAACCTGGGTAACCCGCAAACCTACCGCTGACGGCCATGTGACCAGCCTGGAGCTGTTTGCCGCCGACGGCACGCAAATCGCACAGCTGTACGGTCAGCGTACCGAAGGTGAACCAGAGCAAAGCCAGTGGCGCAGCCAGATTGATGCCCTGACACCAAAAGGGCTGGCCGCATGAAAAAATGGTTCGCCCTGCTCAGCGCCTTACCGCTAGTCGCATTTGCTGCCACGCCTGAAAAAGTGGTCACGCTTGGCGGCGATGTCACGGAGATTGTCTATGCATTGGGTGCTCAGTCGTCGCTGGTCGCGCGCGACAGTACCAGCCAGTGGCCGCAGGCGGCAAACGATCTCCCGGATGTGGGGTATTTGCGCCAGCTTAATGCCGAAGGGATTTTATCCATGCGCCCGACGCTGGTGCTGGCAAGTGCGCAGGCACAGCCTTCTCTTGCCTTAAAGCAGGTCGAACAAAGCCATGTGAAAGTCGTCACCGTCCCCGGCAGCAATGACCTGAGCGTCATTGATGAAAAAGTCCGTGTGATTGCGCAAGCCACTCATCAGCAGGCACAGGGCGAGATCCTGCGCGGCAAGCTGCGTCAGGAATTAGCAGCACTGCCCACGGCACCGCTTAACAAGCGTGTGCTGTTTATCCTCAACCACGGCGGCATGACCGCAATGGCAGCAGGACAACAGACCGGGGCTGATGCCGCCATTCGTGCCGCAGGGTTGCAGAATGCCATGCAGGGCTTCACCCGCTATCAGCCACTCTCGCAGGAAGGGGTTATCGCAAGCCAGCCCGATCTGGTTGTGATTTCTCAGGATGGCGTGAAAGCGCTCGGTGGTGAAGAGAATCTGTGGAAACTGCCAGGTCTGGCGCAAACGCCGGCAGGACGTAACAAACAGGTTCTTGCCATTGATGATATGGCGCTGCTGGGCTTCAGCGTGCGCACGCCGCAGGCCATTCAACAGTTGCGCACCAAAGCCGAGCAGCAGCCCTGATGACCCGGCGTATCACACTCTCCCTGTGTATGCTGGCCGTAGCACTACTGGTGATGACGCTTCTGGCAACCGGTTTTGGCGCGTTGCGCCTGCCGGTGAGCCTGCTATGGAATAACAGCGATGACGCACTTCGTCAGATCTGGCTGACCATCCGCCTGCCCCGCGTGCTGCTGGCGCTGGTGATTGGCGGTTCGCTGGCGCTGGCGGGCTGTGTGATGCAGGGGCTGTTTCGCAATCCACTTGCCGATCCGGGTCTGCTTGGGATCAGCAGCGGTGCTGCACTGGCCGTCGCGCTGTGGGTGGTTATCCCGCTTTCGCTGCCTGCCCTGGTGATGTTATATGCGCCGATGCTGGCGGCATTTCTCGGCGCGCTGGCGGCAACCGTGGTGATTTTCCTGCTCAGCCAGCAGCGAGAAAGCTCGCTGTCGCGGCTGCTGCTGGTGGGCATTGCCATCAACGCGCTGTGTGGCGCGGCGGTGGGGGTACTTTCCTGGATCAGCAACGATGCTCAGCTTCGCCAGCTCTCGTTGTGGGGAATGGGTAGCCTAGGGCAGGCCCAGTGGTCAACGCTTCTGGCCGTGACCTCGCTGATGGTACCCACGGTGTGGATCATCTGGCGGCTTGCGACTGCGCTCAATCTGCTGCAACTGGGCGAAGAAGAGGCGCATTATCTCGGGGTCGATGTGAAGGTTGTTCAGCGCATTTTACTGCTGTGCAGCGCGTTGCTGGTGGCGGCTGCCGTTGCCGTCAGTGGCGTTATCGGCTTTGTCGGGCTGGTGGTACCGCATCTTATGCGAATGTGGCTTGGGGCCGATCACCGGGCGGTGATCCCTGGCTCCGTACTGGCTGGCGCATTTTTACTGTTGATTGCCGATACGGTTGCGCGAACCCTGGTGGCTCCGGCGGAAATGCCGGTTGGGCTTCTGACCAGCATCCTTGGCGCCCCCTGGTTCCTGTGGCTTATTTTCCGTCGGGGAGGCCAGCATGGCTGATTGTTTTAGCGCAGAAAATCTCACCTTCAGCGTGCCACACCGCACCCTGATTAATGACGTATCCCTTTCGTTATCCCAGGGTGAACTGGTGGCGTTGATTGGCCCTAACGGTGCCGGGAAATCGACGTTATTGCGCCTGCTCACGGGTTATCTCAAACCGGCAAGCGGACAATGCTTACTGGCAGGAAAACCCCTTCACGACTGGCACCCGGAAAAATTATCCCGTCGTCGGGCAGTGATGCGACAGCAGACACAGCTGGGCTTTGACTGGCCGGTAGAAGCCGTAGTAGGAATGGGCCGCGCGCCCTGGACACACCATCCTGAAGCGGCGGTTGTTCGTGAAGTGATGCAGATAACGGGCTGTTTACCGCTGGTCGGACGGCAGTTTGCGGCGTTGTCCGGAGGAGAACAGCAGCGCGTGCAGCTTGCCCGCGCGCTGGCACAGTTGTGGAGCGATGGCGAGCCAGGCGGCTGGTTGTTTCTGGATGAGCCAACCTCGGCGCTGGATCTTTACCACCAGCAGCACCTGCTGCGCCTGTTGAAAACCTTAACCGGCCGGGGAAAATTACACGTCTGTATTGTTCTGCACGATCTGAATCTTGCCGCGCTGTGGGCGGATCGGGTTGTGTTATTACATAACGGGCAGATAGTTTCCCACGGTTCGCCCGAACAGGTCTTGCAGGCCGACACCCTGGCGCACTGGTATGGCGCGCAGGTTCACGTCGGCAGGCATCCGGCTCACCACGCACCGCAGGTTTTTCTCGCCCCTTAGCTTGAGCAACTGACCTCCAGCCGCTTGCCCCAGTCCGGTGGGCGGCTGACATAATCATCATCCCTGTCAGCAAAAGGCGTGCGTAACGCCAGGTGCAACCGGTGCAGCTCCGCGTATTCACCCTGCTCTGCCTGTTCAATTGCCCGCTGCGCCAGCCAGTTGCGCAAGACCATCGCCGGATTAACCGCATTCATTTGCGCCTGGCGGGTTGCATCATCCACATTATCGCGCTGCAAACGCGCCCGATACTGCTGATACCAGTCATCAAAGGCCTGACGGTCGATAAACTCATCGCGAAGCGGTGAGGCGCTGCTGTGTTGCTCTGTCTGGCCCAGCATCCGGAAGGTACGGGTGTAATCGCTGCCCTCCCGGGACATCAGCGCGAAAAGCCCGTTCAGGATGTCGTTATCGCCCTTCTCCTGGGTTATCAGCCCCAGTTTCCCACGCATTAATTTCCCGTACTCGCGCAGCAGAACGTCCTGATAGGTGTCGAGCGCATCGTTGAGGGCGTCAACATCGATAAACGGCGATAAAGATTGCGCCAGACGCTGCAAATTCCACAGCCCTACCGCAGGCTGGTTGTCAAAACTGTATCGCCCCTGGTAATCAGAGTGGTTACAGATATAACCCGGCTGATAATCGTCGAGGAAGCCGTACGGGCCATAGTCAAAGGTCAGCCCCAGGATGGACATGTTATCGGTGTTCATCACACCGTGCGCAAAGCCCACGCTTTGCCAGCGGGCAATCATTGACGCGGTACGCGCCACCACATCACAGAACCAGAGTCGGTATTTATCCGCCTCGTCCTGCAATGCGGGCCAGTGGCGGCGAATGGCGTAATCGGCAAGCTGGCGGACCTTGTCCGGCTCACGACGATAATAGAAATGTTCGAAATGGCCAAAACGCAGGTGGCTTTGCGCAACGCGCATCAGCATCGCCCCCTGCTCTATCGTTTCTCGTGCGACAGGCGTGTCGCTGGTCACGATGGATAACGCCCGTGTGGTGGGAATACCCAGGGCGTGCATCGCTTCGGACGCCAGACATTCGCGAATGGTTGAGCGCAGCACCGCGCGGCCATCACCCATGCGGGAATACGGGGTAAGACCCGCACCTTTCAGATGCCAGTCGAATGATTGTCCGTCGGGGAGTTGTTGTTCACCCAACAAAATGCCTCTGCCATCGCCCAACTGCCCCGCCCAGACGCCAAACTGGTGTCCGCTGTAGACCTGGGCCAGGGGGTTCATGCCAGGGAGCAATGTTTCACCGCCCCAGACCCCAGCGCCTTCAGAGGGCTGGAATAATACAGGCGGAACGCCCAACGTATCGGCCAGCTGGTCGTTATGCCAGATCAGCCGGGCATTTTGTAATGGGGTTGGTTTGAGCGCGGTGTAAAAGCCGGGCAACTCGTCATGCCAGTGTGCAGTAAAAGACAGGGTCATAAGTCCTCCTGCTTTTAGTGTAGAGGGTTTACCTGGACTTAAACACGGGCGAAAACAAGGGTTATCACTGAACCAGCAGAGTCACTTGTTCCGCCGTGACGGCAGGCCACAGCCCACCCTGCATCGCGCCGAACTCAAATGGCATCACGCGCTGCAATGTTCCGTGGTCGTCGATACCAGCGACAATCACCGACTGGCAGTGCGGTGTTATTTGCCAGAGGATCGCACGCATAAAAGGCTCGAATGACAGCTCGGTGATGCGTTGCTGAATAAAGTTTCTGTCGATGATCACACGTTTAAACAAACCATCATACACAGGCTTCAGAGAAGCGGCCCCGGCACCAAAATTGGCCAGTACCAGCGGATAACGGATCGCCATCCTTGCCATCGCCAGATCGTCCTTTCCGTTATTTAAACCTGGATAGTTCTCATTAACAGTAAACTCCAGAAACGGGAAGCGTTCGATTATTGAAACAGCGTTTTCATTTGTTAATAAAAACTCAACAATTGCAGGTGTAATATTAATCCATGCAATAAGCTGATGCTGAATAAAGAACAGTTTGCAGGTCTCGAGCAGTTGCAGTTTTTCCTGAAACAGCGCGAGTTCTTCCGCTGGTGAAAGATGTGGGATAACCAGTTCAGTGGGGATTCGTACGTCTGTATCCACGCCAACAAAGTTAACCATAATTTCTAAAGCTTTAAGCTCCCCGGCACTATTACGTGCAGGACAAAGTAAAAACTCAGACTGGTAAGCATTATCTAGCGTGATAATCATTGCGCTCGCCCCGCTTTAAAGATGAAAGAGGACATCCTGGAGCAATTGCTGACACAATTCCACTGTATTGATTTTAATAAGATTAATTTCATTAGTTCCGTATTAGTTTTCAGATTTATCCCTGAATCTAAAAATAATCTTATCCTGGTTACTCATTAATAGCCAGTTTTAGATAAAACAGACACATACAGACATAATTAATTCGGCATAAATTTAACTTTAATCAACATATATCTGAAACTCAGGCGCGTTTTTTTAGCCAGTACGCGCCAGGAAACTGACATGTTAAGCATTGCTAAATACGCCTGGCTTGCCAGAAGTTTTTACGCCAGTAAACATTATCGAGAGATGAACGCATCACCCCACGACTGGTTGAGGCATGAATGAACTGGTTATCCGTATCATAAATGCCAACATGAAGACCGCTTTCACCTGAGCCTGTTTTGAAAAATACCAGGTCGCCAGGCAGTAAATCGTCCTTATCAATTTCAGTGCCGATTTCAGCCTGTTTACGCGTTTCACGCGGTAGCTGTAAATCAAACTTATCGCGAAACGTCATGAGCACAAAACCCGAGCAATCCACACCGCCACGGCTCATCCCACCGTAACGATACGGCGTGCCGCGCCAGTTGCTCAGCTGATCGTTAAGGCTGGCAATGACCGTAATGGAATCAGACAGTCGCGCATTAGGTGGTGGCGCACGGTGGCTACTGCATCCCGCAAGAAATAACGCCGCTGCAAGGAGAAACCAGAATCGCATTTTCAGACGAATCCTCTGCTTTTATTGTTCTTTTCGTAATTTAGCGTGCAATTGTGCAACCGCGCAAGAAACGGTTACTCCTGAGCCGTAGAAATCAGCATCTTATGCCCTTCGATATCCAGCCTGCGAAAGTGCATGTTATAGGCGGTAGCCAGATGAGGAGGCGTCAGCACGCTATCCCGCGCACCGCTGGCAATCATTTTACCCCGGGCCAGCAACCATACCCGGTGGGCATGGCGTAGCGTATGGTTCAGGTCGTGGCTGCTCATGACCACAGCGACACCCGCACGGGTGAGTGAGCTCAGGATAGTGTCGAGCGCGGCCTGCTGAGCGACATCCAGGCCACTCATTGGCTCGTCCAGCAACAGCAAGCATCCCTGCGAATTACCTGCCGGATGGATCTGAAGAATAACGGCCGCCAGACGCACACGTTGCCACTCGCCGCCAGAAAGCTGGCTGGCATTTCGCGACAATTTTTCCTCTAACCCCAATGCCGCCGCCACCTCTTCGAGAAGCGCAGTGCGGCTTTTATCATGCAGATGCAGCGTAAGATAGTGCCAGACCGGCATCGCAAATGGCGGGACTTGCTGTTGCACTAAATAACCCCGCCGGTGCGCCAGCGACACCGGTGACCATTGGGCAAGCGAGTGGCCCAACAGGGTTATCTCCCCTTGCCCGGTGGTCAGCCCCGCGATGCGCGCCAGCAGCGTGCTCTTTCCTGCGCCATTCGGCCCCACAAGATGCAGGATCTCTCCGGCATTGATGGCAGCGCTCATTGGCTCAAGGCGTCCTTTTTCAGCCACATCCGTCAGCTGCATCAGCAAGGTCATTAGTGCGCCAGCGCCTTTTTAATCGCGTCAGTCACTACGGCGTCTTCCGGCGTCATATCCGGAGAGAAACGCTGTATAACCTGCCCGTCACGCCCAATCAGGAATTTTTCAAAGTTCCACAGGATATCGTCCGGGTAGAGCGGCGCACGTCCTTTACTGGCCATACGCTCGTAGAAGCCACTGCCCTGCGGGGCAACCGCGGTCGGTGCCGCAGACACCAGCTTTTCATACAGAGGATGACGGTGCTCGCCATTAACATCAATCTTGCTGAACAGCGGGAAGGTCACACCATAGGTGGTACTGCAAAATGTTTTGATCTCTTCTTCGCTACCCGGCTCCTGGCCCAAAAACTGATTGCAAGGGAACCCAAGCACAGTAAAGCCTTCGCTCTCCCAGTTTTTTTGCAGCGCTTCAAGCTGCTCGTACTGCGGCGTCAGGCCACATTTGGAGGCCACGTTCACCAGCAGCAAAACGTTGCCCTTGTAGCCCTCAAGCGTTGTCTTTTTGCCGTCAATGGTGGTCACTTCGGTATTCAGAATATCGTACTGCATAGCATCCCCTCAGTTTATTCCGTGGTTGGGTAGGTTTAACGTCCGGCTTTTAATAGTAGCCAGATAAATACTGGCGCGCCTAGCGTGGCGGTGACCACGCCAATCGGCAACTCAGCGGCAGTCAGTGCAAGCCTGGCGATAATATCAGCCACCAACAGCGTTGCCGCACCGGCTATGGCCGCGCTCGGGAGTAACGTGCGGTGATCCGTGACACCACAAAGTCGTAGCATGTGCGGGATGACAAGGCCAATAAAACCTATGGCACCGGCCAGCGCTACGCTCACCCCTACCATCCAGCCAATGGCAATAACCAGCACATTGCGCCATAAATTCATCGACATGCCGAGCTGGCGGGCAGAGGTTTCCCCCAGTGCAAGGATGTTCAGCGGTTGTGCCTGGCAGCACGCCCAGATTATCACCGGGATAAGCAATACCATCAGCCACCCCTGGTGCCAGTCAACGCCGCCAAACCCGCCCATCATCCAGTACATCAGCTGGCGTAAATCAAATGAGGTTGAAAAGTAGACCGCCCAGGTCATGAGCGCACTACAAATGATCCCCAGCGCCACCCCGGCCAGCAGCAACCGGCTGGTCGATAGATGACGTCTTGCGAAGCGCAGGAGTATCACAGTAATCACAAGCGCACCAATAATGGCGCTCAGACTAATACTCCAGGCTGAAAGCTCGCCGCCCCCCAGCATGACCGCTGCAATCAGGCCCACACCCGCCCCATTTGATACCCCCAGCAGACCCGGCTCCGCCAGCGGGTTTTCAAACAGCGCCTGCATCATGGTGCCGCAGAGCGCCAGCGCCGCGCCAACGAGGATCACCGCCAGGGTGCGCGGCAACCGGATTTGCCAGACAAAAAGCTGCCCGTCTGCGCCAAACCAGCTTTCCGGCCCCAGCCACCTGTCGCCCGCGCACAGACTGACGGCTGCGGCAACAAAGAGCAGCAGCACAAGTACAAGCAGGCGGCGCAGGTCGGATTGGCGCTGGCGGTGAGCGAAGTCAGGCATAGGCATGGTTTTATCAGGATGAGATGTAATTGATTTTACGGTGGGTTTACGGGAGAGCAAAGAAAAAAGGCCGCGAATGCGACCTTTTTAGTTAGTTCATATTACTCTGCTTTGGGCGTTGCGTTTTCGACACGGCTTTTTAACTTCTGGCCGGGTCTGAAGGTCACCACGCGGCGGGCTGTAATGGGAATATCTTCCCCCGTCT
>Ga0153917_1000958_pt1 | contig 14216 bp, 13 predicted proteins | sample TSFL001MetaG_FD_104695 | JGI IMG/M metagenome (GOLD analysis project Ga0153917, IMG submission 104695) | Attine ant fungus gardens microbial communities from Florida, USA - TSFL001 MetaG | ecosystem: Host-associated > Fungi > Mycelium > Unclassified | place: USA: Florida, Paynes Creek Historic... | reverse complement strand
TCGCCATGCTGTCCGAGCAGCCCACCCGCACCCTCCGCATGACGGCCCTCTCGCAGCGCGCCAACGCGACGCTCCCCCGACTCTCGCGCGTCGCGTCGGGGCTCGAGCGCCGCGGTTTCGTGACGCGCACCACCTGCTCCGATGATCGCCGGGCGACGAACGTGACGCTGACGGAGGCCGGCTGGCAGAAGGTGCTCGCCGCCGCACCCGGCCACGTCGAGCACGTGCGGCGCATGATCTTCGACCCGCTCACGACCGAGCAGGTCGAATCGCTCTCGGCCGTCGCGCTGGCGATCCTGCACCGGCTCGATCCCGAGGGCCGCATGCTCGCGGGCTCGCCCGCACCGGAGGCCTGAACCGGGCATCCGCTCACCCGCGGGACGACGATGGAACCGACTTCCCCCTTCGGCACGGTACCGAAGGGGGAAGTCGGTTCCATCGTTCGCAGGCCGGCAGGAGCGGTGTCGGTGCGCGGAGGTCAGCGATCGGCGACGAACGCCGGCAGCTCGGCGACGCTCTCGAGGATGCCGTCGTGCGGGTGCGCCGCCAGCTCGGCGCGGCCCAGCTCGCCCGTGAGCACGCCCACGCCGACGACGCCGGCGTGCCGGGCGGCGAGCAGGTCGTTGACGGTGTCGCCCGCGGCGACCACCTCGCGCACGTCGAGCACGCCGGTGCGCTCCATGGCCCGGTGGATCATGAACGGGGCGGGGCGGCCGAGGGCCACCTCGTCGCTCGTGACGAGCGCGTCGATCGTGCCGCCCTCCTCGGCGGGGCCGACGCTCCAGCCGAGCAGCTCGAGCAGCACGTCGGTCACGTCGCGCGAGAAGCCCGTCGTGAGCGCGACCCGCACGCCGTCGGCGCGGAGCGCGCGGAAGGCGCCCTCGACGCCGGGCAGCGCGACGGGCGTGCGCTCCCGGTAGTACCCGAGCAGCAGATCGAGGAAGGTCGCGAAGGTGCGGTCGACGAGCTCGTCGCCCGCCTCGACGCCGCCGATCCGGGCGAGCGCCGTGATGGCCTCGCGCTTGTCGGCGCCCATCCAGGCCTGCAGGTCGACGGGATCGACGGTCGCGCCGGTCGTCTTCACGCTCTCGGCAAGCGCGCGGTACACGTCGCCGTGCTCGTCGACGGTCGTGCCGGCCATGTCGCAGGCGACGAGTCGGATCATGAGGGGGCTCCTGTTCGGTAGGGGTTCACGGCTGATCGCGCACGTCGGCGGACGACGCGGGGACGCGGACGAGCGGATCGCGCCGCTCGCTCGTCGTCTCGATCGAGAAGTTGGTCACGGTGGGGATGTAGCGGTCGTCGGAGAGCTCGAGCACCCGACCCGAGGAGTCGAAGGCGTGACGGAGATCCCGCAGCAGCGGGGCGCCCTCGGGGACGCCGAGCAGCTCGGCGTCGGTCGCGTCGGCCGCGACGGCGTCGATCGTGCGACGGGCGCGGGCGAGGTCGACGCCGCACCCCTTGAGGTGGGCGTAGGTGGAGCCGGAGTCGGTGTCGAAGGAGAAGAGGTGCGCGCCGACGTCGAGCACGAACGAGGTGCGCTCGAGAAGCGCCACCTCGCCGTCGATCGAGCGCACGCGCAGCACCTGCACGACGGGCTCCCCCGGTTCGATGCCGAGCTGCCCGGCGATGAGATCGGATGCGGGGCGCCGCGCGAGTTCGACGGTGCGCTGCCCGGGCGTGCGACCCGAGCGGGCGACCCATTCGGTGAAGGACATGAAGGTGTCGAAGGACTGCGTGCGCACGGCGTGCCCGACGACGGGCGGGCGGCCCTGGCCGCCGGCGACGAGCCCCTCGCTGCGCAGGGCGGCGAGCGCCTGCCGCACGGTTCCGCGGGAGGCGTCGAACTCGGCGCACAGGGCCGACTCGCTGGGCAGCCGGTGTCCGTCGGGCCACTCGCCCGAGGAGATGCGGCGGCGCAGGTCGGCCGCGAGTCGCTCGTGCTTGGGCTGATCGATCCTGGCCATGACTTGACTGTACAAGTGCCCGAGCGCGCGATCGACCCAGCCCTCGACTCCGACGATGAACGTCTGCTGAACGGAGATCGACTCCCGTGAACGTCGAGTGAACTTGTACAGACAAGTGTCGTTTCCGGTTGCCCCGAGGCGGATCGGAGCCGGACGATCGTCGTCGTGACCTCATCCAGCCAGCCCCGCACCGCGCTGACGGGAACGACCGCCGCCCCGGCATCCGCCCCCGCAGCCCCCGACGCCGAAGCCGCATCCGACGTCGACGCCCGGCTCGCCCTCGCCCTCGCGACCGCACCGCTCGTCGCGGAGACGGACGTCCTCGTCGTCGGCGCCGGCATCGTCGGGCTCGCCCACGCCGTGCTGAGCCGCGACGCCGGACGCAGCGTCGTGGTCGTCGACCGCGACCGCCGGGCGGTCGGCGCCTCCGTGCGCAACTTCGGTCACGCCTGCATCACCGCCCAGACGGGCGAGCTCGCCGAGCTCGCCGACCGGGCTCGCGGGGCGTGGCTCGACGTCGCCGCCCGCGCCGGCGTCTGGACGATCGAGTCGGGCGCGGTGACGGTCGCGCGCAGCGAGACCGAGCTCGCGGTGCTGCGGGAGCTCGCCGAGCACCGCCGCGGCACCGGCGACGTCGAGATCCTGGATGCCGACGCGACGGCCGCCGCGCTCGGTCGCGGCGACCGCGCGGGCATCCTCGGCGGCGCGTTCCTCGCCCGCGACCTGCGGGTCGACCCCCGCACGACGGTCGCCGGCATCGCCGCGTGGCTCGACTCGCGGGACGACGCGAGCGTCGCCTGGGGCACCTCGGTGCTCGCCGTCGAGGAGGGCCGACGCCGCCGCGTGGCCGTGCGCACCAACCGCGGCACCATCGAGGCCGACCGCGTGTTCGTGTGCGTGGGCCACGACGTCGACTACCTGTTCCCGACGATCGCGCAGGCGCACGGCCTCACCCGCTGCGCCCTGCAGATGGCGCGCAGCACGACGGCGACCGCCGAGCCCCGCATCCGTCCCGCCGTGCTCACGGCGACGTCGATGCTGCGCTACGACGCGTTCGTCGAGACGCCGTCGGCCGCGGCGCTCCGCGCCGAGATCGCGGCCGCCGCGCCCGAGCTGCTGGACATCGGCGCGAACGTCATGTTCACGCAGCGCCCCGACGGCTCGTTCCTGCTCGGCGACTCGCACGCCTACGACCTCGCGCACGAGCCCTTCCTCGACGAGGCCGTGACCGACCGCCTGCTCGCCGAGGCGCGCGCAGTGCTCGGCCGGCCGGGCCTGGCCGTGGCCGAGCGCTGGCAGGGCGTCTACGCATCCAGCGACCGCGGCCCGCTGCTCGTCGCCGAGGCCGCCGACGGGGTGACCGTCGCCTCGGTGACCGCGGGCGTGGGCATGACCGTCTCGTTCGGCTTCGCGGCGCGCAACGTCGAGGCCGCGCTCGGCGCCGACCTCGCGGCGCTCTCCGCGAGCGCATAGGCCCGGCGCCAGCCGACCGAGCGCTCCGCGCCGCTCCCGTCTTCTCCCCCACCACCGCTCCTCCCTCTCCCTTCCCGAATCCGCCGTCGATCCCGACCGTCGCGTCCCCACGACCGCGTCCCCACGACCGAAAGGCCAGCTCCGCCATGTCATCGTTCCGCCGCGTCTCGCGCATCCTCCCCCTCGCCGCCGCCGCGAGCGTCGCCCTCGTCGCGCTCACGGCCTGCTCCTCCGGCGCCACCGGCACCGCGGGCGCCACCGCCGCGTCGGGCCTGTGCCCGAACGGCAAGCTCAGCTTCGGCATCGAGCCGTTCGAGTCGCCCGACAAGCTCGAGCCCGCCTACCAGGTGCTCGCGAGCGCCCTCTCCGAGCAGCTCGGCTGCCCCGTCGACGTGCAGATCGTCGAGGACTACTCCGCCGAGGTGCTGGCGATGCAGAACGGCAAGCTCGACCTCGGCCAGTTCGGTCCGCTCGGCTTCGTCTTCGCCAGCAAGCAGGCGGGCGCCGAGCCCATCGCCTCCTTCGGCACCGGCGACGGCAAGCTCTCCTCCTACACGGCCGGCATCTGGGTGCCGAAGGACTCGCCGATCCAGTCGGTCGCCGATCTCAAGGGCAAGGGCCTCGCCCTCGGCTCGGTCGGCTCGACCTCGGGCGACGCGTTCCCCCGGTTCGCGCTGCGCCAGGCCGGGCTGCAGGACGCCGACGTCAACCTCGACTACGCGGGCGGACACCCGGAGGCGCTGCTCGCGCTGACGAACGGCACGGTCGACGCGGCCGAGATCAACTCGCAGACCCTCGCCACCGCGGTGGCCGACGGCACGTTCAAGAAGGACGACTTCCGCCAGGTCTGGACCTCGGACGCCATCCCGAACGACCCCATCACCATCCGCCCCGACGCCTCGCCGGAGCTCAAGGCGGCCGTGCACGACGCGCTCCTCGGCCTTTCGTCGGACGACGTCGCGCAGGTCGGCAAGTACCTCGACGTGACGCCTCCCGGCCCCCTCATCCCCGTCACGGTCGACACCTACCGGCCGCTCTTCGATCTCGCCCGGACGATGGGCCTCACCGAGAAGGACGTGTAGGCGCATGGCGAACGCGACCCCGGGTGCGGGGACGCCGGCCGCGGCATCCGCGGCGGGTCTGCGCGTCAGCGGCCTGACGAAGCGCTTCGGCGACCGCGCCGTGCTCGACGGCGTCGACTTCGAGGTGCGGCGCGGCGAGCTCGTCGCGTTCCTCGGCGCGAACGGCTCGGGAAAGTCGACGACGCTCAAGTGCGTCATGGGCCTCACGGAACCGGATGCCGGGTCGATCGAGCTCGACGGCCGGCGCCTCGACGCGCTGCGCGGCCAGGCCCTCGTCGAGGCCCGCCGCCGCGCGGCCATGGTCTTCCAGAAGATCTGCCTGGTGCCGCGCCGCACGGCCCTCGACAACGTGTGCGCGGGCGGGCTCTCGCGCGTCCGCGGCGCCGGCTCGGTCTCGCCGCTGTTCTTCCCGAAGGACCTGCGCGAGGAGGCCATGGCCTGCCTCGACCGGGTGGGCCTGGCCGATCGCGCCCTCGACCGCGCGGGCCGGCTCTCCGGCGGCCAGCAGCAGCGCGTGGCGATCGCCCGCGCCCTCTGCCAGCGGGCGGGCGTCGTGCTCGCCGACGAGCCCGTCTCGGCGCTCGACCCCGCCGCGGCCGAGCAGGTCATGACCCTCCTCGTCGACCTCGCGCACGACGAGGGCCTGGCGGTCGCGGCCGTGCTCCACCAGCCCGATCTCGCGCTGCGGCACGCCGATCGCGCGATCGGCCTGCTGCGCGGGCGCATCGCCTACGACGGCCCCATGTCGGCCATGTCCGTCGACGTGCAGGAGGAGCTCTACCGCCCGGATCACGGCGCGGACGGCTCCGAGCCGGCCGGATCCGCCGCCCAGACCCCGGGTGCGACGTCCCGCGAAGAACGCGTCGCACCCGGCCCCCGCCCGCTCGTGAAGGGAACGATCGCATGACCGCCGTGCAGACCGGCCGACCCGCGTCCGCGGGCCGCGACGCCGCCGATCGCGGGGCGCGCCTCCCGGTGCCCGTCGACGCCTCCCGTGGCCGCCGCTTCACGGGCTGGACGCTCGCCGTCACCGCGCTCGTCGTCGTGCACGTGCTCGCCGTCCAGGGCACCGAGTTCGAGCTCGGTAAGCTCGTCGACGGCTGGCAGGGCATGGCCCGCTTCGTCTCGCAGGCGTTCCCGCCCAGCTTCAACTGGGACAAGGTCGTGCTGCCGGGACTGGAGGCGACGCTCGTCACGCTGTGGATCGGCCTGCTCGGCACGACGCTCTCGGTGCCCTTCGCGCTGCTGCTGGCGATCCTGTCGAGCCGCACGATGTCGCCGCATCCGGTCGTCTACCAGGTCGCGCGGGCGATCCTCTCGTTCTTCCGCGCCGTGCCGGACATCGTGTTCGCGCTGGTCTTCGTGACGGCCGTGGGCCTGGGCCCGTTCGCGGGCGTGCTCGCGCTCATCTGCCACAACACGGGCGTCATGGGCAAGCTGTGGGCGGAGGCCATGGAGGAGACCGACCAGGGGCCGGAGCAGGCGCTCACGACCACGGGCGCGTCGCGCGTGCAGCGCATCTTCCACGCCTCCCTGCCGATGGTGATCCCGCAGTTCGTGGGACTGCTCATGTACCGCTTCGACGTGAACGTGCGCTCGTCGCTCGTGCTCGGCCTGGTGGGCGCCGGCGGCATCGGCCTGCTCATCAACCAGGCGATCAAGACGTTCCGCTTCGACGAGATGGTGACGTACATCATCATCGTGCTGATCCTGGTGATCGTCGTCGACCAGCTCTCGGCGTTCATCCGGCGACGGCTGCAGGTGTAGCGGAGCGCACCGACGGCGGAGGGCCGGCATCCTGTGGATGCCGGCCCTCCGCCGTCGGTCGGGCCCGAGCGGCAGCAGCGCGGCGCCGCCCCCAGGACGCGGCGACCGGACGGAGCGGGCCGCGGCTCCCTCCGTGGAGGGAGCCGCGGCCCGTCGAGCGCGGCCCGTCGAGACGGATGCGCGCGGCTACTCGTCGCCGCGCGCGGCCGAGTCGGCCGCGACCGCCGACGCCTCGTGGTCGAACTGCACCTCGAGGTGCGCGAGGTCGGGCGTGGCGACGCCGATGACCGGGGCGCCGACGCTCTCGAGCCGCGACGCCACGCGCGCGACGTCCTCCGCGGACGCGCGCTGCAGCACCCATTCGGTGGTGGCGCGGGAGATGTCCTCGGCCGTGATGGGCGAGTCGTCGAGCTCGAGGAGGCCCGTGACGATGGCATCCACCTCGCCGTCGGTCAGCCGGCGGTGCAGCACCTCGAGCAGCGGCACGTAGTCCTGCGGGGGCACGCCGTCGGCGTAGCCCTGTCGGAGCCAGTTGATGATGGCGATGAGCGGGTTGGTCGATTCGACCATGTTCAGTGTCCTCCGAAGATCTGCTTGCCCCAGACGATCACGACGATGCCGAAGAGGGCGATCGCGATGCACACGCCGAAGGCGAGGAACGCGCCGACGCGACCGAGCGAGGTCGTGCGCGGGGCGCCCGAGGGGTCGGGCCCGGTGACGGCGAGCGAGCGCATGCCGAGCGCGAAGAGCGCCGGCAGGCCCGCGCCGAAGAGCAGGCCGACGACGACGACCTGCCAGAGCGAATTGGCGATCGCCAGGAAATCGATGTTCATGCTGCCTTCCTCACGCCTTCGCCGCGGCTGCGACAGGCTTCTCGGCGCGCTCGGCGCCGTCCCACTCGTCGTTGACGTTGCTGGCGCTCACGGGCTTGCGGCGGCTGCGCATCCACATGTAGGTCGACAGGGCGACCAGGATCGCGAAGACGACGAGCACGCCCGGCAGGCCGCCGATGACGTTGCCGATGGCCCAGCAGATCGCGCCGACGATCGCCGCGGCCGGGAGCGTGATGAGCCAGGCGACGGCCATGCGGCCGGCGACGCCCCAGCGCACCTCGGCGTCCTTCTTGCCCAGCCCCGTGCCGAGGATCGAGCCCGTCGCCACGTGCGTCGTCGAGAGCGGGAGACCCAGGTGGCTCGAGGTCAGGATGATCGCGGCGGATGCCGTCTCGGCCGCCATGCCCTGGGGCGACGAGATCTCCACGAGTCCCTTGCCGAGCGTGCGGATGATGCGCCAGCCGCCGAGGTAGGTGCCGAGGGCGATCGCCACGGCGCAGGAGGCCATGACCCAGAAGGGGATGCCGTCGTCGGAGCCGAGGCTGCCGGAGGCGATGAGGGCGAGGGCGATGACGCCCATCGTCTTCTGGGCGTCGTTCGTGCCGTGCGCCAGCGAGACGAGCGAGGCGGAGCCGATCTGGCCCCAGCGGAAGCCGCGCTGCGCCGACTCGTCCGACACCTTGGCCGTGATGCGGAAGACGAGCCACGTGCCGGCCGCGGCGACGAGCGCGGCGATGACGGGCGAGAGCACCGCGGGGATGATGACCTTGCCGACGACGCCGTCCCACATGACGCCGTTGACGCCGCCCACGACGCCCCACACGAGCGCGGCGCCGATGAGGCCGCCGAAGAGCGCGTGGCTCGACGAGGAGGGGAGGCCGAGCAGCCAGGTCAGGAGGTTCCAGATGATGCCGCCGACGAGGCCGGCGAAGACGATGAGCAGCAGCGTCTCGCCGGACGCCGCCTTGATGTCGACGATGCCCTTGCCGACGGTCGCCGCCACCTCGATCGACAGGAAGGCGCCGACGAGGTTGAGCACGGCGCTCAGCGCGACGGCGACACGGGGCGCGAGCGCGCCCGTCGCGATCGAGGTGGCCATCGCGTTGCCCGTGTCATGAAAGCCGTTGGTGAAGTCGAACGCGAGCGCGGTGACCACCACCAGAAGGAGGATGATGAATGCGGAATCCACAAAGGTATGTTCAATCCTGCGCGGGTGCGGTGTGCCCGGCTTCGGAGATCCTTCACGGAACGTCCGCGGACAGGTCGGATGGACGACACCTGCTGTTCATCCGCCGTTCATGCAACGGCGGTGATCGCGATCGCCGGACGGCGCTCTCCCCTCCCGACCGGTGCGATCCGAGTCGTGCGCGGTCTCCGCGGGGCGCGAGTCCGCCGACGCGGAAGAATCCGGGCACGATTTCACACGGCCGTTACGCCGGGGAAACCGCTCGGGCGACCGCGGTTCGTAGCGTGTGGGTGACGGATGCCGAGGGCGGCTCTCCCGGCATCCGCGTCGCTCCGGCCCGTTCGGAGCGCGCCGGAGCTCGGGCGGGAACACGGCCCCGCCCGAACTCCGGCCTCCGTCCGCTCGGCGCCGGGCGCGTCCGAGCCGATCCGGGCGCCGCGAGCGCGACGCGACCGCCCGACCACGCCGCCATCCCCGCCCGCCGCAGAGAGGAGCCCGACATGACCTCCACCCTCAGCACCCGCGTGGTCGACGCCGTCTCGGGCGCGCCCGCGGCGGGTCTCGCGGTCGCGCTCACGAGGATCCGCGGCGCCGTGCTCGACCTCGGCGCCACGGACGACGACGGGCGCATCGAGCTGGGCCCGGGTCCCCTCCCGCCGGGCGACTACACCCTCGACTACGCCGCCCGCCCATACTTCGCCCGGCTCGGGCTCGTCGCCTGCTATCCCTCCGTGGCGGTGTCGTTCACGATCGACGCCGGATCGCCCGGTCGCTATCACGTCCCGCTCCTGCTGGGGCCGTTCGCCTTCTCCACGCACCGCGGCTGAGCGGCCGCGCGGCGCAGGCCCCGGTCGGTTGCACGCGGTGGTCGGTTTCGGCCCTTGGCCTGGCGTGGGAAGGGCCGAAACCGACCACCGCGGTGCTACGACGACCCCCGCCGCCCCCTCTCGGCGCGCAGGAGGACGACCCCCAACGGGAACCAGACCACCAGGGCTCCGAGGATCGGCGGCACGGCGAGGTTCAGCGGATACGAGACGACGTCCAGCACTCCGTAGCAGGCGGAGAGAACGCCGAGCACGACCGCCGAACGGCCGAGCACCCGAGCCCTGCGGAGGGCGACGCACAGCGCGGCGGTCGCGGCGCAGGCCACCGCGAGGCTGCCCGCGAGCACGTTGCCGGTCGCGAAGCGCGCGTCGTCGCCCAGCGTGCGAGAGGTCGTCGATCCGGCGAGGCCGATGAGGACGACGCCGGCGCTCCAGACCACGACGCCCGCGAGCGCGAGGGTGGACGCCCATCCAGCGGAGCGTCGGGCTGCGTCGCCACCGAACCGCCGGAGACGTCTCGCCAGCACGAGGACTCCGACCATGCCGACGAGCCCGGAGAGCCGCATGGCGCTGAAGAGCCACCATAGGGGCCCGAACGCCTCGAGCCGTTCCGGCGGGAGCGACGAGAGCAATGGCGCATCGGGGAGGACCCCGAGGACGATCGGCACGCTTCCGGCGACCCCGACGGCGAAGCCGAGCGGGGCGAGCACGAGCAGCCAGGCGCCCGCGCGCTGGCCGCCGGGATCGCGCGGTCCGGGCGGCGGGGTGGAACCCGCTGGCCGGACCGCGCCGGCGGGGGTCTCGAGGTACGGCACGACGTCTCCCTCCTCCATGGAACGGCACGTCCGCTCCGGATGCCGCGACGGTAGGTCCGGGCACGGTGTCCGCGCATGCGCGATTCCACGGATCCGAGACGGAATCCGCGGTTTCGCGTACCCGGTGGAACGGCTCGCCGACTCGCCCGGTTCGTCTTCCGCACGGCGCACGACGACGGGAGAATGAGCGCATGTCGGTCGTGCCGGGTCGCGTGCTCCAGCCGTCCGCCCGGACTCGCTCGATCACGACCGCGGCGGCGCTCGCGATCCTGCTCGCCGTCGCCACTGTCGCGGTCGGCGCAGGCGGCCCCGCCCCGATGTGGGCGCTGCTGCTCGCATGCCCGCTCGGCGCCGTCGGGGTCGTAGCGCTTGCTCGGGCATCCTTCGGGAGCCCGCGGGCGCGGGCGCTCGCGTTCGGCGCCGGCCTCTGCGTCGCCGCCGAGCCGGTCGTCTTCGCCGCGGCGTCGTTCTCCGACCTCGCGCCCTGGCGCGTCGGCGCGTCGATGCTCGCCGCCTGGTGGCACGTTCCCGTGCTCGCGCTCGCCGATCTCGCGCTCCTCGCCTCGGCCTCGCGCATCGTCGCGCCCCGCGCGCCGGTCGCGACGACGCTCGTGCTCGCCCCGGCGAGCGCCGCGTTCGCCGTGGGAGTGCTCGCCGGACCGCCTACGGCAGCCGGCGCAGACTGGTTCATCGCACCCGAATCGCCGCTCGGCGCGGCGCTGCACGCGCTCTTCTCCCCCGTCGCCTGGTGCTGGACGCTGTCGCTGCTCGTCGCGCCGACGGCCTTCTGGATGCGGGCGAGAAGAGCCGCCGGCGAGCGGCGCTCCCGGCTCGTCATGCTCGCGGTGAGCTCGACGGGGCTCCGCATGATCGCCGTCGTCTTCGGGGTCCTGGTCGCCGTGGCGGTGCTGAGCGATCTCGACCTCGACCTCGCCTACCCGATCATGTCGCTGGGCACGCCCGCTGCGGTGCTGGGCTCACTGCTGATGGCCTCGTCCGCGAACCGGGAGCGGGTGGGGCGACGGGTCCGGCGGCGCTTCGGGCATCTGCTCGACGCCTGCGTCGTGGCGGCTGCCGCGCTCGCCGCGCTCGTCCTCGGCGCCGTCGTCCAGACGCTCGGTCCCGCCTGGCTGGCGCTCGCCGCGTCGACGGCCGCAGCGGCCCCGGCCCTGCTCCTGCTCCGGCCCGTCCGGCGTCTCGCGAAAGCGTGGCTCGGCGCGGACGATTCGAGCGCGGGCACGGCGAACACGGGCGAGGTCGTCGCGCCGCAGGCGACCGGTCGTGCGGAGCCGACGACGCTCGCGGAGCCGACGGCGAATGCTGCGTCCGAGGCGGCCGTCCGCGACGATGAGCGCTCGGTCGGCGATCTGCTGTCCGCCCGCGAGCGCGACGTGATCGAGCTGCTGTCACGAGGGATGAGCAACGCGGGCATCGCACGCGCGCTGCACATCTCGCCGAGAACGGTCGACTCGCACGTGAGCTCCGTGTTCGCGAAGCTCGACGTGCGGCACGGCCCGGACGAGAACCCCCGCGTCCAGGCGGCGTCCGCCTGGTTGTCCCGTCACTCGCAATGACCCGCCACGCAATGAACGGAACGGGTGGTTCGGGTCCCTCGCGCAGCATGCGAGGGACCCGAACCGCCCGTTCCGGCCCGCGGGGACCGCGCCGCGGGCCGGAACGTCGGCGTCAGACGCCGACGAGCTCGCGCTCGGTCGTCGACTCGCTCGTCGACGCCGATGCCGAAGCCGCCCGGACGCTCGGCTCGGCCGTGCGCTCGCACAGGAACCGGGCGTACGCGGGCAGGCTCAGGAACTTCGGGAAATCGGGCTCGAGCGAGACGAGCCGCAGCACCCGCGCGGCGTCGTCGAAGCGATCGTCCTCGCCCTGCCCGCGCTCGCGCCGGCGCTCGGCGACGACCTCGGCGGCGATCCGCTCGACGAGCTCGGCCGTGACGGCCGTGCCCTCGCGGGTCTCGACGCCGGCGTGCGTCCACTGCCAGAGCTGCGAACGCGAGATCTCGGCGGTCGAGGCGTCCTCGACGAGACCGTCGATCTCCACCGAACCGGTACCGCGCAGCCACGACTCGAGGTAGCGGAGCGCGACCTCGACGTTCTCGCGCACGCCGGCGTCCGTGACGGTGCGGTCGAGCGTCGTCAGATCGAGCAGCTCATCGGCCGAGACGCCGTCGCCGTCGGCTCGGCGCTCGAGCTGGTTCGGCCGGTCGCCGAGCACGGCGTCGAACTCGGCCTCGGCGAGCTCGACGAGTTCCGGATGCCCGACCCAGGTGCCGTCGAAGCCGTCGGCGGCCTCTCGCCGCTTGTCGTCCAGCATGCGCGTCATCGCCCGATCGGCGGCGGAGCCGGCGCCCGGGACGAAGGCGGAGAGCCCGCCGATGGCGTGCGCGCCCCGACGGTGGCAGGCGTCGACGAGCAGCCGGGTGTACGCCCGCATGAACGGCACCGTCATCGAGACCCGCTCGCGATCGGGGAAGACGTAGCCGGCTCCGCGGGCGCGGTAGTAGGTGATGAAGGAGAAGAGGTAGTCCCAGCGGCCCGCGTTGAGGCCGGCGGCGCGCTCGCGGAGCTCGAAGAGGATCTCCTCCATCTCGAACGCGGCCGAGATGGTCTCGATGTGCACGGTCGCCCGGATCGAGCCATGCGGGAGGCCGAGCTCTTCCTCGGCGAACGCGAAGACGTCGTTCCACAGCCGCGCCTCGAGGTGGTTCTCGAGCTTGGGCAGGTAGACGTACGGCCCGCGACCCTGGTCGATGAGCCGCTGCGCGTTGTGGTGCAGGAACAGGCCCAGGTCGACGAAGGATGCGGACACGGGGCGGGCGGCGCCGGCCGCGTCGAAATAGACGGCGTGCTTCTCGGCCTGGTGCAGCGCGTGGGGGCGCACGATGATCGTGGGCGTGTCGCGCATGGTCGCGGGGGCGTCGGTGCGCTCGCGGACGGCGTCGAGGAGCGTGAGCTGGCCGCCGATGACGTTCGCCCAGGTCGGGCTCGTGGCGTCCTCGAGGTCGGCGACCCACGTACGGGCGCCGGAGCGGAGGGCCCGGGCCGCCGACTCCCGGTCGAGCGGGCTCGTGATCTCGACGCGGCGGTCCTCGAGGCCCGGCGCGGGCGGCGCGACGCGCCACGAGTCGTCCTCGCGGATGTGCCGGGTGCCGGGCAGGAAGCGGAAGTCGCGGCCGATGGAGACGGCCTCGCGGCGGTCCTCGCGGGCGAGCAGGCGCTGATGGCGGCGACCGGCGAAGGCGTCGTGGAGGCGGCGGACGAAGTCGAGGGCGGCGGGCGTGAGGATCTCGTCGTGGCGGTCGCCGTGCGGGCCGACGAGGTCGAGACGCGACTGGGTGGTCATGATGCTGGTCCTTCCGGTGTCCGGCGGCCTCGACGTCGAGGCCGCCGGGATGCGATGGGGCGCCCCGGGATCGGGGCGATGGGCCCGGTCGGAACCGGGCCGGGCGCCGGCGGGATGCGTGGGCGGGTGCGGGGACGGGCGGTCGATCGTGTTCGTCCATCCGCCCCGGCGCCGGGTCGGGCGCGGGTGGCCGCGCGGATGGAGGGGGCTGGGTGCGGGTGCGGTGCCGAGGGAGGCCGGCTCGGCGCCCGGCGGGTCAGTGGAACTGCTCGGCCTCGGTCGAGCCGACGAGCGCGAGGGTCGAGGCCGACGGGTTGAGGGTCGTGGAGAGCCGGTCGAAGTAGCCCGTGCCGACCTCCCGCTGGTGGCGCGTGGCGGTGTAGCCCGCGGCCTCCGAGGCGAACTCGGCCTCCTGGAGCTCCACGTAGGCGCTCATGTGCCGGTCTCGGTAGCCGGAGGCGAGCTCGAACATCGAGTGGTTGAGGGCGTGGAAGCCCGCGAGGGTGATGAACTGGAACGCGTAGCCCATGGCGCCGAGCTCGCGCTGGAACCGGGCGATCGTGTCGTCGTCGAGGTGCCGGCGCCAGTTGAACGAGGGCGAGCAGTTGTAGGCGAGCTTCTTGCCGGGGAACTCCGCGTGGATCGCCTCGGCGAACTCGCGGGCGAGGTCGAGGTCGGGCGTGGAGGTCTCGACCCAGATGAGGTCCGCGTATGGCGCGTAGGCCTTGGCGCGGGCGATGACGACCTCGAGCCCCGGGGTCGTCTCGTGAAAGCCCTCGGCGGTGCGACCGCCCGTGAGGAAGGGCCGGTCGCGCTCGTCGACGTCGCTCGTGATGAGGTTGGCGCCGAGCGCGTCGGTGCGGGCGATGACGAGGCTCGGCACGTCGGCGACGTCGGCCGCCAGGCGGG
>Ga0153917_1000957_pt1 | contig 14220 bp, 16 predicted proteins | sample TSFL001MetaG_FD_104695 | JGI IMG/M metagenome (GOLD analysis project Ga0153917, IMG submission 104695) | Attine ant fungus gardens microbial communities from Florida, USA - TSFL001 MetaG | ecosystem: Host-associated > Fungi > Mycelium > Unclassified | place: USA: Florida, Paynes Creek Historic... | reverse complement strand
GTATATTACGCTTTCCTCTTTCAGAGTCAACCCTGAATTTCAGGATTTTTTCTCTTCAACCGACCCGGCTGTTTGTGTGAAGTGATTCACATCCGCCGTGTCGATGGAGGCGCATTATAGGGAGTTCTCTGACGCTGACAAGCGGAAAAATACAATTTTATTTCAACCGCTCACCTTTTCACCAAAACGCCCGTTTTTAGCGCTTTTTGATAGCCGCAGGCAGCTCTGCAAGGCTATTAATCACCCAATCCGCTGCATTTTCTGCTTCAGGCGTTACGGGTTTACCGGTACGTACCAGCACTTTATTACCAACTCCTGCTGCTGCTGCCGCCTGCATATCTTCCAGTTTGTCGCCAACCATATAAGAAGAGGCCATATCAATGTGCAGGAACTCCTGCGCGGAGATAAGCATGCCCGGATGCGGTTTACGACAGTCGCAGGTCTGGCGGTACTCTTCGACCGAACCCTGGGGATGATGAGGGCAATAGTAGATACCGTCCAGGTCAACACCGCGGTCGGCCAGGGACCAGTCCATCCACTCCGTCAGCGTTTCGAACTGCGCCTCGGTAAACTTACCGCGGGCAATACCTGACTGATTAGTGACGACCACCAGCGCATAGCCCATCTCTTTAAGCTCACGCATGGCATCAATGACGCCATCAATAAACTCGAACTCGTCGATCTCGTGTACATAACCGTGATCGACATTAATAGTGCCGTCACGATCCAGAAAAATTGCGGGTACTGATTTGGCCACCGGTTAACTCCTGAAAAACGCATGTCCAGTTAGTATCTCATGAAACGGGGTACAAGAAAGTGCTCATCATACAGAGTTACATTGATTTAGACGTCTGGATGCCTTAACATCCATTTTGTTTTCGGTCTACGCCCGTTTCAGGCAGCATAAAATGCCACGGCTAACTTACATATGATTAAAAAAGTCTAATGATTAAACTTTCGAATATCACCAAAGTGTTCCAGCAGGGAACCCGAACGATTCAGGCGCTGAACAACGTTAGCCTGCATGTTCCGGCTGGACAGATTTATGGCGTCATTGGCGCCTCCGGTGCAGGTAAAAGTACGCTTATTCGTTGCGTTAACCTGCTCGAGCGTCCAACCGAAGGCAGCGTTCAGGTTGGCGGCCAGGAGCTGACTAAGCTTTCCGAATCAGAATTAACCAAAGCGCGCCGCCAGATTGGCATGATCTTCCAGCACTTTAACCTGCTGGCTTCCCGCACCGTTTTTGGCAACGTCTCGCTTCCGCTGGAGCTGGATAACACGCCAAAAGAGGAGATCAAACGTCGCGTTACCGAGCTGCTGGACCTCGTCGGACTTGGCGATAAGCATGACAGCTACCCGGCGAACCTCTCCGGTGGGCAGAAGCAGCGTGTCGCCATTGCCCGCGCGCTGGCAAGTAACCCGCAGGTGTTGCTGTGCGACGAAGCTACCAGCGCCCTCGATCCGGCAACCACCCGCTCTATTCTGGAGTTGCTGAAAGATATTAACCGTCGTCTGGGCCTGACCATTCTGCTTATTACCCACGAGATGGATGTTGTTAAGCGTATCTGCGACTGCGTCGCGGTTATCAGTAACGGTGAGCTGATTGAGCAGGACACGGTCAGCGAAGTGTTCTCCCACCCGAAAACACCGCTGGCGCAGCAGTTTATTCAGTCCACGCTGCATCTGGATATTCCGGAAGATTATCTGGCACGTTTAAAAACAGCCCCGGACGCTAATAGCGTGCCGATGCTGCGCATGGAGTTTACCGGCCAGTCCGTTGATGCTCCTCTGCTGTCCGAAACCGCGCGCCGCTTCAATGTGAACAACAACATTATTAGCGCGCAGATGGATTACGCCGGCGGCGTGAAGTTCGGCATCATGCTGACCGAAATGCACGGCACACAAGAAGAGACGCAGGCCGCAATTGCCTGGCTGCAGGAACACCATGTAAAAGTAGAGGTACTGGGTTATGTCTGAACCGATGATGTGGCTGCTGGTTCGCGGCGTATGGGAAACGCTGGCAATGACCTTCGTCTCGGGCTTCTTTGGCTTTGTAATTGGCCTGCCGGTTGGCGTACTGCTGTACGTGACGCGTCCGGGCCAGATTATTGCCAACGCGAAGCTTTACCGTACGCTCTCCGCGCTAGTGAATATCTTCCGCTCGATCCCCTTCATTATCCTGCTGGTGTGGATGATTCCTTTTACCCGCGTCATCGTCGGGACCTCGATTGGTCTGCAGGCGGCGATCGTTCCGCTGACCGTTGGCGCCGCGCCCTTTATCGCCCGTATGGTTGAAAATGCGCTGCTGGAGATCCCAACCGGTCTGATTGAAGCCTCCCGCGCCATGGGCGCCACGCCGATGCAGATCGTGCGCAAGGTGCTGTTGCCTGAAGCGCTGCCGGGTCTGGTGAATGCGGCGACCATCACTCTCATTACCCTGGTAGGCTATTCTGCTATGGGCGGTGCCGTTGGCGCCGGTGGTCTGGGCCAGATTGGTTATCAGTACGGCTATATTGGTTATAACGCTACCGTAATGAATACCGTTCTGGTATTGCTGGTAGTGCTGGTTTACTTAATCCAGTTCTCCGGCGATCGCATCGTCCGGGCTGTGACTCACAAATAACGTACACATTACAAACACGACGAATAAGGGAAATAACATGACGTTTAAACTCAAGACCTTTGCGGCGGTAGGCGCGCTGATCGGCTCTCTGGCACTGGTGGGTTGCGGTCAGGATGAAAAAGATCCGAACCACATCAAAGTGGGCGTTATTGTGGGTGCAGAACAGCAGGTTGCTGAAAAAGCCGTTAAGGTTGCGAAAGAGAAATATAACCTGGACGTTGAGCTGGTGACCTTCAACGACTACGTGCTGCCGAACGAAGCGCTGAGCAAAGGCGATATCGACGCGAATGCTTTCCAGCATAAACCTTATCTCGATCAGCAGATCAAAGACCGCGGCTACAAGCTGGTTGCGGCGGGTAATACCTTCGTTTACCCGATTGCTGGCTACAGCAAAAAAATTAAATCACTGAGCGAACTGCAGGATGGTTCTCAGGTGGCGGTGCCGAACGATCCGACTAACCTTGGCCGTTCTCTGCTGCTGCTGCAAAAACAGGGTCTGATCAAACTGAAAGACGGTGTTGGCCTGCTGCCGACCGTACTGGACGTGACTGAGAACCCGAAAAACCTGAAGCTCGTCGAGCTGGAAGCGCCGCAGCTGCCGCGCTCTCTGGACGATGCGCAGATCGCGCTGGCCGTTATCAACACCACCTATGCCAGCCAGATTGGCCTGACCCCGGCGAAGGACGGTATCTTCGTGGAAGATAAAGACTCCCCGTACGTTAACCTGATCGTGACGCGCGAAGATAATAAAGACGCAGAAAACGTGAAGAAATTCGTGCAGGCTTACCAGTCAGACGAAGTTTACGAAGAAGCAAACAAAGTCTTTAACGGTGGTGCAGTTAAAGGCTGGTAATCTTCTCTTTGTGTAATATCATTCAGGACGGGCGCAAGCCCGTCTTGTCATTTATACGGGCAACTGATTCAATAACTGACGTTTGATTATTCACTGAGGAAAGAATATGCGTGCTTTACCGATCTGTCTTTTAGCACTGATGCTGAGCGGCTGTTCCATGCTAAGCAGATCTCCTGTTGAACCTGTCAAAAGCACTGCAACCCCGCCAAAAGCGGAGCCAGCAAAACCGAAAGCGCCGCGCGCGGCACCGGTACGCATTTATACCAACGCGGAAGACCTCATCGGTAAACCGTTCCGCGATCTGGGTGAAGTCTCTGGCGACTCCTGCCAGGCCACTACTCAGGACTCCCCGCCGAATATTCCAACGGCACGCAAGCGCATGCAGATCAATGCCTCCAAAATGAAAGCGAACGCCGTATTGCTGCACAGCTGTGAAGTGACCAGCGGTACGCCAGGCTGCTATCGTCAGGCGGTCTGCGTCGGCTCTGCGCTCAACGTCTCGGCGAAATGAGTACATTCCAGTTCGAGCAGATAGGTGTCATCCGCTCTCCCTATAAAGAGAAGTTCGCCGTACCGCGCCAGCCCGGGCTGGTAAAAAGCGCTGGCGGCGAGCTTCACCTGATAGCGCCGTATAATCAGGCAGATGCCGTGCGCGGACTGGAAGCTTTTAGCCATCTTTGGGTGCTGTTTATCTTTCATCAGACGATGGAAGGTGGCTGGCGCCCGACGGTGCGCCCGCCAAGGCTGGGTGGAAATGCCCGAATGGGGGTATTTGCCACGCGCTCTACTTTTCGCCCGAACCCCGTTGGTATGTCGCTTGTTGAGCTGAAAGGCATACGCTGTCAGAAAGAGCAGGTGATTCTGGAGCTCGGCGGGCTGGACCTGGTAGATGGCACCCCGGTGGTGGACATCAAACCCTATCTGCCATTTGCCGAAGCCCTGCCGGACGCCCGGGCAAGCTACGCGCAACAGGCTCCTCAGGCCGATATGCCGGTCTGGTTTAGCGATGCGCTGGAAACCACGCTTTTACAGCATGAACAACGCTACCCTCGCCTGCGCGAATTTATTATCGACGTGCTGGCTCAGGATCCGCGTCCCGCTTACCGTAAAGAGGAAGAAGCGGGTAAAACCTACGCCGTGCGGCTGCTGGATTTTAACGTTCGCTGGCGGGTGCAGGAGGCGGGCTTCGAAGTCTTTGCCCTTGAGCCGCAGTAATTTTATTGTCCTCTCTTTTGGCATCTTTGCCACACTGGTAAACTAAACCACTTTTTTTTGTGTCAGGCTGAGTCTTGAGCCTGTTCCCATCGTCGAAATGGAACCGTAACAACATGCGTACTAGCCAATATCTGCTCTCCACCCTGAAGGAGACACCTGCCGACGCCGAAGTCATCAGCCATCAGCTGATGCTGCGCGCCGGGATGATCCGCAAGCTGGCCTCCGGGTTGTATACCTGGCTGCCGACCGGCCTGCGCGTCCTGCGAAAAGTCGAAAATATCGTGCGTGAAGAGATGGATAACGCCGGTGCCATCGAGGTGTCTATGCCGGTGGTTCAGCCCGCTGACCTGTGGCAGGAGAGCGGTCGCTGGGAGCAGTACGGGCCGGAGCTGCTGCGCTTTGTCGATCGCGGCGATCGTCCGTTTGTGCTGGGCCCGACGCATGAAGAGGTTATCACCGATCTGATCCGTAACGAGCTGAACTCCTACAAGCAGCTACCGCTAAACTTCTATCAGATCCAGACCAAATTCCGTGATGAAGTACGTCCGCGTTTTGGCGTGATGCGCTCGCGTGAGTTCCTGATGAAGGACGCCTACTCCTTCCATACCTCTCAGGAATCGCTGCAAGAGACCTATGACAAGATGTACGCGGCCTACAGCAAGATCTTTACCCGTATGGGTCTCGATTTCCGCGCCGTACAGGCCGATACCGGCTCTATCGGCGGCAGCGCTTCCCACGAGTTCCAGGTGCTGGCCCAGAGCGGCGAAGATGACGTGATCTTCTCTGACAGTTCTGATTTTGCAGCTAACATCGAATTCGCTGAAGCACTGGCGCCGGCTACCCCGCGCGCGGCCGCTACCGAAGAGATGAAGCTGGTTGATACCCCGAACGCCAAAACCATCGCCGAGCTGGTTGAGCAGTACAGCCTGCCGATCGAAAAAACCGTCAAAACTCTGCTGGTGAAAGCGGTTGAAGAGAGCGGACATCCGCTGGTTGCCCTGCTGGTACGTGGCGATCATGAGCTGAACGAAGTGAAAGCGGAAAAGCTGCCGCAGGTTGCCAGCCCGCTGACCTTCGCTACCGAAGCGGAGATCCGTGCGGTAGTCAACGCAGGTCCCGGTTCTCTCGGTCCGGTGAACATGCCGATCCCGGTTGTTATCGACCGTACCGTTGCCGCCATGAGCGATTTTGCGGCCGGCGCGAACATCGACGGCAAGCACTACTTTGGCATTAACTGGGATCGCGACGTGGCCACGCCGATCGTTGCCGATATCCGTAACGTGGTAGCCGGCGATCCGAGCCCGGACGGCCAGGGTGTTCTGCAGATCAAACGCGGCATCGAAGTGGGTCATATCTTCCAGCTGGGGACCAAGTACTCTCAGGCGCTCAACGCTGCCGTACAGGGTGAAGATGGCCGTAACCAGATCCTGACGATGGGCTGCTACGGTATCGGGGTGACTCGCGTGGTGGCTGCCGCCATCGAGCAGAATCACGACGAGCGCGGTATCGTCTGGCCGGACAACATCGCCCCGTTCCAGGTTGCGATCCTGCCAATGAACATGCACAAGTCTTACCGCGTGCAGGAGCTGGCCGAGAAGTTCTATAACGAACTGCGCGCCCAGGGTATCGATGTGCTGATGGACGATCGTAAAGAGCGCCCGGGCGTGATGTTTGCGGATATGGAGCTGATTGGTATCCCGCACACCATCGTTATCGGTGACCGCAACCTCGACAACGATGATATCGAATACAAATATCGTCGTAACGGCGAGAAGCAGATGATCAAGACCGGCGACGTGCTGGATTATCTGGTGAAAGCCATTAAAGGCTAAGTACGAAAAACCCCGCCGCGGCGGGGTTTTTTATTTCTGTTATTTGCTGTTGCAGTCCTTCCCCTGCTCAAATCTGGTGTTGCGATCCGCCACCAGGGTTTTCACCATCTCGCCGCTGTCCGGATTCGCTTCCAGCGTAAAGTGTCCATCTACCGTCAGCAGCACCGGTTTAGTATCGCTTCCGCGCGCGGCAGCGTAATCCCTTTCCAGGCGGGCATTATTACTTACGCTAACGTCCTTACCGGTTACGCAGTCGGTAAAGACCGCCGCATCTGCCCGATAAACATACATGCCGCGCATCGCCATCGGCGTAGTGGGGAGCGCCGCTTTCACCGGCTGCAGCGTGTAGTTAAATTGTGACTCAATTGGATTGCCTTCGGTATCGAGCATCTCCAGCGCATCGCCTTTAGCACGGAAATAGCGCTTCTGACCTTCGTTATCGGTGAGCACCAGTTTTTCGGCGGTGCGCGCCCAACTGCCATAAGTGGCGAAAGAAGACGGCGTTTTGGCCCCCTGATAGCGCTGGTTCATCACCCAGGTTCCATCTTTTTCCAGGAACAGCGAGGTTTCAATGCCTTCGCAATCGGCACAGGGCAGCACACCGCGCCAGCTCTGCTGCATAGGTGCCAGGGTTTCCGCCTGCGCAGGTTGCAGCGCCTGCGTTTCAGACCGTTGATTACAACCGAACAGTGCAAACAATGTGCTTACGGCCATCAGTGACAGAATCGCTTTTTTCACCCTATATTCCTTCTGAAATAGTGTTTTGTCGCCTCTTAATCCTGAGGGCGACGGACTTTGCCGCGCAGTGACTTAACGGTCGATTTTTGTGATTTTGCCGACAACCGTCGCTCCTTTGAAGCGCGCGTCGGGCGGGTTGCCCGACGCGATTTTTGCACGGCAGTTAATTCCTGTATGACCGCCACCAGCCGCGAAAGTGCCGCTTCGCGGTTTAACTCCTGGCTACGGTACTCCTGCGCTTTAATAATAATCATACCATCGCTGGTAAGAAGGTGGTGGCTGGCGGCCAGCAGCCGCTCCTTATAAGAGTCAGGCAGGCTGGAGGCCCGTATATCAAAACGCAGATGGATCGCCGTAGAGGCTTTATTCACATGCTGGCCACCGGCGCCCTGCGCGCGGATCGCCGTAATCTCTACTTCGCTGTCCGCCAGCGAGACGTTACGGGAGATAACAATCATGGACGCTGTTGCCACGGCGTAAAGTGGATTTCCAGATTATTCTGCTCATCCGACAGCCAGATAGCTCCTTCCTGGATCGTCGCCTGCAGCGACATCGTCCGTCCGGCAAAGGCGATGAGCTGGTTCAGCTGCTCGTCATCCAGATACCAGACTGATAAATTACTGAATTGCGAACATTTGCTTTTATTTTGCTGCCACCAGATCTCCGCAGCACGGCTGTTGTAGGTAAAAAGCGCCACTTCCGCCGCCTGGTTACAGGCTTTTTTGATGCGACGCTCGTCCGGTAGCCCCATCTCAATCCACAGATCGATACCCAGATGGTCGTTCAGCAGCCAGGCATCGGGTTCATCTTCGGCGCTTAACCCGCGGGTGAACTGCAGCCGCTCGTTGGCATATTTAATCCATGCCAGCAGGCGCAGCATCATGCGCTCCTGCGTTTCCGAGGGGTGACGCGCCAGGGTTAAGGTGGCATCAAGAAACTGGTTGCGGTCGAGATCGGCGACATTGACCGTCGCTTTGTAAATTGTCGCTTTAAGCGCCATGTAAGGACTCCTTTCTAATCCGGTACGCATTGTAGCGAAATATGCGCTAAAAGGCTGTTACGGACATGCAGAGCACCCGGCTATCAACCCGCTGATATTGCTTAAATGAGTATGGTATAGTCACCTTGCTAAACAGAGCTAATCTTCGTAGGCTTAGTTGTATCTCACAGTAAAGCCAGTGCGCTGGCAGGAGGGGATGTGAATAATTATTGTGAGCTAATTCGCAAACGATATGCGGAAATCGCCAGCGGAGACCTGGGCTATGTCCCGGATGCGCTGGGCTGTGTATTGAAAGCTCTGAATGAGATCGCGTCGGACGACGGCCTTTCAGAATCGGTCAAAGAAAAAGCGGCGTATGCTGCTGCGAATTTACTGGTGAGCGATTATGTCAATGAATGAGATCTATCAACCCATCAATTGTGATGACTATGACAATCTGGAACTCGCCTGCCAGCATCATTTAATTCTGGCGCTAACCCTGAAAGATGGTGAGGTTCTTAAGGCCAAAGCGAACGACCTGGTGTCGCGAAAAAACGTGGAGTATCTGGTCGTAGAAGATGCGGGCGCTACGCGCGAGCTGCGTCTGGATAAAATTGCCAGCTTTAGCCATCCTGAAATCGGCACCGTCGTGGTGAGCGAGTCCTGACAGTTGGTAACGGGCAGAACGCTGCCCGTTATCTTTCCCACACAACGTTCATACCCTCTTCCGCCTCCGTTGCCCCTTCCAGCGTGACAAAGCGCCCGGCGGCGGCTATCAGCGTCTCCCCGTAATAGAGCAGCGGCGTGGTATCACGCAGCCAGGGCGGCACGCCCAGCTCCTGCCAGATTTTTTTGATCTTTCGCCCCCCGCGACGCCCGACGATATGCAAAGTGCCGCTGGCCTGAAAGCACACCGTGACCGGCTCGTCCGGCCGCGGCTGACGTATATTGCCGCCTGCCGTGAAGGAAAGCGTTCCCCAGGCCTGGGGGAGCGTCAGCGGGCGCGTCGGATCGGGCCAGGAAATCGTCTCGTCTGCCAGCGACGGCGGCGTTTGCACCCACCACAGCGAGCCGCGGAAACGGCGCACCTCGCCCTCTCCCAGATTCAGTATCGGACTGGCGTCGTCACGGGCAAGCGCGACCTCCTCCCAGAGGCGATTTATCATGGCGCGTGAGGGCATTAATGCCCCTTTCATTCCCAGCCAGCGGCGGATAAGCGCCGCGCGCCGGACCGCGCTCACCGTTAAGAGGGGAGCTATCAGCAGGCTGCCCTCTTCGCTTATGAGTGATTTCAGCTCGTCGGCCAGCAGTTCGTCCAGCAGCTGCTCCTGCTCTGCGCAGAGCGCGGCGCTTCGTGCCGTCGCCTCGGCAAAATGCGGCCAGCGCTGCAGAAGCGGCGGCACTACGTGCAGGCGCAGGAAATTGCGATCGTAGGCGTCGTCCGCATTACTCTCATCCTCGATCCAGCGCAGGTCATACTGCTGCGCCCACTCCAGCAGCGAGGATCGCGGCTCCCCCAGCAGCGGGCGTAGCTGCTGCGTACCGGCGAACGCCGCCCGCTCGGGCATGGCCGACAGACCGGCCGGGCCGCTGCCGCGCTTTAACGCCAGCAGAAAGGTTTCACACTGATCGTTGAGATGTTGCGCCGTCACCAGCGCTTCGCCCGGCAGCAGAGCTTTTTTGAAGGCGCCGTAACGCGCTCTGCGCGCCTGCGCCTCCGTTCCCGAGCCGTCGTTAAGCAGGGTGACGCGCTCCACCACCAGCGGAATGCGCCAGCTTTTGCAGAGCGCCTCGCAGTGTTCGACCCAGCGGTCGGCGTCGGGACTTAAACCGTGATGAATGTGGATAGCGCGCAGTTCGACATCCGGCGCCTGCTCGCGCCAGAGCATCAGGCGATGGAGCAAAACGGTCGAATCCAGCCCGCCGCTAAACCCCACCAGCAGGCGGCGGAACGGATAAACGGAGTGCGCGATGGCGGGTGTGCTCATAATCATTATCTGAACGGAAAGATGCCCGGCACGTTACCGGGCATTGCAGGCAGAGGCAAGCGTTACTGCTGATACAGCTCCAGCGGCAGGCCGTCCGGATCGTTGAAAAAGGTGAAGCGCTTGCCGGTGAAAGGATCGATGCGAATGGCTTCGCACGTTACGCCTTTCGCCTCAAGATGCGCCACCGCCTGGTCGATATCCCCGACGCTGAAGGCGAGATGGCGCAGGCCGCAGGCCTCCGGGCGCGACGGGCGGGCCGGGGGGAAGGGGAAGGAAAACAGCTCAATCACATACTGGCCGTTCAGCGCCAGGTCCCCTTTCCAGGAGTCGCGCTCTTCGCGGTAGGCCTCGCTTTGCAGCGTAAAGCCAAGGGTGTCGCAGTAAAACGCCTTACTGGCAGCGTAGTCAGAAGCAATAATCGCAATGTGATGAACCTGTTTTAAACCCAGCATAGCGTCTCCTTGTTGATATGCCTGAACGTTATAACCGAAGCCCAAAGCGTGCAAGGGGTCACTGCGCTTTTAAGACTCGTACCCTGTAGACGCCGTCTTCATCGCGTTTAGCCCCATGGATATCGGTTTCAAAACCGGGATAGTGCCGCCCGATGGTACAGAGCATCAGCAGGAAATCGAGCACCGCCCTGCTCTCTTCGGTGATCATCTCGCCCGGCATCAGCAGCGGTACTCCCGGCGGATAGGGCAGGATCATATTTGCCGAGATTCGCCCCACCAGATTTTCCAGCTCTACCGTTTCGACCTCGCCCTTCACCTGCTGCTGCCAGGCGTGATGCGGGGTGAGCTTCATCTCCGGCAGTACGTCAAAGGCTTGCAGCATCAGGCGCGGAAGATCGTGCTGGCGGATCAGCTTGTGGATCCCCTGGGCCAGATCCTGAATGCGCATATTGCGATAGAAGTCGGGATCTTCCGCGTAGAGATCCGGCAGCATGTTCTTCACCCGCAGATTGAGATCGTACGCGCGCTTAAACTCCATTAGCCCGCGCAGGAGCCCCATCGCCCGGGTTTTGTCAATGCCGATACTGAACAGAAACAGCAGGTTGTAGGGGCCAGTTTTCTCTACCACTACGCCGCGCTCGTCGAGGAACTTAGCCACCAGCGCCGCTGGGATCCCCTCATCGCCCATGACGCCGTGCTCGTCCATCCCCGGCGTCAGAATGGTGACCTTCACCGGATCGAGGAACATATGATCCTCATCGGCATCGCGGAAGCCGTGCCAGCTCTCGCCGGGGGCGATAGGCCAGCATTCGGCTTCGTCGATCTCTTCCGGCTGCCAGATATCGAAGAACCAGTCTTCGGCCTCATCTTTCAGCCTTTGCACCTCTTTGCGGAAGTGCAGCGCCCGCTCCACCGAGCGGTTAATCAGCCGCTTGCCCGGATTCCCCCGCAGCATAGCAGCCGCGGTTTCGATGGAGGCAACCAGCGGATAGCTCGGCGAGGTGGTGGTGTGCATCATAAAGGCTTCGTTAAAGGTATCTTCGTCATAGTCGCCTTTAATATGGATGAGCGATGCCTGAGAGAACGCCGCCAGCATTTTGTGCGTGGACTGGGTTTCATAAAACACTTTGCCGGGCATCCGCTCGCCGCTCATACCGCTCTTGCCGGCATAGATCGGATGGAAGTTGGTATAGGGTACCCAGGCGGAGTCAAAGTGGATCGAGGGGACATCCAGCGTCTGCTTCACCCAGTTGGTGTTATACAGCAGCCCGTCATAGGTGGAGTTGGTGATCACCGCATGCACCGGCCAGCTGGCCTTCGGCACCTGGGCCACTTTGCGCTCGATGGCCGCATGGGTAAATTCACGGCGCGGAATGCCGCCCAGGATCCCCAGCGCGTTGCGCGTCGGCGAAAGCCAGAGCGGCACCACGTCGCTCATCATCAGCAGATGGGCGAGGGATTTATGGCAGTTGCGATCGATAAGCAGCGTGCTGCCCGCCGGCGCTGCGTACATGCCGACGATTTTGTTGGAGGTGGAGGTGCCGTTGGTCACCATGTAGCTCTGCTCGGCGCCAAAGGTGCGGGCGATATACTCTTCCGCCTCCAGGTGCGGACCGGTGTGATCCAGCAGCGACCCCAGCTCGGTGACCGAGATCGACACATCCGCCTTCAGCGTATTGCCGCCGAAGAAATCATAAAACAGGCAGCCGACCGGGCTTTTCTGGTACGCCGTTCCCGCCATATGGCCCGGGGTGCAGAAGGTGTATTTGCCCTCTTTAACGTAGGTGAAGAGCGCGCGGGTAAAGGGCGGCGTAATGTTATCAAGGTATTCGCCGGTATATTGCTGAATGCGGGCGGCAATGTCTTCGGCCACCCCCAGCGAGTATTCAAAAAACCACAGCGCCATGCGCATATCCTGGGCGCTGATATCCATCGTCGAATGGGTATTGATAAAGGCATAGAGCGGCAGATATTCGTTGAGTTGATTAATCTGGCCGCACAGCTCCAGATCGTACTCGTCCCAGTCGAAGATCACGCCGCAGATCCGCGGGTTATGTTCGATAAACTTCAGTAAATCGGCGCTGTTTTGCGGCCAGATGAGTTGAAACCCGCGCGCCTTTAACGCCTGCTCCAGCTCCTTGATGGGCTCGTCTTTATAAAAGACGCCGTGTGGCCCCATAATGGCAATAATCTTCACGGGCTTCCTCCTTAAAAAACATTAGCTAAGCATAGCCAGGCTAAACCGCAGGTATAAAAAAAGCCGCAACAATGTGCGGCTTTTAAGAATAATGAGAGGCTTACGCGTAGCCGTAGCTCATCAGGCGCTGATAACGACGGTTCAGCAGATCTTCTTTGCTCAGCACATCGAGATCGGCCAGGTCAGCCAGCAGCTGCGCCTTCAGCGAAGCGGCAATCGCTTCCGGATTACGGTGTGCGCCGCCCAGCGGCTCCGGGATCACGGTATCGATCAGCTTCAGCTCTTTCAGACGCGGGGCAATGATACCCATCGCTTCTGCGGCCAGCGGCGCTTTATCGGCGCTCTTCCACAGAATAGAGGCGCAGCCTTCCGGAGAGATAACGGAATAGGTGCTGTACTGCAGCATATTCACTTTATCGCCCACGCCGATCGCCAGCGCGCCACCGGAACCACCTTCACCAATAACGGTGCAGATAACCGGAACGTTCAGACGAGACATTTCACGCAGGTTACGGGCAATGGCTTCAGACTGGCCGCGCTCTTCCGCGCCCACGCCCGGATAGGCACCCGGGGTGTCGATGAAGGTAATGATGGGCATATTGAAACGCTCAGCCATCTCCATCAGACGCAGGGCTTTACGGTAACCTTCCGGTGCCGGCATGCCGAAGTTGCGACGAATTTTCTCTTTGGTCTCGCGGCCTTTCTGATGACCAATGATCATCACCGGGCGGCCGTCGAGGCGCGCAATACCACCGACGATAGCTTTATCGTCAGCGTATGCACGATCGCCAGCCAGCTCGTCAAATTCATCAAACGCCAGGCGGACATAATCCAGGGTGTACGGGCGCTGAGGATGGCGTGCCAGCTGGGCAACCTGCCATGCGCCGAGATCGGCAAAGATTTTGCGCGTCAGTTCTACGCTTTTTTCACGCAGACGATGCACTTCTTCGTCGATGTTAATATCCAGTTTTTCATCCTGACGGCTCACGGCGGTCAGAGAATCGATTTTCGCTTCCAGCTCTGCAATCGGCTGTTCGAAATCAAGGAAATTCAGACTCATAGTATTCCTGTATTAGTCAAACTCCAGTTCCACCTGCTCCGAACCAATAAGGCCACGGAGATCGTTCAGTAAACGATCGCTCGGAGAGACACGCCACGTTGCGCCAAAGCGCAGTCGTGCACGCGCATCCGCCCTCTGATAGTAGAGATGTACTGGAATGGTCCCCGAGCGGTGGGGTTCCAGAGACTGACGGAGTCGGTTTAAAAGCTGGTCATCAATTTGCCTGTCCGTCAGCGAGATAGCAAGCCCGCGAGCATATTTTTCCCGGGCTTCGTCAATGTCC
>Ga0153917_1000956_pt1 | contig 14226 bp, 8 predicted proteins | sample TSFL001MetaG_FD_104695 | JGI IMG/M metagenome (GOLD analysis project Ga0153917, IMG submission 104695) | Attine ant fungus gardens microbial communities from Florida, USA - TSFL001 MetaG | ecosystem: Host-associated > Fungi > Mycelium > Unclassified | place: USA: Florida, Paynes Creek Historic... | reverse complement strand
GCGGAACCTGCGCCGCCACCGCCACGCGGGCGTGCGCGAGATGCCCGTCTCCGCCGCGACGTGCGCGACCGTGCGCCCCGACTGGATGCGCTGGACCACGATCAACCTGCCCGCCGGCGTCGACCGGGCATTGGCGTGGGACACGAGAAGCCTCCCTGTGATCGAGTCGAAGAACGAGACAGCTCCAACTCGACACCGGAGGCTTCTCCTACGTCAACAACGATCCGGGTCAGTACAGCTAGCCGCGGACGACCCGTCGGTACGTCAGGTCGCGGATCTCGCGGCCCTTGGCGATGCCCTTCTGCTCGAAGGCCGTCATTGCGCGCCCCTCGAACCGCGCGGCCCACTCCCCCTCGAACGCTCGCTCGAATCCGGGTTCCGCGTCCAGCACCTCGCGCATCTGCAGCGCGTAGTCCTCCCAGTCCGTCGCCAGGCGCAGCAGCCCGCCGTCGCGCAGGGCGCGGCCGACGATCCGGCCGATGCCGGGCCGGATGAGGCGGCGCTTGGTGTGCCGCTTCTTGTGCCAGGGGTCGGGGAAGAACACCCAGGCCTCGTCGATCGATGCCTCGGGCAGGAAGGTCGCGAGCACGTCGGTCGCGTCGGCCTCGACGAGGCGCAGGTTGCCGACGCCGGCCCGGTCGGCGTCGAGCATGGTGCGTGCGACGCCCGCGCGGAACACCTCGACGGCGAGGAAGTCGGCCTCGGGCCGGGCGCCCGCCGCGGCGACGATCGCGTGCCCCTGCCCGGAGCCGATCTCGACGAGGAGCGGTGCGCGGCGCCCGTACGCCTCCTCGGGCGAGAGCCGCGCGTCGGGATGCACGGACGTGCTCCGCTCGCTCCGCGGCGGGACGATCAGATAGGTCGAGGAGAGCTCGGCGAAGGCCCGCTCCTGCGCCTCGGACATGCGCCCGCTGCGGCGGACGAAGGAGACGGGCTCGTCGGAACGGATGCGGAGTTCAGGCATCCCTCCAGGGTATTGCGCCGCGGCCCGCCCCGCGGCTCACGGCTCCTGGTCCGCCGGCCGCTCCCGATCAGGGGCCTGCCTTCCCCGACGGCCGCCGGCTCCCCGGAGGTCCTCAGCCCGCGGGCACCGCCCGCTTCGGCAGCTCCGGCGACCAGTAGTACATGCCGAGCCGGCGGCCCTCGATGACGTGGATGGGCACGTAGATGTCGTAGAGCTCGGCGAGCCGCTGCTCGGTCATGATCTCGTCGACCGTGCCGTGGCAGAGCACCTTCCCCTCGCGCATCCCGATGATGTAGTCGGAGTAGACGGCCGCGAAGTTGATGTCGTGCATGACCATGACGATGGTCTTGTCCAGCTCCGTCGCGATGACGCGCAGGTGCTGGAGCATGGAGATCGAGTGCTTCATGTCGAGGTTGTTCAGCGGCTCGTCGAGGAGCACGTAGTCGGTGTCCTGGCAGATGACCATCGCGACGTAGGCCCGCTGCCGCTGCCCGCCGGAGAGCTGGTCGAGGAAGCGCTGCTCGAGGTCGGTCAGGCCCAGGAAGTCGATCGCCTCGGAGATCTTGTCCTCGTCGTGCTGGGTCAGCCGCCCGCCGGAGTGCGGGTACCGGCCGAACCCGACGAGCTGGCGCACCGTGAGACGCGTGACGAAGTGGTTCTCCTGGCGCAGGATCGACACCGTCTTGGCGACCTGCTTCGACGGCGCCGCGTGCACGTCGAGCCCGCCGACCTCGATCGTTCCCCCGTCGGGCGCGAGCAGCCGCCCGATCATGGTCAGCACGGTCGACTTGCCCGCGCCGTTGGGGCCGATGAGCGAGACGACGCCGCCCTTCGGGATCTCGAGGGAGACCGGGCCGATCTCGGTCTCGCCCGCGTAGCGCTTGGTGACGTCGGAGAGGCGGATCACAGGCGGCCCTTTCGGAGGACGACGAACAGGAAGACGAGACCGCCGATGAGCTCGACGATGATCGTGACGGCGTCCACGAGCGTGAGCACGTGCCGCAGGAGGAAGTAGGCGCCGCCGAGGACGACGTAGCCGAGCAGCCAGGTGACCGGCAGGATGCGCCGGTGGTCGTACGTGTCGGTGATCGAGTACGCCAGGGTCGCGACGAGGAACCCGAGGAAGGTCATGGGGCCCACCAGCGAGGTGCTCATCGCCATCAGGACCGCCACGAGCAGGAGCATGACCATGACCTGCCGCTTGTGGCTCAGGCCGAGGTTGGTGCTGATGTCGCCGCCGAGCGAGAGCACGTCGAGCCGGCGGCCGAGCAGCCAGACCGCGCACCCGGTCACGAGGCAGACGGGGATGACGAACCACAGGAAGTCGGTGTTCGCGTTGCCGATGTTGCCGAAGAGCCGCGCCCGGAGGATGTCGAACTCGTTCGGGTCGAGCATCTGCTGCATGAACGCGGACAGCGCGCCCATCCCCGTGCCGATGATGATGCCGACGAGCAGCATGACGTGGAGGTTGCCGAACCGGCCGGAGAGCAGCCAGGAGTACAGCAGAACGGCGAAGAGCACCATCATGGCGACCTGCAGCAGGAACCTGCCGAAGGGCGGGATGCTGACGAGCCCGGTCGAGCCGAAGAAGAAGACGATGGCCGTCTGCACGAGCGTGTACAGCGCCTCGAATCCCATGATCGAGGGCGTGACGATGCGGTTGCCCGTCACGGTCTGGAAGGCGACCGTCGCGATCGCCTGGCAGTAGGTGACGAGCGCGATCACGACGATCGAGGTGACCCGCATGCCCGAGACGCGCCACCAGCGGGCGCCGAAGGGCTCGTGCTCGTTGCCCCAGGCGAGCAGCAGGACGGTCAGCGCGACGGCGGCGAGGACGAGAGCGGCCAGCACGAGGCGCGAGCGCGTGCGGTGCGCGACGCTCGTGTAGGGGCCGATGCCGCCGCGACGCGGCGGGGCGAGGGTCTCGGTCTCAGCGGACAACGGTCCTCCTCGTGCGCAGCAGCATGCCGATGAAGACGATCGAGCCGACGAGCCCGAGCACGAGCGACACCGGCACCTCGAAGGGCATGATGATCACGCGGCCGATGATGTCGCAGACGGTGACGATCCAGATGCCCGCGAGGAACACCCAGGGCAGGTTCGATCGCAGGTCGTCGCCGCGGACCATCGAGACGAGGTTCGGCACGATGAGCCCGAGGAACGGGAGCATGCCGATGACGACGGTGACCACGCCCGTCGTGAGCGAGACGAGTCCGACGCCGAGCAGGACGATGCGCTCGTAGTTCAATCCGACGTTGGTGGCGACGTCCTTGCCGAGCCCGGCGACGGTGAAGCGGTCGGCGACGATCACGACGACGACCGCGACGGCGAGCACGATCCACAGCGGCTCGTACCGGCCCGCCTCGATGCCCGCGAAGCGGCCCATGAACCACCCGCCGAGCACCTGCAGCAGATTGAACTGGATGGCGAGGAAGGTTGAGATCGCGCTCACGACGGCGCCGAACATGATGCCCACGATGGGGACGATGAGCGACGACTTGAGCGTGACGCGGCGCAGGAAGGCGAAGAAGACGAGGGTGCCGAGGAAGGCGAACACGATCGCGACGACCATCTTCATGAGCACCGTCGAGGACGGCAGCACGATGTAGGTCAGCAGCAGCCCGAGACCGGCCCATTCGGTGGTGCCCACCGTGGTCGGCTCGACGAACCGGTTCTGCGTCATGAGCTGCATGACGAGCCCGGCCATCGCCATGCTGGCCCCGGCGAGCACGAGCGAGGCGGTTCGGGGCACGCGGGTGATCCAGAGGTACTCGGGCCCGCGGGAGGCCTCGTCGGCGAGGTCGGCGACGCCGACGAGGAGCGACAGCGCGACGAGGCCGATCGTGAGCCCGATCGCGACGATCAGCGCCCAGCTCCTCCGCCGGCGTGATCCGGCGCGGGCGGGGTCCGTGGATGCGGACAGGGCGTCGACGTTCGTGACGCGCCGTGCTGAGGCGGCCGTCTGTGGGGGCATGCGGGACTCCGGGTGGATGCGGGAACGGGGACGCGGGTCGACGCCGCAGCTCGCGGGAGCAGCGGCGTCGACCCGCACGTCGGGGCGTCAGGCCGTCTTGAAGACCTCGGCGAGGCCGTCCAGCACGGTGATGTATGCGAAGACGTCCTCCGTCAGGTAGTAGTCGCCGGGCATGACCTCGATGGACTGGTTCACGACGGCGGGCACGGCGGCGAGCGCCGCGGAGCCGTTGATGAGCTCGAGCGCGGGCTTCACGTCGCCCGTGCCGACGGCGGCGTCGCGGTCGAGCACGAGCAGGACGTCGGCGTTCGACTGGCCGAGCATCTCGATCGAGACGCTGTCGCCGGTGTGGTTCTCGGAGCCGCTGACGTCGAGCGCCGGGGTGAGGCCGAGCAGCTGGAAGAAGACGCTCGAGCCGCGGCCGTCGGTCGGGTTCGCGTAGTTGATCTCGCCGCCGGAGGTGATGACGCCGAGCACCTTCTTCTCCGGCTTGTAGGCCGCCTTCGCGTTGTCCACGGCGGTGCGGAACTTCGTGACGAGGGCCGCCGCCTCGTCCTTCTTGTCGAAGATCTCGCCCATGAGGGTGATGCTCCGGACGGTGTACTCGTCGATCGGCATGTCCTTGGGGCCGGTCATGTCGATGAACGCGGCGTTCGGCGCGGCGTTCTTCACGCCCTGCGCCGTGTCGCCGCCGAAGCGGTAGCCGTTGATGACGAGGTCGGGGTCGGCCGCGACGATCTTCTCGAAGTCGGGCTCGCTGTGCGTGCCGATGCTGAGGATGCTCGCGTCGTTCTTCATCGGGTTGTTCGGGCTGACCAGCCCGAGCGGCGCCACGCTGACCGGGAGGCCCCAGTCGGTCGCGAGCTGGAAGAACCGGTTGTCGGTGACGGCGACGCTGTCGGCGCTCTCGATCGTCACCTGGTTGCCGGCCATGTCGGTGACGGTGACGGGGTAGTAGTCGGCGGCCGGGGCCGAGGCGGTGGGCTCGGTGGCCGCGGGGGTGGCCGCGCAGCCGGTGAACGCGAGCACGGATGCCAGGGCCAGGGCGGCAGCGGCGGCGAGCCGGCGCTTGGTCATGAGGTCTCCTCTGAGCGTGGGGACGACGACGCGATGATGACGCCGTCAATAAGGTAAGCCTTACCTTCTATCTCCACGCTAGCGGGTCGTCGCAGTCGGGGGCAACTCGGCGACGCCCGTTCATCGCCATTCGTCGAGAAACGGAATGGCCGGTCAGTCCGCGGACCGCCTGCTCCACACGAGCCGGGAACGGCCGTGGCCCCCGGCTCCGTCGGTGACGGAGCCGGGGGCCACGGGAGGTCGTCGCGCGCCCGTCCGGGCGGCGATCCGCCGCTAGATGCGCGAGTGGCGCCCCTGGTAGGCGGGTGCGAGCTGGTCGATCGCGTCGCCCACGCGGTGCACGCGCAGGTCGTTCGTCGAGCCCGCGATGCCCGGGGGCATGCCGGCCACGATGACGACCTTCTCGCCGCGCTTGGCGAGGCCCTCGTTCAGCAGGAACTCGTCGACCTGGTGGAACATCGCGTCGGTGTGCGTCACGCGCTCGCAGAGCACGCCGCGCACGCCCCACGAGAGGTTCATCCGACGGCGGATGTGCTCGCTGGGCGTGAAGCCGAGGATGGGGATGAGCGGACGCAGACGGGTCATGCGGCGCACCGAGTCGCCCGACTCCGTGAAGACGCAGAAGAACTTCGCCTCCAGGAACTCGCCGACCTCCATCGCCGCGAGTGTCACGGCGCCGCCCTGCGTGCGGGGCTTGGTGCCCAGCGGCGGGATGCGGTCGAGGCCGTGGTCCTCGGTCGACTCGATGATGCGCGCCATCGTCTCGACGGCGACGAAGGGGTAGGCGCCGACGCTCGTCTCGCCCGAGAGCATGAGCGCGTCCGCGCCGTCGAGCACCGCGTTGGCGCAGTCGCTCGCCTCGGCGCGCGTGGGGCGCGGGTTCTCGATCATCGTCTCGAGCATCTGCGTCGCGACGATGACGGGCTTCGCCTGACGACGCGCGAGCTCGACGGCCTGCTTCTGGACGATCGGCACGGCCTCGAGCGGGAGCTCGACGCCGAGGTCGCCGCGCGCCACCATGATGCCGTCGAACGCGTCGACGATCGCGGCGAGGTTCTCGACGGCCTGCGGCTTCTCGATCTTGGCGATGACGGGCAGGGTGACGCCCTCCTCCGCCATGATCTCGTGCACGCGCTCGATGTCGGAGGCGTCGCGCACGAAGGAGAGCGCGATGATGTCCGCGCCGATGCGCAGGCCCCAGCGCAGGTCGTCCTCGTCCTTCTCCGACAGGGCGGGCACGTTGACCGCGACGCCCGGCAGGTTGAGGCCCTTGTTGTTCGAGACGTCGCCCGCGACCTCGACCCGGGTGGTGACGACCGTGCCGTCGGTCTCGACGACGCGGACGGCGACCTTCCCGTCGTCGATGAGCAGCGGGTCGCCCGGCTTGACGTCGTTCGGGAGGCCCTTGAACGTCGTGCCGACGATCTCCTTGGTGCCCTCGATCTCCTCGATCGTGATCTTGAAGATGTCGCCCACCTCGAGGTGGTGCTTGAGGTCGTCCTTGAACCGGCCGAGGCGGATCTTGGGGCCCTGGAGGTCGACGAGCACCGCGGTGGGGGCGCCGAGCTCGGCCGCGGCGTCGCGGACGAGCTGGTAGTTGCGCTCGTGGGTCGCGTGGTCGCCGTGGCTCATGTTGAACCGCGTGACGTTGGCGCCCGCGGTGATGAGCTTGCGGATGCCCTCGGGCGTCGTGACGGCCGGACCGAGCGTGGCGACGATTTTCGCGCGACGTGTCATGGAGTTTTCCTTCCGTAAGGTGGAAAGGGAGGCGTCGGGTCAAGTATATGGACACGGGATGACGCGGCGGCCGCACCCATGGCGACACGGGCCGACGGCGACGCGCGAGCATGCCGCACCCGCCAATCATCGCCCATCCTGCGCGGCGCGTCGATGAGCGCGGCCGGATCCGCACGCCGGGGCGCGCGCCGCTCGACCCCTTAAGGTCTACACCAATATTGCCGCGAGTGCACGCTCTCGCGCATCCGGCCGAGGCCGGCGGCTCGTCCGCGCGCAGAACAGGGCCTGCATCCCGTCTGCGTTTGTCTTCGGAATCCGACGCGCCGAGCGCCGGCGGAACGCGGGACGGGGCGGATGCGGTGCGCATCGCACCGCATCCGCCCCGTCCCGATCGCCCGGCGACGGCCCGAGCCGCAGCCGGACCTACAGCCCGATCGCGCGCGCGTTCGCGGGGATCGGCTCGGGCAGCGTCGTCGACGCCTCCAGGTAGCGGTCGACCTCCGCGGCCGCCGCGCGGCCCTCGGCGATCGCCCACACGATGAGCGACTGGCCGCGGCCGGCGTCGCCGGCGACGAAGACGCCGTCGCGGTCGGTCGCATAGGCGGACGACCGCGCGACGTTGCCGCGCCGGTCGAACGACAGGCCCAGCTGCGGCGCGACGGTGTCCTGCTCCGGGCCCGTGAAGCCCATCGCCAGGAGCACCAGGTCGGCCGGGACGTCCCGCTCCGTACCCGCCTTGGGTCGGCGGCTGCCGTCCTCGAGGAACTCGGTGTCGGCGAGACGCAGCGTCACCACGCGGCCCTCGTCGTCGCCGATGAACTCGACGGTCGACGAGCGGTAGACGCGCTCGCCGCCCTCCTCGTGACTCGTGCCGACCTCGTAGACGGTGGGGGTCATGGGCCACGGCTGGTGGCCGGGGCGCGTCGCCTGCGGCATCTTGCCGATCGCGAGGTTGGTCACCGACGCGGCGCCCTGGCGGTGCGCCGTGCCGATGCAGTCGGCGCCGGTGTCGCCGCCGCCGATGACGATGACGTGCTTGCCCGCGGCGTCGATGCGCTGGCCGACCTCGTCGCCCGCGACGAAGCGGTTCGACTGCACGAGGTACTCCATGGCGTAGTGCACGCCCTGCAGCTCTCGGCCCGGCACCGGCAGGTCGCGCGGCACCATGGCGCCGGTCGCGACCACGACGGCGTCGTAGCGGCGGCGCAGGTCGTCCCACCGGATGTCGCGGCCGATGTCGATGCCCGTGCGGAAGCGCGTGCCCTCGGCGCGCATCTGCGCGAGGCGTGCGTCGAGCACGCCCTTCTCCATCTTGAAGTCGGGGATGCCGTAGCGCAGCAGCCCGCCGATGCGGTCGTCGCGCTCGAAGACCGCGACCGTGTGCCCGGCGCGGGTGAGCTGCTGCGCGGCGGCCAGCCCGGCCGGCCCCGAGCCGACGACGGCGACCGTCTTGCCGGTGAGGCGCTCGGGCGAGTGCGGCTCGATCCAGCCCTCGTCGAAGGCCGCGTCGGCGATCGACTGCTCGATGCGCTTGATCGTGACGGCGGGCTGGTTGATGCCGAGCACGCACGACGACTCGCAGGGAGCGGGGCAGAGGCGGCCAGTGAACTCCGGGAAGTTGTTCGTGGCGTGCAGGCGCTCGGAGGCCGTGCGCATGTCGCCGCGATAGGTGAGGTCGTTCCACTCGGGGATGATGTTGCCGAGCGGGCAGCCCTGGTGGCAGAAGGGCACGCCGCAGTCCATGCAGCGGCTCGCCTGGCGGCGCAGCTGCGCCGCGTCCTGCTGCTCGTACACCTCGCGGTAGTCCATGATGCGCACGGGGACGGGGCGGCGGGCGGGGAGCTCCCGCTCGCGCTGCTTCAGGAATCCACGCGGGTCAGCCACGGGTCGCCTCCAGGATCTCGTGCCACGTCTCCGTGCCGTCGGGGTCGGCGCCGGTCTCCGCGGCGCGCTGTCGGATCTCGGTCACGGCCGCGTAGTCGCGCGGCAGCACCTTCGTGAAGTGGTCGAGCGCCTCGTCGAAGTCGGCGAGGAAGCGCGACGCGAGGGGCGAGCCCGTCTCGCGCGCGTGGCGCTCGAGGAGGTCCCGCAGGATCTCGCCGTCGGCGTCGGTGAGGCGGAGCAGCTGCAGCTCCCCCGTCGCGAGCGCGTCGGGGTTGACCAGGTGCTCGTCCAGCGAGTGCACGAAGGCCACGCCGCCCGACATGCCGGCGCCGAGGTTCTTGCCCGTGCGGCCCAGGATGACCGCGAGACCGCCAGTCATGTACTCGAGGGCGTGGTCGCCCACGGCCTCGACGACGGCCGTGGCGCCGGAGTTGCGCACCAGGAAGCGCTCCCCCACCTCGCCGCTGATGAACATCGTGCCGCTGGTCGCGCCGTAGCCGATCACGTTGCCGGCGATGACGTTCTCCTCGGCCTTGAACCGCGCCGCCTCGTTGGGCCGGAGCACGATCTCGCCGCCCGAGAGGCCCTTGCCGACGTAGTCGTTGCTGTCGCCGACGAGCTCGATGCGGATGCCGTTCGGCAGGAACGCGCCGAGCGACTGCCCGGCCGTGCCGCGCAGCTCGATGTCGATCGTGCCGACCGGCAGGCCCTGCTCGCCGTGACGGCGGGTGACCTCGTAGCCGAGCATCGTGCCGACGGCGCGGTCGGTGTTGCCGACCGGGAGCGAGATCGAGACGGCCTCGCCGGCCTCCAGCGCGGCATCCGCCAGCTCGATGAGCCGCTGGTCGAAGTGCTCGTCGAGCTCGTGGTCCTGCTCGCGCAGGCTGCGACGGGGCGCCTTCGGGTCGGTCACGGGCCCGCGCAGGATCGGCTCCAGGTCGAGGCCCTCGGTCTTCCACTGGCGGATCGCGTCGTCGACGCGCAGCAGGTCGCTGCGGCCGATGATCTCGTCGAGCGAGCGGGCGCCGAGCTGCGCGAGGTACTCCCGCACCTCCTGCGCGATGAACTCCATGAAGTTCACGACGTGGTCGGCCTGACCGGTGAAGCGGGCGCGCAGCTCGGGGTTCTGCGTCGCGACGCCGACCGGGCAGGTGTCGAGGTGGCACACGCGCATGAGGATGCAGCCCTCGACGACCAGCGCGGTCGTCGCGAAGCCGAACTCCTCGCCGCCGAGCAGCGCGCCGATGACGACGTCACGACCGGTCTTGAGCTGGCCGTCGACCTGCACGACGACGCGGTCGCGCAGCCCGTTGAGCATGAGCGTCTGCTGGGTCTCGGCGAGGCCGAGCTCCCACGGCGTGCCCGCGTGCTTGAGCGAGTTCAGGGGCGAGGCGCCCGTGCCGCCGTCGTGGCCGGAGACGAGCACGACGTCGGCGAGGGCCTTCGTGACGCCCGCCGCGACCGCGCCGATGCCGCTCTCGCTGACCAGCTTGACGTGGATGCGGGCCGTGGGGTTGGCGCGCTTCAGGTCGAAGATGAGCTGCTTGAGATCCTCGATCGAGTAGATGTCGTGGTGCGGCGGCGGCGAGATGAGGCCCACGCCGGGCGTCGCGTGCCGCGTGCGCGCGACCCACGGATACACCTTGCTCGGCGGCAGCTGGCCGCCCTCGCCGGGCTTGGCGCCCTGGGCGAGCTTGATCTGGATGTCGTCGGCGTGCGTGAGGTACATGCTCGTGACGCCGAAGCGGCCCGAGGCGACCTGCTTGATCGCGCTGCGGCGCTCGGGGTCCAGCAGCCGGTCGACGTCCTCGCCGCCCTCGCCCGTGTTCGACTTGCCGCCGATGCGGTTCATCGCGATGGCGAGCGTCTCGTGCGCCTCCTTGGAGATCGAGCCGTAGCTCATCGCCCCGGTGGAGAAGCGCTTGAGGATCGACTCGATGGGCTCCACCTCGTCGATCGGCACGGGCGTGACGCCCGTCGTGTCGAACGCGAAGAGCCCGCGCAGGGTCTTCGCCTCGGCGGCCTGGTCGTCGACGAGCGTCGTGTACTGCTTGAAGATGTCGTAGCGGCGCTCGCGCGTCGCGTGCTGCAGCCGGAAGATCGTGTCGGGGTTGAAGAGGTGGGGCGGCCCCTCGCGGCGCCACTGGTACTCGCCGCCGATGTCGAGCGGGCGGTGCGAGAAGACCGTGGAGTCGACCGGGTTCGCACGCAGGTGGCGCGCGCGGCACTCGGCCTCGAGCTCCTCGAGCCCGATGCCCTGGATCTTCGACGAGGTGCCCGTGAAGTAGGCCTCGATGAGGTCGTCGGACAGGCCGACGGCCTCGAACGTCTGCGCGCCCGAGTAGCTGGCGACGGCCGAGATGCCCATCTTGGACATGATCTTGAGCACGCCCTTGCCGAGCGCCTTGATGACGTTCGCGACGGCCTTCTCGGGGGTGACGCCCGTGATCGTGCCGCTGCGCACCATGTCCTCGCTCGACTCCATGGCGAGGTACGGGTTGACGGCGCCCGCGCCGTAGCCGAGCAGCGTCGCCACGTGGTGCACCTCGCGCACGTCGCCCGCCTCCACGATGAGCCCGACGCGCATGCGGTGCTCGGTGCGGATGAGGTGGTGGTGCACGGCGGCCGTCATGAGCAGCGACGGGATCGGCGCGAGGTCGCGCGTCGAGTCGCGGTCGGAGAGCACGATGAACCCGGCGCCGGCCTCGATCGCCCGGTCGGCCTCGCCGCACATCTCCTCGAGGCGGCGGCGCAGGCCCTCGGGGCCGTCGGCGACGCGGTAGAGGCCGCGGATGGTGACGCAGTCGTCGATGCCGGGGCGCTGCTCGAGGTGCTGGATCTTCGCGAGCTGGTCGTTGTCGATGACCGGGAAGTCGAGCACGACCTGGCGGGCGTGGTCGGGGCCCTGGTCGAGCAGGTTTTCCTGCGGGCCGAGGCTCGTCGTCATGCTCGTGACGATCTCCTCGCGAATCGCGTCGAGCGGCGGGTTGGTGACCTGCGCGAAGTTCTGCGTGAAGTAGTCGAAGAGCAGCCGCGGGCGGTTCGCGAGCACGGCGATCGGGGTGTCCGAGCCCATCGCGCCGAGGGGCTCGGCGCCGGTGCGCGCCATGGGGGCGACGAGCACGCGCAGCTCCTCCTCCGTGTAGCCGAAGGTTCGCTGGCGCCGCTCGACGGATGCGGGCGTGTGCGTGACGTGCTCGCGCTCGGGCAGGTCGGCGAGGTTGATCCGGCCCTCGTCGAGCCAGTCGCCCCAGGGCTGCAGCTCGGCGAGGTCGTGCTTGACCTCGTCGTCCTCGATGAGCCGGCCCACCTCGGTGTCCACGAGGAGCACCTGGCCGGGGCGCAGGCGGCCCTTGCGCACGATCGATGCCGGGTCGAGGCGGAGGATGCCGATCTCCGAGCCGAGCACGATGAGGCCCTCGTCGGTGATCGCGAAGCGGCCCGGGCGGAGCCCGTTGCGGTCGAGCGTCGCGCACACGTAGCGGCCGTCGGTGAACGACATGGAGGCGGGGCCGTCCCACGGCTCCATGATGAGCGAGTGGTACTCGTAGAAGTCGCGCACCTCGGCGGGGAGGTCCTCCGCCGACTCCCACGCGGCGGGCACCATCATGTGCACGGCGTGGGCGAGCGAGCGGCCGGAGAGCGTGAGCAGCTCGAGCACCTCGTCGAACGAGGCCGAGTCGCTGCCGCCCTCGGTGACGATCGGGAAGAGGTCGCGCACGTCGCCGAGCAGCTCGCTGTGCAGCTGCGACTGACGGGCCCGCATCCAGTTGCGGTTGCCGCGGACCGTGTTGATCTCGCCGTTGTGCGCCATCATGCGCATGGGCTGCGCGAGCGGCCACGACGGGAACGTGTTCGTCGAGTAGCGCGAGTGCACGATGGCCAGGCGCGAGGTGAAGCGCTCGTCCTGCAGGTCGAGGTAGAAGGGCTCGAGCTGGAGGGTCGTGACCATGCCCTTGTAGACCATGGTGCGGCAGGAGAGCGAGGCGAAGTAGAGGCCGAGCTCGTGCTCGGCGCGCTTGCGCAGGCGGAACGTCTGCCGGTCGAGGGCGATGCCCTTGCGCGGCTGGCCGCGGAAGTTCTGCCGCTCGGAGCGGATGTACACCTGCTCGATCGCGGGCATGGCCTCGAGGGCGAGCTTGCCGAGCTGCGAGGAGTCGACGGGGACCTCGCGCCAGCCGAGGATGCGCAGCTCCTCGGCCGCGGCGAGGGCGGCGAACGCCTCCTTGACGCGGGCGCGCTCGGCGGCGTCGACGGGCAGGAACGCGTTGCCGACGGCGTAGCGGCCGGCGTCGGGGAGCTCGATGCCGCTGACGGCGCGTAGGAACTCGTCGGGGATCTGCGTGAGGATGCCCGCGCCGTCGCCCGTGCCCGCGTCGGAGCCGACCGCGCCGCGGTGCTCCATGTTGCGCAGCGCGTCGAGCGCGTGGTCGATGATGTCGTGCCCCGGGATCCCGCGCAGCGTCGCCACCATGGCGAGGCCGCACGAGTCCTTCTCATGCACCGGGTCGTAGAGGCCGGCGGCAGGCGGAAGGCCCGGTCGGCTCAGCTCCCTCGAAAGGCCCTGGTCGGCTGTGGTCATGTCATCCCCTTGCGTCTGTCGTGAGCGGCAGGCGTCTGTGCGCGACCCGGGGTCCTCGCGGGCGCGAGGTGGTCGAGCAGAGTGACGTCGGCCCGGCGCCAGACTATTCAGGGGTGTGTTTCACTCGTGTTTCGGTCCCGGCGCCGCGGTGTCCGGAGTCACCTAAAGTGAATGTAATTCATTTATTACGACTTGTTGAAAATAACTGCGATCAGGTATTTTCCGAGCTGCGAATGCAGCCTGGATGTTTCCGAAACGTAAACCGTGAATGCCGAACGCGCCCCGTCCGGGTGGGACGGGGCGCGTTCGAAGGCCGTCGACGCGGGCGGCGACTAGGCCGAGCCGCCGCTCGGGCGAGCGCCCGCGGCGGCGGGCTCGGCATCGGCCGCGACCTCGCCGGAGGTGATGCTCGCCGCATCCTTCCCGGCGTCGTCGGCCGCCGGCTCGAGGGGCTCCTTCGGGCCGCGGCCCGGGACGAAGATGCTCGTCTCGTCCTCGTGGTGCGCGCGCACCGACCAGGCGAAGAGCGCGACGCCGAGGACGACGAGCACGAGCGCGCCGAGCACGTTGGAGCGCAGGCCGAGGATGATCTCCGAGTAGTCGACCCGGATGCTCTCGATCCACATGCGGCCGAGGCCGTACCAGATCAGGTACAGCGCGAACGCCTTGCCCCAGCGCAGGCGGAACATGCGCTCGGCCAGGAGAATCAGGCCCACGCCGACGAGGTTCCAGACCATCTCGTACAGGAACGTCGGGTGGAAGAGCGTCCCTGCGGGCAGCCCGTGCGGCCAGGCCGCGTTGGTCGGCTCGATCTCGAGCCCCCAGGGCAGGTCGGTCGGCCAGCCGTACAGCTCGTGGTTGAACCAGTTGCCGAGCCGGCCCACGGCCTGCGCGACGAGCATGCCGGGGGCGAGGGCGTCGGCGAACGACCAGAGCCGGATGCCGGCGATGCGGCAGCCGATCCAGGCGCCGATCGCGCCGCCGATGAGGCCGCCGATGATCGCGTTG